>SESE01000584.1_pt1 | contig 15236 bp, 14 predicted proteins | sample 3171371 | NCBI WGS metagenome assembly SESE01 (sample SAMN06051881, study PRJNA518727) | freshwater metagenome | biome: subpolar coniferous forest; feature: holomictic lake; material: water; isolation source: holomictic Lake 442, 13 m depth | place: Canada: near Kenora, Ontario | collected... | reverse complement strand
GGTGTAGACGCTCTCGAGGTTGGCCATGTGGCGCATGATCGGATACTCGTCCAGGATCCCATTGGCACCCAGGATGGTGCGGGCCTTGCGGCAGACCTCAAGGGCGATGTGGACATTGTTCATCTTGGCCATGGAGACCTGGGCGGGGGTGGAGGTCTTGGCGTCCTTCAGGCGGCCGAGTTGATGTACCAGGAGCTGACCCTTGGTGATCTCCGTGACCATCCAGGCGAGCTTTTCCTGCTGCAGCTGGTAGCCAGCGATGGGCTTGTCAAATTGGATACGGGTCTTCGCATAGTCGAGCGCGCACTGATAGCAGGCATCGGCAGCGCCCAGGACCCCCCAGGCAATGCCGTAGCGGGCCTGGGTGAGACAGCCGAGGGGACCTTTCAGTCCCTTCACATTCGGCAAGAGGGCCGTCTCCTCGTCCACGATCACATCCGCCAGCACCAGCTCGGAGGTAGTGGAGGCGCGCAGGCTCCATTTGCCCTTCATCTCTGGGGCGCTGAAGCCGGGGGTTCCCTTCTCGACCAGGAACCCACGGATGCCGCCCTCGGTCTGAGCCCAGACCACGGCCACATCGGCCACAGTCCCGTTGGTGATCCACATCTTGGTGCCATTGATGCGCCACTTGCCCCCAGGCTCGCGCACGGCCCTGGTGAGCATGCCGCCGGGGTTGGAGCCGAAGTCGGGCTCGGTGAGGCCGAAGCAGCCGATCTTTTCGCCAGTGGCGAGCTTTGGCAGCCAGTACCGCTTCTGCTCCTCGCTGCCATAGGCGTAGATTGGCCACATGACCAGGCTGCCCTGGACTGACGCGAAGGAGCGGAGACCGGAATCACCCCGCTCCAGCTCATACATCAAGAGACCGTAGGCCACATTCGAAACCCCCATGCAACCGTATTCCTCAGGCAGTGCGGGGCCGTAGAAACCCAACTCGCCCATCTTGGCGATCAGGTGCTTCGGGAAGGTCTGTTCCTGGGCGTGCCGTTCGATGATGGGCAGTACCTCGGCGTTGATGAACTTGCGGGCCGATTCGCGAATCATCCGCTCTTCATCACTCAGCAGGCCCTCAAAGCCCATGTAGTCCGTGATGTGGGTGAACGTGGCATAGGCGCCAGCCATGGGGATCTCCTCATTAAGCCCAGAAGCCTCGGGCAGGAATCGAAAGCGGCGCTGCAGCCGCGCGCCAAAGCCAGTTTACCGCCGCCCTCTATTCCTGGACCTGCTCTAGACCCGCATCGAACCTCCGATGCCTGTCATGGCAGCGATCACCTTGACAAAGTGGCAAGCCGGGGCCCGACACAACGAGGCCGGTCACCGGTCATTCCCCGTCCAACAGGCGCTTCCCCATGGCATGGGGCACTTCGTGACAGTGGCGGCAGCGCGCTTCGTAGGCTTCAGCGGCGCCCACCAGGACCTGGCCGCCGGTGTGGACCATGCGCTGGGTGCGGCCCGCCAAGCCCCCGCAGACCATGCAGATGGCTTGCAGTTTGGTGACGTAGTCGGCCTTGGCCAGCAGGATCGGCATGATCCCGAACGGTTCCCCATTGGAATCCTGGTCAAGCCCGCCAGCGATCACCCGCACCCCCTTGTTGGCGAGGGCCTCGACGATGGGAATCAGCCCCTCATCCATGAACTGCACTTCATCCAGAGCCACCACCTCCGCCTCGGGATCCAGGCTCCGAGCCAGTTCGACGGTGTTCTTCACAGGGACGGCCTCGTGCTTCCGCTGGCTGTGACTGGCGATGGCGTTGAGATCGTAACGATCATCCAGCGCAGGCTTGAAGACCTGGACCTTCTGCTTGGCAATGATGGCTCGCTTGATGCGGCGAATCAGTTCTTCGGACTTGCCTGAGAACATGGGCCCGCAAATCACCTCCAGGGAACCCTGGCGTTGTTGCACGAACATCGGAATTCCTTATCGCGGGGATGCAGGGCCGGGCTTCAGGACCGGCACCAGGGGTGGAGCCATGGGATCAGGAAACCGAGTCAGGTCTGGAACGGGATTCGGTCCGTCCAGGGGCCGACCCAGCCCCTTTGCAAGCATGACACCTCCATCCTTTGGAGCGGCCATCCGAAGAGCCCAGGCCTGCCTAAAGCGGGTCGGTCCCTCAGGCACTACACGCACATCCACGGGCTGTAGGCTGGCCAGCCCCATGTTCAGAGAGCCCCGTTGATGGGGAACATACCAGGCCAGCGGAACAACAAAGCCGAGCACCACCAGAGGCCAGAGCAGCGCGCTGGGTTCCCATTCCTTGGGAAGTCGGTCCAGATGTGCCTCGGTGACCCAGGGACGGGTCGCCTTGGCGGTTTCGCTGGTGATCGGCACCAGCAGGCCTGCTTCGATGAGGTCAGCAATGGCCTTGCAGGTATCCAATTCCTCGTAGCGGCTGATCTGAATGATGTCCTGGCTGCTCTGGGGGTGATCGAAGTAGGAGAGCACAACCTCCTGCTCATGGGTCAGGCCGGAAGAGCCATGCTGAATCTGCCCGCGGCCATCAAGCATGGAGGCAACTTCCCGGTCGATGTCGAGGTGCAGGGCCTGGGCCTGAGGCGACTTCCCAAGATGGACAGCCAGGCCAGGCAGACGCCGCTCCACCTCTGGCCACTCGTCTTGAATACGGGCGGCCTCCATCAACACAGTATCCACGGGGATCGGCACAAAATGTTCGCGGTCGAGTTCCGGCGGAAGCATCGAGTCAAAGCGGTAATCGCCCTCCACCCAGCGAAAGGTCCGGTGGAGGATGGCGGTGGCCTGATTGAAGAGCGCGTCCTGCAGATCCGAGGAGGTCACCTTCCCGCTTTCCAGCAGGAGAGTACCCATTCGCTTGAGTGTTTGCCGCTGGACCTGGACCATGTTCAGCAGTTCTTCGCCCGTGAGGCGGCCGAGGCGCACCAGCATGGTGCCCAGGCGGTCCTCCATGCGGACCTGATTCGAGTCGCAGCCTATAACCTCGCCGTTTTCGAAGAACACCTTGACGAATTCCTGCCCCTGAGAAAGGACCAGGGTGCCGTTCTTGCCCTGGATCTTGATCATGTTGAACAGAGAAAAGAGGTCGAAGTCCCGAAGCGATCCTTCCAGCGCCATATCAGGCTCTCCTCAGGATCAGCTTCAACCAGGAGCGGAGGTAGAAGACCGCCACCAGGACCGCCCCCAAGGCCAGCCAACTGGAAGTGGGATCCGCCAGGATCTCGCCTGGATAGCGAACGGCACGCCCCGTCGCCAGGACCATGCCAGCAGCAAGGCAAAGGGGCAGGAATTCCATAAAGCCAGCCCAGGTTTCCCCCAGGAAGGCCAGGTCACAGCCAGGGAGCAGGACAATGAGCGTCCTGTGGATCCAGCGGGTGGTCCGCTGGTGCTGGGCCACCTCATCCAACTTCTTGAGCCTGTTCTCGGCGTGCAGGCCATCCCTGAGAACGAACAGGTGATGGCATTTCGGGCAGACCTCCGTATCAGGACTGTCCGTTGTGTGGAAGGGTTCCCCGCAGCGGATGCACTGCGTGGGGTGGGCCATGCGCAGGCTGGCGCGCACCCGCAAAGTGAAGGCAACAAGGCCCAAGAGAGGGAGCAGCAGAGCCATCAGGAAAGGCATGTCCATAAGGTGGAACCAGTTGGTGTCCTGCCCTGTCCCCATGGCTTCCGCCAACGCCTGCACCCGCTCCGGCGTATCGGGGAGGGGGATCGGATAGGTGCGCGGTTCCTTCCTCGCGTCATTCAAGGCAATGAGGAGGGCATAGGCTTCAGGTGCCGCAGCTTGGGCCGCATCGCGCTTAGCGGCGCCAAGGGAGGTGTCCAGTCGGTTGAAGGCGAGGATGCTCTGGTTCAGCAGGATGGCCATCTTTGGCCCCGCCGTCAGGGCTTGGGCAAAGGCCAGTTCAGCGGCTGGGATGTCCCCCGACTGGAAGTGCGCCACTCCCAAATTGTTCAGCACCTCGGACTGTTCGGGATGGCGCCCGACCAACCCCTGGAAGGTGGCTTCTGCAGCCTTCCACTCCTGGTTCTGGAGTTGAGTCCAGCCGGCGAGGAAGGCCTGATCCGAAGGTGGCAGAAGGCGCAGTGTTGCGGGTGGAACCGGGTAAACCTGAGGCTGCATCTGGAGGGTCAGGATGCTCGGAAGGGGCTCCCGGGCGGCCCAGGGTTCGAGAACGGCCAGGGCCGGATGAACCAACTGCAGGGCCAGGATGAACGTCGTCAATTTGACTTCCGTGGGAACCAAGAGGGGCGCCATCAGAAAGAGCCACAGGATGGCCGCGACCATGGGATCCAGTCCCAGCATGACCGGTCCCGCCAGGATGAACGCACCCAACACGGCGGCCAGGCCTGGGGCCAAGCGCCCACGCTTAAGGGGAGCCTCCCAGAGGTGGCGCAGCACATTCCGGTAGCGCAGGCCTAGAGCCAGCGCCCACCCCCACAGGGCAAGGGTGGCCGCGAGCCGGAGTAGCCCCAGATGCTGGACCAGCCAGAGCCAGCGATGAGCAGGATTCTCGATGCGCAAACGGGTCAGCCTGAGCAAGTCCGGAAAACTCGCCAGCCAGCCCTGCAGACCCAGTTGCCGCATGAGATAAATGCGGGTCCCGAGCAGGGTGGGATGTTCCGGAGCCCATCGCTCCACCGCCTGGAGGCCGTCCAGCCCCATGGAAGTCCGCCCCTCCCTACCCTGCTCACGGGCCCAGAAGGCCATGGCTTCGACCAGGGGGGTCACATCCAGCGTAGAATAGGTGCGGCGTAGGGCCTCCACTTCAAGACGCGCCTGAGCGAGTCCTTCCGCATCCCCTCTGGTCACGGCATCCATCAGGTGCCCGGCCCGATGGCTCAGGGCGATGGCCGGAAGCATGTTCAGGGACTGGGAGGCTTCCGCCGGCCGATCGGGAGTTCGGGTTGGCGTTGGGGTTGCAACAAGCATCGATGCCATGGTTGCCAAGGCCAGTGCCCGTAGAAAGCCAGCTCCAGAGCCACCTGCCGTCATGGCTTAGCGGCCGAGGCAAGGTCAGTGGTGGGCTTGAGATCCAGCACCCGCATGCGCAATTCGTATAGGATGTCTTCCAGTACGCGGGTCTCTGCAACGGTCCGGGAAACCTCGGTTTTCTCTTTAAGCACGCCCAAAAGGTCAAGATAGAAGCGCGCCGCTGCTGGGTTGGCCGGGGGTGCTTCCGGCATCATGGGATGGGCTACCCCCATGGCCAGTAGAGACTGTTCGGTCAAGAGGTGGATCAGGGCCGTCAAGGATGCTTCCGGCACCGCTGGATTCATGGGCGACCTCAATCGGGTTTAAGACATCACTGCGGGGAAGCGTACCACAGCCCGAATTTTCCTGCACCAACCTTGCATTCATGCCCCTTCCCGAGGATGCGGTATCGAATCCTGTCCCTTTTTGACGAAAAGCACTCGGCGCTGGAGCAGGCCTGTGGAAGGATGAATGGGTTTGGAGGAAGTCCCATGCGACGCCTGATTCTCACGCTTCTGCTCCCAGTCACCTGCCTGACACTCCAGGCCGAAACAACAGGGCGCATCTCGGGCCGGATCCTCGATAAGGAGGGTAAGCCCATTGCCGGAGCCAAAATCAACCTGAAACGGCTTGACCGAAACTGGAGCAAGGACCTGCTCCCCGATAAGGCGGGCAATTTCCTCCAGGTGGGTCTTGAACCCAAGGAATTCGATCTGACCGCCAGTGCTGAAGGTTATGCGGACCACAAAGAGCAGATCAAGATTCCCCTCGGAGATGTCCTGGTCAAGATCATTACCCTGCTGACGCCCAAGGAAGCTCGCAGCCAGGCCTTGGCCTCTGGCGCCCCCCAGGCCGTTCCCGATGATCCCGGTGCTGCCTTGGACACCGAAGGACGCAATGCGTTCAACCAGGCGATCCCCCTCTACAACCAGGGGAACTACGCCGAAGCCCTGCCCCATGTGGAGCAGGCCTTCAAGGCCCTGACCGAGGCCCAGGAGAAGTTGAAAGACGCGAAAGCCAAGGCGGATCTCGCTCCCGAACTCGTCAAGATTGAGCGCGTCCTTGGCATCTGCCTGGCCCAGGCCAGCGCCAAGAAGGAGGCGGCCGAACCCTACCTCCTGAATGCGCTGGCGAAGAATCCCAAGGATGAGCGGGTCCTCCTGGGACTTGTTGAGGTGAGCAAGGCCAGGGCCGACAAGGCTGGCGAGCAGAAATATGCCGCCCTGCTTGAGGCCCTACAGGGCCCCAATCCCGATGTTGCCTATAACAAGGGGATCGAGGCCTTCAACGCCGGCAACTCGAAGGAGGCCAAAGTGAACTGGTTGAAGGCCTTGGAGATCACGCCAACCTACGCTGAGGCCCACTTCATGCTGGCCATGGTGGAATTTGGCGACAACAATCTCCGCGGCACCAAGCAACACTTAGAAAAGTACCTGGAGATCGCGCCCACGGGCAAGAATGCTGCGACCGCCAAGGAGATGCTGAAGGATCCCTCCCTGAAAAAAATCAAGTAGGTTCCCGAGCGCACAGTGAGGGCCCCGGTCGGGGCCCTCACCTTGTTTGGGGAGGACTGGTCAAGCGAGTTCGAGGCTGATTGGGCAGTGGTCTGAGCCCAGTACGTCGGCGTGGATGCGAGCGGCCTTGACGTGTTCCAGCAGCGGGCGACTGGCGAGGAACAGGTCAATCCTCCAGCCCACATTCCGCTCCCGGGCACCGCCCCGGGCCGTCCACCAGGTGTAGAGGCCTGGCACTTCGGGCTCCCGCTCCCGCAAGACATCCGCCAGGCCTGCGCCCAGGTAGAGTCGGAAGTCCTCCCGCTCCTCGGGTGTGAAGCCGGGATTCTTTCCATTATCCTTGGGCCGGGCGAGGTCGATCTCCTCTGGGGCCACGTTCATATCCCCCACGAGGATGACCTGGTCCCCAGCCCCGTGATGTCGGGTCACGAGGTCAGCTAGGTCCCGAGCGAACTGCCGCTTGAAGGGCAGGCGAACCAGCCCCTGGGAAGCATTCGGGAAGTAGCCTCCGATGAAGACCAGCTGCTCCTGCCGGGAGATGATCATGCGACCTTCGGCATCGTAGCCTGCGATCCCAAGCCCCTTGGTGTGGCGGAAGCCCAGTTCCTTTTTTGACAGGGTGGCCGAGCCGGCATAGCCCTTCTTGCTGGTGGCGGGAAACCAGCAGATGTCATAGGCGCTTTCCAGCTGGCGCCGCACGCCCAAGTCCACTTCTTCCCATTCGCAGCGAATTTCCTGAAGGGATAAGACATCCGGCTCGGCTTCCTCCAGCCAGTCCATGAAGCCCTTCTTCAGGACCGCACGGAAACCATTCACATTCCAGCTAAAGAGACGCATCACAACTCCCCCACGAAGCGGTCCAGCAAACGGTCCGTTCGCCAACGCAAGAGGCCGAACAGAAGGAAGGCGCCCCAGCCCTTCATGCGGCCCTCGAGGCGGAGGTGCGCCCCCTTGGGGTCTGGCGCGAGGGTGAGCTCACCGGATTCTTCGGCCCAGGCTACTGTGCGGCCCCAGCGAAGGATCAGGCGACCAGAGGCCTCCTCTGGCGTGGCCCAAACACTCAGTGGCTGCAGGCTCTTGAAAGCCTTAGGGGACTCAGACCGCAACCGTCCCGCGATGTGCTCGTAGGGTGCATCCGTGAGGAGCTCCGCCTCGAAGTTGAAGACCGGTCGCTTCACTTCACCAGAAACCCGGGCAGGGCATCATCCGGCGGCGCAATCAGGTAGGGCTTGCTCGCATTGTCGCTGGCCGCCAACAACATCCCGTGGCTCTCGATGCCCATGAGCTTGCGGGGGGCCAAGTTGGCCACCACCACGACCAGCTTGTTCAGCAGGTCGGCAGGTTCGTAGGCCTTGCCAATGCCACCCACGATGGTGCGCTGCTCAAGTCCGATATCGACCTTCATCCTGATGAGCTTGTCGCTCTTGGGCACTCGTTCGGCTTCCAGGACCCGGCCCACTCGCAGGTCCACCTGGAAGAAGGTATCGGCATCAACGGTGTTGCGAATGGCGGGCACATCCAGACTGGGCGTCACCACTATCGGGGTCTCGGCCGGTTCAAGTTCGCTCAATTCCTTCTCCTTATCGATGCGTTGGAACAGGGGCTTGGGCTCCCCGATGGGGCCGAGGGCCGGACCATCCAGCACGAACCCATGGAAGGCCCTGTCGGCCACCTTCGAGTCATAGCCCAAGCTCTCCCAGAGGGTCTGGGCCAGGCCTGGCATGACGGGAGCCACCAGGAGTGCCGTGGCCCGCAGAGCGCGGTACAGGATGGCCAAGACCGCATCCAGCTTAGGGTCGTTCTGGGGATCCTTGGCCAGCTTCCAGGGCTCAGCCTTGACGATGTAACCATCGAGGGCACGCAGGTAGGCCCACAGGGCATCCAGGGCACCATGGAAGTCATTGGCCCGGGCCTTTTCCAGGTAGGCGGGGAACACTTCCAGCAACTGCTGCGCCATCGCCTGATCCAGATCATCCAGGACTGTCGGCATGGGCACCACGCCGCCGCGATAGCGGTGGATCATGCTGAGGGTGCGGGAGGAGAGGTTGCCCAACCCGTTGGCGAGATCGGCGTTGAGTCGATCCATGAAGCCTTCGTAGCTGAAGCCACGGTCATGCCCCACCTGCATGTCCCGCAGGAAGTAGAAGCGCAGGGCATCGTTGCCGAAGCGCAGGAGGGTATCCGGTCGCACCACATTGCCCCGGCTCTTGGACATCTTGTCTTCGCCCATGAGCCACCAGCCATGCGCCAGGATGGAGGTCGGCAGGAACATGCCCGCAGCCATGAGGAAGGCCGGCCAGTAGACCGCGTGGAAGCGCAGGATGTCCTTGCCAACCAGCTGCAGATCCGGCGGCCAGGTGTTGGGGGGGCAGGCGGACAGGTAGTTCAGGAGGGCATCGAACCACACATAGATCACATGCTTTTCATCGCCGGGGACAGGAATGCCCCAGCTGATGCTGGTGCGGCTGATGGAGAGATCCTGCAGGCCACCCTCCACGAAGCGCTTGACCTCATTGAAGCGGAAGTCGGGCTGGACAAAGTCAGGGTGGTCCTCGTAGTGCTTCAGGAGGCGCTCCTGGTAGGCGCTGAGGCGGAAGAAGTAGGTCTCCTCCTCCAGTTCCACTAACTGATGCGCCAGTCCCTGGGCTTGGAGTTCCTTGGCCTGAAGCTCGGTGACATAGGCTTCATCGCTGATGGAGTAGAGCCCCTTGTAGGTGGACTTGTAGATATCGCCCTTCTCCAGCAGGCGGGTGAAGAGGCGCTGGACCTGGGCCTTGTGATCATCGTCCGTGGTTCGGATGAAGCGGAAGTGGGTCATCTCCATGCGCTGCCAGAGCTCGGTGTAGTTGGCCACCACCTCATCAGCCAGCTGCTTGGGGGTGATGCCGCGGGCCGCCGCAGCCTTCTCAACTTTTTGACCGTGTTCGTCGGTGCCCGTGAGGAAAAACACCTGCTCACCGCGCATGCGGTGGAACCTGGCGAGCACGTCTGCCAGCACCGTAGTGTAGGTGTGGCCGATGTGGGGGCGGTCGTTCACATAGTAGATAGGCGTGGTGATGTAGAAGGGCTTGGACACGAGGGCTCCGAGCCTTCCAGTCTACAGGCCCGCAGGCTCCTCCGCGAGTCAGGTTCCCTGCCGCTTCCAGCAGGTGGCCACGTGATCATCCACCATGCCCACAGCCTGCATGAAGGCATACATGATCGTCGGCCCCACGAAGCGGAAGCCACGCTTCCTGAGGGCCTCGCTCAGGGCTTCTGCCTCGGGGGTCACGGCGGGAATGTCTTTCAGGCTCGCCGGATGATTCACCCTCGGGCTGCCGCCCACGAAGGGATAGAGGAAGGCGGCGAAGCTCCCGAATTCCTTTTGGACCTCCAGGAAGGCCCGGGCATTGTCTCGGGCCGAGTAGACCTTGAGGCGGTTCCGCACGATGCCGGGGTTCTGGAGGAGAGCATTCAGGTCAGCGTCTTCCAGTGCCGCTACCTTGGCGACTTCGAAGCCCAGGAAGGCTTCCCGGTAGGCCTGCCGCTTCCGGAGGATGGTGATCCAGCTGAGGCCCGCCTGGGCCCCCTCCAGGACCAGCATTTCGAAAAGGTGCCGATCTTCGTAGGCCGGTACACCCCACTCCTCATCGTGATACGTAATGTAGAGCAGATCCGTTCCACACCATCCGCACCGGTCATTCACTTCCGCCTGAGCCTGACCCATGCACCCTCCCTCGCTCCCTTGCCTGGCTTTTCCTAACGCAGAATCGGGCGGCCCTAGCCGCCCGATTCTGCGCCGGAAGGAGGACTAATTAAACCTCGACCACCGTCACCTTGAGGATCCGGTCATTGCCCCGGATGGCCTGGACCACGGCAATATCGCCGTCGGCGACACACTGGCCGAAGACAGTGTGTACGCCATCGAGGTGCTTGACATTGTTGCGGTCGCCGTTCACCACAAAGAACTGGCTACCACCTGTATTCGGTCCGGCATGGGCCATGGAGATGGCACCCAGCTTGTGCTGATGAGGGTTGCCAGCGGTCTCGCACTTGATGTGCCAGCCCGGTCCGCCGGTGCCGGCCATGCCCGAAGCACCCGCTCGGCTATTGGGGCAGCCGCCCTGAACCATGAAGTTGGGGATCACCCGGTGGAAGGCCAGCCCGTCATAGAAACCGGCTTCGCTCAGCTTCACGAAGTTGGCCACCGTTCCAGGGGCCTCCTTGGGGAACAACTCCAAGTTGATATCGCCCTTGTCGGTCTGCAGGAGTACGCGGGTCATGGTTCACCTCTCTCTATGGTTAATCCACCAGGATACGGGGCCATCTCCTGGTCGTCAGTAGGAACTTCCCCTACCCTCGGTCCGGCAGGGTTCACTTGCAAGAGAACGGGCCGCGCCCTCCCAGTTAGGATGGGAAACGGCCGCCTGACGACCAGGCCCAATGGTTGGAGTATGGATCCCACAATGAATGACCAGGCCTCCCCCCTGCCTGCCCCCCCAGGCCAGCTCCGCGAACTGCTCGACATGATCAAACTTGAGCAGTTCTGCCGTTGACCCAGTGGGATTCGAGCAGCCCAACCTAACAGGACCATTGAAACAGGATAGGCCTGGAGTTCTCCCCCAGCCCAATCCTGTTTCAACGCTTGATTGCGCAGAAGGAACTGCGGACGTCACTTTGGAGGACCGCTCCCTCCTGCGCCGGGTCCCTGCCCTGCTGCTTCGAGGAAGCTGGCTAGGTCGGTCTGACTGAAATTGGACTGCATGTAGGTATCTAGGGCCTGGCGACCGCCGTTGTCGCGGAAGTAGTCGCCGATGGTCCGGAGGTCTTGCATCAGGTTTGTCTTGCTGCCTTGAAGATCCCTGGTGGCGGCCTTCACGGAATCAGACACATTGCTTAGATACTGGCTCATCGCGTCAGAGGAAATCTCAACAGAGTCGCTCTGAGAACCTTGCGGTGGTGGAGGTGGGGGTGGACCTTGCGGCCTTCCCGCCCTGCCGTAGGCCGCCAGGGAACTGGATTGCGAGGCCTGAATGCTATTGATGTTCATGATTTACCTCGAATGATTGGGTTGAAGGGACGGGCCGGAGGAAGGGGCCGGGGGATCGTGCCCTCCATGGTGGTGACTCGTCCTGCGATGGGTGAGGTCGTTGTGGAAGGCAGGAATCACCTGGAGGCTCCGGGAATGATTCCACCGATGAAAGGTAGGTGCCGTTTCAGGTGCCGGCGCCGCGTTGAATTGCAACCGCTTGTCATTGAATGATTTGCAATCCTTTAATTGGCAGACCTGGAAACACACTTAAGGGTTCCCAGGTGCATCTCGATTCCAGGAAAGTGCAATTCGTTCGGTCTTTTGCGCAGTTCGATTTTTCAGGAATCGAACTGCAAGCGATCTGCCTGAGGCAGGCACTTTCTACTCCCGGGCCGGGTTCCGTTCCTAGGACACTGCACAACTCTCGCCATGCAAACCATGACCGCCCATCTGCATCTGGTGCCCTTCGGAAGGCAATTCGCAGGCAGCGCGTTCCATGGGCCTTCCAAGTCCCATACCTTGGCTGAGTCCGGGCGTTCCCGATGCGACTCATAGGAGGTGACCATGTTGTTTCGACCCCTTTCCTGCCTGACTCTGGCGGCGCTGCTGTCCGTGCCTTTGGTGGCCCAGAGAGGCGGCCCTGGCCATGGTGGTGGCCCTGGCCGTGGGCCGGACCCCATGCTTTTGCAGGCGCTCGATCTCAGCGAGGCACAGAAGACGGCCTTGAAGGCCATCCTGGACAAGCATCAGCCTGATGCGAAGACGAAGGGCGAGGCCACACGCGTGGCTCATGAGGCCCTTGACGCTGGGATGCTCGATACCGCCACCACGGTCGAGCAATTGAAGACCCTCCACGACAAGGTCGCCCAGGCCCAGTTCGACATGCTGCTGGTGCACCGGGCGGTGCTGCAGGAAGCCCTCGCGCTGCTGACAGCGGATCAGAAGGCCAAACTGGCGACATTGCAGAAGGAACTCGGTCTGGGAAGGATGCGAGGAATGGTGGGATTCGAAGGACCGGGGATGCCACCGCCCGAGAAGAGGTAGACTGCAGGCCGATGCGCACCATGGATCTCAAGAAGACCGCCTTGCAAAGGCTCCAGCGCCCCACCACCTGGGGCGCTGTGCTTGGTTTCGGACTGCTCTGGGTGCTTACGAGGTGGGGCGTCGGGATCCCCATGAACCGATGGCAGGATCTGCTTTTCCCTTTCGCCGTCCCCTTCGTCTACCTCGTGCTCTCGCCCCTTCCCTGGCAGTGGACCGGCGATGATCGTCCCATCGCCTCGGCTCCCCGTGGGTTGCTGCAGGCCATCTCCTGGAACCTGTTCTGGATGGGAGGGATTGTTCTGCTGCTGGGTCTGGGTCAACCACCTGCGGAACGGGGCATGGCAGAACTCCCAGCCCGACAGGGATCCAGGCCCCATCCCGAGTTCAGGCCACCTCCAGACCCAGGGCCACTGCCAGATTTCGGGACGCCGGAGCGGCCATCTGGCGTGGGCCCCAAGCCCGGTCAGCCCCCGCCGGGTGATGAAACCTTCCTCGCTCGCATCTTCCACCCAAGGATGCTGGCCCTGCTTCTGACGAACCTGTCGTTCGCCGTGCTGCTCGGCTGGATCCTGGCGAACAAGGAGCGCTCCGAGGAGAGGGAAGCCGAAGCTGTGCAGGCTGCGACCATTGCCAAAGCCAGAGCCCTGCAATCCCAAATGAGCCCCCATGTGCTGTTCAATGCCATCAGTGGACTGACCGAACTGGTTTGGAAGGACCAGAAGGCCACCGAAGAGGCATTGGTGAGTCTGGCGCAGTTGCTGAGGAACCTGCTGGACAGCAGCACACGCCCCGTGGACCCACTCACCTCCGAACGCGCCATCGTGGAGCAATACCTCGCAGTGGAGCGCATCCGCCTGGGTGCCCGCCTCAGGGTCGAATGGGATTGGGACGAGCACCTTGAATCCCATCTCGTGCCGCCCCTCATGCTGCAGCCCCTGGTGGAGAACGCCATCAAGCACGGCATCGCGCCCTCCCGCGATGGAGGAGCTCTTCGCATATTCCTTCGACCCGAAGGTTCCGGATTCTGCCTTGGCGTCGCCAATACCGGAGCGCCTTTTGAGGAAGGTCGTCCGGAAGGAATCGGCCTTCGGAACCTTCGGGAACGCCTGAGCCTCCTGGGCGAACGACCCGAATGCCTCACGCTCCGGAAGCAGGAAGCCTGGACCGTGGCCGAGTTGCACCTCGGTCTGACCCCGGAGGCTGCGCAGTGACCAAGCTCCTCAGAGTCCTCATCGCCGAGGATGAACCCTTGAACCTCGCCCGTCTCTCGCGGCTGCTCCAAGAGGCGGGGTGCGAGATCGTCGCCGAAGTGACGGATGGTCCCGGCGTGTTCGAGTGGCTAAACAAGGGGGAACCAGTCGATGCGCTCTTCCTGGACATCCAGATGCCAGGGCTTTCGGGCCTGGATGTGGTGGCGGATCTGCCGAGGCCCTTCCCCATCGTCTTCGTGACGGCCTACTCAGAGCATGCGGTCCGTGCCTTCGAGCAGGCGGCGGTGGATTTCCTGATGAAGCCCGTCACCGCAGAGCGCCTGGCGAAAACCCTGGAGCGGCTGCGCAGCCCTCGAGAGCACGCCACTCCAGAGGCCCCCAAACCCACCGGGCCCTTCCGCTATCCGGTGAAAGCGGGCCAAGGACTGGTGTTCCTAGACCTCGCCAAGACCACCCACTTCACCTTCGAGGATGGCATCGTCTGGGCCCATGCCGGGGACCGCTTCCGAACCCTGTGGCAGACCTTAACCGAAGCGGAGACTGCCCTGGCGGGACGCGGCCTGTTGCGGAGCCATCGCCATTTGTTGCTGCGTCCGGAGGCAGTCGTCGGCGTTCGTGCGGGTGAGTTCGGACGCATCCTGGCCCGCCTCGCCGGGGGCGTGGAGTTGGAAGTCAGCCGAGGCGCCGCGCCAGCCCTGAAGAAACGGTTGGGGCTTGCCTGAATTCAGGTCGCTGACCCGCAGGCGGACCACCTGCATTTCGTTCCCCGTCATCTGCATCTGATTGCTGCAAAAGAGCAGTTCGGAATCGGGGCCGGCACCTGACGCCAGCCCAGCGTATTCCTTGTGTGTGGCAGGCCCAGCCCACCCTCCCTACGACACCACAATCAATCCATATCCAGGAGCGCGTCATGCGTCTATTTAGACCCCAAGCCTGCGTCTGTCTCGGAGTGGCCAGCCTCATCTTCGTGGGCTGCGCGGGCAAAAGTTCTTCCACCACGACGGCAGCACCGGTGGCCAGTTTCACCACCCCTTCCGGAACCGGCGCGGCGGGCCAATCGGTGTCCTTCACCGACACCTCAACCGGGAGCCCGATCACCTGGTCCTGGACCTTCGGCGATGGCGGGACGAGCACCGTCCAGAACCCGACTCACATTTACGCGACTGCCGGAACCTTCACCGTGACACTGACCGCCAGCAACGCCGGGGGCAGCGGGAAGTCCAGCAAAGACATCACGGTCAGCGCTGCGCCCGCAGTAGGTGCCTTTACCATCGTGGACACCGGCCAGACCAAGTGTTTCGATGCCACTTCAGAAATCACAGCCCCCTTAGCTGGTACAGCCTTCTACGGCCAGGACGCCCAGGTCAGCGGCACTCAGCCCAGCTATACCAAGAGCACTGACGGCCTCACGGTGAAGGACAACACTACAGGCTTGACCTGGCAACAGAGTCCGGACACCAACGGTGACGGCACGCTCAACGCCTCAGACAAGATGACTTGGACCCAGGCTCAG
>SESE01000583.1_pt1 | contig 15242 bp, 15 predicted proteins | sample 3171371 | NCBI WGS metagenome assembly SESE01 (sample SAMN06051881, study PRJNA518727) | freshwater metagenome | biome: subpolar coniferous forest; feature: holomictic lake; material: water; isolation source: holomictic Lake 442, 13 m depth | place: Canada: near Kenora, Ontario | collected... | reverse complement strand
TCCTTGCTTCATCTCTGCCTTACGCCCGCCGCGAAGTAGGCACAGCTCACTCTTTCGTAAACGGGGCTGGTCGCTTTCACATCGTGGTTACTTCTGTTTTGACGCTTTTTTTTCTTCTTATTCTTTTTCATACTGATCACTATGCGCTTTTAGCAGTGATCCCGGCCGCACTTGCAGCAGGGTTGGTGACCGGAGTGTTGAGTTACCAAAAAATCGGGGGTGTTACTGGCGATGTGCTTGGGGCCGGAAGCGAAGTAACCGAAGTGTTTGTCTGGATTGCCGGAGCGGTGTATTCAGGTTTGTATAGTTAAATATTTTGTTGCTGACGACCAGCCTGACGTTTATTTTTTATGGATACTACAAAAATTACAGAAAGAGGCGTTGAAGCCTCAGATGTACGGCATACTGCTCTTCTTGTCATTGGTAGTGGTGCTGCAGGAATGTGTGCTGCTGTTGCCGCAAGACGAGCGTCAGAGGGTTCTGGCAAGAGTTGCTCGATAACGCTGCTTGAGCGGAATGCCCGTCCGGGAACAAAAATCAGGATATCAGGCGGCGGGAAATGCAATGTGACCCATCGGGGTACGCCAGCAGAGCTTCTCGAAAAGGGTTACCTTCGCCCCAATGAAAAGCGGTTTCTGAGACCTGCTTTTTACAGCTTCGCAAACACTGATCTTCTTGATTTGTTGCGTTCTCGTGGTGTTGAGACAGAGGAGAGGGCTGATGGGAAGGTATTCCCTTTGAGTGGAGATGCTTCATCGGTCGTTGTCGCCTTTGAGGAGTTGCTTCGTGAATCATCGGTGCGGCAGCTTTTTTCTTGTCGGGTTCGGAGTGTTGAGCGTCAGGGGAAGCAGTTTCTTGTTACAACGGCTGCTGGCGCATCGTTTACTGCAGATGTTGTTATTCTGGCAACTGGTGGTGTTTCCTGGTCTCGAACAGGCACAACGGGTGATGGCTTGGCGATTGCCCGAGCGCTTGGTCACTCAATTAAAGATTCTTCGGCTGCGCTGGCGCCACTTTTCACCGTAAAGCCTCCTCCAGCTACATTATCAGGGGTTGCCCTCCGCTCGGTCTCTCTTGTTGCCTCTGCTGGCGGCCGGAGTGTTGAGCGTCGTGGCGACCTGCTTTTTACCCATCGGGGTTTCAGCGGGCCAGCAGCTCTGTCGTTGTCGCGTGATATTGGGGAGCTCGCAACAATTTTTGGCAGTGCTTCTCTTTTTGTCGATCTTTTTCCAGAACAGAGTGCAGCCGAACTTGAAGAGAAATTTCTGTCTCAAGCTCGCAAGAGTGGCGCACAGATGGTTCGGAAGTATCTGCAAAGCTGCCCGATAGCGCCTCTTCGTGGGGCGTTTGCGCTTGCTGTGCATGGCACTCTTCCTACGGCACTTCTCCCTTTTATCATGCGTCATGCTGCTTTAGAGAATGATGTCACCTGGAGTGGACTTGTCAGGGAGAAGAGGCAGTCGTTGCTTGCGGTGCTTAAACGGTTTCCGCTTGGCAGTATCCGGGAGGTGCCGCTTGATCAGGGCGAAATTTCCGCTGGCGGGGTTTCGCTTGCAGAGGTGAACCCAAAAACTATGCAGTCAAGGATTGTTCCAAAACTTTTTCTTTGTGGGGAATTGCTCGATTACGCCGGTGAGATTGGCGGATTTAACCTGCAGGCAGCGTTTTCCACTGGCTGGATGGCTGGAACCCATGCAATAGACAGTTGATAACGGCCTGTTGCATGGGGACTCTTTGTATCATCCACAGGAATATGCTGGATCCCTGGTTTTTGGTTCCAGTTTTCTGACTTCAAAAGAGCACTGTTCCATGTCGAAAGAGAACTTCGGGTTGTCGTGAAACATTACTCGTCTCTTTTCGAATCGTACCTTCATAGGAACACTTACTTTACGTTCGTCTCCGCAGACGTTGTTTTTTACTCCGGGCCGGAAGAGTTCGACCTGTTTATCCGGTATTGAGACCTGCACGGCATGGTCTAAGGTACTGAGTGCTTCAATCGAGCCATCTTCCGAAAGCTGTACAGAGTTGATATCACCGTGAATGCCGTTCGGTTCGTTATCGTATGATGTTATGGTTCCGATTGGTGTATTGATGTCAATTTTTATCAGTGGTTCAAAAGATCGGATTGCACCTGACTCGTAGAAGGCTAACCCTTTTCGTACCGTAATCTCTCCCATAGGGGAGTGTATCGTGAGGGTCTGACCGGGCCAGAGCGTTACACTTTTAAGTGCTCCGCTTTCATAAAACTGTAGCCCTATCACTTTCGCACTCAGTGTTCCCACTGGCGAATTGAAGGTAAGAGTGCTGGCAAGGGCAAACTCGTTCTTCCATGACCAGAAGCCGCTCAGTTTGCCATCGAGCGGAAATATTCTTTTGATGCTTCCATTTTTATGAAAAGTAACCAGTTCCGCAGGGATGGCTCCAACCGGTGTTTCCAGTATGGTTTGTGACTGCAGAGCAATGGATTTCAGAGAACCATCCTTGTTGAAGTACATCGGTTTGACTGACCGGCGTCCCATGTCTTCAGCTTCGTATTGAGGTACCAGGCAGCCGTAAGGGGTTGTCAGGGTATTGTGTTGTGTGACAAGGCAGCCGTCCATTTTCCCATTGGAAAAGAGTGTCCGGAACTCCACTCCAGAAAGATCACCGTAGAGAGTGCTAATGTTTGTCATGATTATTGCGTTAAAAGGTGTCAATGTCACTTTTCCAACCTGTCACCTTTATCGTTGCAATAATCATGCCAAACTGAGGTTTATTTTTAAGTATTTATTTCATAATTAATTACGTTTTTTATATGTTGAAAGGATAAGAAAATTCTCTACCTGTATGTAGATAAAAATATCAGAGCTACGCTTTGGTATAAACCATAGTCGCCTCTTATTTTCCGAACCTTGCTCTTGCTTTTCTGAAGGCTTTTTTGAAGTCGCTGAGGGCTTGTTCGGCGCCATATCTCACTTCTGCCCATGCTTCTTCACTGCTGTGCAGGAGATCAGTTGTTTTTGCCGCAGCAGCAGCTCGATGCTGTTTCAATTCAGCAATGCGTTGATGAAGGGTTCGTGTTATTTGTTCAGCTTTTTTCTCAAGTTTTGCGATGTCTTTGTCCCACGACCTGAGCTTACGGTCAAAGTTGTCGATATAGGATTTCTTGTTCATGGCGCTTTATTTTGTTGGTTGAAGAGATAGAGTATTTCACACTAACTACCAAGTGACAACAAGAGAACATCATTTTCATGCTATTCGTTTTTTTTACTTTTTTAGCGGCATAAAATCGGCTTTTGTACTGAACTTGGCTTGATTGTTTATTTCTTATGCAGTTGCAGGGATTTTTCAGAGATGATCTGTTCAACGTTCGAGGAAATTGAGAGGGTGCGCATGAGGTCGAGCAGGTTTTGCTGGACGTTGAGGTTGAGCTCGACGGGTCGTCCAGCCTGAAAGTCAGGGTTTGAACCTTTTAGGTTGACGGTAATGACTGATTGGCCATTCGGGGCCATGCTGATTGATGAGGCGAGTTGTACGTAAAGAAAATTGGAGAGTGCCTCGTATGTGGTGCGCAATCCTTGATTGGCTGCTGCCCGCTCTTCAGGGGTGGTCGCGTAGATGATTTGTCCGGATTGTTCAGCGTTCATGCCGCCATCCAGGATTTCAAATGTCTCGTTTTTTATTTTTACAGGGATTTTTCCCTTGACAGTGCCAGTGGCATAGATTTTTTTTGTGCCCTGCAGGTCGAGCATCTTTTGAAGAGGAATGTTGTTGAGAAGAAGTGTGGTTTCTCCCTCTTTTCTTGACATATCATAGTTAATATTCTTGATAGCAACCGTTCCATCAAGAAAACCTGTTGTGAAGTTTGAAAGGGAAAACATATCAGGTTTGAGGCGGTTCTGCCAGAGAGAGAGCTTTCCTTCAGGCGACAGAAGCGCCATTTCGCCCCCTGAAGTTTTTCTTTGCAGATGTTTCAGTTTAAAATTAATTGTGGTGTATCCATCAATCGTTCGGTTCAACAGAAGGTCTGGTTCGCTGAATGTATAGTCCGCATCCGGCTTCTCTGGCCCGAAAATGCGTTCACTCGTGTGTTGCTGTTTTGAAGGTGGTGCGATGGTAACACGGCCTCCTCCCGAGGATTGCAGACGAGCATTCTGAATCGAAAAGCTTTTGTTCGTCATAGAAAGCGGAACAACCCCGCTTACCTCTCCCTGTAGTGACCCTTTGAAGTCTCCCTGGAGGCGAATACGGTCCAGAATTTTGATATGACTGAGTACAAGAGTAAAAGGAGATATTTTGGTTGATTGGTCGACGCTGACTGGCGTTGAGGAGATTCTTCCTCCAAGTAATGTTGCTGACAGGTCACTCAGTGTGAGACCAAATAATTTGTTGTTTTTGCTGTTAAGCGTTATGGTGGCATTAAGGTTTTTCAGCAGTTCATCTTTTCCTTTTATGATGCCTATGTCGAGCGAAAGCAGGGGTTTGTGTTCCTTGGTGAAGGAGATGATTTTTGCGCCTTTTCCGGCAACAATGACAGCATTTCGCACGAGTAACGTCGAATCCCGGAATTCAATGGGAAAAGATCCGCTTATTTGCCCGGTGGCAAATGGCGTTTTGTTGCTACCGAGGTTGAATCCAGGCAACTCATTCAGGGGAATTTCGGCAAAATTGATGGTAAGGCGGCTCTGTTTATTCTTCAAATCATATTCAATCTGTTCTGTTGAGGCTTTCCACTGAAAGAGTTTCACCGAGCAATCGCTCAGTGTAAGGGTACAAGGTTTGAGTGGATCGCGTTTTGAGCCGAAGAGTGCTTTGAAATGATGAACTGGCAAAGGGTTTCCATTGCTGGAGAACATTTCCACACGCAGCGTGTCGAGAGGCTGTTGCCAGTGTTCAGCATCGCTGAGCCTGATGTTGTAGCTTATTCCCTCAAGGCCAAGTTTTTCGTGTTTGACCGTTGCTCCGTTGATGGTGTATGAAGCAGAGAGAGGCTTGATGGAAATGAAGGAATTCTTGTCGCGGAAGATTTCAACACCGATGGTTACAAGGGAATTCTTGTCGGAAAAGATAAATTGTTGTGGTTTTGGGGTGATAGTGAGTGAGTCGGCTTTCAGCGAGAATGTTGCATCAACTAACTTGGGCTGAAATCCGCCGGTTTTCCATTGGTTGGGAGTCTTCAACCTCCAGGATATGTTACCGTTGGTCAATGACAAGGCATAGGTTGCCGCTTCATTGCTGCAGCCATCGGGCGGGGTGGTAATGATTGCCTTTAACGAGCGAAACCTGATTCCGGAAGTCGTTGGCAGGTTGATGCCTGAAACTTCAATCCGAAAAGGTTTGTCCTTGATCGCGAGATCAAGCAAAGACTGTGCGTACCAGGGAAAGAGAAGCCATGCTGCTGCTGGCAGAAGTGCCAGCAGCAGAAGCACGGCAATCAGGAGGCGCGGCAGCAATTTCGGCATCAGTTTATTTCAGTTGTTACCGTGCTTTTTTTATCCATTTTCCCTGAACCTGAACCCATGTTCCTGCCGGAAGACGCCCGTAGATTTTCTGGGACATCATTGTGCCAACCGCTTCAAGCGGCAGATTGTTCTGTGCGGCAACTTTTGCATACTCTGCGCGGCGTGAATTGTTGATGCTGGTAATCAGTTCCTGGGCATCTGCCGGTGCTCCTGGAGGGATGGCAAGAAGGCCGTTGTCAACCTCACCAGCAAGTCCATTGGAGCGAGCAGTTTCAAGGTCAAGTGCAAAAGCGGGAGAGACTGTGCCTGCAATCATCATCACCGCCACTGCTATTTTCAGAGCAATTTGTTGTATGGTTCTCATCTTGTGTTCCTCCTGGTTAGAATAAACCTTTTTTGTTGTCAAGCAGGGAGTCAAGTTCACGGTCAACCTTGATCCTGATTTCGTGATCAATCTTGATGTTCATGTTGATGACAATGGGTTTGTCGGGCGCTTCAATCTTCACGGTAGGGCTGCATCCCGTCATGAGTCCCCCTGCTGTGATCGAAAGAAACGTCATCATACTTATAATGGTTTTTCTCTTCATAATAGTTGATTTTTTTGAGGAATATTCAATTGCGATTAAAATACTTCATAGCAACCGTCAGTTCAAGCTGTTTTGTATCAAGTATAAACTCGGAATCTTTGAACTTTGGTCCACCCATTCCTATTTTTGGATTGTTTGAAACTCCGACGCCCTCTTTGGGTATGCCGAAAAAGTTTGTCTCCAGTTTTCCGTTGCTGTTTTCGTCATGCATGATGCTGACTGCATAGGTGCCGTAAGGAATATTGTTAAAGACAACCTTATCCTCTGTGCTGGTGATTTTTTTTAGTTGATTGGCACAGGCATTTTCATGTTTGCCAGGAAACCCTTTTTTTGAGTTGTAGAGTGAAACACCCAAGATGCCGTCCGGTTTATTTATATCGGTGATGTTGACGGTGATGCTGCCAAACGGTTGGGAAGTGACGGAAGCTGGTGGAACTTCTTCTGCCAGAAGTGAGCCTGTTGCGGCGAAGAGCAGTGTAATAATAAGCGTGACAAATTTTTTCATACAAGTTTTTGGGATGTTATTATTTTGGTAAAATAAGACGTTTCTTGAAGAGCATAATTTCGGAAATGCCGCTCGCTATAAATCGGCCGCAGGCATTCGGGAAACTTCAGCCGCAGTAAAGACTGGCCCCTCCTTGCAGACATAGACCGAGCCGACATTGCAGCGACCGCATTTGCCGACCCCGCATTTCATACGGTTTTCGAGCGTTGTGTAGACGTTATTTTCATCAAAGCCAAGCTTTTTGAGCGAGATCAGGGTGAATTTGATCATGATCGGCGGTCCGCAGATGACGGCAATGCAATTTTCGGGAGAAGGAGCGGCATTTTCAAGGACGGTGGGAACAAAGCCAACCTTGTGTGTCCAGTCTGGTGATTCTCCACCCGGATCCACGGTGAGCACGAGATCGACATCAGCGCGATTCTGCCACTCTTCCAGCTCATGCTTGTAAACCAGATCGGCCACAGTGCGGGCACCGTAGACAATAGTAACCTTGCCAAATTTTTCACGTTGATCAAGACATGACCAGATAACACTTCGTGTCGGTGGCAAAGCTATTCCACCCGAAACAAAGAGGAGATTCTTGCCCTGAAAATTTTCAATGGGAAAGCGGTTCCCGTATGGACCACGGAAGGTGATGAGGTCGCCAATATCCGCCTTCGCCAGAGCAGAAGTCACCCGTCCAGATTGGCGAAAGGTGCATTCTATATATTCCTTGCGGGTTTCAGGACTGGCTACACAGAACGTACTCTCTCCTTCGCCATACACACCATAGAGCCCGAACATACCGGTTCGGAAGGTTTTTTTGAACTGCTCATGGTCGTCCGGATCCTGAAATTCAAGCCTCAAGGTTTTTACGCCTGGCGCTTCGTCGTGACATCCGACGATTTTCATAATTGCTGGCTTGTAGATGTTTTTTTGCACGCTTTGTATGTTTTCTGTCACGAATGTAATGTTGATATTTTTTGTAACGTCTCAGTAATACCCATGTCAACAGGGCATTGGCGTGAGCATCGGCCACATCCGCTGCAACTGTTAACGCTGAACTTGCCCGGAAAATAGTTAAACTTGTGCATGATGCGTTGTCGCCACCGTGCAGATTGGGTCGAACGGGGGTTATGGCCCGAAGTGTGCATCGTAAAGAGGGCAAAAGAGCAGCTATCCCAGTTTTTTCTTCTGATGCCGCTATAGGTATCGCCTTCGTCCTGGATGTCAAAGCAATGGCAGGTCGGGCAGAGATAGGTACAGGAGCCGCAGCCGATACAACGCATTGAAATATCTTTCCAGAATTTGCTTTCAAAGTTTTCAGGGTTCTGCAACCATGCCACGCAAGTGTCAAGATCAAACATTTCAGGCACAACTGCAATCGGTGCGGTGGGTTCAGAGGCATCCTGCAGAAATTCTGCTATTGCCAAAAACGCTTCGCGTCCACGGTCTGTAAGCTCTTCAACTTGCCATCCGTTATTATTTTCAAGGGGTCGAAGCAGAATATCAGAACCGTTGGTACTATCAGGTGCAAGTTTGAGCGACGTACATAAACAGAAATCATCGGCTTTCGTGCATGTAATGGTTACAATAACCGAATCATTGCGTCGCTGAAACCAGTATTCATCCTTGTAATCCCATCCAAAAAGGGGATCGTCAATAGACAATCCTGCTGCATCGCAAGGCCTGACACCAAAAATTAATCTTTTTCCCGAAGGCGGAGTGAAATCCTCGGTGTTGATTGACTGTTGTTTTATGGTATAACGCAGCATCGGTTCAGTTTGCGGAAAAAAGAGTTCCTTGAGTGAACGATTGGGCAGCACAATCCCTAAATCAAAATCCGAAGCATGTTCAACTGCGGCAAAACTCGAAAAAGTCTCTTTTGTTACAGGCCCGATCACCGCAAAGCCTGCAGATCGCCATCGTGTGACACAATTGTCGAGTTTATCTCTGAAAAGAATTCTTGTCATACGAGTGTGTTACTTAGAGAATGAATGTCTCGGAATCTTCCTTTTTGAAACTTGCAAGCACCGGTTCCTGAGTATTGCTCATACCGGCAAAATGATCGAATGACTCAAGCACCTCATCTGCCATTTTTGCATTGATAAGGCGTAGCGGAATATTGACGGGACAGGCTCTGTCACAGTTGCCGCATCCCACGCAACGTCCGGCCAAGTGAAATGCCCGGACAATATTCCACTCGAAGTTTCCAAGAGTATGCGATGAGGTATTGACCCATTGCGGCTGATTACTGTCGACAACACATCGGCGGCAGTAGCACATTGGGCATGATTGGCGACAGGCATAGCATTTGATGCACCGGGAAAACTCCTCCTTCCAGAATGCAAATCTCTCCTGTGGGTTCATCTGCTCAATCTGGTACAAGAGTGGTTCACTGCTTTTTTCAGGAGGATTCTCTTTTATTGAGCCGATAAGTTCTGAAAACTCTTCGGCATGTTCGCCTGGTAATGAACTGACCTCTCTGCCAACCGAATCGAACCCGAAAATGATGATCTGGTCCAGATTGAGCTGCGATTCTGCAGCAAGGATATTGAGTGAACGAATTCCTTCAGGCCGAAGAAAGATGGCAACATGCTTTTCATCACTCAGAAGCCCTTCAGTTACCAGATAGCCCGACAAATTTCCGATGCAATTACTGTCGAGTACAAGCTGGTCTGCCTCTTCGAATGAACGGACAAAAACCGGGCGACGACGGTCAGCGGTAGAGCCTGGACCGTAGCCGATTACCATTTTTACGGAACCATCGGCAAGAAGTTTTTTGACTTTGCTTCTGTATTTTTCCTGTGTAATCATTGCCTTGTTGTAATTAAAGTGTCGCCGGAGCTTCAGTTTCTCTGATCAACTCTTTGTATTGATCAAAAGGACCAAGCTTGCGGATATCTTCAGTGACGTTGTTGATAAGATCAGCAAATTTACCACCTTCGGCCGCACTGATCCATGAAAACTTTACCCGTTCTGTTGAGATGCCCATAAAGTCGAGAAGTGAACGAAACACCATCCACCTCCGTCGAGCATGGTAGTTGCCATGGGTAAAATGGCAGTCTCCAGGGTGACATCCACTCACCAAGATACCGTCAGCGCCTTTCTGAAGAGCTTTAAGGATAAACATGGGGCTTATTCTGCCGGTACAGGGAAGACGTATAATACGCACATTCGGCGCATATTTCAGACGGCTCGTTCCAGCAAGGTCGGCACCGGCGTACGTACAGTAGGTGCAGACAAACGCAATGATTTTCGGTTCAAAGGGTTCACTCATCAGCGTACTCCAGTGGCAAAATTCGGTTCATTCATGATAAAAATTGAGTTCATCAGAGAGCCATTACTTCAGCAAAGATCTGTTTTTCGGTAAAACCTGCCAAGTCGATACTGTTCGACCGACAGAAGGTGACACAGGTGCCGCAGCCCTGACACAAGCCTGGATTCACAGACGCCACCCGTTTGATGATTCGTCCAGAACGGTCGAGAATATCTTTTTGTTCAATGGCGTTGTATGGACAGGCAAGGACACAGCCCCAGCATCCAGCACAGGTGGCTTCGTTGGTTGAGGCAACAACCGGTTCCCGTTCCAGTGTTTCCTTGCTGAAAAGAGCAAGTACCTTGCTTGCCGATGCTGATGCCTGCGCAATCGAGTCAGGAATATCTTTCGGTGACTGGCATGCACCGGCAAGGAAAACTCCCGCTGAAGATGATTCGACTGGCCGCAGCTTGAGGTGAGCCTCGTTGTAGTAGCCGTATTCGTCGTAAGCGATGCCGATGGTTTTGGCAAACTCTTTTGCATTTGGCTGCGGGACCATCGCAGTAGCAAGTACGACCATGTCGGCGGGTATGGTAACAGGTCTGCCGAGAAGCGTATCAACACCCCGTACCATCAGTTTGCCATTTTCCAGCCATACCTTGCTGACCCGACCCCGGATGTACGAGGCATCATCTTCTTCAATGGCTCTGCGGGTAAATTCATCATACCCCTTGCCAGCGGCCCGGATATCCATATAAAAAATATGGGTTTTTCCATGATGAACCTTATGGGCATAAAGCATGGCATGTTTTGCAGTGTACATGCAGCATATTTTGGAGCAGTAGCGCACACCCTTTGAAGGGTCGCGCGATCCGGCACATTGGATAAATACCACAGTTTCCGGCTCTTTGCTATCTGAGGGACGAAGGATTTTGCCTGATGTCGGGCCGCTTGCTGTAGCAAGGCGCTCAAATTGAAGTCCGGTGATGACATCCTGATATTTGCCATAGCCATACTCTCCGTAACCCGCAGTATTCTGTATCTGAAATCCTGTGGCAACAACAATGGCGCCAATTTCAAGGTCAATGAATTCGTCCTGCATATCAAAGTTGATGGCATTGATCTGACAGGACCTCATGCACGTTTTACACTTGCCGTTTTTAAAGTAGATACAACTTGCCTTGTCGATGACTGGGATATTTGGCACGGACTGGGCGAACGGGGTATAAATGGCGGTTCTTTTACCCAGGCCGCAGTCAAATTCACTCGATATTTTTTTGACAGGACATTTCACGATACAATCGCCACAGCCAGTGCATACGTCTTTGTTGACGTAACGTGCTTTCATACGAACCCTTACCTTGAAATTGCCGATGAAGCCATCAACCTGCTCAACTTCAGCATAGGTGAGCATGCGAATCTTGGGGTGTTGAGCTGCTTCGACCATTCGAGGAGTCAAAATACACTGTGAGCAGTCGAGTGTCGGGAACGTTTCCGATAACTGCGACATGTGGCCGCCAAGGGAGGGCTCACGCTCGACAAGAACAACTTCCTGGCCAGCATTGGCAATATCAAGCGCTGCCTGTATACCAGCGACACCTCCTCCAATGACCAGCGCCCGGCGGGTTACAGGAACCTCGATGGGTTGGAGTTTGTTGTTCAGTTTAACTTTTTCAATCATCGAACGAGTGATGTCAATGGCTTTTTCAGTAGCCATATCCTTGTCGGTATGCACCCATGAACATTGTTCGCGAATGTTTGCTATTTCACAGAGATAGGGATTCAGGCCAGCTTCAGCGCAGACCTTGCGGAAGGTAGCTTCATGCATTCTCGGTGAGCATGCTGCTATAATGACACCGGTAAGGTTATTGTCGCGAATAGCTTTTTTGACACTCTCCTGACCAGGCTCTGAGCAAAAATATTTGTATTCAACAGAAACCGCAACTCCAGGGTGTTCTCCTATAGCGGCAGCCAGTTTGGTACAATCAACCTTTGAGGCAATATTTTCACCACAGTGACATATAAATACTCCAATCTTTGCCATAATTCAATCTTTTAGTATAAAACTGCTGACTGGAACAGCTCACTGAAGGAGCCTGAAACAATGCGTCTTGTCATTTCAAATGTTTGATCGTAGTCTAAAGTTTCGAGACAAAGTCAAGTGCAGGAACAAAATGTTCTCCCACAGCGACTTCAGAAGGTGTTGCACCTAAAGCAATGGCGACAAGCTCCGAAATATAGTAGACAGGCATCTGTTTAATGTCTCCGAACCGCTTTCTCATGCTGCCCTGACGCATGTCAAGGTTTGCCTGGCAAAGAGGACATGCGACGACAAAGGCATCTGCTCCATTGTCGGCAGCATTTTTCGCAATTGAGTGCGTAAGCTCTTCAACAAGCGGCTGTTGTGCAAGCGTAAGTCCTGCTCCGCAACATTCAATCTTGAATGCCCAGTCAACAGGTGTGGCTCCAAGGGCGCTCATGATTGCTTCCATTTTGAGCGGGTTTTCCGGGTCGTCAAAACCCATATCGTCCATCGGGCGAACCAGAAGGCAGCCATAATAACAGGCAAGAGTAAGTCCGGTTAGCGGTTTTTTTACCCTTTTTTTGATCTCCTCCAGATCCATTGCCTCCAGCAGTTGGGTGACGCCAATAAATTCAGCCGTGCAGGTTGGCTTTATACCGGTAATCGAAAGGACTTCCTCGCTAAGTTCAGGCGAAGCCATCAGGGCTTTTCTTGTGGTGACCTGGCGGTTCTGGCAAGCCGCGCAGGGTGCCAGAACCAGTGTCAATCCCTGTGCATCAGCAAGCGCCTGATTCCTCGCGGGCAAAAGCACTGCAAGTTTGTGATTGGTGGCATGTGCCGATGTGGCACCACAACAGTTCCAGTCCTCAATTTCCTGAAGTTTCAGGCCGAGAAGGGAACACATTTTTTTGACTGAAATATCATATTCTCGTGCCATACCGCTCAGTGAGCATCCAGGATAGTATCCGATGGTCATACCCGGCTTGATTGAATAAGGGGGCTTTGGTATGAAATCTTTTTTTGTCGGATGTCGTTTTGGCGCCGACAAGTGAGAATGATGTTCGGAAGACGCAAAAATTTTAGCAATCTGATCTTTCCCTTTTACGCCGCCTTTTCCCGTCAAAGCGTGTAATGGTTTGATCTTTCCACTCATGATCATTTTTACGCCTGATTCTGAATCCTGAAGATAAGATCTTGTGCGGAGCTTATAGCTGCTGACAAGTGAAAGTTCTTGCAGACGGCCATGTTTACGGACGTTATTAAGAAATGAGTCATGAAAAGCAGTAACCAGCTTCTTGGCTTTGCTTTCGGATACCAGGCCCTTTTCGAGGGCGAGTGACCTGAGCGAGTCCATGGTTGCGGCGATATCCATGTTCTGTGGACATCGAGCAGTGCAGGTCATACAGCCGACACAGAACCAGAGCGCTTCGCTTTTGAGAGCCTCGTCAATATAGCCAGCCTGAACGAGACGCATGATCCGTGCGGGAGGGCTATCCATGAATGCTCCAGACGGGCAGCCAGCCGTACATTTACCACACTGGTAGCAGCAGTTGTAATCATTGCCGGTGGATTCCTCAAGCCGATGCTTGAGAGCATCAGTTACTGTCATTTGGATTTTTGACACGTGGTATATGCTTTACTTGGAGCGGGTAGTGGAATGATAACTACGAATATGTTAATTAAAAAAATGTTAATGTCAAATTAATGAGGCCTCATTCCTTAATTCAATGCAGAAAAGCAGCATAACGGTATTTGTGTAATATGCCACACTTGGCAGAAGTAGCTCAACGCTTTTATTTAAAATATGTTATGGGACAGCTCCAGCACTGCCCCCCTCGTACCCTCTTTTATGTAACATTCGTTATGATTAAAGCGTTCAATGCAATGATTGTGAAGGTGCTTGTATGAGCATATCCGGGCAATCCTGTTTTCTTCATTATAAGAACACAGGAATGAATAGGGAAAATATGGGGAAGGCCATTGATATGATGCTCTTTTTTCTTATGATAAAGACCGTTTTCTTTTTTTACGATGAATGATTTTTTTGTTCCCAAATTATGTTTGATGAAATAGAGTTTGACAAGATCAAGCGCCTTCCAAAGTATATTTTTGCTGCGGTTAATGAGCTTAAAATGGCTGAACGGCGTGCAGGAGAGGATGTTATCGATTTTTCAATGGGGAATCCTGACGGCCCGACACCCCAGCATATTGTTGATAAACTGATTGAAAGTATCAATAAACCACGAACTCACGGTTATTCCGTTTCAAAGGGAATTTACAAGCTTCGTGGTGCGGTGGGAACCTGGTACAAGCGCAAGTATAATGTTGACCTTGACCTTGATCGCGAGGTCGTTGCAACGATGGGTTCAAAAGAGGGCTATGTCCACCTTGTGCAGGCCATCACCAATCCCGGTGATCTTGCCATGGTGCCGGATCCCTGTTATCCCATTCACTCCCAGGCATTCATTCTTGCTGGTGGTAATGTTCATCGCCTGAAGCTTGAGCTGAACGACGATTTTACGCTTGACGAAGAGGGCTTTTTCCGGAACATTGAAAAAGCGCTGCGCGAATCATCGCCAAAGCCAAAGTATCTTGTTGTTAATTTCCCCAACAATCCGACAACGGCCACCGTCGAACTTCCCTTTTATCAGAAGCTTGTTGATATTGCCCGCCAGGAGCGTTTTTACATTATCAGCGATATTGCTTATGCTGAATTGACCTTTGATGGTTATGTGACCCCCTCAATCCTTCAGGTGCCCGGAGCCAAGGATGTTGCCGTTGAGAGCTACACCTTGTCGAAAACCTATAATATGGCAGGCTGGCGTGTCGGCTTTATGGTTGGCAATGCCAAACTGATAGGTGCCCTCGAAAAAATCAAGAGCTGGCTTGATTATGGCACTTTTACTCCGATACAGGTTGCATCAACCATTGCGCTGACTGAAGATCAGAGCTGTGTTCATGAAATCTGTGAGGTGTATCGCAAACGACGTGACGTTATGGTGAAAAGTTTTATCAACGCTGGTTGGCCTGTTGTTTCACCTCGCGCAAGCATGTTTGTTTGGGCAAAGATTCCCGAACCCTTCAGGCATCTGGGCAGTCTTGAGTTTAGCAAGAAGCTGTTGAGTGACGCAAAGGTCGCCGTCAGTCCGGGTATCGGTTTCGGCGCTTATGGTGACGAGTATGTTCGTGTTGCCATGATTGAGAACGAGGAGCGGATTCGGCAGGCCGCACGAAATATTAAAAAGTTTCTGCGTGAATAAATAATAATTGTGGGGGGCATGTTATTGCGTGCCCCCACAATCGCCCAAACACACCATCACCCGTTCGAAAAACACCGGTACGGCAAACCCGTAGGGATATCCATCTGCTCATAGCATGGGATGTCTCTGGAAGTTCAGGAAGGACGAGGTAGATACATGGGTGAAGGCCGGTGGTGCTACTTCTCCAG
>SESE01000582.1_pt1 | contig 15274 bp, 4 predicted proteins | sample 3171371 | NCBI WGS metagenome assembly SESE01 (sample SAMN06051881, study PRJNA518727) | freshwater metagenome | biome: subpolar coniferous forest; feature: holomictic lake; material: water; isolation source: holomictic Lake 442, 13 m depth | place: Canada: near Kenora, Ontario | collected... | reverse complement strand
TCGAATACCTTACGGGAGAACTCGCCGCAAAAGCATGGAAGATCATCACGGACATTGAAGAGGCCGGAGGAATGGTCAAGGCTATCGAGCAGGGACTCCCCAAATTGCAAATCGAAGAGGCTGCAACCCGCAAACAGGCACGCATCGACAGCGGCAAAGAGATTATTGTGGGTGTCAACGGGTATAAAACCACCAGCAAAACCGATATTGAACTGCTCGAAGTTGACAACACCCTTGTGCTGGATCAGCAGCTCAGGAGACTTGCAACCATCAAGGCAGAAAGAGACAATGAAGCCTGTGCTCTGGCGCTGAAGGCCATAGAAGAGAGCGCTGCATCCGGAGAGGGAAATCTGCTTGAACTGGCTGTGGATGCCGCAAGAAAAAGAGCTACCCTCGGTGAAATATCCTCAGCCTGCGAAAAGACATTCGGCCGGTACCGTGCCATCACCAGACTCAACAGCAGTATCTACATGTCGCAGATGAAGGATAACGCACTCTTTCAGGAGGCACAGCAACTTGCCAACACCTTTGCATCGCTTGAAGGTCGCCGCCCGAGAATTATGGTCTCGAAAGTGGGTCAGGATGGCCATGACCGGGGTGCAAAAGTTATCGCCGCCGGATTTGCCGATATTGGCTTTGACGTGGATATCAGCCCGCTCTTCCAGACTCCTGAAGAGGTGGTACAGCAGGCTCTCGACAACGATGTCCATCTGATTGGCATATCAAGCCTTGCCGCTGGTCACAAAACCCTTATTCCAAAAATCATTGAGGAACTGAAGACGCATGGACGGGAAGATATTCTCGTTATCGCTGGTGGCATTATACCCGAACGCGATCACGCCTTCCTCTATGAAAAGGGAGTCGCCGGGATTTTTGGCCCTGGAACGATCATTGCTGAAGCGGGAATCACAATTTTAAAGAAATTGATAGCACAGGTGTAACCGCATTTTGTAGGGTCACGGCATGCCGTGACCCTACAAAATATCGTGACCACACACCATCAAATGTTTGAATTCCTGCATATAAACGATACAACCCCATGACCAGACGTTACGATCCCGATGTGGAGACGGTGGTCAGCGGCATTATGACGGGCAACCGCCATACGCTGAGCCGTGCAATTACGTTGATTGAGTCGCAACGACCGGATCATCAGCGGAAAGCGCATGAGATTCTCGACCGCTGCCTCGCAAAAAAGAGCAACGCCATCCGCATCGGCATTACCGGTTCGCCTGGCGCTGGTAAAAGTACCTTTATTGAGGCGCTTGGCGAGGAGATTATCAAGCAAGGACTCACGCTTGCCGTTCTGGCCATCGACCCCAGCAGTCATCAATCGCGCGGCAGCATTCTGGGCGACAAGGCTCGCATGGAAAAGCTCTCGGGCAAAAAGGAGGCCTTCATACGCCCGACGGCCTCATCCGGCTATCTCGGAGGCACCTCGCCGAAAACCCACGAAGCAATCGTACTCTGCGAAGCTGCCGGATATGATGTCATTCTTGTTGAAACCGTCGGTGTCGGGCAATCGGAGGTGCTGGTTGACTCTATGGTTGACTTTATTCTGCTGTTGATGCTCCCCGGCTCCGGGGATGAACTGCAGGGCATTAAACGCGGCATCATGGAAATTGCCGATGCCGTAGCGATCACCAAAACGGATGGTGATCAATCAGGTATTGCGGCTGTCTCAAAAGCTGAGTTCGAGGCTGCCCTCAGAATGCTTCCACCAAAACACTCTTTCTGGCAACCACATGTTATGCTTACCTCAGCCATCTCCGGCATCGGCATTACAGAGGTATGGCAGAACATCACCGATTTTTTTGCACTGATGCAAGATCAAAACCGGCTGCAAGAACGCCGGAGCCAGCAGCTCAAATACCTGCTCTCAACAGTGCTGGAGGAGATGCTGAAAAAAGAGTTTTTCGCTCATCCCGAAGTAATCAACACAAAAAATAAAGTCGAACAACAGGTACTCTCAGGAGAGCTCAGCCCCTTCAGCGGCGCAAGTGCCCTGATGGAAGCCTTCACTCGTCACCGATAAACTCCTTTTCTTCAGCCTTGACAATCAATACCGGGCAATTGGCTTTGCGAACAACAGTCTCGGCTACGCTGCCCATAATGAAGCGACTCAGCCCTTTTTTTCCATGAGAGCCCATAATCACGAGATTAACATCAAGCTCTCCTGATTTTTCAAGGATCACATCCGATGGATTTCCAATCTCTATAATGCACTCGGCCTTCAACCCAGCCCCAAGCAAGTTCTGAAGAACAACCTCAAGATCTGCCCGCGCTGCTTTTTCGAGATCCTCTTCAAGAGGAACATAATTTAAGGTGATATCAACCGCCATTGGCCTCGGCTCTACAACATTCAGCAGATAGACGGAAGCCCCCATACTCGCCGCAAACTCCCTGGCATACTGCACCGCCTTGCGGGAGGCATCAGAAAAATCGACAGGACAAAGAATCGAATGAATCTTGAACATGATCGGAATGATTTAGGTTGCCTTGGATGAGTCAGATGACTTGCCGTCAAGAAACGCCTTGAACAGGTCAATCGGTAACGGGAAGATAATCGTGGAATTGTTCTCAGCCGAAATATCCTTCAGCGTCTGCAAATAGCGAAGTTGCAGGGCGGAAGGGCTTGCGGCAATAATCCTCGCAGCATCAGCAAGGCGTTGGGCTGCCTGATACTCCCCTTCTGCATTGATAACGGTCGAGCGGCGCTCACGCTCAGCTTCAGCCTGTTTAGCCATCGCCCGGCGCATCTCCTCCGGAAGATCAATCTCCTTCACCTCAACTTTAGCAACCTTGACGCCCCAGGGCTCTGTATCCTTATCGAGAATTGCCTGAATACGATCATTGATTTCATCCCGTTCAGCAAGCAGATTGTCAAGTTCACCCTGTCCACACACACTCCGTAACGTGGTCTGCGCCAACTGTGACGTTGCAAAATGAAAATCCGCCACCTCGACAATAGCCTTAATAGGATCAACAACCCGAAAATAGACCACCGCACTCACCTTTACCGAGACGTTATCGCGAGTAATAATATCCTGCGGAGGGACATCAAGCGTCACCGTCCGAAGGTCTACCTTGACCATTTTATCGATACCCGGAATAAGAATAATCAGCCCCGGCCCTTTTGCCGCAATAATCCGCCCAAGACGGAAAATAACCCCTCGCTCATACTCCCTGAGAATCTTCACTGCCGACACAAAAAAAGCGGCAATCAAAATGAGAACAGTCATCACATTAAACGGCATCATGAATCAACTCCTGTTATACCTTGCTATCAATCATCTGCCGTATGGCAGAACCTTCATATAGGACCAAGATAAGAATAAATGAAGTAAAACGATTACATTCAGTTGTTTAATAAACCACAAGAAAACGACCTCGGAGCAAAACTACGGGGCCGTTTGTGATAGAGGTTGAAGCTGAGATCAACGTGCCAGTTTATAAATACACCCGAATACCGAGGGCAAGATTGGTCAAATTCAGAGTACCATAATCAACACCAGGGAGGGTGTGCGTCTCACCAGCAGTCAACTTTATATAACCTGCCTCTGCAAACAGTGCTGCATTTGTGGAAATCTCCCGCTCAGCCTGAAGTTTCACCCGAAACGCAATATCATCATGCGTTAACAGTTGCAAGCAGCCGCACGTTGTTGCGCCGGATGCATCAGGAAATTTGGTTTGCCCATATCCTATGCCCGCACCAAGCCACCACCGTGTATGCGTCGTATCCCAAAGTCCCAGCATCCCGTTAAGAAAAAGCGCCCGAAATTTCACAATATCATCAAGGACAATATGGGAACCTGGAACATCAATACCTTTGCGATCGATACTCCCGGCCACACACTCAACCTCAAGGCGTGCATTCAGGGGCTGTGAGGTTCCTATGCACAAACCTCCCTCATGCCCAACCGCAAGACTCCACGCCATATTGCCTTCATAGTCACTTATGCCATCCACTACTGCAGGATTCAAATTGATATGCAGCCCCGATCCGCTTGCATCAACAAGGCACATGGCTGAGCCGGTTGCGTACCAGTCATGCTTCCGGGACTCTTCTGCTCGCACATCTGAGGCAACAACGAGCAGGGTAGATACCGCGACGGCCATTACAAGCAGTGCTTTTTTTCGGAGGTTATCGATTTTTTTCATGGTGAAAAGATGGTGAAAATTATTCAGGATAAACATTTTCTCATTAATTGAGTAACGTATCATTACAGCACCAGCCAAGCAATAACCCCAAGTGCTGCAATACCGCCCAGCACCGTCCCGGTATTGCCGTGTGACGATTCAACGCCAGCATAAGGGTCGGCCCCCAAAGAATCTGTCCAGAAGTCGTAATTCGACGTCCCGGTGTAGTTATTGCCTGCAAGATCAACCACCGAGCCATCGTCAAGGGTTACAAAGTAATGGGTGTTGTGCGCAAGATCGTCATTCGGGTTGATGGTGAGAGTGTTGCCTGATACCGAAACAGTTGCAGACACAACCTCTCCACCAGCAGAATCACGATGAATCACAATTGCACCGGCAGAACCTTTGGTAATAGCCTCACTGAAGGTCAGGATAACATCGTTTTTGACAGGAGCAGCAGTTGCACCATCATTCGGAGTAAAGCTGGCAACAGTCGGAGCTACATGATCCAGTGTTGTTGCATTTGCCGAGGCAAACATGGCCCCCATATCGGTATAGCCCTTTGACAGTAATCCAAGAGCTGCGGCGGCAGATTCGCCCATAATCTGCGTGTCGCCCGCGCTGTTGAGATAGAGGTGCACATCAAACACCCCTTTACCCGCTTCGAGCACACGTCCCAGGTCGGTGCTTAACGGTTCATAGCACTCATAAGGTAGAGGTATTCCCGCAGGTGCATAAAAGTAATCGCCAGTAATCGGATTGTGCCACGCCTTCAGGGCAACGCCACCGGTGGTGACACCATAAAAATCAACCTTGCCCGGTGTCTGGTCAGCAGTGTAAAGAGGAGTAACCGGATCGTCCGTAACCGTCGTCGTCACCTTCACCATAACACCAGGATCATAAACTCTGCCCGAAGCCGGATCACTATCACCAAATGCGTTATCGGTGATGATCAGCTCAATGGCAACAATGGTATCGCCCTCACAAATAAAACGAGCGCCATCATTGAGGGAATTTTGATCGAGTCGTGTGAAGTCGTACCAGCCCTCCGAGGAAATTTCAGTGCCATGTAAATCGGTAAGCGGCTTGACAAGCTTTGCTGCGTCAATGGCAACTTGCGGTACAAATTTAATGTACGCGTTTGCATCTGATTTGGTGAGACCGGAGGTGCGCACATCTATCAGAATCCGAACTTGTGTCCCATCACGCGGCAGAATGTCGGGCAGCAACGCGTTGTCTTTACCGGCAACTTCAAAGCGAATTGGATCCCACGGTGTCGTGACGGTGCTGTTATCAGCAAGGGTTACGGTATTATTGACCGTTTTTGTCACTGAACCATCGGTATGCGTCGTCTCGACGACCTCCCTTATCATTGTCGCCCCACCCTGACTATCGCTGTATGCTTCAGTTACGGTTTTCGTTGCTAAACCATCAGCGTTAACAGCGTCTACTGTTGTGGTAGTGACCAGTGCTGCAGCATCAATATCGCTGTACTTCGCAACCGAAATATCGAGTAACTGCGCTGTATCCGAGACGGTATCGCTGCTGTCACTCTCCGTTACATTGATCGAAATAATTGCTTTGCTGTCGGTCAGAGTGCCATCGTTCCCTGCGGCAAAATCTTCTGTTGTGCGCCATGCAAGCGTAGCGAGGGCGTTTTGGAGCGCATCCTGTATACCATCCCCATTTAAGTCACCAAGGTCAGCACTGCCAATACCTTGCGATGCTGCAAGCGTGGCAAGCGCCTCTTCGGTGGTTGGCGTAATGCCATCAAGATCAAAGTCATCATCAAGATTGTCAGTTGAAGTGCCCGCATAAGCGCCATTACTATCCTTGTCAGCACTACCCGTTGCACTGTTCCTGAACAGGTAAATAACGCCGGTGCCATCGTCATGAATAGAGGCAACACCAACCGATTTCGTGCTGGTGCCGATATCCTTCACTTGCAGCGCAAAATCTTTTGCGGTATCGCGAGCAGCTCCCTGCTCCGTGGAGATATCTACCCGCACATAAAGCGTTGCAAGTTCAGTGGTACTGGTTGGAAGTGCAGCATTTGAACCATTTGTCTCATCACAGGTTTGCCATGCTGTACCATTCCAGAATTGCAGCAATGGTGTATTTGGCGGAATAATGGTTGTAGCATCTTTTGAGGTGGCACTACTATCGGCTTGTATGCTTAATGCAACCGGTGTATTTGGCTTGCCTGTTATGGTAAAGAGCGAATAATGCGAACCTTCGTTCACAATCGGGCTGTCAACCTGAATGGTGCGATCATCATCTTTTTTGAGATTGCGTTCTTCTGCACCGCTATCGTTGAAAATTGCGCCTGTGCCAAAGTCGCCTAAAATGCCACGGGCGCTTACAGCATCACGGCCACCAGAGGGTGTCGCAATAATGGTAAAGGCATGTGAACCTTCATAGACATCGTCGTTAACTATCTTGACTCGAGCTAATAATACTGTACCGCCTTTTGGCACATTAACTGGCGCACCAGTTGTATAGTCAACCCATTTAGTACCATTATAGAGCTGAAGTGCGTTGACATAATCAATGGTGGAGGTACCATCTGAGGTTGCTGTCGCGATTGCATCACCTTCATAAGCGTTACCGTCTGAATCAATACCTCCATCCTGCAACGCAAGCGTAAACGAGTAATTGCTTGTGGCTGATAGACGGAACACGGCATAGCGCGCAACATCTGCCGGAGAATATTCATTAACCGTAACATCGGGGATAATGAGATAGCCATCGTCGTCACCTTTAACGGTCGGATCAACAACGCCTTGCTCATTATACACCTGACCGCTGCCATCGTCAAGAATGGTTGATCGAGCAATGGCACTTTGCCCGTCGGGAAGCGTCGCCGTAAGAGTAAAGCGTTCTGCTCCTTCATATTTATTATCGCCAAGAGTAGGATCAGAGATAATAAATTTCATGACACCTGCTGGCAGTTGCAGTTTGTTATTATTCAGGGTAAGTGGAATCATCTCCTGTTGATTATCAGCTCCGGTCACAAAGTAGTATGCCGAGAAGGTGGAGCTGTAATCTTTGTCCAGGGTTGCACTGTCGCCGGCAGCGCCTGCCGAAAGCGATATTTCGGTAGCGGTGGTGGTGGTGCCGCTCAGGGTTGCCGTAAATATGGCATTGCTGCCTTCGGAAATATCACCCTTGCCACTTAATGCAATAAAGATTTGTTGCGCCGGATCAGGAGTTGCACCACCATTAGTCGAACCAGTTGTTGTTGTGCTGGTGCTTGTCTCATTATCTTTGATCGTTGCCGTCGCAAAGCTTTTGCTGATTGTTGTACCAACAGGAGCGCTGGAAAGTGCGATGTTGAACATTTCTGAACCTTCATAAATCGCATCATCAAGTATGGGAACCGTAACCGTTTTGGTGATTTCATCAATTGCAAAGGCAAGATTACCGCTGGATGCGCTATAATCGGCGGCTTTAGCGGTGCCATCGCTGGTTGCATAGTGAACGGAGGTTGCCACGGCAGTATTGCCACTTCGCGTAATGGTAAAGGTACCGATGCCTGCCGATTCATTCACGGTAATATCGTCAATGCTCAGGAAGAGATCGTTCCTGCCATTGACGGTCATGGTTAGCGTGCTGGTGGCGGTAGCGGCTTGATCGTCCGTAACGGTATAATGGGCAACAACAATTTGTTTGTCGCCATTATTGAGATGGTGATATGCCGCATCGGATGGATTGAATTCGTAACTGCCATCTGCATTGAGTGACAGCCCGGCAATTGACGCGTTAAGCTTGTAGGTTGCCGTGTGAGCTGCATCGGCATCGCTTGAGTTGAGTGTTCCAATTGTTTCAGGAGAGACAACATCTTCAGTAACACTAAAGGCTTTTGGAGCAGCAACCGGAGCATCGTTAGTACCTGTAATCGCAAACACTGCGGCAACCATTGCTGTTGCGGCCGGCGTTGCATCATCCTGCACAGACACCGCAAAGCAGTCGTGTACCTGCTGCCCTGCAACTAACCATTGCGTCGAGCTTCGGCTATCGTCCAGATGATAGCTTACACTATCGGTAGCGGTGGTAAGGGTTGCGCTGCCATAGGCTCCAACTTTGGTGTAGCTTGCACCACTGTCGTTTGTGTGCCAACCTGCGTTCAGGAGCGCGGTGTGGTTATAGCTTGCCGTGCCATCAACATCGCCCTTTGTTAACTGAACGGTTGCCTCGGCATTACCGGCAACAGCGTTATTCACCCCGCCAGCTTCAACAACCATGGCATTTGCTGTTGCCGCCTGTACCGTTGGCGCATCGTTAACGGTAGCAACATGCAGGGTCAGCGTGTACGTTTCTACACTATTATCCTCGCCATCACTGACAGCAAACTGAATGGTTGTGTATGGCGAACCTTTTTCGTTGTGAGCGGGAACAAAGCGGAGCTTGGCGGCATCAAGGTCGGCACGACTAATCGGTTTACCCTGCTCAACTACTACCCAGTCTGGTAAGGCTTCGCTACCCTGGTTGTATTGCAACTCACCATGACCCGGCAACGTTGCAATGGTGACGGAGGCGAGCTGCGACTGTTCAATATCACTGTAGACCCCAAAATCAGCCATAGTTAAAAGCTTTGGCGTATCCTCTGCCATAACAGCGCTATCGTCGGTAGAAATTGGAGGATCGTTAAGAGGACGAACACCAACAGTCAATGTGTAAAACTCGCTACTGTAGTCGCTGCCATCACTCACGTTAAAGCCTATAGTAGCATAAGGCTCACCATTCTCGTTACTGTCGGGGACAAAGCGCAGCTTGCCTGCCGTAATTTCTGCTGCTGTAATCTCTCGATTGAGCGTTACTGCTACCCATTCGCTGCCATTGTTGTATTGCAGTGCGCCATTGCTGGCAAGCATGGTGATTTGCACCTTTGCCAGCGGGGTATTTTCAATATCGCTGTAGCTGCCAAAATCATCGAGCGCCAGCACCATCGGCACATCTTCGTCCGTTGTGATGCTGTCATTTGTGCTGAGCGGCGCATCATTCACCGGGATAACATTCACTGTTATGGTGGATGGCGCAGCGCTGTAATCAGTACCATCAAACACCGTAACGCCAAAGGTTGTGTAGTTATCGCCATTCTCGTTGTATCCAGGCGCAAAACGGAGCTTGCTGGCCTCAATATCAGCGCGAACAAGGGATTGCCCTTCCGCAACGACCAACCATAACGGCCTGTCGGTGGTACCGCTGTTGTACTGCAACTCACCATGGCCGGGCAACGCGGTAATCTTCACCGCTGTCAAGGCGGCGCCTTCAACATCGTTATAGGTACCAAAATCAGACAGCTTCAGGCTATCGGCAGTATCTTCATTGGTCATGAAGGTGTCGCTGTCTGTTGTTGTTGGCAGATCGTTAACCGGCGTAACATGTACCACCAACGTCCAGGCATCAAGCGAATAATCGCTGCCATCGCTTACTTTAAAACCAACTTCCGCATAGTGCTCTCCATACTCATTGAGGTCGGGCACAAAACGGAGCTTGCCTGTTTCAATTTCTGCACGGGTAATGGCTTGATTGAGCGTTACAGTAATCCACTGCGGAGCATCGGCTGTACCACTGTTGTATTGCAACTTGCCATTGGTTGCAAGTGAGATAATTTTAACCTCAGCAAGCAGCGTATTTTCGACATCACTGTAAGCTCCAAAATCAGTAAGCGAAAGCACTTTGGTTGCGTCTTCAGCCGTGCTTACACTATCATCCGTGCTCTGTGGCAGATCGTTTACCGCCGTTACCGCTATCGGCAGCGTAAAGATGGCTGGATTATTTGAGATGCCATCACTTACACTAAAGCCTATCGACGCATAGCTGGCACCATACTCGTTACTATCGGGCACAAAGCGCAAGTTACCGGCATCAATGGCATCCTTGCTGATAACGTCACCCGCCGCTACTGAGCGCCACGCGAGCAATTCGAAATACTCCAGTGTACCATCTGCCGATAGCGTTGCAATGGTTATTGACGCAATGTTTATGCCGGCGACTTCGCTCGACCTACTGAAATCCTCGATGGTTAGAGGCAGCAGCGTATCTTCATTCGTTACCAGTGCTGAATTGTCAAGAGGCGTAACATTGACTGTTAGCCTGTAAGCCGCAGCACTATCACCCTCGCCATCATTCACCGTAAAACCAATTGCTGTGTAGGGTGAACCATTAACGTGGCTCTCGGGCACAAAGCGGAGGTTGCCTGCGTCAATATCAGTACGGCTGATGAGCTGATCGGGCGCAACACTTTCCCACTGTGGAACGGTTGACGTACCGTGATTGTATTGCACTCCCCCATTATTTGGCAACCCTGTAATGGTGACTGCAGCAAGCGGTGAACGCTCTTCATCAGCGTAATTGCCGAAATCAGTAACACTCAGAATAATGGATTGATTTTCCTCTGTGGTTACCGTGTCATTGCTGCTGGTTGGAAGATCGTTAACGGGCGTAACCTTCACCGTGAGCGAATAAGCATCGAAACTATAAGCTGCGCCATCACTGACTTTAAAGCCAATGGTGGTGTATGGCTGCCCATATTCATTGCTGTCGGGCACAAAGCGCAGGTTGCCTGACTCAATCGTTTCCCGGCCAATCTCGTCATCCTGCAGCACTGCAACCCAATGCGGAGCATCAGGCGTGCCATCGTTGTGCTGCAACACACCATTGGTTGGGAGTGATGTAATTTTTACAACCGCAAAAGGCGAACCTTCAACATCGCTATAGCCGCCAAAGTCGCTCAGCGCAAGAGCCTTGATGCTATCTTCATCGGTCGTTACGGTGCTGTTTGTGGTTACTGGCGCATCATTAACCGGGAGAACATCAACCGTGAGATGATACCCTTGAGCGCTCCACAATTCTCCATCACTTACTTTATAGCCAAAGTCAGCATAGTTATCACCATTGCCGTTAACATCGGGCACAAAGCGGAGCTTGCCTGCCTCAATATCCGTGCGCGTCATGGGCTGCCATGCCGTTACCGCTATCCACTGTGGAGCATCGGCTGTGCCATTGTTGTATTGCAGCTCACCATTCGCGGCTAACGTGGTAATCTGCACCTTTGCCAACGCTGTGCCCTCAACATCGCCATAGCTGCCAACGTCGCCCAGCAAAAGCACTTTCACGCTATCTTCATTCGTGGTAATGCGATCGTCGGTTGCCGTTGGCGGATCGTTTACAGGCGTTACATGCACCGTCATGCTGTAGCTGTCAACACTATAATCAGTGCCATCAGACACTTGATAGCCAAGCACGGCGTAATTGTTGCCATTCTCGTTGCTATCGGGCATAAAGCGCAACTTACCAGCATCAATATCTTCTTTTGTAATGGAGTCGCCTGCCGTTACTGCAACCCAATGCGGCATAGCAACTGTGGCGATATTGTACTGCACTTCGCCGTTGCTCGCTATGCTGGTAATTCTAACCGATGATAATGAGCTGCTCTCAACATCGCTATAAGTACCAAAATCAGTAACCGCCAGCACTTTCGCGCTATCCTCATCAGTGCTGATGGTGCTATTCGTACTTGATGGAAGATCGTTAATTGCCTTAAAATCAATGGTTAACGTATAGCTGCTATCACTCCAGAGATCACCCTCCGAAACTTTAAAGTCAATGGTGGCATAAGCATCGCCATACTCATTGCTGGCAGGCATAAAGCGCAACTTGCCTGCCTCTATAGCATCCTTGCTGAACTCTTGCGCTACAGTAACGGCTACCCAATTTGGTACAGTTGCCGTCCCACTGTTGTATTGCAGTACGCCTTTGCTTGCAAGTGTCGTAAACAACACCTTCGCTAATGGCGAACCTTCCACATCACTATAGCTGCCAAAATCATCAAGAGAGAGCACTGCCGCTGCATCTTCATTAGTGGTTATGCTATCGTTTGTGCTGACTGGCGCATCATTGACGGGCGTTACATGCACCGTAAAGGTTGATGGGGTTGCGCTGAAGGTGGTTCCATCAGAGACCGTAAAGCTCACTGTAGCATAATCATCGCCAAACTCATTGCTCGCAGGTACAAAGCGCAACTTGCCTGCCTCTATAGCCGATTTGCTGATAATTTGATTAAGAGTTACCCCCACCCAATCAGAAATATTGAAATATTCAAGGTGTCCAGCGCTTGCCAACGCTGTAATTTGCACTTCAACAATTTTAGACGCGCTGGTATTACTATAGCCACTTATATCGTTTATTGTCAACGGCAACGCAACATCCTCATCAGTGCGTAACGGAGCATCGCTTGCTGGTAATACTTCAACACGCAAGGTATAACTACTGCTCAGGGCAGCGCCATCACTGACCGCAAAGCCGATGGTTGCATACTCAGTACCATACTCGTTGCTGGCTGGCACAAAGCGTAGCAATCCCGCGTCAAGATCAGCACGGCTCACGCTCTGTAACGATGTTACTGCTCGCCACGCTGGCACAGTAAGCGTTGTATCGAAATATTCTAACGCCCCATTGTGCGGTAACGAGGTAATAATGACGCTTGAAAGCGCACTTCCTTCAACATCGCTATAATTGCCAAAATCGGTAATCGCTACAACCTTTGGCGTATTTTCCTGGGTAGAAATAGCATCGTTCGTACTGACTGGAGCATCATTCAACGCATTAACATGAATCGTAAGCGTGGATGCCGTTGCACTGTACGCGCTGCCATCGCTCACCTTAAAGCCAATGGCTGCATAATTATTGCCATACTCATTGCTGCCGGGCATAAAACGCAGGTTACCCGAATCAATAACTTCTTTGGTGATTTCTTGATTGAGCGTTACCGCTACCCAACCATTAACTGCATCGTTGTACTGAAGGAGACCATTTGTGGGAAGTGACGTGATTTGAACTGTTGCTAATGGTGTAGTTCCTGCATCGCTATAGGTTCCAAAGTCAGTAACAACGAGAACTGTCGCTGTATCTTCATTGATCGTGATGGTGTCGTTGGTCGTAACCGGGCGATCATTTGCGCCTGTTACCTTCACCGTGTAGCTTTGGGTGGCCTGCGCTCCATCGCCATCTGTCACCGTGAAGGTGAACGTGTCCGTGCCGCTTTCGTTGACTTCAAGTGCTTCGATCACTCCGCTGTTCTTTGCATAGCTGTAAGCACCGGTACTGCTGTCGAGAGTGACGGTGCCATAAGTTCCGGCTTTTGTTACCGCCGTGCCAACAACACTGCCTCCACTGATGCCATACCTCAGTGTTTCGACATCGACATCACTGCCAACCAGCGTCCCGCTTAACCCTGCATCGGTCGTGCTGCTTGACTGGTCAACTTCGGCTATTGTGCCCGATGTGACCGCTGCAAGCGTTGGCGCATCATCTGACCCCGTCACCGTCACACTGTAGCTTTGTGTGACCAGCGCTCCATCCCCATCCATGACCGTGAAGGTGAAAATGTCCGTGCCGCTTTCATTGACATCAAGCGCTTCAATCGCACGTGCGTTCTTTGCATAGCTGTAAGCGCCTGTGCTGCTGTCCAGCGTGACGGTGCCATACGTTCCGGCTTTCGTGACCGTCGTACCAACAACACTGCCAACACTGATGCCATACGTCAGCGTCTCGACATCGACATCACTGCCAACCAGCGTCCCGTTTAACCCTGCGTCAGTCGTCGTGCTTGACTGGTCAACCTCGACAATTGTCCCTGCTGTTACGATTCCGAGTGTTGGAGCATCGTTGGTGCCGGTCACTGCCACCGTCAACGTGCTGAACGAGCGGCCTCCATTGCCATCGCTGATGGCGTAGCTGAACGTGTCCGTTCCGGTGACACTCTTGCCCAGCGCATCCGCAGCCGCTGTATCGGCAACATAGCCGTAGCTGCCATCAGCACCGAGGGTCAGATAACCATAGGTTCCAACCAGCGATGTCCCAACGTTCGACGTGCCTACCGCTGTAACATCGGCGGACGTTCCTGCCTTCACACCAATCACGACCAGCGTTTCGCCATCAACATCAGTGTCCCTGCCGCCAGCTACACTGCCACTCAGAATAACGCCGTTTGCTGCACTCACACTCAACATGCTATTTTCAGCCACGGTGCCAGTGTCGGCATGCGCTACCGGTGCTGGGTTGGTCACCGTGAAGCTGAAGCTCTGTGTTACGGCGACGCTCTCGCTGTCGGTCGCGGTGACCACGACACTGTGCACGCCACCGGTGCCACCCTGACTTGCATTATGCGCAAGCGTGCCGGTGATGATACCAATCGAGCTGTTGATGGAGAGACCAGAAGGAAGATTCGTCGCACTGTAACTGAAGACATTGTTGCTGTCTTTGTCACCAAAGCTCGATGCTGTCGCAATGCTCACTACCGTGCTGTCGGCCTGAGTCACGGCGCTTAACGTGCCTTCCGCTGTCGGCGCATCATTCACGCCTGTTACCGTGACCGTCAGCGTGCTGAACGAGCTGCCGCCATTGCCGTCGCTGATGGCATAACTGAACGTGTCGGCTGCCGTCACATTCTTGCCCAGAGCATCGGCTGCCGCTGTAGCGGCAACATAGCTGTAGCGGCCATCACTGTTCAGGGTTAAGTGTCCATAGGTTCCAACCAGCGCGCTTGCCACATTCGACGTGCCAACTGCGGCAACATCGGCTGCTGTACCGGCTTTCACACCAATCACCGTCAACGTGTCGCCATCAACATCGGTGTCTGTTCCGCCACCAACACTGCCACTCAGAATTACGCCGTTTGGCGCACTCACACTGAGCGTGCCATTCTCAGCTACTGCACCAGTGTCGGCATGCGCTACCGGTGCTGGATTGGTCACAGTGAAGCTGAAGCTCTGCGTTACGGCGACGCTCTCGCTGTCCGTCGCGGTGACCACAACACTGTGGACACCACCCGTGCCGCCCTGACTCGCATCATGCGCCAGCGTTCCTGATATCTCGCCCGTCGAGCTGTTGATGGAGAGGCCAGAAGGAAGAGCTGTCACACTGTAGGTAAAGAGATTGTTGCTGTCTTTGTCGGTGAAACTTAATGCTGTTGCAATACTCACCACCGTGCTGTCGGCCTGACTCACAGCGCTTAACATCCCGACTGCCGTCGGTTGATCGTTTGTTCCCGTAATCGTTACCGTCACATCCTGCGTCCGGCTCGCATTGGCGGCACCGCTGTCATCCGTCAGCGTTATGCGGTAGGTCG
>SESE01000580.1_pt1 | contig 15284 bp, 12 predicted proteins | sample 3171371 | NCBI WGS metagenome assembly SESE01 (sample SAMN06051881, study PRJNA518727) | freshwater metagenome | biome: subpolar coniferous forest; feature: holomictic lake; material: water; isolation source: holomictic Lake 442, 13 m depth | place: Canada: near Kenora, Ontario | collected... | reverse complement strand
CCCTCTGCTACCGCCTTATTTCCAGCTTCAATATTCGCCATCTGCATGCTGAGAACTTCGCTGAACTTCTTCCCACCCATCGCTTGGATGGGGGCGTCCTTGACTGTTGTAGCGCGGATGTTCTCTGCTACTTCTTTTCGAGCATCTTCGAGCATCCCTGACACACCATACATTTTCAAAAAACTTAGTCCGGAACCGACGGGAACTTCTCCGTGTTCCACAGCGGAAGCGTAATCGGCCGTAGCCAATTGTACTTTTGCAGCTTCTAGTTTTTCCTTTGATTCAAGCTCAAAACTCATTTGCTTGTCTTTAATCCTCGCCGCATCTGCGAGGGCCGCGGCTTGCTTATTCGCCTCGATTGTTAGTTCCTGCGCTTGCGCGCTAGCCGCGAGAGCACGCTCCTGCGACTGCGCATTTGCCGCCAGAGATGCGAAGTGCTGCATGCTACTATTCTGCAACGAGGCTGCATGCCCTGCTGCTTGTGACATCAGCCCCGGAGCGTAAAATTCTTGCGCCATTTGGATCTCCTCTAGTGGTGGTACATACCAAGCCAGCTTACAGTCTACCTAGACCTTGGGTTCCATCTTCTTCATAGTACCTCACGTAGTCCCTGTCACCCAACGGAGAGGACCAGTCTGCTAAGCGAGTATTGATGCTCTGGAGTGGGTTTCCATACATACCAGTTATCGGGCCACCAATCATTTTGACTGACGACTTACCTCCCGCCATCCCACCCGAAGTGAACCCGGAACTAAAACCCCCACCAGATGATGCCGCCCCAAGTTGTAGCTTAGATGCAAACCAGTCTTGTGCAAAAGCTACTCCAGCCTGTCCCAACTGTTGCGCCAGGGATGCCTTGTTAGCCGCATCCATAACAGCGGACACGCTGCCGATAGCGGTCTGTGCCCCCAGTAAAGCATCATTTGCATGCCCTGCTTGCTGTAGCCCCATCATCTGCAAAGAGTGCTGCGTTAGTCCGAGGTCGCGAGCTTCCAGCCCTCTGGCAGCGCCACCGACGGATCCACCCCAGGCTCCCTTACTCATGGCGTTCTCGGCCGAGCGAGTGGACAGACTAGCCTGGTCGGCAGCGGATATTCGCCCGGCCATCAGGTCGTCAATTAAACTTCCTGCTTTCTGTGAACGCAATACTCCCTCTTGAAAAATCTTTTGCACGTCTCCGCTAGAAGCAAACGATGCTCCCAACTGGGAAACAGCTCCTGATACATCTTCCCCGGCGGAGGCTCGTGCTTTCCAACTGGGGTCAAATTTTGTCAGCTGGTCCTCAAATAGTACCTTCATGGAATCAGATAGGCTGCCTAACCGGCCAACCCCCGCTCCAATACTACGAGACGAGCTACCAGTGGACTGTGCGATTGTAGGGTTAGACCGGGGAGACCTATCCACGGAGCCATAACCCGGCATGCCGAGAACCGCCAGCGAATCAAAGAAGCTTACGCCTTTGTCTGCGCCACCGTTCATGTTATAACCTCCCCGCCATAGACGAACGCATGTACCGCCCAAGCCCCGTTACTGGGTTGCTGCCGATGATAATTGGGACCCCACGATACGTGTCCTTCGAAGCCTCAACGTCGCCCAGTAGGCGCAGGGCGAGAGCCTCGTACTGGGCGCCGTTCTGCGGGTTGGTCTTCTCTGCGTTGGCGGCCATCATCATGTACTGTATTGCCTCTTCGCTTTCGAACGGAACCACGTCATAGTCATCGACATATGGGACAAACTTCAGCTTCACCTGTGCTAATACTGTAGCACAACTCCCGGGGCTAGACAAGTCATCACTTATAGGTGTTGTCAGCCGGTATCTGCGGAAAGCAGGTACCCGCAGACTTGGGTGGTACTTACCGAGAAAAAACATCTGATTTTCTGACGGGTATACTGCGTACAGAGAAAAGTATCCAGAGAGCCGAGTACTGGGAAGGATCACCCGTGATACACCCCGGAACGAGTGGGATGTGATCTTCGTTCCTGTGCCCCACCCGCCAACTATCTGTCCCTCTACTCCCCCGTCCCAACGAGTGAGTTGAAGATCTTCGGCAACTTCTTCGTTCTTGACACCTGTGCCGACGACACGAATTGTCCGGCCAACATCCTGACTGGACGTACAGAACGCCGCAAGTACATACCCCTCGCGATCGAGCGGAACATCAAACATGGTGGCATGCTCCCCCATATCGGCGAGTCCGGTGGAGCAGTCGACGCGGAGGATCGGCAGTGATCCACCACCGCCTCCTCGAAAGTCAAGATCGCCAGGGCCACCATTCACCACCTGATATTCTGTTCCATAGATCTGAGACGGCCGACCGTTGATTGAAATCCCGAGTACCGTTTCTACGTTGTACGGCATGGGGAACACCGTGTCGATGATTGCCATTCTCATCTGCGAAGTCAAGGACTTCCACTGTCGGGAACACATCAACCTACGGATAGCCCGGTTGAGTTCCTTCGCTACGAAGTCGGGATCGCAAGATCCGTCTCCAGCGTATGAGGCTAATTCAGTTTTGAGATCTTTCCAGAGTAGCATGTTGGAACTCCTATGCGGTTGTGTTCACTCCCGGTGGGGGCTGGGTAAAGTCGTTGGTCTCCGTATGAAACGCACTTGGTATCACTGAGAATATCTTTCCTGTTGTATCCTCGGTCTCCTGCGACGGCGGTTCCTCCGACACCAAGTTTGCCACGGCATCTATCCGCTTGATTATGGCGTTTCCCGCGATAACTAGCTTGATCTGAAACGTGTATCCATGTCTCAAGGATCCGCTATTCATCCCGGGTCGCCGATCATTCTCAGGATACTCTGCCCCATCTCTACACGAGAAGCGCATCTTCCGGCGCTCTTGCGGAAGACTCCCCTCTGCCACCGTTATTACTTTTGGACACCCGATGCGAGTCCACAGCGGATAGCCGTCAGGACGGAAGAACACTTCAATCGAGGTATCCCGGGTGATCTCGGAAAGCCACACATCAATATAACTCAACCACTTGTAATATGCAATTCCGGTCTCTCCAGTGGCAAACAAAGCCCGCGTAGTCAACTGGGATTCGATGGGGGTGCCGGAGTCAGTTTTGTACGAATTATCCAACCGGTAAATCTTCCCGTCCGGAGTCACCGTGTGCAATGCCGGCGCAGACTGGTAGGAGGCGTCCAGAATTTGTCCGAAGGTAGGACCTGTCCACAGCCCGCACCAGGCCACCACTCCCTTGTCGTTGTTGGCTGTCGCGGTTGCGAGCGTGTCGAGAGTGAGTACCCCACGGTATCCTCCTGAGTCTCCCGCCACTGAGGTCATGAACATTCGGTGATCAGCGATTGCACCTGAGATGGAAAATAGTTCTGTCTCCTGCTGGATCCACGGCTGAACCTCGTACGACATGGACGGGACAGAAACGGCACCGCTCTGCACGGCCTCACGATCTCGAGCAAGGGAGTAGATTCCATCTCGACCCCGGAAGAATATGTCCGTGCCGGACTGTATGAGGGACCACGGGGAATCCGTCCCAACACCGTATTCCAGTACCGCGCCGATCGCGCTATCTGCCCAACCGGGGGTTATGAGCTGCAGCGAGACTGGGTCTCTTACACTGGCACGGTTTATGGACACATCAAAGGCGGCTACCCCATCCCGGCAGAACACTAGTAAGGGGCCAAGACCATTTGACTTACCGGGGTTCTGAGCCACGGTAAGCCCCCGAATGGGGCCCATCTCCCCAGGAAGCCCACGGGCCAGGCCACCGTCAAGGGTCTGGGTTTCCGTGGCGCCCAGAAGGCTCAGCGGATCCCCGGCTTTCAAGATGTCCCCGGATACAAAGTACCGATCGTTTGCGGGGGCGGAGGTTGAGTCAAACCCAAGTAACCGCGGGACAGAATAGATTCTCCCCTGGCAGTAGGCGAGGATGGAACAGGGCTGCAGGGAGTCTGCGGTTAGTGGGGCGAGCGGAAAAACCTTCTTTGGGACACCGTCCACCAAATTGAATGCCGCGGAGCTTGTGCCGTCAGCCACCACGAGAAGTTCATCAGCCTGTGTGAAAAATACCTGACGACCCGGGGATACCACCAGGGTGATAACTGTAACCGCCTTGGTACTGACGTTGAAGAAGTAGATGTTACCGTTGAACACGGATACAATGTACTCATCCAGCGAACGCCACCGCGCGGCACCCTGTAGGTTTACCCCGTCCCCTACGCCGAGGTCCGCAACAAACGCCCACCCGGGACGCGTCCTCGCGTACCCGTCCCGAATGGAAATGTTTACGCCCCGGGAGTATCTTCCGGGAGATAGTGTCATGGGATCAGCTCCACCATCCATGCCGTATGGAAGTGCAGCGTCTAGGTCTCGCACTTCCCGGCTCTCTGGTTGTGAGGTACGCGTAGCCATGATTATCTCCAGATGTCGGTAGAGGCAGTTTGCAACGGGGTATATTGCACGTCGAAGATGGTGGAGCCATACACTTGCATGACGTTGCCAGTGAACAAGCCAGGGGTCTCGGTGATGTATGGGTAGATGAAAGAATTGGTTCCGAGGTACACAGACCCGGAGAGGGACGCGCGGTTGTACGTGGTCAATCCAACCCCGCTGTTGGTTGTGGAACTTGACAAAGACCACATGTTGTTTGTATTCGTGCCGGAAAACCGCAGAGCAAAGTTTTCAGACAGGGTGGTTTCATCGACTCTCGAAAGTGTACGGCGACTGCTTGTAGACAACCGAACACGATACACACCGCGATTGGTACCCGTATTGAATACTGGGGCGACCAGGAAAGTCTGGGTCGATGAATTCACAGTAGTGCTATTTGTGAGTACGCCAAAGAGGCGTTCTTGGGAGTCATAGGTGGACGCTACCCTCCGGGGGTTCAATGAGAACCCAGTATTAACGCTTACCGTCTTCCCCGTCATACTCCCGACACTCGCAGCCGAATACGTCGCAGTGTTGGTCTTCCACCAATTATTCTCGATGATGAAAGATCCCCAGAAGTAGGGAGCATTTGTTGCGGACCCCAAGTAGCTCGGATAGACCCAGGTACCAAGAATATCACGCTGCGCGCGAAGCGTGCTATCCATAGTACCAAAGGTGGAATCATAGAATGACATGCGATTTTGCAAACCCCCAATCCCTAGCTTTGTGCTAACCTGTCCCGCGGTAGCAAAGGAGAACGGTACTACTTCTGTCAGGTTCGTGGGTACCAAGGAATCCAATGGGTCGGCGTACGTAACGCCCGCGGGTATCCACTGAAAATTCTGATTTGGCATATTGACGGTTAGATCAGCGTAACTTCTGCTGACTGGTTGGAATACCCGCGGTGGAGACTGCGGGGTAATAGTACCGGTAAATCCGGGGGGCGCATAAAACGCGTAGTATCCAAACCCATCGGTATCCACGGCAGTCCCGGAGGAGGGGGTCATACGGATTCCGGATAGTCCGTAGTTAGCGGTGCCGTACTTTGTGACCCGTCCGACGATCTTCCGGTATGGACCGTAGTAGATAATGTCGGGGGCATTTGTTCCCTGTATGGGAACGAGAAGGGTGTACCCAGTAGGGTTGTATGTCACTCCGGCCGCGGTCCTGGTTGTCACCGTAACCGTGTTGCTGTAGCCCGTATCATAAGAGTAGTTGCCGTTACCGTCTGTGGTGACGCTAGTCGAGAGACCCGCACCAGCGCCTGCTATGTCAAGCGTGATTCCCGATACTCCGTTGCTTGATACACGGTCTATGACGCGGCCAGTGACGAATCCAGCTACCAGTGGGTTTGTGCTAACGAGGTAAAAATTCTGGCTCACCTGGTTTGAATAGCTGAAGTTGGTCGGGTAATACGCATCCCCATTTGTGATCACTTGTATCGGATATATCCGGCATGACCAATTCGTGTTGAAGGTCATGGTATACACGCCGTTAATATCCGTCACCGCGTTCTGTTCTGCAACGGGAACTCCGGTGGCGGGGGCATTCGTGGCCATGAGGATTCCGGGCTGTGGCACAAGAGGATACCCCCTCTTATATACGATACCGGACAGGTTCTTCTTGGCGCTGGTGCCGGTACCGGTGAAGTTGGCCGCGAAATCCGGAGTAGTTCCGACCATAGTGGTAGACCGGCTCGAGGGAGATATTGTACCCGGTAACCCAGCTGGAGTTATCGTTACCGAGGCCCCGTCACTGGGCAGCATGTAATCATTCATGCTGCTAATAGAAAACAATACTAGGGCAGTATTTGTTGCTACGGTCTCTGAACCAACTCCGCCACCGTATAGGTCAAAAGTACCAGACTTGGTATATGGCCGAGGAGAATTTAATGGGGGGATCTGGCTATCGTAGAATGTAACAGAAAAAGAATAAGCTGCAGTACCCCTTAGCCCGTAGATCAGATTTGTGGGAAGATTGGCAACGTTAATGTGGGCCGTTGCTGTATACGTGTAGGTGGCAGCCAAAGACACGCTGCAAAGCATAGAGAACGCAAGTAGCCACAGAAGCGTAGTAATGCGGCGCATTTACCAGCCCCCCGGAAGCGATCCGGTAACCACATTTCCACTGGCGTCTTGTACCGGTGTTCGCGTGACCAACAGAACACCACCGCCTCTGATTGGAGTCGTAAACCCTGGGTATGAGACAAAAGCATTGATCACCCCACCGGAAGAACAGGGCTGACTGAGTTCTCCTAAGATGACTCGGTTAGTAGCAGTTCCAAAAGCTTTCTCTACTACCGAGCATGCATTGCTGATTGACAAACCAGATGCGTGGTTGAACACGACCCATGCAGTGGGTATTGAACCCGTTGCCCAGTGGGACGCGCTGAACGATGCCCGGTAATTTCCAGTTGCCAAAATATTCACTCTCCCGTTCGTAGCAACACCGTACGCGGTGGAGTATAAAAGCGCGTTGGAATTAACTGCGTACCAGTTGAAATTGGAAGGGGCTGTGAAACTATTAGTGCCGGAATACGCGGACGCTGCAGTGGCTTCGATAGACCCACCGCCAACCAAGAAGTCCTGGGCTACGCTGATCGTTCCCGCGGTTACAACCCCTGATACAACGAGATTTGACACGAGGAGAGTTGCCCCACTTGGCATCAGAGGCACCACAGACGAATCTGTCAGAGCGGGTACACTATCGATGAAATCCTGAACCGAGGCAGACGCCGCGGATAAAACATAGTTGGATACCGCGCTCGGGGTGAGCAACAACGAAGAGATTATCTCTAGGTTGTTGTCGATCACATCCAGATCATTCTGGAGATTTCTGAATTTCAAATACGTGAAGCCATTGGTGGCAACCGTTATCTGATCTGCTTTGGCCTTCGTAAAATAAGTCTGCGCATTGGCATTGCCTACAAGCAGGGCGGCTACCACTACGAGGATGTGCGTGATTTTCACTGTAGTCCTCCTGTTACTGTGTGCTATCGGAAGTAGTCTATGAGGATAGTCTCTTCCGCGGAGAAAACTACATCAAGGAAAGACACAATACCGGTCTGGTAGGCAACTGAAAAATCGAGGTTGATAGCCTGCCGGAGTCCGCCTCGGAAAACATAAAAGGGGGCGCCGAGGACCGGCAACGAAGATAGCGTGACAGTGGATGCGCCAGCGACTGGATCCCGGGCATTGGGACCACCGACCACAAAGAGGTCTTCTACGCTATATCCTAGTCCCGTAATGGTTACACTGGTTATATTGATCACCGGCGTCCGCTCGGGAGCAGTGCCGTTAAGAGCATTTGGAATCTGGGTGGCCATCTCTCTGCCTCCTTCAAAAAAGGCCCCCGCTCCGGGCCGTGGAGACGCACGACCCGGAGCAAGGAGCACACTGTGTTTACGGAGCCGCGACAGAGGCCGCGGTTGTCAGCTTGGCGACCGTGGGATCAGCACCCACATACGCCAGCTTGTACTTCGGCGCTTCAGCAGTATCGGCGATCGTGCAGGCGAGTGCCAGCGCGTCGGAGTCCGTCAGAATCACCTTGGAACCCGGCGCGACGGCGATGGGCTTCGAGAGCACAACCCACACAGTCTTGTTCGCGGTATCCCGGTCAGCCGCGACCGCGGCGAACGCGAGCGGGACCGGAGTGGAGGTCTGCTCGGTAGCAGCGTCACGCTCGATCATGCAGCCCGTCTGGCGGATCTGCGGGCAGCGGCGATAGAGAACCGCCGTCGCTTCGACTGCGTACAGGCCAGGCTTCGCGAACACCTGGATGCGTCCGTAGAAGTTGCCGATCGTGCCGAGCGGATTCGTGTCCTTGTCCGGGTAGTTCAACCAGGTCCACTGGCCGTTCAGACCATCGACCGGACCGAAGTACGTGCCGGAACCGACTGTGGTGATGGACGGCACGAACTGGTTGACCAGGATGTCGTTCATGAACACCACGCCGATTGCGAGCTCTGCGTTGTAGTACTCGGGGTTCGGCTCAGGAATCCGACCACCGACCGAGCCGGCGCGACCCTCGCGCATCGGCAGGATGCGGGCGGCCGTCACGGTTGCGCCATCGTCCTTGACGATCTTGAAGCGCATCTGGCTCGGATCGTGCACGACCATCCAACCGCGCAGGTTACGGAAGGCCATGTTGTAACTGTCGATCAGGGCGCTCGGGTTGGCCATGCGCCAGTCAGCGCGCAGCTCCGGGTCGGCCAGGACCATGCGTTCCCAGTCGCGGACGTCGGCGACAAACCCGAACACGGGCATGTTGGCGATGGACGAGAGGGCGGCGCCGGCGGCGCGACGGGACAGTTCCTCGCGCAGGAAGTCCAGGAACTCGTAGTTCAGCGTGCTGACTTCGAGACCGGACGGGTACGTGATGTATGGGGTCTTGGAGTTCACGGTGCCGGAGGAGTTCGTGTAACTCATCACGGCCGACGGGTCGTAGGAGAACTGACGGTCGGTGCTACCCGCGAACAGGGTGACGCCCTCGGTCATGATACACGCGCGCTTGGCTGTCACGGCCATGGTGGTGTAGTTCTCACGGTTCCAGACCTCCTGGATCGACAGACCGAAGTCAACACCGGTCTGCACGACCAGAGCGACCTGCTCCGTCGCATAGTCCAGGAACTTCAGATCTTCTGCGCACAGCGGCGAACTCGCCCACGCGACTTCCTTACCAGACCAGGACATGGTCTCGTAAGCGTAGTTGTAGGACATGGGGTCCGGGGGGAGACAGTTGTTGTAGCCACCAGCGACGCTGGCGCCAGCGAGACGACTGCCAACCGACGGGGCGATCGTGCGCCAGTCAGACGTACCAGCCTGATTCATCAGGCCGCCACGGTAGACGTTGCGCTTGTGGTCAATGCCCGTGTACAGAGCATAGGATTCGCGGGGAACGCGGTCATGCCAGAAAAGCGGTTGGGCGTCCACGCGCTCCTGGAAGAAAGAGTCATAGTGGTCTGCGATGGTGAGGAACGTACTGTTGAAGTTCGCCACCGCTTGGTCAATTGCACCCATGGTAGTTCTCCTGCTAGTCCTCTCCATCAGGAGGGACATTGGTTTACTGTTGTGATTTCAGCGGGGCAGCTGACCAGTAGACCCCTTCGCAAGGTAGGTGTGGGCACACCTGACTCAGCCCAATGAGATCACTGTATCATAGCCGAGGGCCTACTGTCAAGGCCCCCGGCCAAAGTTTTTCACCGTCCGGAAATCCCGTTCATCGCCTCCTTCACAAAGTCTCGCATCTTGGCAGGCTTCGCGGCCGGCGGTGGTGGGGGTGGCGGCGTACCTGCCGGCACGACTGCCGATGCAGGACGCGCGCCCAACCGGGTCAGCTGCGACTTCAGCGCCGCGTTCTCCTGGTAGACCTTGGCCAGCTCAGCCCGAGTCTCCGCGGCTGTAACACCTTCCACGAAGACATCCACGATGTCTTGGCGGGAACGGGGTTGGGCTAGTACAGCCTTCGCCTTGGTGATGCGTTCTGCAACCTTCGCATCCCACGCGGGATCGCCGGTCTGCTTGAGCATGTAGTTGCCCATCTTGACGGCATTCTCTACACCTTTTGCCGTCTCACTCTCGAGTTCCGTGACGAGCTTGATATGCCCGTCGCGGGCCTCCTGCTCGGCCAAAGCCACCCGAGTGGTGCGCCATTCTGTCACAGCCTTCTCCCGCTCGGAGGCCGTCTGCTGGATGGTGGCGCGGGTAGTCAACACGAGTTGCTGCGCCCAGGCCGGAACCTTACCGAGCAGCTCTCCGAACTCTTTCGGCGGCGAAGTGAGTACCTGGTTCACCAGTGACTCTACCTGCGCGGGTTCGAGAACCTGCGCGAAGGTATTTGTCAACAGGGCTCGCTGTTCTGCGATTCGACCATCGTACCGGGCCTTGAATGCCGGGCTTTCCAGGAGGTTGGTCTTCTGCAGCTGCGCTTCAATCTCGTCGCGTTCCTTCTTCAAGGAGACGGCGAGTTCGGCTTGCTTAGTTGCTTCCGACTTGACTGAGTTGACCTCGGCCAGCGCAGCCTCGAGAGCCTTCTTGGCGTCCGACGCCTCCTTGCGCGCCAGTGCCCAGGCGTGGGCGGCCTTCGGGTCCTTGCCTACCTCGAGCGGCGGTACGGGTTCGGTGATAGGGGCCGGCGGTTCCGAGCCGAGCAGGGAGGCTGGAATATCTGTGGAGGACGGAAGGTCTACCGGAGGCACCACGACAACCGGTTCGGGAGGGGGGTTCTCGCCTCGGATCGCCGCGCGAATCGTGTCCCGGGCTCCTTGCAGAACTTGCTGTGTCTTCTGCTGCGTCGTCGGACGGATGTCGCGGGGCGCGCGAGGTGTGATCAGGTTCGTCGAGTCTGGCGTGATGACTCCGACGGTTACCTGGGACACGCGGGCGGCGGCGCCTGCCTGCGCGGCTTGATCAACGAGGGACTGGGGCGGGGTCTGTACGGGGTCTCTCATGGTCTACTCCTTCTTCTCGCCTGTTGTTTCCGGAGGCGGTTCCGGTGCCATGTATGATGGCTTGGGGAGCGCCTTGGGTTCCGGGCCTGTGCCCAGTCCAAGATGCCCCAGAAAAGCTTCGGGGTCTTTCAGCGCGATTACGGCACGCTGGAGTCCAACTACCTCGCCAACGGCTTGGGCGTAGTCGGTGATTGCCAAGCCTGGCTGGGGTGCGCGGCCGCGGGCAGACTCGTCCAGCGCGGACAGAATTAGCCTCGTGATCGGGGATTTCAGCCAGTCGTCATAGGACTTGGGGCTCGTGGTCAGCAAAGACCGCAAGTCCGCAACTGCGTCGTAGGACCCCTGCGATGGGCCCACAATAGGTGACAGCATACTTTATCCTCCGGCGGGTTAGACGGTATCGTCCATCCCGGTCTCCTGCGGCATCATTGGTGCCGCGCCCGTCTGGCCCTTCGCTTGCGCTGTCAAGCGGGCGATGACCATATTGTTCTGCGCCTCCTGCATGCGAATCTGATTCTGAACGGCGGTCTTGTCTGCGCGCATCTTGTTCAGAGATTCCTGCTCCAGGCGGCTGACTACATCCTTCTTGTCAATCTCATACTTCTTGAGCTGGAGCTCCAGGGAAAGTGGTTGGCCGTTGAGCGAATTCTGCTGCGCCATCAACTCCGCTTGCTGTTGCTGCGCGACTTGCTGCTTCTGCCCCAACTCCGCCTGCTGCGTCGCCTGCTGCTGGGCAATTTTCATGATCTGTTGCAGCATCTCGATTGCGGGCTTGAGCTGCGTCATCATGGTCTTCGCCTCTTCCTCGAACGCAGGATCGGAACCGAAGAGTTCGATGTGCTCAGCCACGTGCTGCAACGCGAGCTGCAACGTTTGCGCCGCCTTGGCGAAGTCCTGCAACTGGCCCTGCTGCGCGGCCTGTAGGATAGGCTGAACCACCTGCATGTGAGTTTCAAGGTGTGCCTTGTGCATCTGGTCGCGACCAGCCTTCGGGGCGTGACCTTCGAGGATAGCGTAATTCTCCAGCAACGCAAAGGACTTGGCCGAGGTACTGAGATTTTCGCGGGAGAGCATAGGACGATACCTGTCGATCTTTCTGCGACCGACGAGCACGGACAGGATGTCGCGCATCATGCGCACTCCGCCCTCTTCGTCCATACCACTACGCATCTGCAACAGGGCGCCCATAGCCTGCACATACGCAGCCGGGCCGCCCATCAGCAGCTCGCGAGATAGATTGATCGTGAAGAACTCCTCGAACCTGTCGAACTGTTCTTCCGTCACGCCTCGGGCGATGCACGTCTCGCGGAACTCCTTGGCGATCTTACGCGCGGGAGGCGGCATCTTCGCCAGCGGAATCGAGATCATCCGTTTGAACATGTTCCTGAAAAGGGACGCGATCGCGCGCAGACGTACGGCGGCTCCGTGGCGGTCGGCACTCATGACTGCTTGCTGCGCAGCCTGTACATCCTTGCTGCCACTCTTGGAATTCTGGTTGACGGGATGCTCAGGAAATGGCGTGCCTTGTGAGAGTTTGAGACCGAGGGCGTTATTCTGGCCGACGTTCTGCGCGAGCTCGCGGAGTTGAATGAGCTGGCCGAGGCCAGTAGCGGGGAAAGCATTCGGGACAATCTTCAGTTCCGGTGGCAGGATAGTGTAAGGCCCGTGCTCAATGAAACGCATGGACGTCATGTCAACGCGGGTTGCGGGCTGGAGGACAAAACTACTCGCGCGCCATCCGATGTCGAAGGCGTGGCACAGGAACTGATTGTCGAGGTGGGAGAGAGGGGCGAGGTAGGAAGCGATGCCACGCAGACTGCGGAGTCGGCCGTCAGCGCCACTGACCGAGGGGAGCCACCAGACAACATCAGACATGTTGTCGTAGACCTTCTCCTTGCGGTACAGCCATCCGATCGTACCGACTCGGTTGGAGGGAATGATGATGTGGGTGACGCCACCCTCGGGATCCACCTCTCGGCTGTACACGTGGACTACTCGGATCGTAGCAAACTGCGTCGTCGAATACCACACGTTATCACGCATCTTAGCTTCGAATGACTCGACGAGCGTGGTACCTTCCCGGTTCCCGCCCTGCGATGTGTTGTCCACCTTCTCTACGTAGGTCTGTATGAGATACTCCCGGACTACTTCGAGATCCCAGCCGGGAGTCTTCTGCTCCAGTACTCGGAACAAATCCCCTGCTTGCAGGGTACCTTCGACTCCGATCACTTCGTTGTCGTCGATATCGATCCGGGAATTGTCGGCTGTGCGGAGAGAGCCACGCGGCATCGGCGACGGGCGCCAGTCGTTCTCCTGTGGGAAGATTGCCACGCCGAGGCCGTGGGCATCCATGTCACGCATCGCGGCTTCCAGGAGTGGGCATAGTCCATTCCAGTCGTGCACAGCCATCGAGAACTGGTCAGCAATTACATCGCCTATGTCCTGCAGTTCGGCTGGTGCGGGTCCGGGATTCTTAGGACACACTTCGATCAGGCGCGTATCCATACCGACCATTTGATCGACTACGGCGAGACGGGACTCGAGGGATCCGCGGAGCCCCAACCAGTTGACATTCACCATCTCGCCGAGGCCGGCCTTGACAAGTTCGCTTTGGCGATATGGCGGATTGCCATCGATCATGCCCTGGATTAGAGCCCGCCGTTTAGCGTCCTCCGCGTCAGACATCACCATGTCATTCACGACTGCGTAGACCCCTTCCGGAGTCAGAAAGCGGGTAGAGGGCAAACCTTCCGGCGTCACGGTCATCAAGCCTACGTCTCCGATGGTAGCGCCATCGGGACTCTCTTGGACCATGCTACTCCTGCTCATGAAGTTAGTTGACATTCTTCAGTCTCCAACAATTATCGGGACGCCCATCTGGCTTCGGCGCAGGTCCATTCAGTGACACCAGCAAGGATACCAAAATTCGATCGTGCCTGCAAATACCCAACGAGTCATCAATCCCCATCTTCGTTCGTCCCGCCATCTTTACTGCCCAATCCGTCAGCCCCGTGCAGCTTAGGCACAAGGCCTTGGAGTTATCCACACACCCCCCACAAATGGGCGCGCGGGCTTTTACGGTTCCCGGGTCCGCACGGGCACAACGAGCCGCTGCGTCCCTCGACCGTTCTTTCACCGCCTGGGGGGTCATGAAGTCCGGCGGGTTCCCCGTGTAGCTACCGATACAGAAACCGCGAGGGACGTGCTCACAGATGTAGGCCTCCACGGTAGAGGCCAGGGGCTCGGGAGCGGGCTTTCCGGCGGAGAGGTAAGCGGACCTAACCCGGCTCACCAGGGCAGTGAAACTGGTAGGTTCCTGCAACAGTGGGACGCCATTAACCGGATCGGCGTAGAAGAACACGCCACCCGGGGGTATCATTCCACCTTTAGCAAATGCAAGCATGGGGCCTCACTTAGGAAGGTGTTCGACGCCGAGTTTAAGAATGGTCGGGAGGTATGGAGAGAAGCAGAGGAATGAAGCAATCACCATGAGTTGCCACCGGAAAGGGTATATCGCGGCCGCCCACCGGGGGAGAGCTCTCGCCGGATCTGCGCGAAGCGGGCAGGCGGCGGTGTGGGCTTGCATTCTCGTGTCTACGATGTCTGACACCCGTAACGGCTCTGTGGCCCTGTCGTGCGCCTGCAAGAGGATGCTCTCCAGCATGAGTTCGGCCATGATCTGAATCTTATCAGGAGTGCCGTTGGTGGCATTTGCTGACCGATCAATGATCCGACAGAGTCGCTCTTTAGAGTCGTCGGGCATTGTAGCCACTTCGACCTGGGCCTTCGTTCTGTCCACGGCTTTTTGCAGCGTCGGGTCTATCGACATGGCGAGTCTCCTACAGGTTTGTTTGTGGCATCTGTCCGGCGGCTACCATCTCCCCAGCCCGACGCTCGTTGTCGCCATTGCGGTTGGACTCCCACAAGGCCCTACTTCCCACTCGGATACCAGTGTAGCATTTCCAGGCGACGTAGTCACTACCTGTTTCTGCCGCGACCGCCTGGTGCATCCTTTTCAAGGTCGGCGATTAGTGCTGGGCCTTTGTCGAGACTAGTCATGGGGTGCCCTTTATTGTCAGTAGACGATTGCCGGTGTTATTTGCACTGGAGGGTTATGGGTGTAGTCGCCGTATCCTGCGACGATTGCCATCATGCGACGAAATGTCGAGTCAGGTGTAACCTCATCATAGGTCACGTGGCGGGTATCGCGCAAGTCCATAATTATAATTGCGCCTTTATCGTCATCGCCACTACCGAGGGTACGCGCAAGAACTTCAGAACATACCTGTTTCGTCTTTGAACGTGGTACCGGCAAGCCCCATCTTTGAGCGGCAAGCATTGCCAGAAGTTGCCAACGGCCATATGATACATCTTTGACACAACTTTCCATATATTCCATTGCACGGAGTACTTCCCATCCGGAAGTAGGAATGTGA
>SESE01000578.1_pt1 | contig 15314 bp, 10 predicted proteins | sample 3171371 | NCBI WGS metagenome assembly SESE01 (sample SAMN06051881, study PRJNA518727) | freshwater metagenome | biome: subpolar coniferous forest; feature: holomictic lake; material: water; isolation source: holomictic Lake 442, 13 m depth | place: Canada: near Kenora, Ontario | collected... | reverse complement strand
ATATTGCTGCAAGTGATCGCCGAGCAGGAACAGTTTGGCAAACCCATCCTGACCAGCCAAGTTCTGGAATCCATGATTCGCTTCTACGGCAACGGGCTGCAGGACTTCTTGGCGCGTTACTTGGAAACCAGCATCGCGGCTTTCGCCGTGCAGCAAGAAAAGTTGCAGGACCAGGTCGCGAAACTCCTCTCACAAACACCGGTCGGCTCACTCGCTGAAATCGCCAAACAAAACCTCGACTACTGGACCCAACTGCAAGAACGGTTGGTCGCCACCTTTGTGTCGAGCGGCCGTCGGCCCAACACGCCAGGCACATCGGAAGCCGCGCCGTCGCAGAAACCGCGCACCCCCGAGTCGTAGTCCGCCATGGCTATTCCGGCAATCATTTTATGCACGGCCACAGGACAACCTGAGCGGACACCCATCGATGCAACCCGGGTACAGAGCGGCCAGCCGTTGGCCTCGGTCGACAATCGTTTTTCGTCACCTGACGGCCGTTTCCACGCCGGACTCTGGACCAGCACGGTAGGCCGCTGGCGCGTGCAGTACACCGAGCATGAGTACTGTGTGCTGACCCAAGGCCGGGTGCGACTCCAGTCCGACGACGGTGCGGTCGTGGAGTGTGTTGCCGGCGACGCCTTTGTCATCCCCGCTGGGTTCTCTGGCACTTGGGAAACGCTGGAAGACTGCGCCAAACACTACGTCATCTATGAGCCCGCATAAGGTCTGACGCCGGCGACGACGCATTTAACAATCCGTCGCTATACTGCGCGGATGCCTTACCGAATCCTGTTCATCACTGCCGAATACGCGCCGCTGGCCAAAACCGGCGGACTGGGTGACGTCAGTGCTGCACTGTGTCAGTACCTGCACGCGCAGGGGCACGACGTACGCGTCTTTCTGCCGTGGTATCGAGACCTGAATCGGGCTGCGCTCACGGCGCCGCCGGTGGTATTGCTCGAGGGTCTCGTGCTGGAGTTAGGGACCTACCGCTACGAGTATCGGGTTCTGGTCGGCACACCGAGCCTCAGCCAACAAGCGGTGCATTTCATCGACTGCCCGGCGCTGTTTGATCGAGCCGGACTCTATGGTCACGCAGATGAGCATCGGAGCTTCTTGTTGCTGACCCGGGCGGCCTTCGAAGTCGCGCAGCGGATGGCCTTCGCGCCGCACATCCTGCACTGCAATGACTGGCACACGGCATTCGCTCCGCTGTACTTACGCACCCTCTACGCGTGGGATCGTTTATTTGCGGCAACACGGTCCGTGCTGACCATCCACAACATCGGCTACCAAGGCGCGTTCTGGTCCGATGGCGTGGCCGATCTGTCCCTCGGCGACGCACAATGGATGCTGCATCAGGACGAGTTGCGTGACGGACGCATCAATCCGATGGTGCACGGCATTCTTTATGCGGACCTCATCAACACGGTGAGCCCGACTTACGCGCAAGAAATTCGCACCCCGGAATACGGCGCCGGACTCGATCCTTATCTACGCGAACGTGGAGCGGCGGTCTGCGGCATCCTGAACGGTGTCGACTATCAGGAATGGGATCCCCAACACGATCGCCATCTCGATCAGTCCTACTCGGCAAAGGACCTGTCCGGGAAAACGAGGCTTAAGCAACAACTCGCCAGTGAACTGTCCTTGTCGCTCGGTCGAGGCACGCTGTTGTTTGGTATCGTCTCGCGCCTCGTGTCGCAAAAAGGCATAGAACTGCTGGAAGCCGTTCTTCCCGAGGTGCTCTCACAAAGCGATTGCGGCCTCGTCGCGCTCGGCTCCGGAGACGCGCGCTACGAAAAGTTCTTCACGCAATTGGCCGCCGATTACCCCCAACGGGTGCACTTCACGCGCGGTTATAGCGAGCGACTCGCCCATTGGATTGAGGCGGCCGCCGACGCTTTTTTGATGCCTTCGCAATACGAGCCCTGCGGCCTCAATCAGATGTATAGCCTACGTTATGGCACGGTCCCCCTCGTACGCCGGACCGGCGGGTTAGCCGACTCGGTGACGCCCTACAACCCCGCAACTGGGCAGGGCGACGGCCTGCTCTTCGAGCGCTATACGCCCAGCGCCTTGCGCGCCGTCATCGATGAGGCCTTAGCGCTCTATGGCACCCCCCATTGGGGGCGCATGATCCAAAATGGCATGGCGCGCGACTACGCGTGGGAAACGCAAGGCCGTCTGTACGTGGACGCTTATCGGGCCCTCGTGGGCCCTGCCTGAGATCGCGCGGGCGCTACAGCTTACCGCGCTCATCAAAGGGGAATTCCGAGAAGAACGCGAGCCCGGTTTGTACCTTACCGACCACGCGGTACTCCAAGCCGTGGCCACCATCCTTCAATCGCGGCAGGAACTTCACCAAGGCGGTCGCCAAATGCGTCGTCACCGTCATAGCAAAGTCGGCATCCCCTTTCGCCGGCACGACAAACGCGGCATCCGTCTGCCCATGGCCTAAGGGCTCACCACCGAAGGCCACCGCATATTCGATCGACCGAATCGGCAACGCGATCGCATTGGGATTGTGTGCCTTCACCCGTACGCGCAGATGCTGTTCAGAAAAACTTGCATCGATAAGGTCTATGCCCACCACCGTGAGCTGCGGCTTCTCGTAGTGCGGCGCCAGCGCGCAACCACCGATCCAGAGCGCGGTGAGCAAACAGAGTGCGACGATGAAATTGCGCATAGTCAGACGCGTCCGTACAGTTGGTTCCAATGACGGCAGCGGTCCGCCAGCCCGGCAGGGACTTCCTGCCATGCAAATTGCCACCGCCAATTGTCGTTGATCGTGCCCGGCAAATTCATGCGCGCCTCGCTACCCAGACCCAACAAATCCTGCAGGGGAATGACGGCCAACGTCGCGACCGAGCCTAACACTGCGCGTACCAGACCGACAGCGACGTCATCGGGCGCAGCACCCACATAGTCCGCAACCCATTGCCGCGTTGCACCATCGAGGTGGCTAATCCAACCCACCGTGGTGTCATTGTCGTGTGTACCGGTGTATCCGACCGTGTTCGCCGTCCAATGATGCAACCCGTGGACGTTCGCCTCACTGCCATCGAACCCAAATTGCGCCACGCGCATGCCCGGCAGACCGTACCCATCGCGCAGCGCTTCGACCGCTGGGGTGATGGTGCCCAGATCTTCCGCCACGACCGCCAGTCTGCCAAAGGCCTCCTGTGCTGCCGCCAGCAGCGCCGCCCCAGGGGCGGTGCGCCATTCGCCAGTGGCCGCCGTCGGCGCACCAACCGGCACGGCCCAATACGCTTCTAGCCCGCGAAAATGGTCGATCCGAACGAGGTCATACAGCGCAAACTGCGCGCGCAAGCGCGCCAGCCACCAACGAAAACCGGTGCGGCTATGGGCATCCCAACGATAGAGCGGATTACCCCAACACTGGCCATCGATGGAGAAGTAATCCGGTGGCACGCCGGCCACCGCCGTCGATCGACCAGACGCATCCAACTCGAACAACTCGCGATGTGCCCAGACTTCCACACTATCAGGCGCCAGATAGATCGGCACATCTCCAAAAAACCGCACGCCCCGTTCACTGGCGTAACGACGCAACGCTGCCCATTGCGTGTAGAAGCAATACTGGCCTGCCTCGATACCGGCGATCTCGAGCGCCAAGCGAAGACGGGCCTGCTGCAGTGCCGCGCCCTCGCGATCCCGCAATGCCTGCGGCCATTCCCACCATGGGCGACCCGACTCCTCTAACTGGATGGCCATAAACAGCGCGTAGTCCGGCAACCAGTGCGCCGCCTGAGCACAGAAGTGTTCGTAGGCCGCGCGCCAAGGTCCAGGCTGCTGCAGTCGGCGCGCCGCGTCGGCCAGACACGCCGCGCGCGGCGCGCTGTGCAAGCGCTCGCTCTCCAGCAACCCCTCCCCCACTAGGGTGGATAGATCGACCAGTCCCGGATCACCGGCGTGATTGGAACGCGCAAAGTAGGGGGAGCGATCGGCGCCGACCGGGCCTAGCGGCAACACCTGCCATACCGTAAATCCACCCACCTGCAACCAATCCACGAAATTGCGTGCCGCCTGACCCAGCGCGCCGTGTGTGGCGTCGGGTAGGGACGTCGGATGCAGCAGGACGCCCGCGCGACGACGTTCTAAGAGCGTTGCAGCCGCCTTCATCCAGCACTCCTATTCGACGGCGCAGCGCAGCGTCGCTGTAACCGGTTCAGGCCAATGCCTGCAGCATCTGCGGCGTCACCAAGACGACGCCCTTTTCGGTTACTTCAAAGCGGCTGGCATCGGTGTAAGCGTCCACACCGATTTGCATATCGTCAGGAACAACACATCCTTCGTCGAGGATCGCCCGACGAATGATGCAGTCGCGACCAATGGAAACGCGCGGCAACAGGACCGACTGCTCGACGACGGAGCATTCTTCCACGCGCACGTCCGAAAACAACAGTGATTCACGCACCATCGCGCCGGAAATAATGCAGCCGGCCGACACCATGGAATTGATGGCCGATCCGACCCGACCGGACGCTGGATCATCCAGAATAAACTTCGCCGGCGGCCGCTGCAGTTGGTACGTCCAGATCGGCCACGCATCATCGTAGATGTTCAGTTCCGGGCGCACATGCACAAGCTCCATGTTCGCCTCGTAGTACGCATCCAGCGTTCCCACATCGCGCCAGTACGCCTGCGCGTTGGTGCGTACATCCTGAAAGGCGTAGGCGTAGACCGCCCGGTGTTCGAGTGCCAAAGGAATGATGTTCTTGCCAAAATCGTGTGCCGAGTCTGGCTGCGCCGCATCGGCCGTCAACATGCTGTCGAGTAGATCGGCATTGAAGATGTAGATACCCATGGATGCCAACGCAATATCCGACCGACCCGGCACCGTTTCGGGTTCCTTGGGCTTCTCGTGGAAGCGAATCACCCGATTGCTGGTATCGACGGACAAAACGCCGTACTCACGCGCAAGATCCCTGGGGACCTCCACGACACCGATGGATACATCCGCCTTCTTCTCCACGTGCGCGGCGATCATCGGGCCATAGTCCATGGTGTAGATATGATCGCCGGCCAGCACCAGCACGTATTTGGGCGAGTGCGCGCGAATGAATTCCAGATTTTGGTACACCGCATCCGCGGTGCCTTGGTACCAATGCGGACCGATCTGCTGCTGCGCTGGAATCACACTGACAAATTCGCCGAATTCACCGCGCAAGTAGCCCCAGCCGCGTTGGACATGTTCGATCAGCGACTGGCCCTTGTATTGCGTCAGTACCGCAATTTGGCGTATCCCGGAGTTCACGCAATTGGACAGTACGAAATCGATGATGCGGAACTTGCCCCCGAACGGCGTTGCGGGCTTTGCGCGACTGATGGTCAGTTGTTTGAGACGTTCGCCGCGACCACCCGCCATGATGATGGCGAGCGTGCCGCTCGTTAGGCGCGACACATAACGTCCAGAAGGGGTTGAGGGCGGACGCACGGTCATAGGAATCCTTCGGAGAAGGCCTATGTTACCGTGCGCCGAGAACCCTGCAAGCCATGGAATCATGACCGCGGCACTACAACGAGCACTACAGGATTGGCTGCCTGCCATTGCAGCGATCGGCTTAGACCAAGGCGGGCAGGTCAGCCGAACGCTCGGGCGACACCCCATCGGGAGCCGCCAGGTACTGGTCTTGACGTACATCGGTGGCGAGGCCCTGGGCGTCAGCCTAGAGGGGCGGCGGCGGATGACCCGCTGTGGACAGAGCGCTGTCTATGCGTGGCTGGGCGATCGGTCGACCCTACCGACCCACTATCGCATCGAATGGACCGACCGCTACGGCATGCGCCACCGCCGTCAGGATCCATATAGTTTTGGACCGGCTCTGGACGACCGGGCTCTAGCGCCCTTAGCCGCAGGTCATCCCGCCGGCGCCGATCTGTTAGGGGCCGAATCCGTCGAACGCGACGGGGTGACCGGCACGCGCTTCGCCGTCTGGGCCCCCCGTGTTGCCGGGGTCCTGCTGACCCTGCCGGGTGGCCCGCTGCTGCTGCATGCGCATCCGGACGCCGGCGTCTGGTCGCTGTTTGTGCCCGATGTGCCTGCAGGGTCCCCCTACGGGTTTGAACTGATCCATCCCGATGGCCGGCGACTCTGGCGTACCGATCCCTACGGACGCACTTTCGAGCCCCGCCCGGGTTGGCGCGCTCGGGTGCCGAGCCCCGCGCAACACACCTTTGACGACGCAGCCTGGCTGGAGGCCAGAGCTACACGGGCGAAAGATGCTCCACTTTGCATCTACGAACTGCACTTAGGCTCCTTCCTGCGTCGGCCCGCAGAATCCGCCTCCTACGCGGCACTCGCCGAACGCATTGTGCGGCATGTGGTCCCGCTAGGATTCACCCACGTCGAGTTACTGCCGGTGACCGAGCATCCTTTTGAAGGTTCGTGGGGTTATCAGACGACGGGGTACCACGCGCCAACCCATCGCCATGGATCGCCGGACGACTTCCGCGGTTTTGTCGACCGACTGCATCGCGCCGGCCTCGGCGTTATTCTCGATTGGGTACCCGGGCACTTTGCGGCCGATGAGCCAGCGTTAGCGGCCTTCGATGGAGCCCCTCTGTACGAATACGACGATCGCGTTCAGGGCCGGCATGAAAACTGGGGCACGCTGGTGTTCGATCTGACCCGACCGGAAGTGCGGGCTTTTTTACTATCCAGCGCACACCGTTTTTTACGTGAGTATCACATCGATGGACTGCGGATCGATGCGGTCGCGGCGCTACTGTATCGAGATTACGACCGCACCCGGGGCCAGTGGACACCGAATGCACAGGGCGGCCCCGAGCACCTCGAAGGGGTCTCCTTCCTGCAAACACTGACCACCACCCTGCACCAAGAGTTTCCAGGCGCGCTGCTGATCGCCGAAGACTCCTCCGTCTATCCCGGCGTCACCCGTGCCGTAAGCGCTGGCGGACTCGGATTCGACTACAAATGGAACTTGGGTTGGATGCACGATTCGCTGCGCTATTTCCAAGAAGACCCGCTCTTCCGCCGACACCATCACACGGTATTACCCCACATCGTTGCCTACTCCGGCGCGGAACGCGGCGTCCTCGCGCTCAGCCACGACGAAGTCGTCCACGGCAAGCGATCCGTGCTCGGTCGGATGCCGGGCGACGACTGGCAGCGCATCGCCAATTTGCGGTTACTACTCGCGTGGCAATGGCTGCTGCCGGGTGCGAAATTGCTCTTTATGGGCACGGAACTGGCGAACCCGGACGAATGGAGCCACCAAACCCCACTACCCTGGGAGCGGCGCGATCGACCCGAGGTCTTAGGCTTGGAGCGATTGATCACCGACCTCAATCACCTCTATCGCCACCACGCGGCGCTACAGAGCAGCCATAGCAACGCCGACAGCATCCGGTTTATTTCCACCGAAGATGCGCTGCGCTGCATTTACGTTTTCGAACGCCGCGGCGGCGGAGAAGCACTGGTCATCATTTTAAATGGCACGCCAGTACCCCGCGAACACGCTGTTGTCGGTCTACCGCTAGGCGGCACGTGGACTGAATTGCTCAATACCGATTCGCAACACTACGGCGGCACGGACGTCGGCAATCTGGGTGCCGTGATAGCCCAAACCGACCCCGCCATGGGCGAACCCTACTCGGCCACGGTCCGTTTGCCACCACTCGGCGCCGTCGTCCTCGCCCACACAGCGCCGATTCAGTCGTAGCCGTAGGCCTTGACCCACGGCGCGAGCACCGGCAGCACCGGACGCAATTCGTCAGCATAACGGCGCCAGTGGCCGAGGCCTTTTCGACTCAATCCGCCCGCCAGTTGCGCGGTGCTTGGCGTAGCCGTCGCTCGCTGCTTGGCGCGCTGCGCAAACGCGCCCATCTTGGGCGTCCATTGGATGCCCAGATAAGTGCAAATCGCCTGCATTTCACCGGCAAAGTCATCGAGCAGGTGTTCATGCCAAACCACATGCGTCGGGAGCTTGAAAAACGACAGGAGGCGCTGCTCCAACGTCATGACGAGATCGTAATACCGCGCACCGCCTTCCAGCGTCAGCAACTCATACAGCGGCGGGCTCATCCGGAAGCGACGGCGAAAACAACTCAGGACCACGTCGCGAGGATCCCGCCGCGCCAGCAAGATTTTGGCGTTCGGGAACAGCCGAGCAATCAGCGGCAGTTTCAAAATATTCAGTGGGTATTTGTCGACGAAGACTTTGCCCTCAGGCGCCACACCGGCGACACGCGCGGCGTCCCAATACGCCGCCCGATAGCGATCCAACTCCTCTTCGCTGGCCGACGCCAGACTATCCAAAGCTGTCGTCTGCGCCATGTAATGCAAGGCCGCATCGAAAAAGAGTTCCTTCTCTTCGAGCGTCACCACATCCGGATGTCCCTCCAAAATCACTTCGAGCAATGTCGTCCCGGAGCGCGGAAAGCCAATGAGAAACACATGGTCGGCAGGGGCCTCGGTAGCCGGCGTGCGAGCAGCCCAAGCCACAGGGTCACTTTGAACAAAATAATCGAGCAAATCGCGCACATACCCTGACGCCGACCGGCCACTACCCATGCGTGGCGCGTGTGCGGCACGCAGAATCTCATTGCACTCCTGATAGGCAACGTAAGCCAAATGCGGCTGGAGGGATGCATCGAGTGCGTCGCCCAGCAAACCGAGCACCCGCGCCTTCTCCAGCGGCATCAGTTGCCCGGCCGCAAGCAGTGCGCGCAGCCGCCGGACCGCCGGCTCCCGCGCATCGTCCGCCAGCTCCGCCGTAGCGACGGCCAGCACCGCGTCCGGCAGCGTGGGCATTACGGCCAGCGCCTGCAAGCCCCAACGACGCGCAGCGCCCATATCACCGCGCAGACTGGCCACCATCGCGCGACCGGCCAGCGCGATTGGATGTTGCGCATCGCGCGCCAACGCGGCCGCATAACAGGCATCGGCCTCCGACAAGGCGCCGAGCATTTGCAGAATATCGCCGAGACTGGCGTGCGCGAACGCGTGTTCTGGTGCCTTTTGCGCAACCCACCGCAGGTGCGCCAACGCCTCCTCCGGTCGCTCCAGCCGGCGCAGACACAAACCCAGCGCATTGCGGGCACCGAGGTCCTCCGGCGCCAATGCAACGGCGCGCTCCAGGAGGACCAAGGCCTCGTCAAGCCGACCCTCTTGTTCGTGCACCGTAGCGACGAGGTTGAGCAAAAACGGATGCTCGAGCCCTTCCGCCAGTGCCGACGTCGCCAGCCGCGCTGCGGCGGGGAAATCCCCCCCCACAGCGACCGCATGGATCGACTTCAGCCGCTCCACGTCAGCAGCACGATCACGCATCATGACAATCGGTCGGACGCGCCGACGGCACAATCACCCTTTCGAGCAACGCACATAGAAAGCCTCTCCGGCGGGTCGACCCCTAGTCTAGCATCGCCCGTAAGCGCCCTACTGCAGGCGTGTGGGTTCGTCAGAAACTTGCGCCAGTGCGATACTGTGGGCTCCCTCGCTGCAATGGAGTCGCCCGCATGGCCCAGTGGTATCCCGCTTTCACCCGCCGTCGCGTGTTCTTTTCTGCCGTCGCCTTCTCCGTATCGATACTTGGCGCCACACGCCTCCTCAGCGACCCTATACCCGAACCACTGGAGCGCTGGCCGACCGGCACCGTCCTCGTCAAAGGAGCGCATCCCGATCGCGCCTTCAAGGTCTGGCTCGCAACCACGGACTCCCGGCGCGAACAGGGTCTGATGTACGTCCGGTCCTTGGCGGCCGATCAAGGCATGCTGTTTGTGTTTGAGCAGCCGGATCTACTGACCTTCTGGATGAAGAACACGTATGTCCCCCTGGATCTGCTCTATATCAGAACCGATGGACACGTCGTGGGCATCGCCGAGAACGCGACGCCTTTGTCATTGACCGGCATTCCTTCGGGCGCCCCCGCCAACCAAGTGTTGGAAATAGGCGGCGGCGTCGCGCACTCCCTAGGCCTCGTCACGGGCGATCGCGTCGTACTCCAAGCGAAGGCGCACTGACCGATGCGCGCCTAGGGTCCACCCGTAACAGCGCCATAAAAAAAGACGGCGGGCCGAAGCCCGCCGTCCCGTTTCCATCGAGATCGAGCCCTTAGAACTGGGCCGTGATCGTCGCGAACACGTAGCGACCCAATGCATCGTAGACCGAAGCCATGGTGTTGCCGTTGCAACCACTGCCACAGTTCGTGCCGCCAAACACCGGTGGGCTCTTGTCAAACAAGTTGTTAGCACCAACCCGCATCGACAATCCCCGACCCAGGTCCATGGATGCCGACAGATCGAAGTACTCACGCTTGCCGAGATACGCATCCGTGCTCGACACCTGCCCATTGTTGAGCAGGTACGAGTTGGAGGCATTCTGCTCGGCCGTGCAACCGTCGAAGCACTGCGCGCGCAACACAGAGTTGTTCGACAGCTGGTCCAGCATGACCTTATCCCAGTGGCGCCACGCGAGCGTCACGTCGAGGCCACTCCAAGGGGTCATCCAGGTCAGATGCGCCGTTGAGCGGTACTTCGCATTGGGTGTACCGCAGTGCGAACCGTACAACCCCACGCAGTCGTAGGAGAGTTCCGGCAACGCAGCAACCGGCGAGACCAAGAAGTCCTTCAGGACCGTCGCGATGTAACTCGCGCGCAACTTGCCGTACTTGCCCAAGTTAAAGCTATAACCGACGTCGAAGTCGAGGCCGGTCTCCTTCAGACCACCGGTGTTCGCCAGGGTGTCGATCACATAACCCTGTTGCGTCAACCACAACGAGCCGTTCGTATCGCGGTGAATGCGATCACAGAGCTGACCGGCCTTGCCGCACAGATTCAGAATGTTATCGGCGCCGATGGAGGCAATAACGTTCTTGATGTTGATGTCGTAGTAGTCAATCTGCACACGTAGGTTCGGGATGAACGACGGGGTAATACCCACGCCGAACCCCTTGGACGTCGCGGTCTCAGGCTGCAAGTGCGGATTACCGCCACCCTGGCCGTTGTACTGCGACGCCGAGTTGGAGTCGATGGTGCCATACAGATCCGGGGTAACGCCGGTCAACGCACACTGTTCCGGCGTGAACTTAGGGTTTGCGCCAGAGCAAGGATCGCTCGTGCCATCGAGACCCACCGTGACCGCACTGAATAACTCACCAATGTTCGGCGCGCGCACCGCGCGCGCAAAGCTAGCGCGGAAGCGAATGTCCGAGGACGGTGCCCACTCCAGACCAAACTTATAGGTGCTGGTGCGGAAGCCGAGCGAGTAATCCGAGTAACGGTAGCCCGTATCAAAGGCCATCGACTTCGCGAACGGTTTGTCGTCCATCAATGGGACGCGCAACTCAGCGAAGGCTTCGCGCGACGCAATTTCACCGCCGACGGGCTTGGTGGCCGAACCCTGACCGGCCGCAGCACCGGTCTGATACGCCTCATCTGGCATGGTCTGCGACTTCAATTGGCGCCACTCGGCACCGATGTTGACCTTCGCGCCATCCGCCGCAGTCGGTAACTTGAAGCCATACTTGGTCAAGTCACCCGTGACGTTGCCGCTCACGATGTACTGGTCCACTTCCCCGCGCAGATTGAGCGGAATCTGCACGTAGTTCACCGCCTCCTTCGTCACACCGCCCTTCTGGAAGATGTTGTACGGGACGCAATACTGATCGTAGGTCGGGCTCTGCGTATCGAGCGTGCTACGGCAAACCACTTGGCTACCCGGCGTGCCCACAGGAACGATGGTGCCATCGGCGGCGACCGTCACCGCATCCAAGGCTCTGTTGAGCTTGGTGATCGACAAATCGTTCAAATATGTCTCGGCCAGCTGGGTGATGCCGACCTGCGCATACGCGTCGTAGCTCCACGCATCGTTGATCTTGCCGCGTGAGCCCATGACCGCGCGGAACGAGGTGTGCTCCATGTCGCTTTGGCGACCGCCGCCTTCGACGTTACGGCGACCGACCAACAACTCCAAGGGACGGTCATTGCTCGTGCCACCACACCACTTGTCCAACATGGGTTGCGACAGGTAGGGATTCTGGCAAGACAGCATGAAGTTCGCATTGAACGTACCCGATGGCGCGATCTGCGACACCGAACGGTCGTTCATGAACTGTACTTCGCTGTACACGTCCGCGTGCTCGTTGAACTCGTAGTGCGAGAACGCACCGGCAGTCCATCGCTGATCGGGGCGCTGGAAAAAGTTCGTCGGGCCGTAGTTATACGCATCGGCCGAGGTCATGCGGCGCAGACCGCCGGTCGAGAAGTCGATCGTCGACTTATAGTTCGTATTCCAAATTTCAGCGCCGGTGTCTGGGTCATAGCCCATAAAGTCGCGGTATTTTCCGTTCGCCGGATTGACCTGCCGCAAACCGCCTGGGTAGGCGGTGGAGGAACCCCCGCAACCGCCGAACTTACCGCCGGTGTCGTAGGAACCACCGGTGAAGCCCGAGTAGAGCGTGCAAGCGGAATAATCATATTGCGATTGCAGCACCGCGGCGACCTGACGGAACGTCACGTAGCCGGTGAAATTGCCCTTGCCATCGGCGGTGTTGAAGCCAAATAGGATGGACGCATTCTTCGTCTGACCCTCGTTGACGTTCGCGGGCGCTGACGGGAAGGTCGTGCCGTGGTTCGTATTCCAGTCCGTCAGGTTCGTACCCACACCCTGGACGTTGTCCTGATGGTGCTGGTACATCCCGTAGTTCGCCTCGACCTTGAGGCCTTCAAAATGGCTATTCAACTGGAAGTTGACGACGCCGGAAACCGCGTCTGCGCCGTACACCGACGAAGCGCCGCCGGTGAGGACGTCAACCTTCTCGACCAGTTCAGCAGGAATCTGGTTCAAATCAGCCGCGCTGCCGCCGCCTGGATCGCCGGGGCCGAGACGACGACCGTTGACGAGGACGAGCGTACGCCCGGAGCCCAAGCCACGCAGGTTCAAGGTGGCGGTGCCGTCGGAACCGTTGGAGACGTTCGCGTTTTGGCCCGCAAAAACCTGCGGCAGGGAGTTCATGAGATCTTCGATGCGGGTCGCGCCGCTCGCCTTGATTTCTTCGGCAGTCACGGCGATGACGGGGCTGATCGACATTTCGTTCGGCACCGCGATACGCGAACCGGTGACAACGATGTCCTCGAGACCGGCGGCCGCCACCTGCGGCGCTTTTTGCTGCGCCTGCGCGACAGCCGCTGCGGAAATGGCACCACCAGCCAGCGCGAAACGCACGGCCGACTGCAGTCGAGTATTGCTGCGATAAGACATAATAGAACGACTCCCGTTATGAAAGGAACGGATTCATCGGTCTTTACAGGGGAACTTCTCAGCACCCCCTGCGACAGGCCCGTTTAATTTGAGGACCGGTTGCGGACCGACAAAACACGGCAACGATCAGGCACCCAACCTAGAATCGTCGATTGCCTCGATTCTATGCCCGGCTGTTACCAGACTGCAACACCTAACGGCTAGGGAACGCCCATACCGCCCTACCGAACCCCGACGAAAATCCAGTACCCGTGGCCAGAACCACGCCAATTGGACGACCTCGCGCGGCTTTTTGGAGGTCAGGTAGGAGAATATTCGGCACAACCGGCTCGTCTTAGGCTGACGGCAAGTACCGACGGTCGAACCCGGTGCTTAACGATCCTTTCTTGTTGGCATAAAACAACAGATACAACACCTCGCTCCGGACCGCCGGACGCATATTAAGATATCGTCCACTTTGGCCTCCGACGCGGACGTGCGCCCATGGATCCGACCCCGACCGATCTCGAAAATCGCTTTGCCGGCTGCCTGCAACGGCAAGACCTCGAGGGTGCCCGCGCGGCAGCCGCCGACTTACGGCAGCACTACCCCGGGTTAGAGAAAGGCTGGGTCTACGGCAGCATGGCCTGCCTGATGGGTGGAGAGCCCGCGAGCGGCCGGGCCCTCCTCGCGACGTATCTCTCCAGACATCCGCCCTCGATCGCGGTGCTTCTGCAGCGCGGCGAGTGCGAACTTGCGCTCGGACTGCGCACAGAGGCCATTGCCACTGCCCTCGAGGCGCGGGCGCTGGCGGCACAGGAACCCGCCGCGCTGGACGCGGTGGGCGTCTTCCTCACCCACGCGGCGGCGCACACCGAAGCGCTGGAAACCTATGAACAAGCGTTGATCCTTGCGCCAACGGCAACGAGCTTGCTGCTCGGCCGTGCCGTCCTCTCCCGCTATCTGGGCCGCTTCGAGCAAGCGCGCGCCGACTATGCGGCAATCCTCGCGCGCGAACCGCAACAGGCGGATGCATTGAAGGGTCGCGCCGACGTGACCCGTGAAGCGCCGCGACCGGAAGAGATCGGCGAACTCACCGCTGCCCTGCGCCGCTCAGAAGCCAACCCAGACGAGCAAGTCACTTTGCATTTTGCGCTCGGCAAAGCCTATGAAGACCTAGGCGACCATGCGGCCTCTTGGCAGAATCTGACCGCCGGCAATGATCTGCACCGGGCGCGCTTACGCTATGACCCCGCGCTCGATGCCGCCGTGATCGATGGACTGATCGCCGGTTTTCCAGCGCCCCGCACCAGCGCACCCCCCTCTGGAACAGACGCCCCTATTTTCATCGTCGGCCTGCCCCGCACCGGCACCACACTGGTCGAGCGCATTTTGGGCAGCCATCCTTCCGTCCACGCTGCCGGTGAATTGTCGGCGCTGTCCGAAGCCCTGACCGGACTCGTTGCGGAGCAGCGCGACTTGGCCAAACTGGATTGGCTAGGCTACGTCGCCGGCCTCGCGACACTGGACCCGAAGCGACTGGCGGCGGCGTACCTCGACCGGGCCCGGGCCTGGCGCGGCGCCCGCGCGCGCTTCACCGACAAGCAACCCACCAACTTCTACTACTGCGGCTGGATCCTCGAGGCGTTTTCGAACGCCCGCATCATCCATGTAACGCGCCACCCCTTAGCGGCCGTACACGCGATCTATAAGACCTTTTTCCCGCGCACCTATCCGTTTTCTTATCGCCTCGATGAGTTAGCCGAGTACTACGTCGGTTATCACCGTCTGATGGCGCATTGGCAGCGCCTCTACCCCGGCCGCATCCATTCTGTGGCCTATGAAGACTTGGTCGGTGCGCAGGAAACGACGACGCGCCTGCTCCTCGACGCGTGCGCGCTGGACTTCGACCCCGCTTGCCTGCAGTTCGAAACCCATCCAGGCGCGAGCACTACGGCCAGTGCCGTGCAGGTCCGCCAACCAATCTACGACTCGTCGCTCGCGCTCTGGCGCCATCACGAATTAGCGTTAGTGCCGGTCCGCCGCCGCCTCGCACAGGCGGGCATCGTGGTCGACTGATCAGCGTAAC
>SESE01000573.1_pt1 | contig 15357 bp, 8 predicted proteins | sample 3171371 | NCBI WGS metagenome assembly SESE01 (sample SAMN06051881, study PRJNA518727) | freshwater metagenome | biome: subpolar coniferous forest; feature: holomictic lake; material: water; isolation source: holomictic Lake 442, 13 m depth | place: Canada: near Kenora, Ontario | collected... | reverse complement strand
GTCAGCACGTTCGAGTAGCCCGAGATGCCGCCTGTGTTGAAGGCTCGCACCCGGTATAGGTACGTCGTCTTCGTTGTCAGTCCGGTGTTCCGGTACGTTCTGGTATTGGCTGCCGTCTGGGCGATCTGCGTCCAGGTGGTGCCGCCGTTGATGCTCCGCTCCACAGCGAACCCTTGTTCGTTGTTGGAGTTGTCCTGCCAAGTCATGATGACATACGAGGTTGTCCGCAAAGACAGTTGCAGACTCGTCGGCGCCGACGGCGGCGTGGGAAGCACAGTGATGCTCAGGCTGCGGTTCGCAACCATAAGGTTGGTATCCTGCACTTGCGCGGTGAAGTTGAAGGTTCCCGCCACAGTCGGCGTGCCGCTGATGACACCTGTAGTGCTCAGTGCCAGCCCGCCTGGAAGTGCTCCGGCCGATACCGTCCAGATGTAAGGCACGGTGCCGCCGGTGGCCGCCAGCGTCTGGCTGTACGCCACGGCGACCTGTCCGGTCGACAGCAGGGCGGTGGTGATTGACGGTTGCGCGATCACAGTGATGCTTAGTCCCCGCGTTGTTGTCGCGAGATTCGCGTCTTGCGCTTGCACGGTGAAGTTGAAGATACCAGCCGTGGTCGGCGTGCCACTGATGGCGCCTGCGCTGCTCAGCGCCAGCCCGCCCGGCAGCGCACCGGCTGACACCGTCCAAGCGTACGGCGTGAGACCGCCGGCGGCCGCCAGCGTCCGGTTGTAGGCGAGGCTGACTTCGCCGTTCGGCAGTGTGGTGGTGGTGATGGACGGTGCCGCGAGCACAGTGATGCTCAGGGCGCGTGTGGCGATTCCGTTAAGTGTGTCCCGTACCTGCACGGTGAAGCTGAAGACGCCAGCCGCAGTCGGCGTCCCGCTGATGACTCCTGTGTTGCTCAGCGTGAGCCCGTTGGGGAGTACACCGGCTGTGCGCAACCACGAGTACGGAGCAACGCCGCCGGTAACCGCAAGCGTCTGGCTATAGACGAGGGAAGCCTCGCCGTTCGGCAGTGTAGCCGTGGCGACCGCTGGTGCTGCGTAAACCGTGATGCTCAGGATCGCGTTGGTTGTCATAGCAACAGAATCACTGACCTGCACAGTGAAGCTGAACGTGCCTGCCGCTAGCGGCCTACCGCTGATGACGCCTGCGGCGCTTAGCGCTAGCCCGTTTGGCAAAGCACCTGCCGTACGCAACCAAGTGTACGGGGTGACGCCCCCGGTGGCCGCCAAGGTCTGGCTGTAGGCTAGGTTCACTTCGCCGTCTGCCAGCGAGGCTGTGGTGATCACTAAGGGCAGCGCGATCATGAGTTGAACAGGAACCGATGTCGTTGAGCCGGCTGCGTTGAAAGCCACGACGCGGTAGCTGTAACGCTGGCCCGTGACAACCGCTGTATCGCTGTAGTCGGTCGTATTGGCGGGAACCGCAGCGATGACCGTATATGTGCCGACGATGCCCGCTGTAACGAGTGCCCGCTCGATACGGAACCCGATCTCGTTGGTTGGGTTGCCCATGGTGGAGGGAAGTGTCGCCGGCGTGGCGTCTGTCCAAGAGAGATTCATCTGGGCGACCGCAACAAGGCCGGTCAGTACAGGCGCAGCCGGTATGACCGATGTCATCACCAGGCTCATGGGCCGCATCATGTCGTTCTCTTCATGACCCAAAAGATGGCAGTGCCAGACGTATTCCCAGTTGAAGTTGACCACGGCGTTGGTGATGGCCGGCACGAATGCGTTGCCCGAAAGGGGGTCCAGGTTGGAGAAGCCTATTGTGGAACCGATCGGCTCAGCAGGGTTCAGCGGGCGGATGCTGTCAGGGGAGCCGAAGGGAACCTTAGGCGGGATCGCCCGCGAGGCCACGATGATGTCCTCGAGCGGATTCATGCGGACCGTTTCTTTCCAGCCGAGTTCGTTGGGGTCAGGAGGGGTGATCGCACCATCCCAGCCCACGCGGTTGATCACCTGAACGTTGTACAGGTGAAAATGGATGCCGTGAGTGTCCACGCCGTTGTGTGTGATCTTCCAGATCTGGGTTTCGCCGTCATTGTAAATCTCGGTGACCGGATCGACGAACGCCAGCGGGACTGTGGTCTGGTTGCGGCCGTTGGTGAATGGCAGTTCCACGGCCAAGACGGAGTTCATCCGGCCGATGTCGTCGAACAGCTCATGAAGGGCCTTCGGCAGCAATGCGTTGGTCTTCACGACGCCGTTTACGTCCTTGAAGGTCAAGGAGGTGGCCGAGATGGACGAGACCGTGGCTATGGAGGCACTCCAGCCGGACGGGTAGCCCGGCTGCGGGATGATCGGCGGCGGCTGGGTGGCTTTGTAGATGGCCGGCAGACCTGTGGCCGGGTTTTGGAGGCTCGCCAAGAGTCTCAAATTGTAGGCGTTAACAGGCGCGGTACCCCCTGTTCCAGACACGCGGAACTGCATGATTGTCCGGCTGTTGGGACCCATGCCGGGCAAGGTTGCAACCGGGCCGCCCATGTCGGTCATGTCCAGGTTGGCTGTGTAGGTGTCGTTGCGCGGATCTGGAGCCGGAACGGGCGCGGGCGAGTCGCTGTAGAGGATGACTGTCTTGCCCGCGAACTGGGAGAAGTCAACGATCACGTCGGCGCGCTCGGCGGCCGCGAGGAAGAGGGTTTTCTCTTTGACGTTCAGCACCACGATGTTCTTCTTGTTCTGCTCAAAGCCGACCGGCTGGTTGAGATGCAGGACCGGCTTAGGCAGAAGTCCGCCTTCTGTGCCGATCTGGATCATGGCCGGGCCACGCGTGTTAGGATCGGGCACACCGCTAGGCCTGCCGTCGAGGACGTCGGGAATGCAGCCGGGCGTCTGAGCGCGCCAGGTAGCTGGGAAGGCGATTCCCGCGAAGGGGCTCGCCGGGACCATGCCGACTTCGGTCGGCGCCGTGTAGATCGTCGCAGTGGCCGTCGCCTGCACACCCAACCATGGCGGATCAATCGTGACCGTCGGGACAGTCGTGTAGCCGTTACCCACAGTGTTCACATCGATGGCAAGAATCTCGCCGGTGTCCGGGTCAATGACCGGTGTGGCTGTCGCGCCGCGCCCGCCGCCGCCTGTGATAGTGACAAAAGGAGGATTCAGATCGTCGTAGCCGCTGCTACCGGGGGTCACGGCGATGCTGCTGACGATACCTGGGGAGGCGACATACATCTGCAGATTGATCATGCGGTCGTTGCAGGCGTTCAGGATGCGCATGCGGTACTGAGTCGGCTGGACATCCAGATAGGGATAGGGCTGGCCGTTGACCATAGGCGTGTCCATGAAAGCTTCCGGCACGTGGGAGACCACGGGCGGGTTGGGTTCGGCTACGATCCATGGCGGCCAGAACCACGGGCCGTAGTCCCAGCGGCCAAGGGGATTCGCGCCGCTCTGGTCGGGGTTGTCCGGCCACTGGTTCGGCACGTAAACGTGAGGGAACCAGAGATTGCCCATGCCTGGGGCGCGCGGAATGTCGGTCAGCCAGTTCGGGTCCGTGGCCTGCACCGTAGCGAGATCAGGCACGAAGGTCTTATCTTGGATGACGAGAGGAATCAGGTGGGCCAGATCCGCACTCACGATGGCGCCGGTGTTCGTATCGGTCACAATGGTGCCGGGGACGCCGAGAGCAGCCAAGGCTTTTTCTTCCGTCGGATCGACGACCAGATAACCCGCCAACTCGCCTGCATATACATTGGGGCCGGTTATGCCCAAGGCGTGGTCGTGGAAGAACATGAGCCGACCGCTTTGCTGGTTGGTCCAGTAGAACGTCAGGTCGCCTTCGATCGTGGCCGGCATGTCAGACACGTCTTTCGCGCTCGCGCCCTTCTTATAGGGGGTGTTGTCGCCGGCGGGCGCGGTCCACTGGTGGGCGGTGCCGTCGCTCATCCACGGCGGAATGCCGCCATGGAGATGCAGCGTGGCGCGGTTCTGCGTGTAGTAGATCTGCGTCCCCGCAGGCACGTTCACGCCAAGGGGTCCCATGCCCGCGCCCATGATGGTGGTATCCACCGGCAGGAACAGGTCGCCGGCCGCGCCTGTCGGGAGCAGGTTGCGGAACTTGAGGCGCACCGGCACATCCTTTGTGGCGAGGATCAGGGGGCCAAGATAATGGGGCTTGTCCGCGCCATAGAGTTGCGCGCCGGTGACGGGGTCGACGATATTCTTCGTCAGCCCGTTAGCCGTGGTCAGAGCTACCGCACCCGGATAGGTGGAGGGCACGAGTTGTACATAGCCGCGCAGCAGGGTGCCGGATGCGGGCAGATCCCGATGCATCTGCTCCACATACTCCACCAGACCGATTTCATAGTAATTGCAGTTCGTTCCGTAGGGCGAGCCGTAGGGTGCGTTCGCGACAGCGAGAGGCATGTACTGCCCCAGCGAGTTGCTGCCAGCCGATGTCAGGCCAGGCAGACTGTCCACGAATTTTGTCAGCGGAGGGCTGTAAGCGAAATTCGGTTTCGTGTAGTCAATGCCAGGTGTGAGCACCATCTGTGCGCTTATCTGACCGACTCCCAACGAAAGAGCCGCAACAGCGACACCGATCAAGTTTAGTACGTTTCGCGAGTTCATTCTGTACCTCCTGCCCGCCATGGGCTACCCTGTCAATTAAGGCAGAAACTCATTTCTACTTGTGGCAACACTCGATGCCGCTTTGTCGTGCAAGAGTTTCTTCCTTTCCTTTTTATTTTACATAATTCTCATTTAAAAGACAATGGGGAACTTTCCTACTTATTCATGTGACATAAGAGCCGTCATCCAAACAGCCGATGTCAGAAGCGCCGCTTCCACTGCATGCCGACGACCGCATGGAAGGCCTCTCCGAGCTGGGTGCCTTCCACGTTCTCGTACGCAGGCGCACCGACCATGGCCCGGAGATCGAAGTTGCCTCCCCAGAACGTAGCTACTCTTCGCTGACCCACGAGGTTCACGTAAACCCCTTCGCATCCTGTGTCCGGAACATCACTCCCGTAACTCCGGTTCTCCATCGTCTTGACACCGTCGATTTCCAACCCGACCATTGTCTTGGTGGACGGCGTAAAATGCAAAGCGACTCCTGTCCTTGCCACATCGCCGAATTGGTAGTCATCCGAGTTTTCTAAGTTGGTCAGATACTCGGCACCGGCATGCAGCCAGAAGAGTCCGATGTGCTGGCTGTAAAGCAGTCCGCTCCCAAAACCGAAAGCCCCGGTACCGAGTTGCATACCGGGCCGCGCCCGGTTCTCATTCTTGAATTCTCCTGTAGGGGTGCTGGTCCGCAAAACGACTGCAAGATGTTTGTCAGAGAGCTCATCGTGGTAAAAGCGCCAGCGTCCGCTCAGTGCCAAGTCTCCGAACCCATCTTCTTTGAACGTCATGATGTCGCCGTTCTTCTTTTCGGCCGTCATTCTCTTCCATCCGTAAGGCATCACGAGATCAGCATAGAGATCGTCGGTGAGTGCGCCGCCGACAACCAGATTGGCCATGGTGCCTTCCATCTTCTTGCCGATCATCGAGCGCGTCTTCAGCACGTCCCGCGTCGAGCGATCAGAGTCGCCTGTCAGCAGCTTGTTCTTGTACATGTAGCTGAGCGAGGTGCCCACACTGAAGATCCGTGCCGGTGGAGTCGCCGCCGTGGTAATCCGGAACGGCATGGTCATGCCTTGATAGGATATGGAGGCCAACGCATTTTCCAGGGAAAGAATCTTTCCCCCGTGCTTTTCCTGAAACGCATGGGCCGCTGTTTCAGACCTGAAGGCGATATAGTTGGGAATCATGTCCGGCGTCAGATCGCTGTCGACCACAAGGACGGCTTGCTCCAAAGGAACCGCTTCGTGTGTGTCCCAATCCGTCGCATAAGCTGACTTGACGTGCGGCATTCCCAGATGCTCGTTGATGTCCCGGAGGGCGCAGGCAATGCCGCAAAAATGCTCCTGGGTCCCGTTTTCGAAGACGACTTCACAGGCCGTGTTTCTGTATACCTCGATGTACATGCCGCACACTTCGCAGCCTTCGCCTTTCGACACCTGCATCTCGTGTTTATCAACCGCCTGTGCGACGGAAGTGCCGAACAGCAGTCCTGCAACCAGCATCAGCGTTTTCACGGTCATTATGTTTTTCATTTCGAATTCCCTTTCTGTTCCGCGTTCAGTTGCGCCAGAATCTCGTTAAAGGTCATGACCTTCCCGCTGTGCTTGTCTTTGAACGCGTCGGCGTCAGCCCGGACTCCAAAGGCGAAGACAAAGGGCATCATCGATCCTTTGGGGCGGCGTTTGCTGCCGAGAACATAGAATGCGTCTGCCGCTGGCACCTGCTTGCGCGTGGCAAAGTCCAGGGTGGTCACGCTGACGACATCCTTGCCAAGCTTCTTCATGATCCTGCTCGCGCAGCTCATGCAACAAGCGTGCATGTCTGGGGATTCCTTGATGGTCAGAACGAACTTCGTATCGCTCTTCGCCGCATCCATGCCACACAGTTGGCAGATAGCCAGTTGGTTGGTGGCGGCAGCTTCCTTCCGCGCTGTCTTCTCCGGGGACGCCTTAAGGGTCTGAACGAGATTCGTCTCGCTCTTCGCCTCATCCATGTTGCACCGTGGGCAACTGGCCGTCTGGTTGGTGGCGGCGGCTTCCGCTCGGGCGGTCGCGCCAAATAAGGTGACGCTCAGCAAGAGCATCGGTATCAGTTTCTTCATGGTTCGTGTTCCTTTCGTGTGTGTTGTGTTTGGTGTTTTAGTGCATAACAGTCACAGCGGCGAGGCGGACGGCGACAAGGACGCTCCCCAGCAGCAGTGATGCGACGGCCCATTGCAGGAGCCTTTTCGTGTGTGCGACAGCGACGGTTGCGGCGGCGGGAATGTTCGCCATATTGCGCAAGGCCGCGTAGATCAGGGTCGCCCAGCAGCCTATGTAAATGGCAGCCGTGGCCGCGATCATGTCCGGTAGTTTCTGCCAGACGCAAAACACGCAGTGGTGAAAGGCGGCATGCAGGAACAGTGGCGACAGCCGGGTGTGTAAGGCCAGGACAAAGGTACAGAGGGTCGCGGCACTCAACGCGCCCAACAGGAGGCTGGCGTGGTAGCGTGGTCTTCGCACGAGAACGGCCGACAGCACCACGAGCGCGAGGGAGGCGATGAAAAATGCGACAACCCAACCCCAACCGTTGTAGGTCATCGATTGCAGAAGTGCTGAGGAGGAGTCATCAAAGAGCGAGCTGCAGCAGTTCACGAAGCGCGGTTTAACCGCAAACACAAAGCGCAGGTCGAAAAACGATTCAAGAAACATCAGGCCAGCCAAGGGAATCAGCGAATACAGCTTACGCTTCATCAGCGGCTGGGTTTCGATCTTGCGATCGAGCGCGTTGAGCACCAGCCAGTAACCGTAGACCATCGGCACGAGAAACTTTAGCGCCGTGGCGATAAACGAGTCGGGCGTCTTCAGCAGATGCACGCCGCACAGGCACATGGCACCGGGGATTGAAGGTATGAAACTTTGGAGCATGAAGAACCAGAGTGGCACCAGCGTCAGGCGTATGTAAAGCCCGAGCATCACGAGCGTCATGCACAGGTACACTTTTTTCTCAAGCTGATACTGCTGGTCTGATGGGCTGGCCTGATCCCATTTCCGAGCCACAGCAACCCCCACGACAAGCGCCACCACGCCGATTGCCAAGGACAGGATCGACAGCAGCAAATATGTTACAACAGTCGTGTTCAGAATCATGATGTCTCTCCCAGCATCAGGACATCGTCCACCAGGTCATCGGACCCAATGGAACGTTCGTGCAATGAGATAATCAGTGTCCGGCCCTCGCGCTTGAGTTCCCTTAACAGTTCGAGAATAGCCCGTGCATTGTGCGGGTCGACGTTCGAGTTCGGCTCATCGGCGATGATAATGTCGGGGGTATTAATCAGGGCGCGCGCCACAGCCACGCGTTGCTGTTCGCCGCCGCTCAGGTCGTTCACCCTAAAATGCGCCCGGTGTTCGAGATGTACCCGTCGAAGGAGGCCAAGGGCCTTCTCCCTGCGTGCTTCGTGATGCAGCCCCAGCGGCAACAGCGGCATACCAATATTGTCCAGAACCGTTCGCCCGTGCAGGAGATTGAACGCCTGAAAGATGAACCCGATCTTGCTGCGGCGGATCTCGGTCAAAAAGTGGTCGGGCAGATGCGACACGTCGCGACCGTCGATGAACAGACTCCCGCTGGTAGGACGCGAGAGACAGCCTAGGAGATTCAGCAGGGTGGTCTTCCCGCTTCCAGAAGGCCCCTGCAGGAGCAGGCATTTACCTGGCTTCACATGGATACTGAGGTTGGAGATGGCGTTGACCTCGCCCGCTTTCGACCGATAAGTCTTGCTGATATTTTCAGTTCTGATCATGACATTCTCCTAACCGCGCATGGCTTCGTCCGGATCAATGATTCCCGCAGCCCACGCCGGGATGATTGTGGCGACCAGGAATGGGAATATTCCAACAGCCGCGATGAGGCCCACCGTGGTGGCTGTAACCTGAATGGGAATCTGCATATCAGGGAAGATCACGGCCCAGCCCAGGAAATAGGCCTTGATGCCCGGTGCGCCCGCCAGCAGGTATCCCAGCGCCAACAAAAGGCCGCCCAGGGTGGCCGTGGTTGAAATGATCACATTCTCGAACACCTTCATCTCAATGATGTTCGTCGTGCTCCACCCCGTCGCCTTCAGGATGCCGATCTCGCGTTTCAGGCGCGTGTCCGTGCCGCTGGCCTCGGCCCACGCCGTCAGCATCACCGTCAGCAGCAAAATGATCCACATCGCCTGGAACACGCCAGCCCGGGTTCCATACACTTGCTGGACGATGCTCTTGACGGCATCCTTGCCCAGCACGCGCGTGCCTTTTGCCAACTTCTGGATGCCAGCAGCGACCAGACCTGCATCCGCTGGGTCGGCCAGGTACACACACAGGTCGGTCGCCTCACCATCGCCATACCCAAAGAACGTCCGTGCCGCCCGCACAGGGACAATGATCAAGTCAGCCGCATAGATCTGGACATCGCGGGTGAACAGACCCACGATCTTGAATCTTCCGGAGTTGCCCAGACCATCTTTGAGCGTGAGCGTGTCGCCCACCGCAACATTCAGGCTCTCCGCAACAGCCTTGCCGATCACCGCTCCATCCGTATCGCCCTTGTTCAGGAACCGTCCGCTTTCGATGGCCAGTCCGACATCATCCGGACGGGGCATCGCGCGCACATCGAGGCCCATCAGCGTGTACGTGAACGTGTCGCCAGCGACCGTGACCGGCACATAACCCCAGACCCGCGGTGCCACGCGGGCCACGTTCTCCAGCCGCGCCACCTTTTCCGGCAAGGCCATGGGCAGACGTTCGGCCCGTCCGCCGATCATCGCCTGGACCGTCAGATCCGGCATCCCATCCGTGGCGAGCAAGGCGTCCTGAAGCATGCCGTCCCTCACAAAACTGAGCGATGCAAACACCGTCACAGCGATCAACAGCGGCACCCACACGGCCACCGTCTTTGCGGGGTTCCGCCCTAGGTTCGCCGCGGCGACCTGCCACAAGTTGTAGTGGATCGAAGCTCTCATGGAACAGCCGTCTCAATGGTTGCGATGAAGGGGCGGCCGATTGCACTCGGGCATGCGACCCAGTCACTGTCATCGTGAATACAATAACCTGCCGGCATATCCCCCAGACCTGCAGCAGGCCCCTCCAGCGGATTGCGGGCGTAGGAGCCTTCTCGCGAAAGGGCCAGCGAACACATCCCGATACTTGCCGCCACCGCGCGCCGAACCACCGTGTGCCTGGAGTCAGTCGCGTAACGTTCGCGGACTACAAAGGCTGCGATGGCGAAGCAGCCGGCCAGCATGATCAGAACTATCGCTGGGGTGTGTCCCGAATTCATAGAACCTCCTTGGTTAGCCGCATCTCGCGCTCGCGCAACCAGGCAAAGAGGACGGGGGTCACAAACATGATGTGGATGAAACTGCTGAGCATACCGCCGATGATTGGTGCGGCCAGGGGCCGCATCACTTCCGAGCCGGTGCTGGTGCTCCACATGATCGGCAGCAAACCGCACACCGTCGTGGCGACTGTCATCACTTTGGGCCGTAGGCGCAAAGCCGCGCCGTCTTTCACAGCTTGGATCAGGTCCGCGTGATCGAAGGCGTGTCCACGTTCTATCCGTTTATTCTGCACAGCCTCTTGCAGATAGACCACCATGACGATGGCTGTTTGGATCGCGGTGCCGAAGAGCGCAATATATCCCACCCAGACGGCGACGCTGAAATTGTAACCCAGCAGAACCTGCAGAAAAACGCCGCCGGTCAGCGCGAAGGGCACGGCTAGAATCACATGGGCCGCCTCTTTTGCGGAGCGGTAAATGATAAAGAGCAGCAGGAAGATGATGGCGAGCACGGTTGGAATGATGACCTGAAGCGTGCGCTGGGCACGGAGTTGGCTCTCATGTTGTCCCGACCATTCGAGGGTCATTCCCTGCTCTAGCCGGATGTCGTGTTCAATCCGTTCGCGGGCCTCCTTTACAAAACCGCCGAGGTCGCGCCCCTGCACGTTGGCCTGAACAAAGGCCCGGAGACGTCCGTTCTCGCTGTCGATCTCGCTGGGGCCGACCACGCGCCTGACCTTCGCGACTTGCCCGAGCGGAATCGCTTTTCCATCGGGTGCGAATACGAGCATGTCCTCCAGACTTCCGATGTCATCGCGGTCGTCGCGTTGGTAGCGCACCTGGACGGGAAACCGTTGCCGGCCCTCAATAGCGGTTGTCACGTTCTTGCCGCCCAGGCCGATTTCAACCGCGTCGAGAACGGTTCGCGCCCTCAGTCCGTACCGGGCCAAGGCCGCGCGGTCCACCTCGATGTTGATATAGGGCTTGCCCTGAAACCGTGAGGGGGTTACGCCGACGGCACCGGGAATGGTGCGGAGCACCTGTTCCACTTCTGTTGCCTTCTTCTGCAGGGCCTCGAGGTTATCACCGAAGATCTTTACGCCAACCTGGGCCCGGATGCCAGTGCTCAGCATCAGGAGGCGGCCCTCGATGGGATGCAGAAAGCCCGGCACGAAGCCTGGCGCCTGACTGAGTTTTTCGGTCAGTTCCGCGATCACCTTCTCCTGGGTCATGCCAGGCCGCCACAACGCCTGCGGCTTCAACTCGATGGTGGTCTCGATCATTTCAACCGGCGCGGGATCGGTAGCGGTCTCGGCACGACCCAATTTACCTGCGGCCGACTGCACTTCCGGTACCTGCTTCATCACTTCGTCCTGCCAGGCGATGAGCCGTTTGATCTCGGTCAGCGATGTGCTCGGGAGCAGAACTGGCATGAACAGCAGACTGCCTTCGTTCAAGGTCGGCATGAACTCGCTTCCGATTCCATCGGCCAACCGGGCGACGCCGTGCCAGCGCCAGGCCTCCAGCGTGCGGACCAGCGGACGCGGCAGTCCGAAGGCCAGCGCCAGCGCGAAGACGAGCAGCCCGGCGGCCGATCCCAGCACAATCCTGCGGTGCGCGAGGGACCAGTTGAGTGTCGGCTGATAGAGTCCGAGCAGGCGTTTCATCATCCAGTTCTGCGTTTCCGGCAAGAACGGGCCTCGCACGAGAAAGGTGCAGAGCACGGGCACCAGCGTGACCGCCAGCAGCGTGGCCCCGATCATGGCGAAGGTCTTGGTATAGGCGAGCGGATGAAACAGCTTACCTTCCTCGCCCATAAGGGTGAACACCGGGACAAAGGCCAGGATGATGATCACCATTGCGAAAAAGATGGGCCGACCCACTTGCCGCGCCGCGTCGAGCGTCACTGCCCGAGTCTGCTCCGCCGTAAGATGCGTCCGCCCGCCCATTCCCGCCTCCCTCCGCTCGCAGTGCCGGATGACGTTTTCGGTCATCACGATGCCGGCGTCCACGAGTACGCCGATGGCGATGGCGATGCCGCTCAGCGACATGATGTTCGAGGTGATGCCGAACTGGCGCATCAGGATGAACGAGATCAGGATCGAGACCGGTAGCGGCAGGGTGACGATCAGAATGCTGCGGAAGTGCCAAAGAAAGACGATGTGGGCCAGGATCACCAGTAGGATTTCCTCAAGTAACGTCTTCTTCAGCGTGGCGATCACGCGCTCGATCAGCGTGCTGCGGTCATAGAAGGATTTGATGCTGACCCCAGGCGGGAGGCTCGGCGTGATCATCGCGATTTTCGCTTTGACCCGCCGGATCGCCTCAAGGGCGTTTTCGCCGTTGCGCATCACCACCACGCCCCCCACGACCTCCTGGCCGTCCACGTCCAGCGCACCGCGCCGGAAATCGCCACCGAGTTGGACCGTAGCGATGTCGCGCAGGTAGACCGGCGTCCCGGCGTTCTGTTTCACGACGATGGTCTCCAGATCGGACACTGATGCGATCAGGCCGAGTCCGCGCACGACGAACTCGAGGCCGCTCTCTTCGATGACTTTTCCGCCGACGTTCACGTTGCTTTGACCCACCGCCTCGAGCACATCCTGAAGCGAGACCTGCTGCGCCCTCATGCGCGCGGGAGAAACCTCAATCTGGTACTGGCGCACAAACCCGCCGATGCTGCCGACCTCTGCGATGCCGGGGATCGCATTGATCTGATAGCGGACAAACCAATCCTGCAACGCGCGCAACTGCGAGAGGTCATATCCTCCTTTGGGTGCCTTCGCCGGATCAACAGCCAGATAATATTCGTAGATCCACCCGAGACCCGTGGCGTCTGGGCCAAGTTTTGGCACCACGCCGGCAGGCAGATTGTCACCCAGATAGCTCAGGCGTTCGAGCACACGCGAACGTGCAAAATAATTGTCGGTGGCTTCCTCAAAAATCACGGTGATGAACGAGAAACCGAACATAGACTGGGCACGCACGTCTTTCACGCCTGTCAACCCCTGGAGGTTCACCGAGAGCGGATAGGTAATCTGATCCTCGACCTCCTGAGGGCTGCGTCCCGGCCACTCTGCGAAGACGATGACCTGGTTCTCGCTCAAGTCTGGGATCGCATCGACCGGGGTGGTGCGCACCGCATGGAGGCCCCAGCCGATTGCAAACAAAACCGCACAGATCACGAGAAAGCGGTTGCGGAGAGCCCCTTCTATCAGGCGGTTGATCATCGCGTTACTGTACGACCTCCTCTCCACACGTCAGCATCTCCGCTCCATAAAACGGATTACGCACGGGGCCTTTCTCTTGTATCCAGAGCATCGGCTCGTTTGCCATGAGGCAACGATAAACCTTTAGCCCGGCAAAGGTCGCATTTTCTTTTCGGATCTTCCTGGCCAAAGCCACCACGGGTATGCTGAAGCGAGTGAAGCGGTTGCGGGCCTCATCCAGTGTGCGAGCGGGTACCCCACGCGCCAAATCGTTGAGGCCCTGAACGGCGCCTGCCCAGGGGTCCGGCGGCATGATTTCCTTACACAAGGTGGCCAGCAGTCCGGGCAGGCGGGCGATATGTACGTTGAACTGCTTGAGATCGTCCGATGCGAGCGCCTGACTGATGTCGGAGGCTGTGGCAAGATAGGCGTGAAGCGCTAGATGTTGGGCCACAGAAAGCTGGTTCGTGTTCGCGGGCAAGGGCGTCACATCCGGGCGGACGTAGTGCTCGACTGTATTCGATTCCGCAAGAATCGGTTGAGCCGCATCGGTGTAATGCGGGATCGCCTCCGCTGCCACCTGACCCGGATCAGTGAAAGGCACGGCCGCGTTTGTGTCCGCTGACGCGAGCTTCGGTTCGATGAATAGCGGATCAGTGACTGATTCCGGCGGTGCCTTGCCATGGGCAGCGGCGATCAGGGCGCTCCGCTGCTTCCACAACTCATCCCGCACCCCCATGCGGATCAGACTGGCTTGGTAGTGGTTAAGTGCCATGTTCTTTGCCGGCTGCGGCGAACGGACCACTCCCTTGCCCTCTGCGGCAGGTGGCGGTGTCTCCTCTGGCGCGGTAGACAGTGTCTCCGCCTCCTGAACATCAGCAAACGGATCGTCGGCATGGGTCTCGCTTCCCAATCTGAATTGGGCTTGCGCATCAATCAGGACGTTGCCGGACGTGACAACCCGCTCGCCCGGCGCGAGACCTTGGAGAACCTCCCAGCAGGTGTCCCCCTGACGGCCAAGTTTGACGCGACGCCGCTCGTATGCGCCTTCGCCTTTATCCACGTATGTATAAGCCGAGCCGCCGGGAAACAGGATGGCGGACCGCGGGACGGCCAGCACGTTGGGAATGGCTGCGTGCAGACGACCCTCCGCGTACATGCCAAACCGCAGTGCGCGCTGGGACGGACCGTTCGTTGAAATGACGGGGTTGGCGATGTCGGCACGTGCCTTTACAGCACGAGACGCGTCTGTGACGGTCGGATCGATGAACGAGATGACGGTGTGGAATATCCGTCCTGGGGTTGCGGTGACGGTCACCTCAAGAGCCTGACCTACTGCAAACCAAGGCAACTGCCGTTCATAGACGTCGAAGCGGAACCAGAGCACCGAAGCATCCGCGAGGGTCATAAGCTTCTCCCCTTCCGCGACATACTGTCCGTTGTAGATCGTGCGTTCAAGCACGACACCCGCCTGCGGAGCAGTCAGTTGACTTGTAAAAGGGGCAGTATTCTGATCGACCAGCGTCACATCGTTGCTTGGGGTTGGCTGGTTGATGCCCACGGCGCGCAGATACGCTCGCTTCTGCGCGAAATCAGGGCTGAACAGCGTGACCAACGTCTGGCCTTCTGCGACTTCCACCCCAGCATACGGCACCGCGAGATTGTGAATGCGGGATGCGATCGGCGCAGAAATCACAGTCTTTCGGGTCTCGTTGGCATCGAGCGTTCCGGCCACCCTCAACGTACGGATCAGGGGCTGACGATTGACTACATCGGACTGGACAGCCAGCACGGTTACGCTGTTGGAACTCAGGACCACGATGCTGTCGCTCACCTGAAAACCCTTCTCTCCCTCGTAGACGGGCGTCAGCGCCATACGGCAGATGGGGCATGCGCCGGGATGGTTGGCTTTGACCCATGGATGCATCGAATCTTGATAGAAAGCCACTAGACGCTTTTGGGATCCAAAAGATCGTCCTGCGGACAGAGCCCCGACTCCGTAACCCAGCACGACGCAAAGCGAGATGCCCACCAAGACGCTCAGATACTTGTTTAGGTTATGATTCATACGCGCGCGCGACCAGCCCGTGCAACACCTGTTGCTTTAAAAAGGTCATGCGGTAAAGTACACTGCCTTCATGTGCAGCAACACAGAAGGAGAAAAAGCGTCTTACACACGCATGACCGAGGAAGAGCGTAGTCTAATCTATTGGTGGAAACAAGCGAAAAAGAGTGTGCGCGAAAAGGCGACATTGCTGAGGCGCGCGCCTGAA
>SESE01000571.1_pt1 | contig 15370 bp, 11 predicted proteins | sample 3171371 | NCBI WGS metagenome assembly SESE01 (sample SAMN06051881, study PRJNA518727) | freshwater metagenome | biome: subpolar coniferous forest; feature: holomictic lake; material: water; isolation source: holomictic Lake 442, 13 m depth | place: Canada: near Kenora, Ontario | collected... | reverse complement strand
CGCCGATGTGGCGACTCTGTTGAACGTGGTCGCCGGCGCTGACCCACTGGATCCCGTGACTGCGCATGCCAACGGACAGGTGCCACCGGACTACACCCGTTTTCTGGACCGGAATGGATTACGCGGTGCCCGCATCGGGGTCTTCCGCCGTTACCTCGATGCAGCGACCACGGACCCGGAAATCCGGAGGCTCACGCAGCGTGCCCTCGCCGATCTGGCGGCACAGGGAGCGCAGATTGTCGACCCCTTCGATTTGCCCGACTATGAGAATCTGACCGCCACATTGTGGTGTGGTGATTTCCAGGCCGACGTCGACCACTACCTGGCAACACGGGGGCAAAATGCGCCGTACCATACGCTCGCGCAAATCGTCGCCTCGGGGTTGTATCTGCCCTCTATCGAAGCCGACCTGAAGTCGGCACTGCAGCCACCCACCAGCGCCGATGACCGGCGCAGCCCCTGCCCCGATGTCTATACCGATCCACCGAAGCAGGCGTTTCGTGCTGCACTCCTGCAGGCGATCCAAGCCGCCCACCTCGATGCCATCGTGTATCCGACTTGGTCCAACCCACCGCGCCTGGTCGGCGACCTAGACAGCCCGGCCGGGGACAACAGCCAGATCCTCTCGCCCCAGACCGGGTGGCCGGCCATTACCGTACCAATGGGGTTTGCCCATGACGCACTGCCGGCAGGACTGACCTTTCTAGGGCCCGCGTTTAGCGAAGGGAGGCTCATTCGTTATGCGTATGCCTACGAGCAAGCGACCCGGCACCGTCGGCCGCCGGCCGGCTTTGGGCCGGTGGCATTCTGACGAGTACTGGATGCTCTGCGACAGATGTCACCAGAACTAGAAAAAAGGACATTGGGCTGGACGGGTAGTGAGCCACCCGAGGCCAAGCTACGCTCAGCGTCAGTTACGGCCGCCTATGACAGCTTTACTCCCACTCAATCGTCGCGAGGCCAGCTAACCCACTGATTCAGCAGTTCCCACTGCGTACCGTGCGTGGCTTTACCGTCAGGACGACCGACGAGTGTTTCCGCTTGTCATCGATAACCGGCGATTGACGCTGAAAGGCGCTGCTCACAAGGCATTGGTTGCCGGCGACGCTGGAAGGGTCAACATCCGACTTCCCAGCGGACCTCGCGCGGTCGGTCGCAGCATCGTCCGGAGCCGTAGCGCCACGCGATTCGACGCATCGTCGCGAGGAACGGGTGGAGCAACTACGACGTCTGGCTGCTCGCGCCGACGCGCATGCCGATGGTGCCGACCCCGTCAACGCCGCCAGCAACCATATCGCCCGGCACGAGTGGTCCTACGCCGGCAGGCGTTCCGGTGAAGATCAGATCGCCCGGCTGCAGCACCATGGAGTTGGAAATAAATACGATGACTTCGGGAACCGACCAGATCAACTGCGAGATGTCCGCCTCCTGTCGGGTCACGCCGTTGACCGAGAGCCAGATCCTTCCACTTGAAGGATGACCGATCTTTCCTGCGAGCGACAACGCCGAACACGGCGCCGAGCAATCGAACGCCTTGCCCCACTCCCAGGGGCGACCAGCATCGCGCGCAGCGAGTTGCAGATCGCGGCGCGTCAGGTCGATGCCAACCGCATAGCCGAGAACATGCGCATTGGCTTCCTCAAGACTGAGGTTCTTGCCGCCCCGACCGATGGCGACCACCAGCTCGATCTCGTGATGGAAGTTGTTGGTCTGCGGCGGATAGTGGACGACCGAGTTGTCCTCGACCACTGCATCTGCCGGCTTCTGGAAAATGAATGGGGGCTCGCGGTTAGGGTCCGTGCCCATCTCCCGGGCATGCGCCTCGTAGTTTCGACCGACGCAATACACACGGCGCACCGGGAAGCGCGCATCGCTGTCGCGCACTGGGATCGATGACTGCGGAGGGGGATCGATGATGAACCTCATGGCAACCTCTCTTCCCTGAACAATCCGATCGCCTGCTGCACCGGCCGATCTGAAAATGAAAAAAGCACCGCATCACTGCTGGCATGGTGCCGTACCGTGGACCAGCTCGGCACCACGAACACGTCGCGCGCCGACCATTCGATCATCTGCTCGCCGACTTGCGTCCTGCCTTCGCCTTCTACCGGAGTAAATACCGTCGCATCGGTGGCGCGATAAGGCTTGCCGCGGAAGCCCGCCGGCAGCAACTGCATGAACGTGCCGATGGTCGGCATCGCAAAACCGCCGGTCACGGGGTTCACGAAGCGCATCTTGTGGCCATGCCAGGCATCGGGGTGATCGCTGCGTCGCAGGGCCTCGAGTGCCTCACGAGTTCGAGCGTAAGGATAGCTCAGGACCGGGGAGGTAAGACTCGTCGGCCGATGATCGACGGGCAACAGGTTCGCTCCATAGCGCGCGAGGCTGTCCCCCATCGGCCGCGAGATGGGCTGCTCCACGGCGCCGAGCTGTTCGGCGAAGGACGTGTCGAGGGCCTGCACCAGAGGAATGTCGAGGCCATCGAGCCAGATCACGGGATCTTCGGTGTCGTTGCCGTGATCGTGCCACTGCCAGGAGGGCGTGATGATGAAATCGCCCGGGTGCATCGTAGTCCGCTCGCCTCCGACCGCGGTGTAGGCGCCTACACCCTCGATGACGAGGCGCAGCGCACTTTGCGTGTGACGATGACTCCGCGCACGCTCACCGGGCCTGACCAGCTGCAGTCCCGCGTACAGCGATGTCGTGACGCGCGACTGTCCGGCGAACGTGGAATTCTCGAGCACCAGAACCCGTCGCTCGGCCTCTTCGACTGAGACGAGTTCGCCAGCCTCCGTGAGCAGGGCTCGCAACTGCGGATATCGCCAGGCCATCGCTCTGCACCCGCTCGACGGCTGGGGGGTGACGAGTGCGGCCAGCGACAGCCACAGCGGCGCGAGCGAGCTCTCGCCGAGTCTTCGATAAAAATCCTGCCGCTTGTCGACGGCCTCATCGCGTATCGTTGACATCGACGAATCCTCGAAAATTGCTACGCGGCCAGCGGAGAATGATCACGCAACCGCTGGAATCGATGATTCGACGGCCGGTGGCTCTGCGGAGGTGGACTCGAGCTACTTCCGGATCGGCAACACACCTTCTGCCCGCAGCAGATCCGGGGCGTAGTAAAGATGTCTGCCCTTGAAAACCTGCTCGACGCGGTATAAAGCCCGGATATCCTCGACCGGATTGCCATCAACGAGGAACATGTGCGCGTCCTTGCCCACCGTGATCGATCCGAGGCGATGGTCCAGACCCATGTAGCGCGCTGGCGCGATGGTCGCCAGTTGCAGTATCTCGCTGTTCGGAATTCCCGCTTCCGTGTAGTAGACAAGCTCACGCAGCAGCGTGAAACCAGGCAGGTAATTGTCGGTTCCAGGGAGTATCTGTATACCCTCCCGGTGCAATCGACCTATCAGGCGAAGAACGGAATCTGAAGACCGCTGGAATACACTCAAGCGTCCCTGGTTGTATCCCTCGGCCATGACCAACCTGCGCCGCACGATCTCGGGCAGTTGCCAACCAAGATCGGCAAAAATGGGTGACATTTCCCCCGGTCGGTTTCGAAACATTTCCATGATGACGGCCAGGGTCGGGTCCAACGCCACCCGCTTTTCCTTCATGAGACTCAAGAACCGGCCGACTCTGTCTCCATCGATGTCGAGTTCGGCCCCTTGCGTGCCCGGAACGAGGAATCTGGCAGGTCCGCGCGTATCGAGGCTCTCCGCTCCGAGGAAGGCAAGCAGGAGCTGATTGGCGTGGTTCACCTCACCGTAGCCCGAGCGTATCGCCTGCTCCGCCGACATGAACGCCGGAATGTGTCCCGACACGGACATGCCTCGACTTTTGGCGGCCGCGGCCAGAGGCGCAACCCAATCAGGTTTTATCGAACTGTAGAGCTTGATGCCGTGATAGCCGTGACGAGCGTAAAACTCCACGAATGACAGGGCTTCCTCGAGAGTATCCGCAGCCAGTCCAACCGGCGCCGTATAACTTCCGCGCCGATCGATGAAGCCGAGCGGATGAATATCTGGCCCAGCGACGCGACCATCGACGACCTGTCGGATCAAATGCTGCAGGGCGTCGTAGTTGTTGCCCATGTCACGCACGTTGGTGATGCCGAATGCGAGGTACTCCGGAAGAAATTCCGCCGTGACGTGATTGTGCATGTCCCACATGGACGGCATCAGCGTCTTGCCGTGGCCGTCGATGACCGTGGTGTCTTTCGGTATGTCGGTGCCACCGAAATAAATCGCGGATATCGAACCGTTCCAAACGAAAACCGTCGCAGGTTCGGTCAAACGCCCCGCAATACTGTCAAAGATCCGCGCGCCGTCCACGACCGTGAGTCCGGCGAGCTCCTTGGTCGCTGTTGCCGCAAGCTGCTCGTAGAACCGATCCGATGCGCTGCGCTCTGCGTCGTTGAGAGCGGGCCGACTGGCCTCCCAACCGCGACGGACTACGGCAAACGTCCGGTCTGTGAAGCCGAACAGATCCCCGCTTGCGTCGAGCCAGACGTAGACAGGTGCAAGAGCGAGTCCATCGATGCTGAAGAGGCTGATACGTCTCGACTCGCCGTTGGATGCCACCTCGATGGAGGTCACGTCCCGCAGCGTAGCCGTCCCGCTCGGCAGCAACGGGAGGGTCCGACCCGGAGTCTTGAGAAGCGCACGCGCGAGAATCGCGCGGATTTCCGGCGTGTCGTTGAAAGGAAAGTAGAACGCGTCCTCGGCCCCGCGGCGACGTCCCTGTTCAACTGTGGATCGCCAGACTGCGCTGCCATTGGACAGCCGGAAGTGCTCTTCGATCGTCGCGCGCGTGTTGTTACGTCCTGTCGCACTGAACCGCGCAGGCAACCCGTTATCCCTGACCCGCACGACGGACTGGAAGCTCGGTCCGCGACCACGATCCGCGTACTCGAACTGGATGGTGATGGTTCCATCCTCGGAATATGCAACTGACTGATGACCCGTGACCCGGTCTTCGGTCATCCACGCGAATTCGAGAGAACGCGCTCCATCAGCCGCGGCAACATCAGCTCCGAAAAGAGCGAGGGCCACGAGGCAAGCGATCACCGCCGATCGGATCATGCTGATCGCGCAATCTGCCGCAGCGCCGCGACAAACTCATCGAGTTCGGCCGTTGTGTTGTAGACCTGCGGAGTGACCCGAATACCACTGAACCCTTGCGGAGTCCTCTTCCTGGTCTGGATCTTGAACTCTTCCCGGAGCCTCTGTGCGAGAGCCTGAACGGCGATTCCGTCGAGGGAGAAGGTCGTAAGCCCACCGAGCTTGGGATGGTCCATCAGGGAGTGGATGCGGAATCCTGGAATCCCGGACGCCTTCCCCACCCAGTACTTGCTCAGCTCCTGCAGCCTCGCGTGCTTGCGCGCCGATCCGATCTTGTTGTGGAAATCAATGGCGTCGGAAATCGCGTAATGGTCCGCATTGTTGTAGGTTCCGGCGTTCGCGAGGCTGAACTTGTCCGCGCCCTTGAGTTCTTCGAACGTGGCATACAGCGGCCATGTCTCGGCTATGCGTTCCGCCTTCACGATGAACATGCCGGTGCCAATCGGCGCAGACAGCCACTTGTGAAAGCTCGTCGCGAGATAATCGCAACCCATTTCGCTGAAACTCAAGGGAATGTGGGCGAAAGACTGGGCAGCATCGACCACCGTCACTATGCGCCGCTCGCTCGCGAACTTGCAGATTCGCTCGACCGGCAGTACGCGGCCCGACCAGTGAATCATGTGCGTGAGTTGCATTGCCTTCGTTCGCGGCGTGACCGCCCGGAGGTAAGCATTGAAAATCGCTTCGTCGCTGTCCATCAACCCGAATGAGGCGAACTTGAGTTCCAGACCCTCGCGAGCCGCGCGCTGCTTCCATGCACTGATCATGCTTGGATAATCCCAGCTGCTCAGCACCACCTCATCGCCCCGGGAAAGTGGCATTCCGAAGATCGCCGTGCACATGCCGACGGTCGTGCATCGATTGAGGGCAATCTCGTCAGGATCGCAGTCGGCAATCGCCGCCAACTTTTTCTTGATGCCGGGAACTGCGCCGTCCAGGACCTCGAACATGTTGTAGCACGGGTTCTGGTTGGCGAATCGGTACGCCTTGATGGCGCTCTCCTGGACGCTGATGGGCGGAGGGCTGATGCAGCCGTTGTCGAGATTCAAGAATGGGGTCTGACGCGGAAAAGACGCGCGTACTTTGGCCCAGTTGAATTCCCCTTGGCTCGCGGCACTGTGGCCGGCTGGCGCGAGGAAAGCTCCTCCTGCAAGAGCCAATGTCTTCAACACGTTGCGACGTTGCAGGCTCGGCTCAGTCATGCAGGCTCCGGAGTTGTGCTGGAATTGCGGGTGATGACTGCCGCGGAAGAGATTGTCGCCGCCCCGCTCGTCGCAAGTATGCATCACCATTTGACAGTGATCAATCGACCGTGCACCATCTTTCCGTATACGGTCAATGCTCCGTATCGCGGCTGGAAGCGGGGCCGGCAGCCAGTGCGGCCGGTGCATCCAGGCAGAATCGGTGACGCAAGCGTGTCCGTTACAAGGAGGTCGTACTCGTGAGCGACAATTCGACGAGCACCGGTCGAGCATTGACCATCGCACTCTGTTTCTCGGTGGCGCTACTCGAGGGTTTCGACATCCAGGCGCTCGGGATCGCAGCACCACGCCTCGCACCGGAACTCGGACTTGATCCCGCACAGATGGGCATGGTGTTTGCAATAACCAACGTCGGTCTGGTGATCGGCGCCGCCTTCGGCGGCTGGATCGCAGATCGTGTCGGGCGCAAGCGGGTTCTCGTAGCCAGCGCGGCGGTTTTCGGCGTTTTCACCCTGTCGACGGTGATTGCTCATTCTTTCGAGGCGCTGTTCGCGGCGCGACTTATGGCGGGACTCGGATTCGGGGCGGCTCTGCCGAACATGATGGCTCTGGCAGCCGACGTCAGTCCCACACAGGGCCGCGCATTCACAGCGTCGGCCATGTTCTGTGGCATGCCGATCGGGGCTGGGGCCTCGGCTCTCGTGGCACAGTTGCTACCGCCGGATTTCAGTTGGCGAGCACTGTTTCTCGTCGGCGGAGCGCTGCCCCTCGTGTTGGTGCCGGCCCTCGCCGTTCTCCTGCGTGAGACACCCCGCCCGCCCGTGGATCGGAACGCTGGCGATTCGCGGAAGGAGTCAGTGCTGCATGTCCTGTTCGGTGACCATCGCGCTGTGCCCACGCTGCTCTTGTGGCTGGCGTTCTTCCCGACACTCCTCATGCTGTACCTGATGCTCAACTGGTTGCCATTCATCGTGGCGGCAGGAGGATTGGAGTCGGCGATCGCCGCCAGTGCCGCGCTCGTATTCAATCTTGGCGCTGCCGCTGGAGCGCTCATCATCGCTGCGCTGGTTGACCGCATCGGCATGCGTTTGCCACTGACCATGGCATACGCAGGCTTGATCGCAAGCCTCTTCGCTCTCAGCGCCGCCGAAACGGCAACGTCGATTCTGTTGCTGAGCGGCCTTACCGGCTTCCTCATACTCGGTGCCAACTATGCGCTGTACGGAATCGCAACGTGTTTTTATCCGGCGTCGATGCGCGGAACAGGTGCTGGTGCGAGCATTGCCGTCGGGCGCATCGGTTCCGTCGTCGGCCCTCTGCTGGCCGGCATGTGGCTCGCGCACGGAGCGACGGGCGGGCAGGTGATCGTCTATCTCGTGCCGACGGTTGTCGTAGCGGGGCTTGCGGTGTTCATCCTGAGCTATGCGAAACGAGCCGACTGATCGCACCTCCGCGGGCAGAGCAGAAGCACTTGATGGGCCATCAGTTGGCCTTATACTGCTCGACAGAGCTTCGCCCCTGTTGCAGGCGGACCTCTAATCTGGCGACGATCGCGCCCCGACAAGTGAATCCGGAGTCTTCGCGCAGTGGACGACTTATACAACATGCCGGGGCACCTGATCCGCAGGGCCCAACAGATCGGCGTGGCCATATTCATGGAGGAGTGCTCCGAATACGACATCACACCGGTTCAGTATGCTTGCCTCCGAGCGCTGAAAGATCATCCGAACGTTGATGCCACGCGACTGTCGGCGATTGTTGCGTTCGATCGTTCCACGATCGGCAGCGTCCTCGAGCGCCTCGAGATCAAGAAGCTCATCCAGCGGTGTCCGAGTCCAGATGACAAGCGCATCAAGCTGCTGAGGCTCGACGCTAGCGGGGCGCGACTTCTCGCAGCTTTGGAGCCAGCCCTGAAGAGGGTGCAAAAGAGAATACTTGAACCGCTGGACGCGCGATCCAGGAGGACTTTCATCGATCTGCTGACGCGCCTCGTTCACCTGAACAACGAGGCTTCACGCGCGCCGCTGCGCCTCGGAGGGCGCGGCCATCACCAGGATCCTGGCGTCGAGTGACGCGGCTGCATTCAAGGCGTGCGGTGGGGCTTGCGCTGGCAGCGAGCGTACTGGCGCCACAAGCGCTCGCTCGATCACCCGTCGCTGCGCACGGGCGCCGCTCTCCAGAGAAACGCTTGATCGAACTCGGCTACGAACTTCCGCAGCCGCCGGAAGCCCGCGCCAACTACGTGCCGTATCGTCGCTCGGGGCGCACGCTCTACCTGGCGGGCTTGGGACCGGCCAACATGGGGTCACCCGGCGCACAAGGCCGATTGGGGGAGCAGTTGAGCGTCGAGCAAGGCTATGCACTGGCCCGATCGGCAGGCCTGAGCGTCCTGGCTTTGCTGCGCAGCGCGTGCGGCGGGACTCTGGATCGTGTCGCGGGTTGCCTTCGCGTCGGCGTCTTCGTCGCCAGTGCCGATGATTTCCATGAGCAATCGCGGGTCGCCAACGGCGCTTCGGATCTGTTCGTCGAGATTTTCGGCGAGGCCGGATTGCACACCCGCTTCGCTGTCGGGGTCAACACTCTGCCGTTCGACATTCCCGTCGAGGTCGAGTCGATCTGGGAACTCAAGTAATGGCTAGAGACGAGGCCGGATCGACAAGCTCATCGATTGCCGATCACGACTCCCGACCATAGCCATAAAGCCACTCGAGACCACGGTAGAAGTCATCCGGCGACTTTGAACCAAGCATCTCGTTGCGCACGAGGCGCTCGACGCCTTCTGCGTGATACCAGTACTTCGCAAGCGCGCGGGACGACAGCACGATCCGCGCAGTTCGCGTGATGCGTTGGTCCTGGTAACGCTGGAATGCAGCGCAGAAATCGCCCGGGGTCCGCTTCACCTCATGCATCAGGCATACCGCGTCTTCGAGTGCCATGCAGGCGCCTTGGGCGAAGTACTGGTGGGTTGGATGCGCAGAATCTCCGAGCAAGGTCACATTTCCCCGTGACCAGTTCGACACCGGATCGCGATCTCCAAGCACCCAGCGCTGCCATCCACCGGATCTCTCGAGCACCGATCTGGGAATCGGCGGCAGGTGCCCGAAATGAGCCAACAGCTCATTGCGATCGCCCGGCTCGTCGTGTCGCTCGGCGCAGCGGCTATCGCTGTGAAAGGTCGCGACGATGTTGAACAGCTTTCCGCCTCGAAGGGGATAATGAATGAAGTGCGTCCGCGGACCAGCCCACAGAACCGCCGCGTTGAGACGAAGCGCGTTCGGCATTTCCTCCGTGGGCAGCACAGCCCGATAGCAGACGTGGCCCGATATCTTCGGGCCGCCATCGCCTACGATGGGTTCACGGATGCGCGATCGAATGCCATCTGCACCGATCAACGCGACGCCTCTGTAGGAGCGACCGTCCGTAGCCCGAACAGAGACACCCTCGCCGGGCTGCGAAAAGTCTGAGACCTCCACGCCGCTGAGCAATTGGATCCCGGTGTCCCCCTGGCAACGCTCGAGCAACGCGCTGTGCAGGTCCGCCCGATGAATGACCACGTAGGGATTCTTGAACCGCTGTCGAAACGGCGCGTCCAACGGTATTGCGGCCACCTGTTCCCCGGACACCCCGTCCATCATGACCAGGCGATCGATGTAGACGGCGTTTTCGAGTGCCCGCTCGACGACCCCCAGTGCCTTGAGTGCATGAAACGCGTTCGGCGCGAGCTGGATGCCAGCGCCGATCTCGCCGAACTGCGACGCCCGCTCGAGCACGACGACAGCATGCCCTGCGGCGCGCAGCCCGATGGCGGCAGCCAGCCCTCCGATGCCGCCGCCCGCCACGATGACCGGGGCGTCGATTTGCAGCCGATTCTCGATGGTCACTGCGGTCGCGCAGGCGCTACGACAGTCTTCGGCTACTTCACTCCGAACCTGCCCCGGATCGTAATCCCGACAGCTCGACCCGTCGGATCGACGAAGCGCAGGTCGCACCCGGAGCAGTTACTGACGTTGTTGTTGCTGAATGGAGGATCCTGGTCGAAGACGTTGTTGAGGTGCGCCATGACGGTCCAGGCGTCGCTGATTTTGTAAGCGGCAGTCAGGTTCCACAGGGAGTAGGCCTCGACGTCGTTGAAGAGCGAAGACGTAACGCCGCAGTTCGCATTGCAGTCCCCATACCCGCCGGTATGGCGGTTCTGCAGGTTCAGCGCCCAAGCCCCCTTCTGCCAACCGAGCGAAAGGTTATGGCCGTACTTGATCGCAGGGAATCCATCAACGACGACCCCGGCGCGGCTCAGGAACGGCGTACCGGGCAAGCGCTGGAAGTCATATTTCGTTACGTACGTACCACGGTAGTCGATGGCGAACGTGCCGTACTGCGTCTCTTTCGACCAGGCGGCGGTGACATCGATGCCGGCCGTCTTCACGGCCCCGACGTTCGCATTGTTGGTCAGCGTGTAGGCGATGGGGTCGCCCGTCCCGCCCGGGAACGTGCATGCGATGGTGCTTGCGACGAACGCCCTGTCGGCGGCGCTGCAACGGACGATGTAGCTGGCGAAGGTGGTCGTGTCCGCGAAGATGGCGTTGGGTGATAGCGTACCGATCACATCGGTCAGCTTGTAGTTCCAATAGTCGGCCCCAATCGCCAGCGCCCCGACACGATCGGAGTCGCCCATGCGCAGGTCAAAACCCACTGCGTACGCGGTCGAGTCTTGCGGGTGCAGGTTCTGATTGCCACCGGTCAGGGTGTTGTAGATCACGCCGCAGTCTCGCGCTGCGATACCGCCCGCGGCAGTACTGACCACGCCCCCCGGGCAGAGTCGAGGATCGTTCTGGAAGCCAGGAGCGGTCCTGAGCGCCTGCGGCGCGAACAACTTGGGCAGAGGGGGCGCGCGGAATCCCTTGTTGTAGGAGGCGTGCAGATTGAACGTGTCGGTGACATCGAAGTTGAGCTGCACCTTCGGATTGAAGGTACCGCCAAAATCACTGTAGTTGTCGTGGCGTCCTGAGATGTTGGCCTCGAGCCGCGCCATGAGCGGCAGGAGCAGTTCGAACGTCGCCGAAGTACGCGAGCGGTCACCAGCCGCCGCGACGCCATTGCCGAGGTCGTTGCCGGTCAGCAATGAATTGATTCCCGCGACGGTATAGCCCATCTCCTCCTCGGCGTGCTCGACCGCCAACGCGGCGGACGCCGACCCGGCCGGCATGTCGAACAACTTCCCGTTGAACGTGGCACCCGCCATTCTCAATTCTGCATCACCATGCGCGATGTCGGTGCGAACCTTGATTCTCTCGATGTACGCGGCGCCTGCCGTCGACTGGGCGCCAAACGGATTGATGAACGCGGCGCCGTTCGCGCCGGCGAGGCCGTCCCTGATGCCTTGGAGCAAGAGCGCGCCGTCGGTCGATCTGAGTGCCGCGTTGGACTTCGACCGCATGACCCACAGGTTGTAGCCGATGCGGCCGATGTCTCCGGCAAGCTCCAGCGTCGCGCGATCGGTGACGGTGTGATTTTCGCTGGTCCGGCGGCCGCCCGGCTGGAACCGGGACGTGACGAAGATGGGAAGCGCCGCGTTCAGGCCCGGGATCGCAGGCGTTGCTCCGTTACCAGGATAGTACGGGTTCGTATTGGGCATCGACAGACCCAGGATGCGCGCACCCGACTGTGCATTCGATATTGTTGACTCCGCCCAGATGTATTCGGCGGACAGTCGGTGCTCGCCCAGCTGCATCTGGTACATGGAGTAGACCGATACCTGCTCTTCCGGATTCTTCACATCGAACGAGCCAGTCGCATCGCCGTCCAGACCGCAACCACCGGTACTGAGTGGCACCAGTGCTGGTCCCGTGCAGGGATACGGATTTCTCGTTCCGAACCCCGGCGTCGCCGGCTGCGTCACGTTGGCCGGAAACGGCTGACGCAGGATCAGATCCACGCCGCGATCGCGCCGATCAGCAGTCTTGGAGAAATCCCGGTCGGCGGAGCTGATAGGGTCTTGATCGCGCCAGTTGACGCCTGCCATGAAGTTCCAGCCGTCATCGCGCAACGAGCCGACGCCGGCGGCCAGCGACGCGCTACGCTTTTCGCCGCCTTCCGCAGTCGGCATGAGTCTATTGAGGCTGTATTCAAGCCCCCGAAAATCCGTCCGGGTCCTGTAGTTGATGACACCGGCCACCGCGTCAGAACCGTAAATTGACGAGGCACCGTCCGCGAGGACATCGACGGAACCGAGCAATGCGGTCGGGACAGTATTGAGGTCGACGCCATTGTCGAAGATGGGGTTGTTGACCATGCGCCGGCCATTGACCAGCACCAGGGTGTTCTCAGGCCCGACATTCCGGAGATTTGCGAGGTTTGTGAGGCCCCCGGTTCGCGTGCCGTCGCTGGAAGTGGCGGAGGGCTGGTTCTGGGAGAGCGAAGACAATGTCTCGAGCGCGTTGGTGACGCCCCGCGTCGCGAGTTCCTCCGCATCGACCGTCGTGACCAGCTGCGAGCTCTTTTCGCGCTTGATCAGTGACCCGGTGATGACCACCTCTTCCAGCGCCGATGGGTTTCCGGCCTCCTGCGCTGCTGCCGACCCGGAAACGACGATGGATACGGCAATCAATGTACCGAACTGTCCCCGATTCATGACGTCCTCCCGAGTTCTTTATTCTTTGCGACCCGCCAACGGAAGTGTTGACGGACATTTCAACCGTATTTACAACGTACACTGTCTTTCCGTATGCTGTCAACTTTGGCTTGTCAACCGGCTGTCGGCGGCTACACTCCCGTCTGCTGGGACCGACGCCAAATGAGTCGCTGAGGCGGAACCCGACGGATCGCCCGATGAGATTCCCAGGCTCCGAAGCATCAGGAGAGAATTTCGTGCCAATCCCTGCTCACAGCCCCGAAGTCGAAGCGCTGGAGCGCGAACTGCGCACCAAGCCCCGCGTGTCCCTGACGCAATTGCCGACTCCGTTGCATCGACTGGAGAATTTCGAACGGCACCTGAATGGACTCGAGCTTTGGATAAAGCGCGACGACCTGACTGGACTCGAAGGCGGCGGCAACAAGACGCGCAAGCTCGAATTCCTCGTTGGCGATGCGATCCGTTGCGGCTCCGACATGTTGGTGACCGTCGGCGCAATCCAGTCCAATCACACCCGGCAAACGGCGGCTGCGGCAGCGAAGTGCTCGTTGAAGTGCGCGCTGTTGCATTTCGGCTGGACACAGGACGCCGGCCCCCACTATCGGCAGGTCGGCAACATTCTGCTCAGCAGCCTCATGGGGGCGCACCTGTTCGTCGACGACTCACCACGTCCGATCGAGGACGAGAGTCCGCTGGCCGAGTTCGGCCATCACCTCGAGAAGCTGGGTCACCGCCCATACCTGATTCCCGGCGGAGCGTCCGAGCATCGCCTCGGTAGCCTCGGCTACATGGCGTGCGCCGCCGAAATAGCCCGGCAATGCGCCGAGAAGAACGTCGATTTCGACTACATCGTCCATTGCACCGGCAGCAGCAGTACCCAGGCCGGGCTCATCGCGGGATTCAAAGCCATCGGCAAGGCGATTACGGTTGTCGGCATTCCGGATGATGACGAAACCAGCATCAAGAGCGGGCGAGTATTGAGCCTCGCGAATCAGGGTCTGGCAGAGTGCGGGTTTCCGGAACGGGTCAGCGCGTCAGACGTCAACATCATCGCGGTGGACACGAGCCCTTACGGCAAGGCCGACAGCCAAACGCTCGAAGCAATTCGTTTGCTGGCGCGAACCGAAGGCCTCATGGCCGACCCAGTCTACGAGGGTAAGGCGTTGCTGGGCCTGCTGAAATTGAACTCGGAAGGATTCTTCCGCAAGGGCGCCCGCGTGCTGCTGATGCACCTCGGGGGAACGCCGGCGATTCACGGCTACGCCGCACAGCTGGGTCTGCCGCAGTTGACGCCCTTCACAGCTGGGACCTGACCGAATCGCGGCGGAGCTGGCGGAAGGAACCGATGATCGCGCTCGCGGGATTTCGCGTCGCGCGCTGTCGACTCAAGCCCGCGTTTCGCCCCGCAGTGAAATCCGGTCATGGACGGCCGCCGCCAAGGCAATGTCCTCGCAGCCCAGGCCAATGGATCGAAAGAACGCTGTTCGGGTCGGAAGCTTGGCAGTGCCACTGACGAGCTCCGCAAGATCGCCACATATCGCGGCCGGATCCCATCCCAGATCCTCCCTTGCAATCAGCATCTCCCCGGCTGCGAGAGGGGCATTGGCGCGCGCGTCACAATAGACGTCGAGCCTCGACAGGCTCTGCGGCGGAATCTCGTGAGCCCGATAGGCATTGGTGCTGATCGACGTCACTAGCTTGCATTGGGGCATTTTCGCCGGGTCGATGATGGCCGATGCAGCAGAGGTGCACAGCAAAATGACCTCGGCGCCTTCGGTCGCATCGTGCAACGTTCGCTCGATGCTCGCCGTCGGCGCAACACTGCGGATGAGTTCGGTGCGCGAAGCCGCGTTGGGCGACCACACCCGAACATTCCTCCAGGCGCGCAAAGGCAAGACATGCCTGAGATGCGCACGTCCAATCGACCCGGTGCCAATCACCGTCAGCCTCGTGGCATCAGCCGGCGCCAGCAAATCCACGGCCAGCGCTGTGGTTGCCGCCGTGCGCTCCCGGGTAAGCGCCATGGCATCGCACAGCATCAACGGGGTGCCGGTCTCACTGCTCATCAGCAATGTCCAGGCGGTTACGATCGATCCCGTTGCCGAGGGAAGATAAGGCGATACCTTGACCCCGAACACCGGCGGATCCGCGATGGCAGCAAGATATGCGATGAAATCCCCGCCTCCAGCTCGCCCGGGTAGCAGTGCCAGCGTTTGGGGGGGTTGAGCCACTCTATTGTTCCCGAAACCCGCGAAGAGCTTTCGCATCGCGCTCACCGCATCGAGTCGGGGAATTACGTCGTCGATCGCCGCCGCATCCAGAACAACAGGTCTCACCAGAATCTCCGGTCGGGCTTTTTGACAGCATACTCACTTTCTGCTCTATTGCCCATTGCTGCAGGCAAACGATACCGGGCG
>SESE01000568.1_pt1 | contig 15403 bp, 8 predicted proteins | sample 3171371 | NCBI WGS metagenome assembly SESE01 (sample SAMN06051881, study PRJNA518727) | freshwater metagenome | biome: subpolar coniferous forest; feature: holomictic lake; material: water; isolation source: holomictic Lake 442, 13 m depth | place: Canada: near Kenora, Ontario | collected... | reverse complement strand
AATAAACATGACTACACCTAATGATGTGGCAACACCTAATAAAAACCCAATTAATGACCCTGTTAAAAACGGATTACTCTTACTGGTATTTTTTGATCTTTCAGGGCTGGGTTTGTAATCTCTACTCATCATTAATTCTAATCCTTATTTAATCTGTCTATTACAACGGACTTTGTTGGGCCTTATTGCTGTGCTCCCTACGCCCTCATGTTGCTTTATGTTTAAAATAGATTACATTTTTTCTGGTGCGCTAACACCAAGTAAATATAAGCCATTTTTAAGTACTTGTCGGGTGGCATAAATTAAGCTCAAGCGGGCTATTTTAACTGTTTCATCATCAATTAAAAACTTATATTCATTGTAATAACTATGTAAATCACTGGCTAATTCTTTTAAGTAATTTGCAATAATATGTGGTGCAAGTTCTGTTGCAGCATTAGCTACCGTTTCAGGATAACTGCTTAGACGTTGCATTAGCGATGTTTCATGGGGATTGGTGAGCGACCTTAAGTCTGCATTATTTAAGATTGCAACTTCGCCTGCCCACTGAGCTAATACGCTACAAATTCTAGCGTGCGCATACTGAATATAGAAAACAGGATTGTCATTGGTTTGTGCTCTAGCCAAATCAATATCAAATACCAATTGTGAATCCGAGCGACGTGCCGCTAAGAAATAACGTGTGGCATCGCAACCTACTTCTTCAATCAAATCACGTAAAGTTACATAACTGCCGGCGCGCTTAGAAAGCTTTACTTCTTCGCCCCCGCGCATCACCGTCACCATTTGGTGCAGCACGTAATCTGGCCAGCCTTTTGGAATACCAATATTCAAAGCTTGCAATCCAGCGCGGACGCGGGTGATTGTGCTGTGGTGGTCTGCGCCTTGTTCATTAATAACGCGCACAAAGCCACGATTCCATTTGTCTGTGTGGTAGGCAATGTCAGGTACAAAGTAAGTGTAACCCCCTTCGCTTTTGCGCATGACTCGGTCTTTATCATCGCTAAAATCAGTGGTTCTTAACCAAAGGGCATTGTCTAGCTCGTAGGTGTGACCGCTGTTAATTAAAGCTTGTACGGTTTGCTCGACTTTGCCATCCGCATACAGTGCGCTTTCTAGTGAAAATACATCAAATTGGATTTGAAATGCCTTCAAATCCAAATCTTGTTCATGTCTTAAATAGGCCACGGCGAAGGTGCGAATCGCTTCATCATTATTTACATCACCATTGGCAGTGACTTTTATGTCATCGGCCACCACAGTTTGTTTGGCTAAATAAGAAGCGGCAATGTCCGCGATATATTCACCACGATAACCATTTTCAGGAAAACTCGCATCATCAGTTGAAATGCCTTTACAGCGTGCTTTCACTGAGATAGTTAGGTTATCAATTTGTGCGCCTGCATCGTTATAATAAAACTCGCGCGTTACATCCCAGCCATTAGCGTCTAGTAAGCGCGCTATGCAATCGCCTACTGCCGCGCCGCGCCCATGACCTACGTGCAAGGGCCCAGTAGGATTAGCGGATACAAATTCCACTTGAACTTTTTGATCGCCGCCATTATTGTTGCGTCCATATTGCTTGCCAGCCGCTACAATATCTTTAATGACCGCTTGTTGTGATTGGGCGTTTAGAAAGAAGTTAATGAAACCAGCGCCAGCAATTTCAGTTTTAGCGATATATTCACTATTGGGTAGTGCCGCAATGAGTTGCGCAGCAATTGCACGTGGATTTTGTTTCAGCGGTTTGGCTAGAGCCAACGCTAGGTTAGTCGCAAAATCACCATGTTCGGCAGATTTGGGGCGCTCAAGTAAAATGTTGAATTCTTTACTATCTGGCGCAATAGTTTTTGCGGCAGTAGTTAGTAATTGGGTAAGATGTGCTTTCAAAACTAATTTGTACTTAAGTAAATAATTTAAGAGCGTTATTTTAACCTACTCGTGACCTGTTTTTGTATTTCTTTGAGTCTTTAATGAGATGATATCTAATGGCTATATTCCAATAAGTGCCCACATAAATTGCCTAAATCCATACTAAAAATAGCCTTAGACCTGCCATTAGACCGCTTGTTTGATTACTTAAGCAACGGTGAAGTGACTCAAGTTGGGCAACGTGTGTTAGTGCCTTTTGGCCATCGTAAGCAAATAGGTATTGTGATAGGCAAAACTGACGCGAGTGATGTGGCCGTTGAAAAGCTTAAGACAGTGATACAAGTGTTTGCGGATGAACTACCAATAGATGCGGAAACTTTAAATTTACTAAAATTTAGTGCCGATTATTATCAATATCCGTTTGGCCAAGCATTGTTGTCTGCATTGCCTGTGCGCTTGCGGCAAATTTCCCCTGCGGTATCGCGTAAGCAATATGCCTATAACTTGACAGCGTTAGGACAATTGGCTGATCTTGAGCAACTGCCCACAAGGCAACTCGTCATGCGTCGGATTTTGCTAGCATTACAAACTCATGGAAGATTGACGGAACTGGATTTAGATGCAATTTCGAGTAGTGCGCGTAAGGTGGCAAAACAGTTAGTTGCGGATGGCTGGTTAGTGAGCCAGCAAGTACCAGCCATAATCAAAACTCTAGAAGCAATGATTCCAGTAGCGCCTGAATTAAACGAGGAGCAAACGCTAGCGGTTAATCGCATCACTCAAGAGGCACAAACATACAAAGCTTGGCTATTGCATGGTATTACGGGCAGTGGTAAAACCGAAGTGTACATGCGCTTAATGCAATATGTGCTTGAAAATCAGGATGCCCAAATATTGGTGCTAGTGCCGGAAATTAACTTAACCCCACAATTAGAAGCGCGCTTTAGAAGTCGCTTAGCTAATTTCCCACTGGTCAGTTTACATAGTAATTTGAGTGAGAGTGAACGCTTACATAATTGGCAGCTAGCCCAATCTGGCGCCGCACAAATCATCATCGGTACGCGACTTTCTATTTTTACACCATTACCTAAATTAAAGCTCATCATTATCGATGAAGAGCACGATAGTTCTTATAAGCAACAAGACAGTATGCGTTATCACGCAAGAGATGTTGCGCTGGTGCGAGCAAAACGATTAAATATTCCTGTGGTGTTAGGCTCAGCTACGCCATCACTAGAAAGTTGGCATAATGCTGTTGCCAATCATCAACAAGTCAATAAATATAATTTACTTAGTTTAAATCAGCGGGCAGTATCCGCCGCAAAATTACCACACATTGAATGCATAGATACTACCAAAGTTAATCTGCAATACGGCTTAACGCCTCAACTAATAGCGGCGTTAAAGTTAAGGTTAGCACGCAAAGAGCAAAGCTTACTATTTATTAATCGCCGTGGTTATTCACCCGTTTTATTATGTTCGGCTTGTCATTGGATAGCACCTTGCACTCGGTGCAGTAGCCGATTGGTAGTTCATCTGGGGCAGAAAAAATTACGCTGTCATCATTGCGGACACGAACAAAAAATTCCCCAACAATGCCCAAGTTGTGGAAATGCGGATTTACATCCAACGGGTTACGGTACGCAAAGATTAGAACAAACCCTAGCACAATTACTACCAGCTGCCAGAATTGCCAGAGTAGACCGTGACAGCACGAGCCGAAAAAATGCTTTAGTCGAAATTTTAGATCAGGTACATAAGCAAGAAATAGACATTTTAGTGGGTACGCAAATGCTTGCCAAAGGGCATGATTTTCCTAATTTAACCTTAGTGGGCGTAATTGACACCGATAGTGCACTGCATAGCCCGGATTTTCGTGCAAGTGAACGGCTATTTGCACAGCTAATGCAAGTGTCGGGCCGGGCGGGCCGGGCTGATAAAGCTGGACAAGTCATCATTCAAACTCAGTTTCCAGAGCATGCTTTGTTTAATGCCTTACGCAGCCAAGATTATGTGAGCTACGCTGATGCATTATTGTTAGAGCGTGAGCAAGTGCAGTTTCCGCCCTATGTTTTCACCGCCTTATTGCGAGCTGAAGCGAATAATTTTGAACTTGTACAAAAATTTCTACGCTATGCTTTTGAGCAGGCGCGTAGTTTCAGCAATGATGTATTGGTGTACGACCCGGTACGCCCACAAATGGAGCGTCTAAAAGGCATGGAGCGCGGTCACGTTTTGATGCAAGCAAGTAGCCGGGTAGCGTTGCAGCGGTCACTTAAAAATTTAGTTGGCTTGTTAAGAGCTCATGCTATTGCAGCTAAAGTACGATGGGCTGTGGATGTTAATCCGCTGGAATTTTGATGGGTAGCTGCAAGAGATTTATGGCATTGAATGTCACTAATAATGATGGCACATACGAACAGATTTTAAGCAAAATACAGTAAAATATAACATTAGGCGGGCGTCGTATAATGGTAATACCCTAGCTTCCCAAGCTAGAGCCGTGGGTTCGATTCCCATCGCCCGCTCCACTAATAAAGATAAAATAGACGACATTATGGCCAATCAAGCACCACCTTCAGTATTAACCTTTGCTGGCACAGACCCTAGTGGCGGTGCTGGCTTGCAGGCCGACATTCTGACGTTTGCAAGTATTGGTTGTCACCCACTTTCAGTCGTCACGGCAATCACGGTACAGGATACTCGGGGTGTAGATAGCGTGTTGGCGATGGATGCTGACTGGGTTAATGACCAGGCGCGTGCTATTTTAGAAGATGTTCAGGTATCTGCATTCAAGCTCGGATTATTAGGTTCGGTTGAAAATATCGCGGTTATTGCAGAAATTATGGCAGATTATCCTGATGTCCCCTTGTTAATAGATCCGATTTTAACTTCAGGCCGTGGTGATGATTTAAGCAATGATGACATGATGGATGCAATGGTAGAGATGCTATTCCCACAGGCGACTTTAATTACCCCCAATAGTTTGGAGGCGCGTAGATTTGCTTTTGCTGATGATATTGATGAGGTGGCGCTGACTTCATTGGATGAAAGTGCCGCACGCTTATTGGCTATGGGGAGTGAGTACGTACTAATTACCGGTACGCATGAGCGTACGCTTGAAGTGACAAATACGTTATATGGTGATAATAAGTTGATTAAAGCCTACAAATGGGAGCGCTTACCAGGCAGTTATCATGGCTCTGGTTGTACTCTTACTAGTGCAATTGCAGCCTGCATGGCTCATGGGCTCAGCATGGAAGAAGCTATTGAAGAGGCGCAAGAGTTCACATGGCAAACGCTTAAGAATGGGTTTAGACCTGGCATGGGGCAATTTATCCCTGACCGTATGTTTTGGGCGCGAGATGAGGAAGATGCGGTTGTGAATAGTGGTGATGGTAGCGTTAAGGCACATTAACTTTTCATGATACGTGGTTTATACGCAGTCACCCCTGATGAAGCTGACACTGACCTACTATTAGCCAAAGTAGAGGCGGCGCTACAAGGCGGAATTAGCATGCTGCAATATCGGAACAAGCTTGCTGATCATAAGTTACAAACCCAACAGGCGCGTGCGATTTTGCCATTATGTAGGCAATATCAAGTACCATTTATTATCAACGACTCAGTTAAGCTTTGTTTAACGTTGGATGCAGATGGCGTGCATATAGGCGCAGAAGATGGCAATTTAACAGAAATTCGTGCCAGAATGGGTCAAGATAAAATACTCGGTGCTTCCTGTTATGACCGTTTTGATTTGGCTTTGGCCGCACAGCAAGCGGGGGCCGATTATGTGGCATTTGGCGCTTGCTTTGCTTCCAGCACCAAGCCAAACGCGCCAGTAGCAAACTTAAGCTTATTTGATCAAGCACGAACCCAGTTAACTATTCCGGCTGTGGCCATAGGCGGCATTACGCTAACCAATGCCCCACAAGTCATCGCTGCAGGCGCTGACTCGTTGGCGGTGATTAATGCAATTTTTAATGCAACTGACGTAAAATCTAGTACTGAACAATTTACACAATTATTTAGAGCTCAACCCTAAGGTTTAATTATGACATCTAGCAATCAAACACTTTTTGAAAAATCTCAACAACTTATTCCTGGCGGTGTAAATTCGCCAGTTCGCGCTTTTCGGAGTGTAGGTGGCACGCCGATTTTCTTTAAAAAAGGTTTGGGTTCTAGGTTGTGGGATGTGGACGGTAAAGAATATATTGACTACATTAATTCTTGGGGCCCCATGATAGTCGGCCATGCTCACCCAGAAGTGATTAAAGCGGTACAAGAAGTGGCCGAGAATAGTTTGTCATTTGGTGCTCCCACAGGTTTAGAGCTTGAAATGGCTGAGCTCATTAATAAGTTGGTCCCTAGCATGGAGCAGGTACGGCTTAATAGTAGCGGCACTGAGGCGACCATGAGCGCTATTCGTACAGCGCGAGGCTTTACTGGGCGCGACAAAATTCTAAAATTTGAGGGTTGTTACCATGGCCATTCTGATGGTCTGTTGGTTAAGGCAGGTTCTGGCTTGCTGACTTTTGGTGAGCCAGATTCAGGCGGCGTGCCTGCCAGCGTTGCTGCACATACTTTAACTTTAGAGTACAACAATACGCAGGCACTTAAAGATTTATTTGCCAAGATGGGTGATGAAATTGCCTGTGTGATTATTGAGCCTGTGGTCGGTAATATGAATTTAATTGTGCCACACAAGGAGTTTTTACTAACCTTGCGTGAACTTTGTACCAAACATGGCGCGGTACTGATTTTTGACGAAGTGATGACGGGCTTTAGAGTGCATTTAGGTGGCGCGCAAGCGCTCTATAACATTAAGCCTGATATGACCACCTTGGGTAAAGTAATCGGCGGCGGTTTGCCGGTGGGGGCTTTTGGTGGTCGTAAAGATATCATGCAGTGTTTGGCCCCCGTTGGTAAAGTCTATCAGGCGGGTACGTTATCTGGCAATCCTGTGGCAGTAACGGCCGGATTAAAAACACTAGCATTAATCCAAGCGCCAAATTTTCACGCCAAGTTAGCGGCGCAAACGACAAAATTAGTCGAAGGCTTAAAGGTTGCAGCTATAGAAGCGGGCGTCATTTTTAATGCGCAAAGTGTGGGTGGTATGTTTGGTCTATATTTCTGTGAGCACTGCCCAACCAGCTACCACGAAATGATGCAATCTAACAAAGACCACTTTAATCATTTCTTTCATAGCATGCTAGATAGCGGTATCTATTTAGGCCCTTCGGCGTTTGAAGCAGGTTTTGTTTCTGCGGCGCATAGCGATGAAGATATTGCCTTGACTATAGCGGCAGCGAAAAAAGCTTTCCAATCGTTTTAATTGCTAAGTATTCGTCCTAACCTCTATTTAATGCGTTATTTGTTGAAATATTAAGCAACTTTAGGCTCTATCTTATTGAACAGATAGGCATTTAACGGTAAACTTAAAGGTTCCTCTAAATGTTTTGTGATTAGATAATATGGCATCAGGTTTAAGTAAGTCAATCAACGTCAATTCAAGCAAGCCAGCTAAACAAGGTTTATACAATCCCACTAACGAGCGTGACGCTTGTGGTGTTGGTTTTGTGGCACATATTAAGGGCAAAAAAACCCATGATATTGTACAAAAAGGTTTGGAGTTACTGACCAACCTAACGCACCGTGGTGCAACAGGTTATGATCCAAAATTAGGCGATGGTGCTGGGTTGCTGATGCAAATGCCCGATGCATTTATGCGTAAAGAAGCAGTTAAGCTCGGCATCAATTTGCCAGTTGTAGGTCAATATGCAGTCGGTAATGTATTTTTACCGCAATTGCCTAAAAATCGCCAAGTTTGTGAAGTTCTCATAGGTAAAATCATCGCGGAAGAAAGTCAAACTTTACTTGGCTGGCGTGATACACCCGTTGACAATGGCAATATTGCGCAAGCAGCGCGCGATGTTGAGCCAATGATGCGACAGCTTATTATTGGCGCAAACTCGATAGACCAAAACACCTTTGAGCGAAAATTATTTGTTATCCGTAAGCGGATTGAGCATGCTATCCGTGCGCTAGATTTGCAAGATAAAGCAGCGTTTTATATTCCTTCTTTATCTTCACGTACTATAGTCTACAAGGGCATGTTGCTGGCGAATGAAGTCGGTGTTTATTACAAAGATTTAAATGATGAAACTTTAGTATCAGCTTTGGCGCTGGTGCATCAACGTTTTTCAACAAACACTTTTCCTGCTTGGGATTTAGCCCATCCATTTCGCATGATTGCGCACAACGGTGAAATTAATACCGTCCAAGGCAACGTCAATTGGATGGCGGCACGTCACGAGACCATGAAGTCTAGTGTGATTGGCGAAGATTTAGAAAAACTTTGGCCATTGATTGTCGACGGTCAGTCTGATTCTGCATGTTTTGACAATTGTTTAGAGTTACTTGTGGCGGGTGGCTACTCATTGCCACATGCCATGATGATGTTGATTCCAGAGGCTTGGAGTAATAATTCATTGATGGATCAAGATCGCCGCGCTTTTTACGAATATCATGCTGCATTGATGGAGCCATGGGATGGTCCTGCTGCGGTAGCTTTTACTGACGGGCGGATGATAGGCGCTACTTTAGATCGCAATGGTTTGCGCCCAGCACGCTATCTGGTGACTGAAGATGACTTGGTGATGATGGCGTCAGAAATGGGTGTATTAACATTTCCACAAGAAAAAATTGTAAAAAAATGGCGCTTAGAGCCAGGTAAAATGTTATTGATTGATATGGAGCAAGGCCGAATTATCGGCGATTCTGAGGTTAAAAATACACTTGCAACCGCAAAGCCATATAAGCAATGGCTAGAGAAGACGCGCTACTTTTTGAGCGACATGCCAAAGGTAGAAGGCGGCCTAGAAATGGCGGCTGATCTTTTAGACACGCAGCAAGCTTTTGGTTATACGCAAGAAGACATTAAGTTTGTGCTACAACCTATGGTGGACAATGCCGAAGAAGGTTCAGGCTCTATGGGTAATGATGCGGCATTGCCAGTGTTATCCGTCAAGCCCAAGTTACTTTATAACTACTTTAAACAATTGTTTGCCCAAGTAACTAATCCGCCAATTGATCCGATACGTGAAGAGTTGGTAATGTCTTTGGTAACCTTTATTGGACCAAAACCTAATTTATTGGGTGTTGATGAAGCAACCCCGCCTATGCGTTTGGAAGCAGCTCAGCCAGTTCTAATGTTGGATGAGCTAGAGCAATTAAAGGCAATCGCCACCCTTACACAGAATCAATATAAATCTATAGTGTTAGATATCACTTACCCAGTGGCGCAAGGTAAGGCAGGCATGGCAGCAGCAGTCGCTAGCATTACTAGTGCGGCTCAAAGTGCAGTTCAAAGTGGTTTTAATATTCTCATTCTTTCAGATAGAAATGTAAGTGCTGATCGTTTGGCAATTCCAGCTTTATTGGCATGTTCTGCAACGCATGAATATTTAGTGGGAGCTGGCTTAAGAACTAGCACTGGCTTGGTCATAGATACTGGCTCGGCACGTGAAGTGCATCACTTCGCATTACTAGCAGGCTATGGTGCAGAGGCGGTTTGTCCATGGTTAGCTTTTGAAACAATCAAGCACATGGATGTAAAAGATAGTAAAGAAGCCGCTAAAAAGTTTGTGAAAGCTATTGGCAAGGGCTTGTACAAAGTCATGTCTAAAATGGGTATTTCTACTTATCAATCTTATTGCGGCGCACAAATATTTGAGGCGATTGGTCTTAATAGTGCTTTTGTTAATCAATACTTTACGGGTACAACTACCAATATTGAAGGTATCGGTTTAGATCAAGTCGCTGAAGAAGCCGAGCGTTTGCATATCTCAGCGTTTGGGGATGACCCGGTATTAGCCAAGCATTTAGACGCAGGTGGTGAATATGCATTTAGGGTGCGTGGTGAAGAGCATATGTGGACACCAGATTCGATTGCTAAATTGCAACATGCTACACGTACTAACTCGGCTACTACCTACAAAGAATATGCAAAGTTAATCAATGATCAAACACGTCGTCACATGACCTTGCGTGGATTATTTGAAATTAAGTCAGTCGGTTCCGCCATTCCATTAGAGTCAGTTGAGTCGGCAAAAGAAATTGTAAAGCGCTTTGCCACTGGCGCTATGTCATTAGGTTCGATTTCTACCGAAGCCCATGCCACTTTAGCGATTGCTATGAATCGGATTGGCGGTAAATCTAACACTGGTGAAGGCGGCGAAGATGCTAAACGCTTTATTCCAGTAGCCAGCGCTACCACCATGGCAAAAGTCATAGGTGAGGATGTTATTGTTAAAGATATCGCGTTACAAGCGGGTGATTCTATGCGCTCCAGCATTAAGCAAGTGGCCTCTGGCCGCTTTGGGGTAACAGCTGAGTACTTGGCATCTGCTGATCAGATTCAAATTAAAATGGCGCAAGGTGCAAAGCCGGGTGAAGGCGGCCAATTGCCTGGACATAAGGTCAGTGAATATATTGCCAAGTTGCGTTTTTCAGTACCTGGCGTTGGTTTAATTTCACCACCGCCACATCATGATATTTATTCGATTGAAGATCTTGCGCAGCTGATTCATGACCTCAAAAATGCTAATCCTAAAGCATCCATTTCGGTGAAATTAGTTGCTGAAACAGGCGTAGGCACAGTAGCCGCTGGTGTGGCAAAAGCAAAATCAGATCATATTGTAATTGCAGGTCACGATGGCGGTACTGGCGCATCGCCAATTTCATCAGTGAAGCATGCAGGCGGACCTTGGGAAATTGGCCTTGCTGAAACTCAGCAAACATTGGTTTTAAATCAATTGCGTGGCCGGGTTGTAGTGCAAGTGGATGGTCAAATAAAAACCGGTCGTGATGTAGTCATCGGTGCTTTATTGGGTGCAGATGAGTTTGGTTTTGCAACGGCACCACTCGTGGTTGAAGGCTGTATCATGATGCGTAAATGCCATTTGAATACTTGCCCAGTGGGTGTGGCAACACAAGACCCTGAATTGCGTAAACGTTTTACTGGACAGCCTGAGCACGTGGTGAATTATTTCTTTTTTGTTGCTGAAGAAGTTCGCGAACTGATGGCGGCTATCGGCATAGCAAAGTTTGATGATTTAATTGGCCGCGCTGATTTGCTAGACATGCAAGCGGGTATCGATCATTGGAAAATTAACGGTTTAGATTTCAGTAAAGTATTCCATTTGCCAGATATGCCAGCAGAAGTATCACGTAAAAATAATGACGTGCAAGATCATGGCCTTGTACATGCTTTAGATAACAAGTTAGTGGCTTTAGCTAAACCGGCCTTAGAAGAGGGTAAAAAAGTGGTGTTAGATGTTGCGATTTCTAATACCAATCGTACAGTCGGCACCATGTTGTCTAATCAAATAGCCACCCGTTACGGGAGTGCGGGCTTGCCTGATGACAGCATACAAATTAATTTCACAGGTACCTCTGGTCAAAGCTTTGCGGCTTTCTTAGCTAAAGGCATTACTTTTGAGTTGACTGGTGAAGGCAATGACTATGTAGGTAAAGGCCTATGTGGCGGACGTATTATTATTAAACCGCCAGTTAAATTCCGTGGTTTAGCGCATGAAAACATTATCGTTGGAAACACGGTGATGTATGGCGCTACTACCGGTGAAAGCTACTTCAGAGGCGTGGCAGGGGAGCGTTTCTGTGTACGTAATTCAGGGGCAACCGCAGTAGTTGAAGGCGTAGGTAATCACGGCTGTGAATATATGACGGGTGGTACGGTGGCGGTGTTGGGTCTGACAGGGCAAAACTTTGCCGCAGGCATGAGTGGTGGCGTGGCCTATGTATATGATGAAGACGGCTTATTTGCTAAGCGTTGTAATATGAGTATGGTTGCGTTAGAAAAAGTAGAAGCAGCAGATGCGGCGATAGGTAAAGTACAGCACTTAAATCAACCCGATGAAGTGACGCTTAAAGCGCTGATTGAAAATCATGCAAAGTATACCGGCAGTGTACGCGCTAGTAGTTTATTGGCAGATTGGACCACATCAAGAAGCAAATTTATAAAAGTCATGCCAATTGAATATAAACGTGCGCTGACAGAATTAGCGACAGCTTCAGCAAAACAAGCTGCATAAAAACAGAATTATCGGAAAAGGTTTTTTAGTATGGGTAAAGTAACTGGTTTTATGGAATATAACAGACTGACAGAAGCAAATCTGCCAGTGGTTGACCGTGTTAAAAACTACAAAGAGTTTGTATTACATTTAAGTGATGATCAAGCTAAACAGCAGGGTGCTCGCTGTATGGATTGTGGTATTCCATTTTGTACTAGCGGTTGCCCCGTTAATAACATCATCCCTGATTTTAACGACTTGGTTTATCAGCAAGATTGGAAATCGGCTATTGATGTTTTGCATTCAACCAATAATTTCCCAGAATTTACTGGCCGCATCTGTCCTGCCCCTTGTGAAGCTGCTTGTACTTTAAACATTAATGCTGATGCTGTCGGTATTAAATCTATAGAACATGCGATTATCGATAAAGCCTGGGAGAATGATTGGGTTACACCACAAGTAGCTAGCTATAAAACGGGTAAAAAAGTTGCTATAGTAGGCTCAGGTCCAGCCGGTTTGGCTGCCGCACAACAATTGGCGCGCGTTGGCCACACGGTGGTAGTCTTAGAAAAAAATAGTCGTATTGGTGGTTTATTGCGTTATGGCATTCCTGATTTCAAAATGGAAAAAATACATATTGATAGACGTATGGCGCAGATGCAAGCAGAAGGCGTGGAATTTCGCGTTCATCAGCATGTAGGTGAGAATGTCAAAGCCGATGACTTGTTGGCTGAATTTGATGCAGTGGTACTAGCAGGCGGTGCAGAGCATCCGCGTGACTTGCCAGTGCTTGGTCGAGATTTAGATGGCGTCATGTACGCGATGGACTTTTTAACCCCACAAAATCAAGTGGTTGCTGGTGATGTAGTGCCCAATCAAGTATTGGCAACCAATAAAAATGTCGTGGTGATTGGCGGCGGTGATACAGGGTCGGATTGTGTCGGTACTTCCAATCGTCATGGTGCATTATCTATTACTCAATTTGAGTTGATGCCACAACCACCCGTTCAAGAAGATAAACAATTAGTTTGGCCAAATTGGCCATTAAAAATGCGCACTTCAAGCTCACATGAAGAAGGTGCAAATCGTGATTGGTCTATTACAACCAAAGAACTGATTGGTGAAAATGGCAAAGTGGTAGCGCTAAAAGGTACCAAAGTGGAATGGAAAGATGGAAAAATGCTAGAAGTTTCTGGCACAGAGTTTACCATCAAGGCGGATTTAGTATTGTTAGCTATGGGCTTTGTTTCACCGGTAGAAAAGTTGCTTAAAGCATTCGGTGTGGATAAAGATAATCGCGGTAACGCAAAAGCTACAACAGAAGGCGTAGAAAGCTACAAAACTAGCAAAGCTAAGGTGTTTGCAGCTGGTGATGTGCGTCGCGGCCAATCATTAGTGGTTTGGGCAATCCGTGAAGGTCGTCAAGCCGCCCGTGCGGTAGATGAATTTCTGATGGGCTCGTCTACACTGCCACGCTAGTTTTTGCCACAATGATGACGAGTTCGTTTTCAATTGCTTCGAATCAGGCTCATTGTATTCCTTGTAGTTTTTATTTTTAATCGGTGTTTATCCGTTTTCATCTGTGGCTAATATAAAAAATGTCTACCTTAACAAATGATAGTTTCTTACGCGCTTTAATGCGTCAACCAACTGACTACACGCCTGTGTGGATGATGCGCCAAGCAGGGCGCTATCTTCCAGAGTATCGTGAAAGTCGTAAAACTGCGGGTAGCTTTTTACAGTTATGCAAAAACCCTGGTTTTGCAACTGAAGTGACTATGCAGCCTTTAGATCGCTATCCTCTATTGGATGCGGCTATTTTGTTCTCTGATATATTGACGGTCCCAGATGCTATGGGTCTAGGCTTGTATTTTGAAGAGGGTGAAGGTCCGAAATTTGAGCGCACCTTGCAGCAAGAAGCTGATATCCAGAAATTAGTAGTGCCAGATATGGCGCAATTACAATATGTATTTGATGCCGTCTCACAAATCCGAAAAACACTAGATGGCCGAGTGCCATTAATTGGCTTTTCAGGTAGTCCTTGGACGTTAGCTACTTATATGGTCGAAGGTAAGGGTGGTACGGATTTTTTAACCATCAAAAAAATGGCTTATGCTAGGCCTGATTTATTACATCATATTTTAGAAACAACCACACAAACGGTGATTCAATACCTCAATGCGCAAATTGCTGCCGGAGCGCAAGCTGTTATGATATTTGACTCCTGGGGTGGTGCACTTTCACACAATGCTTACATTGAGTTTTCACTTAACTATATGCAAAAGATTGTGGCTGGATTAACTAAAAATAATGATGGCCGTAAAGTGCCGAGTATCGTTTTCACCAAAGGTGGTGCACTTTGGCTAGAAGCGCAAGCTGAAATTGGCGCAGATGCACTTGGGTTAGATTGGGCGGTAGATATTGGTCAAGCACGTAAGCGCGTCGGTAATAAAGTCGCCTTGCAAGGTAACCTAGACCCCGCAATCCTGCTATCAACGCTTGCTGCGATTGAACAGCAAGTGGCTAATGTATTGCGCAGCTATGGCAAAGGTGATGGTCATGTGTTTAACTTAGGTCATGGCATTACACAGTGGACACCACCAGAAAATGCTGCTGCAATGTTAGAGGCCGTGCGAGCACATAGCCAACAGTATCATCAGTAATAAAAAATCCCGATTAATCGGGATTTTTTATGTACAAACTTAGCTAGAAATAACTCAATACTTCGGTTATTTAAGGCTCATACGGCTCATGGTTTCGTCTTTATCAATGAATTTATGTTTTAGTGCAGCCAGTACATGAATTGCCACTAAGACTAATAGCACAATACCAATAAATTCATGCGTACATTCAAAAAATTCACGCAGTGGCTTGTTATCTAGCCCTGCAATTAAGTCTAAGCCAAACCATTTAACGCCGTATTTACTATTTATTGCCATGATTAAACCGCTAACAGGCACTGCAAGCATGAGTAAATAAAGTAGGTGGTGTGTGCCTGTGGCCACTTTGCGCTCTATGGCTTTATAAGAATTTAAAGGTGCCGGCGGTTTGTGGCTAATGCGCCACAAAATACGGATAGCTATTAGCGCTAAGATCGTTACGCCTAATGATTTATGTAAATTGAAATAGAATGTTCTAGGGCTAGCTTCTTCAGCCAGTTGCCAAGTATAAACACCTAAGTCGAATATATCGTAGGCCATTTGCTTGGGGGCATCTTTAGGGATGTCGGCCATGAACCAACCTAAAACAAACATGACAACAATAAAAATTGCGATAAGCCAATGTAGGATAATTGCGGTTTTGGTGTAACGAGTAGAAGTTTGAACCATTGATATATTCCTGTATATTAATTTTACGTTTAAGTAACCGATGTTACAGCTAATCATTACATAATAGCTAATAACTTTAACTACAGGAATAAACCATGCGAATTTTAA
>SESE01000563.1_pt1 | contig 15474 bp, 12 predicted proteins | sample 3171371 | NCBI WGS metagenome assembly SESE01 (sample SAMN06051881, study PRJNA518727) | freshwater metagenome | biome: subpolar coniferous forest; feature: holomictic lake; material: water; isolation source: holomictic Lake 442, 13 m depth | place: Canada: near Kenora, Ontario | collected... | reverse complement strand
GCACATCTTTACGACAGACCTCTTTAAGGCCGTTCATCAACGTGGAAATCTCATCAAATCGCAGGTCCGGACCGGCCAGGATACCCAGCATAAGCGCACGTGCCGTGCCGAGCGCTTTGCTTTGATGCAACAATGGCGAACCGGCTAGCACATTCACTGCGGATGCAGCGCGGGTTTCTCCCGTGACGACGACATGCCCAAACCGCGCCTTCCCTGCTCTCATCAACATGTTGAGCACCCGGTCAAGATCAAGCCGGACAAAGCCTGGCGTCTGCAGCAGGCGCCACAAAAGACAAAGCCCATCGGCCATAATTGCCTCCGCCTGCGTCGTGGCGTCCGAAAGCAGGTGCGCGCCCAGCGGACGATACAGATCGTCCAGCTCAACTTCGACCAGCGTATCGGCAACGGCCTCAATATACGGCAGGTCACGATCAGCTGTTTGCCGACGGGAAGAACCCTCAAACAAAAATGGCATTGTCACAAAGCAAAGTGTAGTTTTGTTTTGGGCTTTTAAGGCCTCCAAAATCACCGGCGTAGCACCTCCACCAGTGCCTCCACCCAGACACGCCACAATTACGACAATCCGTGCGGCACGAAGTTCTTCCAGCATGCCCGGGAGATCATCATGCGCCGCATGCCGTCCGCTTGCGTGCACGCCGCCAGCACCGTGCTTATTCAGTCGCGCCGATCCGATGAGTCTGCAGGGCATATCAGCAATGCCTCGAATCACATCTTCATCCGTGTCAAACCCGATGGCAGCGATCCCGGCACCGTAACGTCGACAGGCCGCAGCCGCCAGGCGACAGCCGCCGCTCCCGATGCCGACGAGCATGAGTCCAGAATTTTCGTTAGTCATGGCCAAATATCCTTCCGAACCTAGCAAACAGACTCTTAAACATCCCCCAAAAAGTCTCCCTTTGCTCCACCGAGAAATCGTTCTGTTTCTGCGCGCTACGCAGGAGCAATCCTCCGGTGGTGGCAAAAGCTGCAGGCTTGAGGTTGCAGGTTGATGGCCATTCAATCTCGTCAAGCAGCTTTCCGGTCTGCACCGGCAAACCGAAAACACGCCCTGCCAGTTCATTCAGCTGCAGCAAATAGGCGCCTCCACCAGTACAAACAACACCTGCGCCGCACTGCCGCAGTTCCACCCCTAATTGATCACGCACCAGTTCGAGAATTTCCCGCATCCGCGCTTCAATCACAGTATGGAGCGACTTGGTTGAAACATACTGTGCAGCGCCAGAAACCATGCTGGTAGGCATCTTGATCAACCGGTCGGCCTGCTGCTCCTGTATGATGGCACACCCGTCGCTTATTTTGAGTTCTTCAGCAATCTTTAAGGGGAGGCCAAATGCCTGCGCGATGTCGTTGGTCACATGGTCACCGCCAACGCCAAGCGAGCCGACTGCGACGACCACCTTACGATTCACCGCTATATAGTTCGTGGTTCCTCCGCCAAAATCAATCAGCACGGCACCATGTAACCGCTGCTCTTCACTCAGCACTGCGGTTGCAGCTCCCAAGACGCTGAAAACAGTGGCGCCTGTATCGATAGTGAGCCCCTTGAGCAGGCTGACTGCATCATCAATGCGCTCCTGCTTCGCGGTGACGGCAATCGTACCCAAAGCCAGTTGCTTCCCCCGTATGTCGATCGGATTTGGCACGTTATCCAACTCATCCAATCGATAGGACTGCGAGATGGTGTGCAGCACGATACGCCCCGGCTCGGGCGGGATTTGTTGTGCCTGTTTGCGCAACTCATCAACATCTTCATGCGTAACTTTGCCGCCAGCGCCCAATACAGGACGCCGATTCTCACAACGATTGGCTACGATATGGGCACCCGATACCGCCAATAGCGTCTCTCCAATCGCTATGTCCGCCGATTTTTCGGCTTGCCGGACAGCTATTTCAACACCGGCACGAGCCTGCTGCATATCAACAATCAAGCCTTTGCGCACGCCCGTTGTCTTTGCCGAACCTATCCCGGTCACACGTACACGCCCACTGTCCAGCACTTCCCCTACCAGTGCAACGGTGTTTGTTGTGCCGATTTCCATCGCCACGATAATGGTTTTTGACATGATTAATCCTTCGGCTCCGGTTGAATGCCAGGCCCTGGCTGGAGCGGATTTGGGCGTGGTTGCGGTTTGACCGGCGGCACAGGCCTGACCAGCGGCCGTTGTGGACGTGCGGGCGGTCGGGCAGGTTTGGGCGGCGCAGGCGGGGCGAGCGGCATTGTCATTCCTCCAGGTTGCGAATCAGTTGACGGGCCAGAAAGGCGTCGGACGCCTCTCCAACGGTCTCCTCCATGGCCCGACAGGCAAACAAGGTGGTCTTTGCCGGCGAAAGCCGCGCAAAGGCCCGATAAAGCATGGACACCTCCCCCTGCGGCAAGAGACTCTCATAGCCAACGCGACCTAACACGCGGCTTATGCGGTCCGGGTCGCGTTCACGACAGGCAACCAGGCCCCTATGCATCAGGAGGGACGCCTGGGGCGCAACCTTGAGCAACTCGTACTCAAGGTCCGGCCCAGAGGTCATTTCGCGGAAAAGCGCCTCATCCGCGCCCAACTCCGCTGCTGTAGGCATCCCGGAGTGCAGCAATGCCTCGTAAAGCCCTTTTATGATTTCGTTGAACAGGCTCGGAAAGTTGATCCCGGATGCCCGGATCCGAAAGGCGCCCTGCTGAATGCCGACCTCCACACGGCCAGCCCGCATGGCGGCCCCGGCCAGGTACGGCCCATTATACAGCATCATCTGCAGCTGGATAGTCGCTGCAAACCCGATGTAGAGGTCAGTCAGCCCCGGATTACCACGGTCGATCGTTTCACGCAGCAGTGGCAGGGTCTGGTAGAAGATCCGCAGTGAATTCCCGTGTATCAGCAAATCATGAGTAAGCCGCTTGGCCACCCGCGCGAGCAAGCATCTGCGCGCCCGCGACTGCACCTCATCCAGGTTGGCCTGACGCTGCGGCGCTGACATTCCGCCACTGGTCATCACGGTACGAAGGTCAGGTGTGGTCCAGCGTAAATCCGTAAACAGCCCCCGGATGGATGCCTGTTGCAGCCCGGAAATCTCAGTGAGCAGTGAAAAGGCACCCGAAAGGAGCTCTTCTTTGCGTTCGGGCGAAAATCCGGATTCAATCTGTGCGATCTGATCCAGCAGTTCGGCAATACGGAGGCTCAGCCCCATCAACTGCCGCGGATCACGCACAACAGGTGCCCGCCAGACATCCAACGCCTCAGGCAGAAAAGTACCGGCCTGCTCCAGATATCGAAGCAAACGCTGCTGTTCCAACCTTGAAAAATGGAGCCCACGCGCCCGGCGAATGACCGGATGCAGTCCCAGCAACGCTTTCCATGTTTTGGCAGGTGCCATAAATTTATTCATCACACCGACAGGCTGTGCCGTTCCAGCCACCGGTCCACATGGTTGGCCGTTGCACGCCCCGGTTTGGCATTCTTGTACAGTTTCAGTTCCGAGCGACGCCAGCCGCCACAAAAATCAGGCACAATCGAGAGCGTGGCACGCTCCGGCTTCAACACACGGTAGATGTAACAGCTACCCCGCTTCACCATCCCGGCGTAGCCACCTACGCAGTTGCGCTGGTCAACACCCTCGCCAACGAGCTCAGCCGCCGAAGTAATGGGCATAATGTCGCTCGTGCCGGGCACAGGCGGCGGCGGAAATGGCCGCTGAAGCTCCTCTTTCCGCAGATTCGCCCTTGCCGTTGCCACTGCCACACGCCGGCGCCGGATCCTGGCAGCCAGGGCTGCCGCTGCCCGCTGACGTGCCTGCTCCTGCTGCTCAAGGTGCTCCCGGTACAGGACATCACTGGACTCCACGAAGCGCTCGACCTGCGCCAGCGTGGCCAATGGCGCAGCCGGCGGCTGCCAGTTTACCCCTTTCAGCAAGGCCAGCACCGCAGAAAGCCGCTCAGGCGTCTGCGCCAATAGCATGTCATCCTCGTTTGCCGCAATGGCCAGCAGCAGTTTCGGTGATATCATTTCGCGAATATTCGGGCTGACAACACTCCACAGCACGCCCGCATTGATGCGCGGCACGTGTGCCAGCAGCCCGGGGATGCGATCATCCTCCCGCAGGGCATTCCGAAGGTGACGCAGCAGCATCGGCGAAACTGATTCCGGTGCCATCTTGTGGAAAATCTTGACCATGGCCTCCGTATCGGGAAAACCCAGCCACTTCAGAATGTCCCGCTGACGCTCCGTGCAGTGGCGTCCGGCGTCACCGGGGGCCAGTTCATGCCGGGTGCCGCGGAAATCGGCATGATTGGCCAGGGCATACGCCAGAACCGGGTTATGTGCTGCGAGATCGCGCGCCTCGGCCCTGTCATGCAGCAACACCAGCATCGACCACTGATGGCACCCGAACTGCTCGACCGGGCGCACAATCGGCTCCGGCAGCATAACCCGGAAAGCGGCAAAAGCAGCGGCTTTTTGTTCGTCAGCCAGGAGATCCTTCGGGAGGTCAAGGGCCAGCAGTTCACTTGTCGCATTCGGCACCACCGGCCTGACAAGGCGAAAATCCGGCACACAGGGCCGCCACGACAGCGCCCCGCAAATGTGCTCCATGGCCAGTGGCTCCGGCTGCCACTGCAGGCGGTACTGAATAGAGGGGGTGCGGATATGGAACACGCCGCCCTCGATGGCGAAGCAAGGCCTATGGAGATGATCAGTCACGGGTAGGATGATACAGGTTACAGACAGACATTTAGCGTCCCTTATCCGTGGCTGTATCGCTTTCGTTGTGCAGTCCGTACATGCCCCAATAGAGCAGGTTGTCGTTCCCATACTCGCCGCCGCGCTGAATGTTCTCCACATCCAGCAGGATATCTTTCTGGACCTGCGCCCACAGGTCGTCCGGGTATAGCCGCAAATGGGTTGTAATGGTATCGACCGCCTGGAAGCGGATGCGGTTATAGGCTGCATTCGGGATTTTTGCCCAGTTTGACATGCCGAACCACTCGGCCTGCATCTCCGTGCGCCAGACAAGGAACGCATTTGCATGAAAGGGCGTGTATTGAGCCCCCTCAAGGATGGCAGCAAGGTACCCGAGAACGGGGGATTTCCGGTTGGCCTCGTTTATTCTTGAAAGCGTCCCTTGCTCCATGGAATCAGCACCTGCCCCTTTCTTCCGGCCGTGAGCGCTGGACTTCACAGTTGCGCTGGCGCGCGCCGGAGTGGCGTTGGTGGCCAGAGCGAGTAATGCCTGGCGATTCTCAACCAGGATCCGGGCGACCAGCGTCGGGTCAGGCGCGGGCGTGACGCAGAGCGATGACCTGACTATCGCAAGGCGCCGGAAGTTTGCCTGGGCTTTCTCAAGCGACTTCCTTGCGCGCCGGTTGTCACCCTTGGACGCGTGGCTGTATAACGCCTCAATCTCAACCAGCAAGGCGTCCGCAGCGCGACTCATTTCCAGGCAGCGCGGCGGGCAGGCGACCTTCCCAAGGTCGGCCCGCAGACGCGCAACATCCGTGGAAGCTTTCCGGACCTGATTGCTGATGGCCCTGTCCCACGGGCCATCAGCCTGGCGCATGAAAAAAAGTATCATCTCCTCAGCGATTGCCTCGACGTGCATGCAGCAGGCCTGCTGTGTAACCAGATAGGCTTCCTCTGCGCTTGCACGCTCAATCAAATTGGTGACTTTCGGGGCTGGCAAGGGCAAGCGAATAAGAAAGGGATGCGGCCAGAGATCGCCATTGATGAGGCAATCCCTCGTCTTGCCGGCTGCATACCCGGGATGGGCGCAGCCGAGCACGAGCGCGAGAATGGCGCACGCTGGTGGCATGTATAGGCGGATTCCAACCGAGTTCCTGTAGTGTTTCATTTGCATTCCCGTCAGCGGACCCGGAAGGTCACTGTCACGCGATCGTTCGGCACCATGTGGTCGAGCAGGTTTCACAAACCAGTAGCCAAGGGGCTTTATTTCCATGTCCATGATCTGCTTGATTATACCACAGGCCTCGTAGCTGTTTGCCATGAGCATCTCCTCTTTCGTTACTGCGCTTCGCTCACAGACTCACCCTGCAGAGATTGCGCAGTCACGGGAATGATTATACAACCTCAGACGGACATCCAGCGTCCTGTTAAACGATACGGCACTTAAAAGGGCGGCTCCAAATCGCCAAACGGATACGCCTCAGCACACCTGTCCCTGATCGCATTCCCGTTTGCATTATCGCACCCTGCCTTGACCATCTCCACGCTGTTAGCCATAACTCGCATCCTTTCCAAATACCGTAGCCCCGGGCCGAGGGCAGATCCTATCCCTGTATCGCATTCGCGCTGGGCTCGTGGGCGAGCCCGCGCTACCTCAATCACATCTTGCCGAGACTGCCTCCCACCAGGAGCGCTTGGCCGGGAGACCTGTTCGCATGAATGCCATGCCGCTTACGATGCGCCCCTGCACAAATCCGTCTGCCAGCAAGGCTGGAACAAACACATCGCCCGCATGACCGCCACCCTTTTGCTGGCGGGGACGGAACGGCGCGCCGTACGGCCTCCAGTACTTGCTGCTGGCACTGCCGTGCCAGACCTCCATGCGCCCCACCCTCGCCTCCTGACCGGTCGTAATAACGTTGAACTGCACAATCGTCCCGGGGGCCAGGGTGCGGGCCACCGGGATCATGTCGTGCTCCCACCGCAAGTTGGCGCCATTCTCCGCCACCGCCGTGGTGATCCCGCGCTCCGGATTCACCCACAGGGCCAGCGCCAGCGTCCTGGGCTGGATGGCCCAGTCGGCATCCGCCGCCCATGCACGACAGTCTTCGGTCCAGTTTTTGGCGACTGTGGCGCCAAACCACTCTGCCCGGGTCAGCGCCAGTAGCTCCCCCGTGATTGGCCACCCGTGCTCCCCGCGGACACGCATGATCTCCTCCACCTCATGCTTCGCCTCTGCGACCCGCCCTGCCGATAAGAGAACGCTGCCCAAGGCAACCCTGATCTTGAGCAGAAACTGCGCCTCCTGCCCCGGGCAAAGCAGCGCCCTGCAGAGACAGGCCAGATGCAGCGGATCCGCCGGCTCAAGACACAGCGCCAACTGATGCCACGCCCATGGCTGACCCTGGTTGCGCAGCACCACCGGAATCAGTAGGCTCTTTGCATCCTCTTTCCTGCCGGTTTTGATCCAGGCGCTGGCCAGGTAGTACGGAAACCACTTCTCCTGCTCCGGGTAGCGCGAGTAGTGCTGTTCGATAAACGCGGCGGCCATGACAAGCAGATCTTCCTGCGGCTCGGTTTTGACCGCCTTCCCAAGCCCCTGGATGACATGTTCGACCACGCTGGGAAAGGCTCTGCCATCTGCACCAGGATTTGCGATGAAGTCCTCTTCCCTCATGTTCACAGGGTCCCACCACCGCAGGAACCCACAGAATGAAGGGAACGACTTCTTGTGGGCGGCACGCGCAGCCACATCCAGCATCAGCGAATGAATCCGGGATGGCTTTTCAATACGTAACCGGTAGTACTCACTCAGCAGGCTTCGTATCGCCCCTTTGTCCGGCTCTTCCTCGCGCACGGCCTCCACGAGGATGTGCCAGATCTCCCACGCGAGCGCCACATCCACATCCTGCCGTTCCGGATGCTCCCAATGGATCTGTCGCAACTGCTGCAGCGCAGGGGTATGCTCGCCTCTTCTCGACATCTCCCGAATCACCTGCAGTCGCTGAGTCAGGGGATCGGCTCGCATCATGGCTCGCGCCCGATAATCTGTCAGCGCGTCATCCCGCTCCCCGGGTGGCAGCGCCGGCAGCGCAGCCAATTCCGCCGCCAGCGACTGCCCCTGCGCCGCGTCCTGCGTCTCCCAGAGGCTTTTACAAAGCGAGCGGACCAGCGCGCGCAGATTCCACAGATTATCCGGCTCGCCCGTGTACAATTCACGAGCCGCCAAGAGAGCCTCTTCGCGGCGCCCTTCTCGCAGCATGGCAAATATGTCTGTGGCCTGTGGCATTGGGTTTTCGTCCGTTCAATCACTGCAGCTTAGAGCCTATCGGGGGCTTACCCTCGCACTGCTGCGCGCTCTCCGTGCGCGCCCTACCTTTGCGTTCGCCGTATCTTTCGGGAGGTAGGGACGGCGCTCCGCCGCCGTCCGCCAGCGCGAGATGAGGTTCTCGAATAAGCACTTAGTCATCCCAGAAAAGCCTCCGGTACAGCTCCTCGCTGCCGCGCTCACGCAGAAGCGTAGTGATCGTTCCGTTCGCCTTGTAATAGGCGCCCACAACCACATGGGCCGCACCCTTCGTGAAACAGTATTTTTCCAGAAAGAGGTGGTGGTCGACGCGTGCGATGGTCGCGCCATTAACCACGGCCTTTGGTGCCATGAACTCATCGTGGAGCGCCTGCAGAAATGGCTTATCCGCGTCAAAGGTTACAGCCTGGGCTGCCTGTTGGAGCGGGATCTCTGCCACGCTCAGGAGCGGAAGAGACTCCTGCCCCAGCGCGGCATCGCTTCCGGGAACTGCCAGCATCTGCGGCGCGACGCTGCCGGTTTTCTTGAAATTAATCCGCAGCGAGGCCCGCCGCCCCTCCTTGCACACATCATAGCGCCAGAAGAAGTTGGCGGCCCGGACCTCCACCTTCTCGATGGCAATGCCGGACGCTGTCAGGGAAGCGGCCATCCGACGGTGCTGTTCTTTCGGGAAGGTGGGTGTTGCCGGGAACAACTCATCCCAGGGTGTGGGCGCAACAGCATCTTCTTCACGCTTGACCGGCACATTCGTCGCATCGCCTGCACTTGCCACACGCTCCACGGCGGCACCCGCCCAAGGCAGGCGATCCGGCAGGTTGATACCAAACACACGAGTCCGTGCCCGTGTCAGCGCGGTATAAGCCCAGCGCAGAGCTAGGGCATCTGTCCGGGCATTCTCAAAGCAGATGAAGACATCTTCCCACTCCCCGCCCTGTGCCTTGTGACAGGTCATCGCATAGCCGAACTTTACCTGCAACGCATTGAAATACGGATCGCAGCGCATGACTTCAGCAAATTCCCTGCTGTTCGGGCGCAACGCCGGGTGCCGCATCTTGAAGTGTACGTAGAGCGCCTTCTGCTCCAGCGGCTGCAGATCTCTTTTTTCACTAAACAGGATATTCTCCACGATTTTTGTGTCCTGCTCCACCAGACTGCCGTCCTCTGCCTCGGCGAGGATGCGAAGGTTCCGGAAAATTAGATCCACGTGCTCGACCCCGACGTGTACGCGCACGGTCTCGGACTGCGCATCTGCACGGACTACGCTGACCAACTCGCCGTTCAGCAGGCCGGTGGACGCGCTATTGCGAACCACCAGAAGAACTTCCGACGCGGCTGGCGGATGCATCCCATTGCCGAACACCAACCTGGAGCGAATTGCAATGTTCAGGTTAAGGCAGGTGGCGTTGGCATAGGCAATGCAGATCGAACGCGGCATGCGAGCGCCTTTGTTTGCTTCAACATAGCGCGCAGGCAGGTCAACGGCCTGCAGAGATTCAATGGCAGGCGGCTGCGCTTTGATGCTGAGCCGGTTGTGAAACCCGGATGCCAGCGTCGCCCGGATCGTCGTGGCTTCGCGCAGAATCGGGCTCCCGGCTCGCTGGCGCATCACTTCAGTCAGCTCGCATACGTCTGCCTGTAGCTTATGTACTTCGTGGAGATAGCCAGCGTCCAATGCGGGCGATGTTGCAGAGTTCACCGGCGGCAACTGCGCCGGATCGCCCACCAGAACAAGCTTGGTCTTTTGGGTGGGATCACCGAGTCGCAGAAACGCAATCAGGTCCGCCAGCAGTCGCCCGCTGCCAAAGCGGATGAACTCGCCCTCCTCCTGCAGGTCCGACACCATCGAGGCTTCGTCAACAAACACGACCAGGTCAAGGTTATCTGTCGCCACATCCTTGAGCCGGAAGTGGAACTTGAAGGCTGAACTTACCTCATCATGTTCCACCAGTTCCTTGAGATTGTAAATCGCACGGTGGATGGTCGATGCGGCCATCGCCGTCTTGCGCCCCACAACCCGTGCCGCCCTCCCCGTCGGCGCCATGATCATCACCTCCCGGTTCTGTTCAGCCAGCTCCCGTGCCATATGCCCGATCAGGAAGGTCTTGCCGGTTCCAGCATACCCTTTCAGGACAAAGCACCGCTCGTCGCTCCGGAAAAACTCCCGAAGTTGCGCTGCGACGACCGCCTGCTGTGGCGTCAGTTCTATGTTTGCGTCGTTCATATCAGTTTTTCCGTGTGCTCGGCTCGCTGACCACAGTCATGCGATCACAAGCCATAGCCGTCCGACCTCCCAAGCAGCGGCGGCCGCCCGCAAATCGCAGATGTCTCCCCTAGAATGCTGTAATAGCTGTCCGGTGCACCATGAAAACGCCGCTTTTTGTTAGGCTTTTGGGCTTCGGCTGCACCCTTCGGTCGACTCAGCCAGTGATTTTGCCGCAGATATCCCACCAGTCGTCTGACCTGCGCCTCCCGGTGGCAATCCAGCGCCCGCATCTGGTGATCGGCATCGCCGTGCGCACTTCCGCACAGTGCGCTGAACGCATCTGCCCAGCAGTGCTCGCGCAGTCGCACCCCCTCCTGCGTCAAGCGGTCCTTCCCCGCAGCCTGACAAACCAGCCGCGACTGGATCTTGCTCAGGACGCGATACCCCGGCAGTTTTGCGTCCTCTGCCCCGAGCAGCTTAATCGCCCGGCTAACGACCCTGGCAACAGCCTGCTCCTGCCGCTGGATCGACCCCTCCCGCACGCGCAGCAGTCCATCGCGGCTGATCTCATAGCCCAGAAACTGCACCCAGCGCGCACCCGGGGCTGTTGGTGCGGGCAAGGCCGGCGGCTCTCCAGCCTGTAAATCAATTGCTGCCTGTTCTTCCCCATCCTTTGCTTGCGTGCCTAACAGCCATTCGTACGGCTGCTTGGACTTGGGTGCATCAGTCGCTTCAGCCATACCAGCGCCATGCAGCATGGGTTCATGCGGCACCAGCATCAACTCCGAGAGAGCTTGCATGTACCGGCCGAGCGCCGCCCGGCACTGCTCCGGGTCTGGATGCGCCAGGATGATGTCATCGCAGTAGCGCGCGTAAAACAGGTTGTCATCCGCGCCGCTGCACACCGCCCGGTCAGCATGGTCGAGCACCAGGTTGGCAATCACTGGCGAAAGCGCCCCGCCCTGCGGTATGCCGATGCGCGCCGACGCATATTGCGCGCCGTGCAGCGCGCGCAGCGCATCCGGCAGAGGGGCCAGCGAGCGCCCCGGATGCTGCCGCGCCACGATCGCCTGTGCGCGCTTTTCCGCATCGCCGGCATAGCTGTAGCAATCCAAATACTTCTGCAAAACCACCCCGGCGCGGGGGTCCAGCACCACGCCCTGTGCCTGCAGCCTTGCTGCGGTTCGTCGATAGGCGCGCGACACGACTGCATGGCTGATGCTGTTATAGAACTGCTGAATATCACACTCGGCCACATACAGTGGACCTGCCTGCCGCCTGGCATACGCCTGCAGGGACGAGACACAGGCCTGCCGGTTGCGGCCGTGATCATGGCGAAAGGCATACGAAGCCGGATGCCACAGCGGGTCCAGCACCACGGTCAGGTAGCGGGCGACCTGCCCCAGGATGGTGCGATCAGTCAGGCTCCGGAAAACGTTCAGTATCCGGCATTCGCTCGCGCCGGACTTCGCGATTGCGATCGGTTCCGGAGCCTCCGGCACCCACTTGCCTGGCGAGCAGGCCAGCGCCTGTGCCTGCGTCAAAAATGCCTGAAGCCGCTGTGCCCATGGCTCACGGGTCGCATCCGGGCCCTGCAGCGCGCGCAGGGCCGTATGGATGATGGCGTCACGGTCAATTTCCGCCGGAGAGCGGTGGCCGCGTGCCCTGCGCCCGGGGCGTTGCCACTGCCGGCGTGGAGGCAGGATGTGGTCCACTTCTTCCCGGTATTTCCACGGCACTTCTGCGCTCGCAAACATACCGTGCCAAAAGGCGCGCTCATTGCGCTTGATGCCAGCCTGCATCCGGAAGCGGGCCAGGCGGGACACCAGCGCGTGGGGGTGAAAGAGCGCGTCATAGGACGGCGCAGACGCAACACCACGGGAGATGGTCGGCGTGACGGAATCAGACCACAGGAGAACCAGGGGATCAACCCCGGACTGCCGCCAAGCTGGCGCAAGTGGGACGCGTGCAGAGCACCGTCCCGCGTTACACCGACCACCACCCGAAATGCTGCCCCTGTCATAACTTTCACCCACAACACACTCTCCCTGCCGCACTTCGCGGTACGATCTAATAAAAGCGCATGAGCAGTCTTTATTCCGGCATTATGGTTGTCGGCGGCTGGCCATTTTCAAGGCATCACGCGACCTCGCCATTTCAGCCAACGTCTGTTCGTCAAAGTAGCTCCACCCCTTCGGCAGCGGGCGACTCCCGGAGCGCAGCAGGGCGGACAGAAAGCTTTCGCGCCGGGCCCGGTAGTGCTCGGCCCGTATCGTGGTGGTGGGAATCTGAACCGCCCTGCGCTTGCCCAGGAGCGCCAGAACCTTGTCGGCCACACCTATCTGGCCTACGTATATATGCCCTCCCATATTCATGTCGCCTCTGCAAAGTAGGCATCTGCAGCCCAGCCGATAGCTTCCGTTATGCTTGCCGCCGTGGTGGCGTTAATTGCATTTCCAATTCCAGGAATCCACCCAAGCAGAAACTGAGAGATGGCTCTGCCTCCATAGCCTGCGGCAAAGGTGAGCAACAGATCGGCTGCCGCCGCCTTCGTGATTTGCACATTATGCTCAAGCGCGATGGCACCGATCATTGCGGTTTGTAGCGACATAATGACCGGCATATCCGATCCTGGAATTTGCGCCAGCCCGCCACCAACTGCTCCCGCAGCGCCCGCAGTTGTGTGAATAATCCCATGTACCTTCTGGTTTCTCGTGGCCATCTATCACTCCCTTTCGTTCGCAGGTACAGTGCCTGCGCCCTGCGTTTGTTCCCTCGGTTGTTGCCTTGCCCGCACATGTGTTAAGAGTGCCTCTGCCAGACAAATTCCGGCAATCTTCTCAATAATTCTACATGCCATTCCAAGGTCATCGGTCTGCCTGTCGCTGGCGGCAGGGACAGCTTTACGCCGTCCAACGCGGCCACGTTAATCGCCACACGCGCGCTACGCGTTAGCGCCTCCTTCGCCACGGACTGCACCACTTCCATGGCCATAGTCGGTCCTTTTTTCGGGTCTATTTCCAATTTCTTTTTAGTCAGATATCGGCAGATCCCTTGGCCTAACTGCCTTTTGAAAATCCGGCCTAGACGGCGTTTTCTCCTCCAACGGTCGCTGCATTGGCGCCGGCATCGCCACCGCCACAGGGGAATCTGTTGCCGCAGCACAGGGCGCACTCCTGGATAGCGCCGGAACCACCGACTGCAGACTCTGCCATTAAAAGCCGCCTGCGCATCCGCGTGGTCGCCGTGTGAATGTTCCGTCTCTACTTGCTCACAAGCGGCCAGTATGTTTAACTCCCGATAACGCATAAGGGAGTTAGTCATGGTTGTGACGCACGAAGAGGCGAACGCCCGACGCCAAGAACGGTTGTTCATGACGGTTGACCTTGCCCCATTCGGGTCGCTCTGGTTCGTCCCCGAGCAACTTTGGAAGACTGCTCACAAACGATGCGATTACGACCAGAACAGCGATCGGACAGGGCACCCCGGTTGCTCTCTGCGGCGCATGAATAGCACGCTCGGACCCGTGCCCCTTCTGCATGGCACCAGTCGTTCTTCCGGGAAAACCGTAACCGTGAAGAATGTCCTTGGTGATGCGCACACCACCTACTTCGGAAGTCTGCCCCCCGTGCCGTTTCCCATGTCGCACTGGATGGGCTCCAACAGAATCCGCACAACAGACAAGAGCCGACTCACGTCAGACGAGGAGGTTACGCTCATGACCCTCTGTGTTCGGAAAGGCTGGCTATGAGAAAACCTGCAATTACCACGCCCGAAGTCCCGGCAAGTGCATGGGCCGAGTGGAAGAACCGCTGCACCATCGAGAAATGCTGCCCCGAGACGACCCGTCAACTGGCAGCCTTTGGACGATCCCGCCTGTATATACCGCTATCCAAACTGTCCAGGGATCTAGCCAGAGAGTACTGCGATTCCGAAACCCCCGGGACACGGACCCGGGCATGGCTCTCCATGGAAATGCATCTTTTTGCTGGCCGCAACCCGGAACTGGTCACGCAGGACGAGAAAAGCTACAAGGACCTTCTGCTTGCACGGTGCCAGGAACCGGCAAGAATTGAGAGTAATCTTTCTGTAACTTTCCACACAATTGCGCGCCGAATTGCCTACGAGGAGGGGCTGGGAGCACGAATCAAAAACGGACAGCCTTCCAAGCGAGTGAAAATTTGCAGCCTCGATGCTCCATACAAGGGCAGTGACAGTACGCTGCACGACTCAATTGCTGACAATCATCCGGGTCAGGCACAAAGCAAAGCTGGCGAAGACGAGCAGGACGACCCGGCCAGCGGCAATGTAGTTTGGGACGGCGAAAATGTTGTTCCGGCAGATGACACAATTCCTGAAGCAGAATCCATTCTCGTTGAACCTGAGACCAATGAAGATTATGCCATCATTCAGCGCAAGGCCGACCGCCTGGCAGCCGACATGTGGAAGGACTTCACCGATCAGGAACGTCTCATTATCACCCTGCTGGCACGCGGGCTGACGCGTGCTGACATGCATCGTTCCGGCCGCTTCAAATGCAAGCAATCACAGCTTTATGCCTGTGTGGGCGGCATCTTCAAGAAGATCCGGACGGTTGACTGGGGATGCCCCCTGAATGACCGCAGCCGCGCATTTTTGACACGACCGCTTTTTTATTCCCTCACCCAGGCAGCAAGCAAATGGCTCGCGGCATCGGAAAAACAGGAAGCTGTACGCTCTATAGTACCATGATAGCCAGTCACGACCCCTCGGGAGCCATGCAATGAAATCACCCCTTCCTTTCAATCTGGCATCCGTTTCTTCGCAACGGGTACGCTTTCTGAGCGAGTGGCGTCGCGAACGACGCATAGACTGTACCGTACAAGAGATGCTTGCTGCCGGTCCTAATAGTCGCAAACCAGCACCGGGCACCAAGCGCCGCACCAAACCCGCACAACCACTTCAGTGGCGCGCGTATGATGGGAAAGTTGTTGCAGGTGATGTTCGTTTGCTGGCCCCCGAATTCATCACTGACCTCTATCGCGCCGCCTATGCGGCCGTGCTGGATGTAGATCACCGGCAAGGTATTGGTTTGGTTGCAACCTTCTCCCCATACTCAAACCCGGCCACCAAGGATGAGTGGCTCACCGGCATCAAGAGCCACCCCCTTCGCGTGTTGCAGCTCTGGAATACACTCCCCGTGCCGTTCTTCGCGCTTGCCCGGAGCTGGTGTTGTTGCAAGCTAACAAAAAAAGAATTGTCAACAGCCCGCGAGCTCTACCGCCATGCCATTGCAGGCACTT
>SESE01000562.1_pt1 | contig 15476 bp, 12 predicted proteins | sample 3171371 | NCBI WGS metagenome assembly SESE01 (sample SAMN06051881, study PRJNA518727) | freshwater metagenome | biome: subpolar coniferous forest; feature: holomictic lake; material: water; isolation source: holomictic Lake 442, 13 m depth | place: Canada: near Kenora, Ontario | collected... | reverse complement strand
GTGTTGATGACCGTCGTCCAGTCCTCGTCGGTCAGCTTGCGCATCGAGCGGTCGCGGGTGATGCCGGCATTATTCACCAGCACATCCAGGCGTCCCCATGTTTCGACGATCTTCTTGATCATTGCGCGGGCATCGTCCGAGTTCGATACGTCGGCCTGGGTCAGCAGTGCGGTACCGCCGAAGGTGGCGATCTCATCGGCCACGCTCTGCGCGCCGGTCACATCGGAGTTGTAGTTCAGCGCAACCTGCGCGCCCTCTTTGGCCAACAGCACCGCGATCGCCCGGCCAATTCCCCGCGAGGCCCCTGTCACCAGGGCCACCTTTCCGTCAAGTTTACCCATTTCTGTGAGCCTCCATCAGTTAGGCAAGAGGGGGATCCGGGGAGGGCGACGCCCCCCCCGGATCCCCCGTACAATTACATCCGCTCGAAAATCGCCGCGATGCCCTGGCCACCGCCGATACACATGGTGACGAGGGCGTAGCGTGCGCCGGTGCGCTGTAGCTCGTACACCGCCTTCACGGTGAGGATCGCCCCGGTGGCCCCGATCGGGTGGCCCAGCGAGATGCCGCTGCCATTGGGGTTGACCTTCTCGGGCGGCAGTTCCAGGTCGCGCACTACGGCGAGCGCCTGGGCGGCAAAGGCTTCGTTCACCTCGAAGATATCGATGTCATCGACCGTCAGGCCGGTGCGCTCCAGCACCTTGCGCACAGCCGGAACCGGGCCGATGCCCATGTACTTCGGCTCGACGCCGACGTGGCTGTAGCCCACGAGGCGGGCCATCGGCTTGTAGCCGCGCCGCTCGGCCTCGCCGCGCTCCATCAGCACCACCGCCGCCGCCGCATCGTTGATGCTCGACGCATTGCCTGCCGTCACCGTCCCGTCTTTCTGGAAGACCGGGCGTAGCTTGGCCATACGCTCAAGCGTGGCGTCGCGGCGGACGTTCTCGTCGGTGTCGAAGAAGGCCGGGCCGCCCTTGACTTTCAGTGCCACCGGCAGGATCTGGCTCTTGTAAATCCCGGCGTCGACGGCCCGCACCGCACGTGCGTGGCTCTCGACGGCCAGGGCGTCCTGATCTTCACGGCTGATCTGCCACTTCGCCGCCACGTTCTCGGCGGTGATGCCCATGTGGCAGTCCTCGAAGGGGTCGCTCAAGGCACCGACCATCATATCGACCAGCTTCGCGTCGTTCATGCGCGCGCCCCAGCGCATCGCCGGTGCGGAGTAGGGGCTGCGGCTCATCACTTCGGCCCCGCCGGCCACCCCGCCGTTCGTGTCGCCGAGCAAAATAGCCTGGGAGACCGAGATGATCGCCTGCAGGCCGCTGCCGCAGAGCCGGTTCACGTTGAAGGCGGGGGTCTCTACCGAGAGGCCGCCCTTGACGGCGGCCAGGCGGGAGATGTACATGTCGTGCGGCTCGGTGTTGATCACATGGCCAAAGGCGACGTGACCAATCTCGGCCAGATCGACCCCGGAGCGTGTCAGGGCCTCGCGAACAACCAGGGCGGCCAGATCAGACGGCGGCTGGTCCTTCAGACCACCGCCAAAGCTGCCGATAGCGGTGCGAACACCGCTCAGAACGACGACCTCACGAACAGGACTCATCGTGACCTCCTTAGTCAATTCACCGCATAACAGCTAGCGCGGCGGGGTACGTATTAGGTATGATAGCGACGTGGAATGAGTGTCATTATACCAGTATTACCAATGTGCGACAAGGTTTGTGGATACGTGAATACGTAGCAGCATAGGTGTACGCAGGATGTTCCACGCTACTGTGCCTGAAACCGGCAGCCTGGCACCTGAGACCTTTCTGTGTCTGCGTGGGAAAGAATCGACAACCGACTCTGGCGAAGGCTGCTAAAAATGGCGATCTGACCACCGAATCAGAAAAGTAACTCGGGTGTAACTATTTATGATAGAGTTCACCCATCTCGTGTCTGAGAGTTGATGTATTCCCCCACAATAGCTTTATTAGGAGGCAGGTCATGGCGCAACGCACTGAAGCGGTCGGCAGCGTGGCACTGAAAGATGGTAGGACCGTGACGATTCGCCCGCTTATGGAGCAAGATCGCGCCGCTCTATCGAACTTCGGCTTGGGCCTGCCAAAAAACGATCTTCTGTACCTTGAAGACGACTTTCAGAACCCCGAGATTATCTCGCGGCTGATCAATGCGAACGCGGCGGAGAACTGGCGTCAGATCGTGGCGGTCACCGAGGAAGGCTCGATTGTCGCCTACAGCGGCGCGCTGCGCATGCCCGGCTGGTCCTACCACGTGGCGAACATTCGCCTGATCGTCGACCGGGGCTGGCGGCGCAGCGGCCTGGGCATGTACATGGCCCAGGCGATTGTGGACGCGGCCCGCGAGCTGGGGGCCACCAAGGTGACGGTGGATATGCAGGTGGCCCTGACGGCGGGCCAGGCGATCTTTAGCCACCTGGGCTTCGCCGTAGAGGGCCAGCTCGCCCGCCACGCGATCGACCGCGATGGCAACCTCCACGATATTGTGATCATGTCGGCCTTTGTGCGGGTCTAGTGGCGCACCACAGCACACATGGGGGATGTTTTTGGGCGGAGGGGCAAGCCCTCCCCGAATTCCTCCCAGCGGACGTTCTGCCAACCCCCTCTCCCGCATGCGGGAGAGGGGGTTGGTGTACGTCTGCCCTGCGCCCGAAGTCGCCCAACTTGACTCCATGATCAATACTAGAGCCGGCAGAACTGTTCGTAAAACTGCTTGCTCACCTTTACGTGCCTGCTATCTTGTAAGGAGATTGCCATGATTGACGCCCCTGCTAAAGATGCCGCACCAGGGATCGACCCGCTCGACGGCGAGTCGCTGCTGCGCCATGTCTCCGCCCTCGCCTACAATATCGGCCCGCGCCCGGCCGGCCACCAGGCCGAGGCCCGCGCCCGCACCTACATCCGCAAGGCTTTGCTAGACATCGGGATTGATGAGGTGAAGGCGCAGCCCTTCCAGACCACCGATACCTGGGCCTACGCCCTGGCCACGCCTCTGGCCCTCTCGCTTGCCGGGGTTCTGCTGGGTCGCTTGGGGCGGATCGGCAGGGCCGCTGGGGCGGCCCTCGGTGCCGCTGGAGCCTACCTCACCTGGCGCGCGGCCAGCGGGCTGCGCCAGCCCCTCGACCGCATCGGCACGCAGCGCGCATCGGCGAACCTGATCGTCCGCATCCCGCCCGCTGGCCGCTACCGCCACACCATGGTGCTGCTCGCCCACACCGATACCAACCGCCACCGCGAGAGCTTCAGCTCCGCCCGCAAGGCGAGCCTGCCCACAATCGTCACCGCTCTGATCGGTGCCCAGGCCGCCGGGGCCGTCGCCCAGGTGTTCGGCTCGGGCTGGCTCTCTGGCATCACCGCCACTGCGCAGGTTGCCGGGCTTGGTGCCATCCTCGCCGATGAGCGCGGGCCGTACGTCGATGGGGCCAACGACAACGCCAGCGCCGTTGCCTGTCTGCTTGGTATCGGGGCCGCCCTGCAGGCCCAGCCGCTTGAGCATACCGAGGTCTGGCTTGTTTTTGTCGGTGCCGAGGAGGCTGGCTCGCTGGGTACCCACACCCTGCTCGACGAGTATGGCGAGCAGCAACTGCGCAGCGCCGGGTTCGTCGATTTCAAGATGGTTGGCCGGGGCGACCTGGCCTACGTCTCACACCACAGCGGCTTCTCGCACCTGAGCGGCTACGATCCGGATCTCGAGTCGCTCACTCTGGTGAACCGCACCGCGCAGGCGCACCCGCACTTCGGTGTGTCTGGCAGGGATCTGATGGTACTCGACGAGGTCGCGACCTTGCGCCGCCGTGGCTATCGCGGGATCACCCTGGTGGGCGTTGGCCCAGACGGCTGGCCCGCTAACTGGCACCGCGACACTGACGCGATTGGTAACATCCAGCCCGAGGCGCTGGAGCGCGCCGCCCGCTTTGGCCTAGCCATGCTCCAGACGCTCGACGCCGAGGCGCGCTAGCACGCTCGTGGGCTGGTGCAACGTCGCGGGCTGCGCCCCAGACCGCGCTTTTGGTGAATTTTTGGCGGCAAAGCTGCCAAAAATTCACCAAAAAAGAAAGATCGTTCGGGGGTGGCAACGCCCTCCCCGAACCCCTCCCGGCGGATACCCGCACCACCATGCAAAAGCCGAACGGCGCATTCTGCATTTCTGTATTTTTGCATTTCGTGGTATCATCCGCACGCCCTGGCTGTATGTGAGGCGGGCACATGTTTTGATCCAACACGGTTTCGATGGGAGCTTCGCTCTAATGAGCTGAGCTATGCGGCGGGCCGCAGAAACTCACAGGCGGGCACCCACCTGCGTCCGCAGGTTCGAAACTGGCTCGTCCACGGCAGCACAGGGCACCACGCTTGAATTGCAGATGGCAGATTGCACAACCTGCAATCTGCCATCTGCAATCTGCAATTCAATGATCTACCTCCTCCACGGCCCCGACGAGTACCAGCGCAGCCAGGCGCTTGCCCGCATGCGCGCCGACTTTCCCCCCGACCTGGCCGATCTGAATGTGGCCACGCTGGACGGGCGCAAGCTGAAGATCGACGCACTGGCCATGGCCTGCGAGGCCATGCCCTTCCTCTGCGATAAGCGTCTGGTGGTCGTCGCCGACGCCCTCAAGCACACCAAGGCCGGCAAGGATCGCGAGGATCTGCGGGCCTACCTCGACCGGGTGCCGCCCGCCTGCGATCTGGTCTTTGTCGAGAGCGACGAGGTTGACCGGCGCAGCATCCTCTTCGCCTACCTGAAGAAGTCGGCCACCATCGAGGAGTTCACCCCGCTCCAGGGCACCGAGCTGGCGCGCTGGATAGCCGAGCGCGCCAAGGCGCTACAGGTGCGCCTGGAGCCGACCGCCGCCCAGCGGCTGATCGAGTTTGTGGGCGGCGACAGCCGAACCCTGCTGAATGAACTGGCCAAGTTGGCCAGCTACGTGGGCCGGGGCGGGCGGATCAGCCCTGCCGAGGTAGACCTGCTCGTGCAGGACGGGCAGGAGCAGAACCTGTTCAGCTTCATCGACGACCTGAGCGCGCGGCGGCTGGGGGACGCCCTGCGCGGTGCCCGCCGGCTGCTGGATGATGGTCAGGCTCCCACCTACATTATGTTTATGCTCGCCCGCCAAGTGCGTGTCCTGCTCGGCGTGCGCGAGCTGGGCGCGCAGCATCGCCGTCCCGACGACATCGCCACCGAGTTGGGCCAGCGACCCTTTGTGGTGCGCAAAGCGTTGGAGCAGGTGCGCGGATTCGCGGCGGGCGACCTGGAGCGTCTGCACGACCGTCTGTTGGAGCTGGATCTGGCCACCAAGACCGGGCGCATCCAGCCGGACGTGGCCCTTGAGTTGTTTGTGGCCGAGGCGTGCCGGTGATATCGTCCACCGCAGGGGCGCAGGGGCGCAGCCGCAAAAACGCCTCCGTCGCAAAGCGACAGAGGCGTTTTTGCGGCTGCGCCCTTACTGGCGTGGTCACACCGCGATGGTGGCGCCGGTGCCCAGCTTCTTGACCAGGCGCGACTTGCGGCGGGCGGCGTTGTTCTTGTGGATGATGCCCTTGACCGCTGCCTTGTCGAGGGTGCTGATCGCGGCGCGGATGGCGGCCTCGTCGGGCTTACCGCTGAAGATCGACTGCTCGGCCTTCTTCACCGCCGTCTTCACCTGGGAGCGGTACATCTGGTTGCGGATGTGCTTGCGCTCGTTCGTGCCGATGCGCTTCTTCGCCGACTTCGTATTTGCCAAGGCTCGGTTCCTCCGATATGATCAGCTGCCAAATAGGCGTACAAGGTTGGGAGGGGTGTCGGGCGGCGGATGCCACCCTCGCCCCTCCCGTTCGCTCGCGAAAGCGAGCCACTAGCGTGAGAGTATAGCATAAGGACGCCCCGCGTGCAACTTGCTTCGCTGATGCGCCGCGCCCGCTCCGGCGCCCTGGGGAACAGCCTGATCGTGATGGGTGGCTTCGTGTTAAGCCGGGCCACCGGTGTGCTGCGCGACATCATCGCCTCCTACTTCTTCGGTACCTCGGCCCAGATGGCGGCCTATCGTTCGGCCTTCCAGATCGTCGATCTGCTCTACTTGGTGATCATCGGCGGGGCGCTGGGCAGCAGCTTCATCCCGGTGTTCATCCAGGTCTGGGAGCGCGATGGTGAGGAGCGGGCCTGGCACCTGGCCGGTGCGGTGCTGACCTGGGCGCTGCTGGCGCTGTCGCTGGCCAGTGTGGCGATCTTCGCAGCGGCACCCTGGCTGGTACACATCGTCTACGGCGGCAAGGGCTTCGCGCCGGCGACCCTCGACCTGATCGTGCAGTTGGCCCGGCTATTCCTGCTCTCGCCACTGCTGCTGGGCGTGGGCGGGCTGGCCATGGCCGCGCTGAACGCGCGAGATCGCTTTGCCATGCCGGCCCTGGCACCCTCGATCTACAACCTGGGGATCATCGCTGGGGCGATCTGCGCGCCGTGGCTGGGGATCTGGGGCATGGCCTGGGGCGTGGTGATCGGCGCGCTGCTGTATGTGCTGGCGCAGGTGCCCGCGCTGCTGGGGTTGGGTGCGCGCCTGCGGCTCGGCCTGGGCCGACAGATAGCCGAGTTGGGCCAAGTGGCTCGCCAGATGGGGCCGCGCGTGCTGGGGCAGGCCGCCGCGCATATCAGCGTGGTGGCCACCTCGGCCCTGGCCGCACGCCTGGATAACGGCGACTCGAAGGTGGCTGGGCTGATCTACGCCTACCAGCTTATGCTCCTGCCCTACGGCATCTTCTCGTTGAGCCTGAGCCAGGTGGCCTTCCCGCGCCTGGCTCGCCTGGTGGCCGAGGGCCGCCGCGACGCGCTGGCGGCCGACGTGCGCCGCACCCTCGGCACCATTCTCTGGCTGACCCTGCCGGCGATGGCTGGGCTGCTGGCCCTGGGATTCCCGGCAGCGCGGGCGCTGTTCGAGCGGGGCGAATTTAACGCGCGCTCGCTGAACTACACCACCCTGGCCTTGGCTGGCTACGCGGCGGCCCTGCCGGCCTTTGCCGCCTCGGAGATCCTCATCCGCACCTTCTACGCCCTCCAGCGCACCTGGACTCCGGTGCTGGTGGGGATGCTCCAGGTGGGCCTGAACCTGGGCCTGGGGGCATGGCTGCTGGGCCGGGGCGGCGACATCGGAACCCTGGCGCTTGCCTTCAGCGTGGCGAACAACCTGGAGTCCCTGCTGCTGCTGCTGCTGCTCGGCGCGGCCCTGCCCGGCATCTGGCGCGACTCCGGGCTCTGGCGCACTCTGGGGGCCGCCGCCCTGGCCTCGGCGGCCCTGGGCGGCCTGCTGGCGACGGCTCGTGCCCTGAGCGCACCGCTGATCCCGGCCCTGGCGGAGGATCACGCCTATGTTTGGCGGGCTGAGTTGCTGCCGCTGCTGCTCTGGCTGGTCGGTGCCGCCGCCCTCGGTGCTGCGATCTACCTGGGCCTTACTGCGGCCCTCGGTGCCGCCCCGGCCCGCGCGTTTCTCGTCCGCATGCGGCGGGCGAGCGTCGCCGATAGCTGATAGTTCGACCGTTGCAACTGCCGGTATCGCCATGTCTGGCGAGGGTTTGGGCGCACCCGAGAAGAAACTCGTCACCCGCGTATCAGTCACATATCAGCCGTAGATTGATGCTCTCTGGCGTTGCGGTGAGTAACATATGCTAAGATGCCACGCCTCCCGATGATGTGAGCTGTAGCGTTTCCTGGCACGGGGTATGTGCGGCGACACCACTTGGCGGCGCGCCCGCCCGCACTCCTCTACAGTATTGGAGACTCTCATGCTCTGGCTCAGCTTACTTGTCCTAATGTTGCTTGTCTCTGCGGCCCCTGGGATCTCGATGTATGTCGAACACCGCAGCGGCGCTGCGCGATCCCCCGCGAGCGCCAGCCCTTCGACTGGCGGTGAGCCCCTCCCCGAGCGATAGTGCTGCTGTCCGCCCAATCCAACGGGTTGGGTCAAGGCTTTTTGGGGAGGGACGAGTCCGCCCCGAACCCCGCCCAGCCTGTGGTACAATCCACGCCGATAGCCCCTATTGGTGCATGGCCGTCGCGCCACGCGCCGGGTGCGAATCGGGCATGGAGAAGCCATGGATCGTAGCCTGCGGCCCCCCGTTGGGTCGGCGCTAACTGTAGATCCGCCGCGCTGGGCTGCCCGGCGGGCGCGGCGGCTTGCCGCGCTTGGCCTCATGCTCGCAGATCAGGCGCTGATCTTTATCGGGTTCGCTATCGCCTACTGGATGCGCTACCTGGCGAGTTGGCCCGAGCCGCTCAACCGGATCATCGTTGAGGTTGCCACGCAGAACCAGGTTGATTTCCCCGCCTTCCTCCCGATCATGTTCCCGATGATGGTGCTGCTGGGTCTGCGCTTCGCGGCCCGTGGCCTCTACCGTAGCTCGCGGCACACCAGCCTGATTGATCAGATCAGCGTCCTGGTGAGCAGCACGCTCACGGTGATCGCCACGCTGATCGTCTTCGTCTTTCTCTACAAACCCTTCTACTACTCGCGGCTAATCTTTGTCTTCTCCGGCGCGGCGATCATCCTGCTGCTCAGCACGTGGCGCATCGCGCTCTCGGGCTATCGCCACTGGCGCTGGACGCGCGGGGTGGCCCAGGAGCGGGTGCTGGTCGTGGGCGGCACCGGGCTCGGCCAGCAGGTGATGAACGGCCTGGCTGCCTCGCCCGGCCTCGGCTACGCCCTGGTCGGCTATCTGGATGACCGGCCGATTGTGGCAAACGCGAGCGGTCGCGCCCCGCGCATCTACCGCCACATCGGACAGATCGAAGATCTGGAGCAGGCGGTCGCCGAGCAGCGCATCCAGCAGGTGATCATCGCCCTGCCCTTCTGGGAGCAGGGCCGTCTGCCTGATTTGGTGCAGACATGTCACGAGCTGGGGGTGGGCTATCAGGTGGCCCCCGACTTCTACCAACTCAGCTTTGACCGGGTCGATATGCTCCAACTCAGCGGCGTGCCCCTGCTGCGCCCCAAAGAAATCTCGCTCAACGGGACGAACCTGGCGATCAAGCGCCTGATCGATGTGGGCGCGGTGCTGTTGAGCGCGCCGATCACCCTGCTGATTGCGGCGCTGATCGCCCTGGCGATCCGGCTGGACTCGCGCGGGCCGGTGCTATTCCGCCAGCAGCGGGTCGGCAAGGACGGGCAACTCTTCGCGTGCTATAAGTTCCGCACTATGGTGCCCGACGCCGAGGCGCGCAAGGCCGACCTGCACGCCCTGAATGAGGCCGACGGCCCGCTGTTTAAAATGCGCGACGACCCACGGGTCACGCGGATCGGGGGCTTCCTGCGCCGCCGCAGCCTCGACGAGTTGCCGCAACTCTGGAATGTGCTGCGCGGCGAGATGAGCCTGATCGGCCCGCGCCCGGCCCTGCCCGAGGAGGTGGCGCGCTATGAGCACTGGCAGCACCGGCGGCTTGAGGTGATCCCCGGCTGCGCCGGCCTTAGCCAGGCGCTTGGCCGCAGCGATGTCTCCTTTGATGAGCAGGTGCGCCTCGACCTCTACTACGCCGAGAACTGGTCAATCGGCATGGATCTGCGCATCCTGATCATGATCATCCCGGCGGTGATCGGCGGGCATGGTGCCTACTGAGGTAAGGGTGCAAGATCGGCGCTACGCCGCTCTTGCGCCCCTGCTGCTGGCAATCCCGCTGGCCCTGCTGCCGCTGCCGTATGCCGTGGGGGGCGCGCTGGCCTGCGCGGTCGCGGTGCTGGCCCTGATCGACCCGATCTGGGCGGTCTACGCGGCGATCCTGTCGGTGCCGGTGCAGGATCTGGTGACGCTCCCCGGCGGCATCTCGGTCACCCAGGCGGCGCTGCTGCTGGCGGTGGGTGCCCTGGCCCTGCACGCCATGATCGACCCGGAGCGGCAACTGCCCCTCGGCAGGCTCTTCCCCCCGCTGGCCCTGCTGATGCTGGCCCTCGGCGCGGCGACGGCCTTCACCCCCTACAGCCGCGCTGACGCCCTGCGCGAGACGCTGCGCTGGTCGACGGTGCCGCTGATCTATCTGCTGACGCTGTTCTCATTTCGTCTAGGCGTTGATCCAGATACCCAGGATAAAGGGGAATTTCTTAGGGAGGGCTTGCCCTCCCTGAACCCTCTGCAGAGATATTCGGGTAGGCGCGGAGACCCCCCTGCGGTTTGGTTGGCATTGCCAGCGGATCTGGCAATGCCAACCAAACCGCTACGTATTTCGGAGATCCGCGACCCCCAGGCCCGAATACCGTGGCGGATCATCGGCCTGCTGGCATGCCTGTTGGCCGCCCCGGCCGCCGACGCGCTGGTGGGGCTGGCGCAATTCTGGTACGGCATCGGGCCGCCGAGCTTCGGGATCGGTGGCGGGCACATGCGCTCCTACGGGACGATTGGGCAGCCAAACTCGTTCGCCGGGTATATGAACTTAGCCTGGCCCCTGGCCCTGAGCCTGACGGTCTGCGCGCTGATCTGGCTGGGGCGGGGTGCGCCGCGCCGCCGGGGGCTGATCGCCTTGGCCGCTGCGGGCGGCGCGACCGGGTTGCTGCTGGTGGCGCTGCTCACCAGCTTCTCGCGGGGCGGCTGGGTCGGGGCGGTGGGCGGGGCGGTGGCCATGATCCTGGCCGCCATCCCGCTGCTCGCCCCGGGCCTGCGCCGGATCGCCTGGCGGGCCGCCGCCATGGCCGCCGGCGGCATCGCCCTGCTCCTGGCCCTGGGCGGCGGCGGCATGCTCCCCGACAGCCTGGCCGGTCGGCTCGGCAGCATCAGCGCCAGCCTGCGCATCTTCGACGTGCGCGGGGTGATGATTACGCCCGAGACCTTCGCCGTCGTCGAGCGTATGGCCCACATCCAGGCCGGATGGAACATGGTCATGCGCCACCCGCTCACCGGGGTTGGGCCGGGGAACTACAGCAACGCCTTCAATCAGGCACCTGGCCCTGGAGATGCGCCGATCACGGCGCGGCCCTGGTACGTCTCGCGCGGGCACGCCCACAACTACTACCTGAACATAGCGGCCGAGGCCGGGGCTATCGGCGCGGCGGCCTACGCCCTGCTGATCGGCGCGGTTGGCCTCCAGGCGGCGCGGGCCGTCCGCTCGGCCAGGGGCATGCTCTGGCGCGCGGTGGCGGTTGGCTGCGCCGGCGTGGCGGCAGCCGTGGCCGTCCACAATATCTTCGAGAACCTGCACGTGCTAAACATGGGCCTGCAGCTCGGCACGGTCTGGGCGCTGCTGGTGGCTGCGGAAAAACCGGTATAGTGATGCAGGGACGAGCCAGCGGATCTGGCACATCCCTTCGCCACGATACAGAAAGAAGGAGGCCCTATGACCTATCTTGTCACCGGCGGTGCCGGCTTCGTCGGCAGCAGCCTGGTCGACGCCCTGCTACGCCGAGGCGAGCGGGTGGTCTGCCTGGACAATTTCACGAACTACTACGATCCATCCCGCAAGCGGCGCAACATCGCTTGGGCGATCCAACAGCCCGGCTACACGCTGGCCGAAGCCGACCTGCGCGACGCCGAGGCTCTGGAGCAGGTTTTCGCCACGCACCGCCCGCAGCGGGTGGCCCACCTGGCGGCGATGCCGGGGCCGCGCCCGTCGATTGCCAGCCCGTCGCTCTACGAGGCAGTGAATGTGGGCGGCAGCGTGCGAATGTTGGAACTGGCCCGGCGCTACGAGGTCGAAAGCTTCGTTATGGCCTCGACCTCGTCGGTATACGGAAAAACCGAGAAGCTGCCGTTCGAGGAGATCGACCGCACCGACCGGCCGCTCTCGCCCTACGCGGCGACCAAGAAGGCCGCCGAAGTGCTGGCCTACACCTTCCACAGCCTGTACGCGATGCCGGTGAGCGTGGTGCGCTTCTTCACGGTGTACGGGCCGCGCGGACGCCCCGATATGACGCCCTACCTCTTTGTGGATAAAATGGTGCGCGGCCAGCCCATCGTCCTGTTTAACGCGGGCGTCGATCTGTTCCGCGACTACACCTATGTGGACGACATTGTGGCCGGGGTGATCGCCGCCATCGATCACCCGATGGGCTACGAGATCTTCAACCTGGGCAACTCGCAGCCGGTGGAGATGTGTCGGTTCGTGGCCCTGCTGGAGCAGATCACCGGCCACGTCGCCCGGATCGAGAGCCAGCCCCTGCCGGCCACCGAGCCGCCGATCACCTTCGCCAGCACCGAGAAGGCCCAGCGTCTGCTTGGCTTTGCCTCGACAACGACGGTGGATGTGGGCCTGGCCCGATTCTGGGAGTGGTACCAGGCTGAAGTGCCGATAGCCGATAGCCGATAGCCGATAGTACGACCGTTGGAGTTGCCAACAGCGCCATTCCTGGTGGGGGTTTGGGGGCCGCAGGCCTCCGAAAAAAACCTTTTCTTTTCTTTCGGAGCGGCGCAGCCCTTCCGCGCCTCCCCGCCGGGAAGACGACAACGGTCGTAAGAGCCGGACACCCGCCGCCATGTTCAGCGGGTGTTGTGCGCCCCGCGCATGGACATCTGACGTGATGTTGATTTAGGCAACAGGCAACAGGGAGGAAACTACAGGGATGATGATCGATGACACTGAGGGCCAGCTGGCGGGCAATGCAGATGATCCGATTGGCCCGTCGACCGCCGTAGAGGTGGAGCGCGGCGGGTTCTCGCTCTGGCAGCGTTTGCGCAGCCCGCGCACGCTGATCTCATTCGGGCTGGCCTTCGCCATCGTGATCTTCGCCTTCCGTGGGCTGAACATCGACGTGGGCCAAACCTGGGAGTACATGCGCGGGGCTAACCCATGGCTGCTGCTGCTGGGCCTGGCGGTGTTCTACACCACCTTCCCGCTGCGGGCGATGCGCTGGCGCTTGCTGCTGCGCAACGCTGATGTGCCGGTACACGCAGGCCGTGACAGCTGGGCATCGCTGCCCGCGCTGATGGAGTACCTGTACCTCTCGTGGTTCGCCAACTGCATCGTGCCGGCCAAGCTGGGCGACGCCTACCGGGCCTACCTGCTCAAGCACAACGGCAAGGTCTCGTTCTCGTCGGCCTTCGGCACGATCTTCGCCGAGCGCCTGCTCGACATGATCGGTCTGTTCGGGATGTTGCTGATCTCGGGCTGGATCACCTTCGGTGCGCGTATGCCCGAGGGCACGCAGATCATCTTCGGCTTCGGGGCTGGGCTGGTGGTGGCGATCCTGGCCGGGCTGGCCGGGATGCGCTGGCTCAGCCCGCTGATTCGCCGGGTGATGCCGGCCCGCCTGCGTGACTTCTACGCTCGCTTCGAGTACGCCGCCCTGCGCTCGTTTAGCCCGGCCATCCTGCCGCGCCTGATTCTGCTCACCGGCGCGGTCTGGCTGCTAGAGGGAGCGAGGCTCTACTTTGTGGTTCAGGCGATGGGCCAGGAGGGCCTTCACCTCGGCTTGTCGGCGGTGATCTTTGTGGCCCTGGCCTCGTCGCTGCTCACCGCCCTGCCGATCACGCCCGGCGGCCTGGGCGTGGTGGAGGGGGCCGTCACCGTGGTGCTCACGCTCTTCGGCGTCAATACGCACCTGGGTGTCGCCGTCACCCTGCTGGACCGGCTGATCAACTTCTGGAGCATTGTGGTAGGCGGATTTGTATTGTACCTAATAAGCAAGCGGAAGTGATCATCGGCGTTGACTACACGGCGGCGGCCTGGCAGGGTGCCGGGATCGGGCGCTACACTCGCGAGCTGATCGCCGCCACCGTCCCACGCGACCGCACGCTGCGCTATGTCCTCTTCTACGCAGCGGGCGGGCTGCCGCCAGGCGGCCCCTACCTGCGCGCGCTGGCCGAGCTCTGCGCGGCCAACCCAAACGTGCGCGCCCGGCCCATCCCGCTCAGCCCGCGCCTGCTCACCATCCTCTGGCAGCGCCTGCGCCTGCCCATCCCCGTCGAGGCGCTGGTCGGCAAGATGGATATTCTCCACGCGCCCGATTTTGTGCTGCCGCCCACCCGCGCCCGCGCCCTGCTCACCGTCCACGACCTGACGTTCATGGTGCGCCCGGAGACGGCCGACGTCGGCCTGCGCCGCTACCTGCTGGCGGCGGTGCCGCGCTCGCTGCGCCGCGCCGATCTGGTGCTGGTCGACTCACTGGCCACCGGCGCGGATCTGCACCGGCTGCTGGGCGTGGGCCAGGAGCGTGTGCGCCTGCTCTACCCCGGCGTGAGCGAGCGCTTCCGCCCGCTGCCCGCCGCCGAGGTTGAGCCGCTGCGGGCGCAACTCGGCCTGCCCGAGTCGTTCCTGCTCTTCGTGGGCACCCTGGAGCCGCGCAAGAATCTGGTGCGCCTCGTCGAGGCGTTTGGCCATCTGATCGGCGGGGGCGCGCACCCCGAGCTGCACCTGGTGATCGCCGGGCGGCGCGGCTGGCTTTACGCGGAGACCTTCGCCACCGTGGAGCGCCTGGGCCTGACCGAGCGGGTGCGCTTCCTCGACTTCGTGGACGATGCCCATCTGCCAGGGGTGTATAATCTGGCCAGGGTCTTTGTCTACCCCTCGCTCTATGAGGGCTTCGGCCTGCCGGCCCTGGAGGCGATGGCCTGCGGCACCCCGGTGGTGACGGCAAACGTCTCTAGCCTGCCTGAAGTGGCTGGCGACGCGGCGGTGCTGGTGGACCCGCTCGACCCTGAGGCGATTGCGGGCGGGATCGCCCGTGCGCTGGCCGAGCCCGCACGGCTGCGCGTCGCTGGCCCATCCCAGGCCCGGCGCTTTAGCTGGGACATCGCTGCCGCTGGCCTGATCGACACCTACCGCGCGCTGGCCGGCCCACGCGCATGATGGATTTGAGGGATATGACACAGCACAATGATTTGACCGCCGAGGCCCTGCGGCGCGGTGCCCCCCCTGGGCGCGGCTACGCCGTGGCCCGCTCGATCTCACAGATCTTTCACCCCGTCACCCTGAGCATCATCAGCATCTTCATCATCGGGGTGCTGGGCGTGCCGCATTTATCGCTGGCCAGCGGCCTGGGCTGGGCCGCCCTCTGCACCCTGATCCAGGTGCTGCCGCCGACGATCTTCTTCACTGTGCGGCTGCGCCAGGGCGCGTACACCGACGACGATGTCTCGGTACGCTCGCAGCGCAACGAGCTCTACCTGTTCGGCATGGTCACGGTGCTGGTGGGCGTGGTCGTGCTGGGCCTGTTGGGCGCACCAAAGCCCTTTGTGGCCATGCTCGCCAGCGCGGCCCTGCTCAACGGTACGTCCTGGTTCATCAACCTGTTCTGGAAGATCAGCATTCACGCGGCCGGGATCGGCTCATGCGCCACCATCGCCGCCCTCTACTCCAAGCCCCTCGGCCTGCTCCTGTGGGTCTGCGCCCTGAGCCTGGGCTGGGCTAGGCTGCGCACGCGCAACCACACGCTGATGCAGGTGGTGGCCGGCTTGGCCCTGGCCTGCACCTGTGTGGTCGGGACGTTTCTGGCCTTCGGCCTGCCTGATCGCCTGGGTATGTAGGGCTGCCGCCATGGAACCTGATATCATTGGCGTGAAATTGCCAGCTTC
>SESE01000558.1_pt1 | contig 15562 bp, 21 predicted proteins | sample 3171371 | NCBI WGS metagenome assembly SESE01 (sample SAMN06051881, study PRJNA518727) | freshwater metagenome | biome: subpolar coniferous forest; feature: holomictic lake; material: water; isolation source: holomictic Lake 442, 13 m depth | place: Canada: near Kenora, Ontario | collected... | reverse complement strand
CAGCAAAGCAGGCCGCGAACTCGCCAACCTTCACCTTAACTACGAAACCGTCCCACCCTCTCAGGATGTCACCGTTACCGGCGCCGAAACCGGCCACTTCACCGTGGAAAAAATGCGCTTCCCCAAAAAAGGGCAAAAAGAGACCATCATCTACAACAGCGCCATCACCATCCAGAACATCCCCGCCAAAGCCTGGGAATACACCGTCAACGGCAAAACCGCCATCGAATGGATCATGGAACGCTACCAACTCACCACCCACAAAGAGAGCACCATCACCAACAACCCCAACGACTGGGCCAAAGAGGTCGGCAACCCCCGCTATATTCTTGACCTGTTGCTGAGTGTGATCAACGTGAGCGTGCAGACCGTGGAGATTGTGGAGGAGTTGCCGGAGCTGAAGTTTGAATGAAGAATTAATCCAACATCAATAACAAAAACATTGACAGCCATGATGAACAAACTACTTGTGTTTTTTATTTCTGCAATCCTGCTGTTCGGATGCGCAAAAAAAAGTGAAGCTCCTGTAGAAGCGCCAGCGGCAGAAGCACCCCCAGCACCTCCAGCACCAGCAGCAGAAGCGCCTCCAGCACCAGCGGCAGAAGCACCTCCAGCACCAGCAGCAGAAGCACCTCCAGCACCAGCAGCAGAAGCGCCTCCAGCACCAGCGGCAGAAGCACCTCCAGCGCCAGCGGCAGAAGCGCCTCCAGCACCACCCGCAGCAGAAGCACCAGCACCTGCAGCAGAATCTGCACCAAAACAGCGGTCTTCAGAGACTCAAGGAGTAAAAGCCATAGAAAAATTGAGCGGACATTTTTCACGGCAACTACTTACCAACAACACATCTGAGCCAGCAACAGCAGCACAACAAGCACAGAAACCTGCAGGAAATCAAGTTGTTGCAGCAACAACAAAAAACGCATTTGATGTAATTGATGAACAACTTAAGAAAATGTCATTTGGCAACATTGCGTTCAATACTCCAAAAACAATCAATATTGACAGTACAAAAACGATCCAGTTAAAACTTGACTTAAAAAAGTCCATTGACGAGTTAAAAAACACCATTAACAGTCAAGAGGGAAAAGCCGGAGCACAAATCAAGGTTTCTAACCAAATGGAGGCTCGTTTAACAGGCCAGAACTTTTCTATAACACCGTTAACACCTGAAACTCAAGCCATATCAAGTAATGAAACCACTGAGTGGATGTGGAGAGTTAAACCAACTGCAGAAGGAAACCAGGATTTGAATTTAACATTGTCAGCTATTCTTGATGTCAATGGTAAAGCCATGCCTCGAAAAGTAGAGGTTTTCGTGAAGGTGATAGAAGTAAAAGTAACTGCATATCAAAAAATCCAATTATTCGTTGAAAAAAATTGGCAATGGTTGTGGGCAACTCTCGTTATACCAATTGCAGGCTGGTTATGGAAAAAGAAAAAATAGGCTGCTTGATAAGCCCATCACGACAGCTATCAATCAACCATGAATAGCGGTGATGGGATAGGCCGGAAACGTGAAACGCCAGCGGCACATCGGCGACTTCACCCAATGGAATCAGCACGATGCCTACCAGTCAGCCTTCGAACACCTCTTGCGGGATTTGAAAGCATGATGCGCTTAATATTGGTGCCGAGCTGGAGCTCGGCGTTCCCGGGAGGGTATGCGGAATTTGAAAACAGACGACAATATGCCGTCAGGCCTGACATTTCCGTTGGCAGCACTGCTTTTATGTTTGACCAAATTATCTATACCTTTTTTGTACTTTTCAGGGTAAGTTAACCTCGCAAGTGTTTAACAAAAAGAAGAACACCTTATCCAACATGAGCACAATTTCTATTGCTGACATTCTTGAACTTCCAGTGCAGGAACGCATTCGTCTCGTTGAGCTTATCTGGGATAGCGTTGCAGCACTGCCTGAAACCGTGGAGATTTCGCCTGCGCTCAAGGCTGAGCTTGAAGCACGCCTTGCAGAGTTCGAAGCAAACCCTGAAGCTGGCTATTCCTGGGATCAAGTGAAATCACACCTTAATGATGGCTCATGGCGTACCGTCTGAAGTTCTCTGCACGAGCGTTACGTGAAACTGGCGAAGCTCAAGAGTGGTACGAATTACAGAACCCCGGCCTTGGTGATGAATTTATGGCCGCAATGGAGTTACAGCTAAAACGGCTTGAGCAAGCTCCGTTACTTTATTCCGAGGTTATCCCAAATGTGCGCCGTGCTCTCCTTTCCCGCTTTCCTTACGGTTTATTTTATGTAGTGCGGAGTAATTTTGTGCATATTTTTGCGGTATTACATGATGCTCGAAATCCGGGTTGTTGGCCCCAAATACGTTAGCCATCATCCCTGATTATCCTCAATACCTGCACATCGGCATTCAACCGCCTCTTGCGGGATTTGAAAGCCTGACACTCTGATATTTTTGCCGAAGGAACACTTATAAACTACTTAAACTTTGGAGAACAGTTCGGTGAGTCCCAGCTTTACGCAGTATCCTCGTTTTATGCCGAGCTGGAGCTCGGCGTTCCCAAAGGGGATGCGGGATTTGAATGCAGAATCGGTGATCATTTCGTTAATACCAACGATATGATCACCGTTTGATGAGTAACAAAGCAACCCATTAAAACCTTTTTTTTGCGACAAGTGTTGATACAGCGACATGATGCCAGCTTATTCAGGCCAAGTCACTGATTTCAACAATTGGTTCGCCCGAACGGATGAGTTCCATTGCCTTCTCAAGAGATTTTTCTAGTATCCCTCTCATCTTGAGATTTGAGGTATTTCCGCAGGTAATCCAGATAATTTGAGGAGGTGGGCCAAACTGGTCAATCAGTTTCAAAAAATCAGCATCTTTACTCATTACAACCACATTGGCTTGTCGGGCGGCATCAAAGATTACTCAATCATCGGCCCGTTGCAGGCCTAAAGAACGAACCGACTGTGCCTGAAAACTGGAAAAATTGCGGTTGATCCACGCCGCAATCGAGGGGGAAAGATGTGCATCAACCCAGATGATCATGCGGCAATGACAGGATGATTGAGCTTCTGGCTTGCGTATTTGAGTGCAGCAAGAATATCTTCTTTTTGAAGATCCGGCAACTCATCAATAATTTCGTCATAATTCAACCCTGCTGCCATCAAATCGAGGATATCAATAACCCTGATACGTAAACCGCGAATGCATGGCCGACCTCCACACTGATCGGGATTTATGGTGATTCTTTTTTGCCAATCGCCCATTACTCTTGAGTTATGATGGTTTTACTGTGTGCTAAGCGGTCAATAACAAATCATTCCGTAATATCGAGTTATTTACGTATGCCGTTGAGTGTCATGACTTGTTTTACTCTGTGAATCAATTTCTGATGAGCGTTTATCATAGAGACAACTGCATTGGTAAGTAGTTCAACGACATTCCAATGTGGCCAGCTTGCAAGCTTCACGCAGTGTAATGATAAAAAATATCAGGCTCAATATCAAAAACTGGGGAGCTTTGAGGGTGGAAACATGAAACGCCAGCGGCACAGCGGATGACTTCACCCAGTGGAAACAGCACTATGCCGAGCTGGAGCTCGGCGTTCCCAGGGGGATTCGGAATTTGAAAGCCTGGGAGCAAGAAAATGTTTCAGTCATGAAAAAGCGCTGTTTTCTGTTGCATTTCATGACTGAACGGATAGACGCTACCATTGAAGAGCTGTACCAACGCCTTATCACTATCCCGTATATTTTATTTGTAGATTTATAGCATATAAGGTATAATAATTCATGACGAATGTGATTGATTATTACAATAGCTCCGTCAAGAAAGAGATCGACGGATGGCCTAAGGGGATAACCGCTTGTTTCTTGAGGATTACCAAACAAATGGAGCGTTCCGGCCCTAATCTGGGACTGCCCTATACTCGACCTTTCGGGGACGGTTTGTTTGAAATCAGGGCAAAAGGCGCTGAAGGTATTGGGCGAGCATTTTTTTGCTCTCTTGTTGACCGCCAGATAATCATTTTACACGGGTTTATCAAAAAGACACAGAAAACCCCTCTCAAGGAATTAAACCTCGCCAGAAAACGGCAAAAGGAGATTCACTCATGAATATTGATAACACCTATAACCCTGTACGGCTCAACCCTGGTGAAGAGGTCGCCGAAAAACGCGCCAAAGATCCGGAATTCAGGATAGCCTATGACGCCCTGGAAGATGAATTTGCCGCACTGGCCGCTCTGTTGGATGCGCGGTTACAGGCAGGACTCACGCAGGCACAAGTAGCATCTCGAATGGGAGTGTCACAACCTGTTCTTGCCCGCATTGAGTCGAGCCTCGGCAAGCAGGATCATTCACCCTCACTCAATACCTTGCGCAGGTATGCAAGCGCCTGCGGGATGAAACTGGTCATTCAGATGGTCAAACCAAACGCACAGTAATCATATTTATAGAATCCACATTATTCCAGATTCAAACGTTGTTCCGGTTCGCCCTGTGGTGCACGTTCAAGCGGCTCCCCATCACCCCTGCACCCCGTAATACTCACGATACCAGGCCACAAAACGCTTGATGCCCTCCGGCACGGTGGTCTCTGGCTTGTAGTGAACATCCTGCATCAGTTGATCAACGTCGGCATAGGTGTCGGGCACATCGCCGGGCTGGAGAGGCAGAAACTCTTTGATGGCGGTGCGGCCAAGCTGCTCTTCAAGAGCTTTGATGTAATCCATCAGCTCAACGGGATTACTGTTGCCAATGTTATAAACCCGCCATGGGGCCTTGCTTGTGGCGGTATCGGGCTTGAGGCCTGACCACTCGGGGTTTGATTCAGCAACGTGATCGAGCGTTCTCAGAACCCCCTCGGTAATATCATCAATAAAGGTAAAATCGCGACGATGCTTGCCGTAATTGAACACCTTGATCGGCTTGTTCTTCAAAATGGCATCGGTAAAGAGAAAGAGGGCCATATCGGGCCTTCCCCACGGGCCATAGACGGTAAAAAAGCGGAGACCGGTGGTCGGCAGATTGTAGAGATGGCTGTAGGTATGCGCCATCAGCTCATTGGCCTTTTTGCTGGCCGCATAGAGTGAAAGCGGATGATCGACATTGTCATGAACCGAAAACGGCATGGTTTCGTTGGCACCGTAAACCGAGCTTGAGGAGGCGTAGACCAGATGTTTCACCCCATTATAGCGACACCCTTCAAGTATATTGAGAAAGCCCACGATATTGCTTTCAACATAGGCATGTGGATTCTCAATTGAATAGCGAACTCCCGCCTGGGCAGCAAGATTAACCACACGCTCAAACTCACCTGTTTTAAACAGCTCCTCCATGGCACTCCGGTCAGCAATATCAAGCTTCACAAAGGTAAACCCCTCATAAGGCTCAAGCATTGCCAGCCGCGCCTGCTTGAGTGAAACATCGTAATAGTCGTTCAGGTTATCAATTCCGGTGACCTGCTCTCCCCTTTCAAGCAGCCGTTTGCAAACATGAAACCCTATAAATCCGGCGGCGCCGGTCACCAGTATCTTCATTTTGAATAATAGTTTAATTGGTTAAAGCCGCATTCCTGTCGGCTTTGGCAACGTTCAAGCGTTTTCTTCAGCCATAATAAAAACAATTCACTGCCCTGACAAGACAAAAAATTCGGCATCTGCATCTGATGCTGCCTGGATATATGGTACTATGATATTTGTATCACAGCAAATGCTTTACAGGAATTCAGTTTATTTGCACCCTGACGTTTCAGTATTTTTCATCGCCTGAAGTATAACTCTCGCGTACAAGAAAAAACAGAAGCTTTTCAGAGCAAAAAACGACAAAAAGGTAAAAAATGCTGACATTATTTAATTTTTTAGGTACATTGGGTAAACATCCGAAAATATTTAAGGTTAATCGCAATAATAGATCATGATTCTCCATAAACCTCAAGAATTCACACTCCAATGAGTCGCTTCTTTGAGCAGTACGAGCCTGAAACAGGTCATTTTTTTGATGAGGTTATTGCGGCAGAGGGAGCCCCTCGACCTCATTATGACAAGATGCTTCAGCGTTTTACCCAGTTTTCGATTGACGATATAAAAGCCCGCCGGGAGATTGTCAATATTTTTTTCAGGAACCAGGGGATTACTTTTACTGTCTACGGTGAAGATGAGGGTGTTGAACGCCTTTTTCCCTTTGATCTGATTCCAAGAGTTGTTCCTGCCCATGAGTGGGAGACCATCGAAAAAGGGCTCATACAGCGGATTACAGCGCTCAATGAATTTCTGAATGATATCTACCATGGTCAGAAAATACTCAAGGAGAAGATAATTCCTGCCGAACTGATTCTCGGGAGCCAGCACTTTCGGCGTGAATTTGTTGGAGTAAATCCCCCGCTTGGCATCTATATCCATGTAACGGGGAGCGATATTATCCGTGACAGGGAGGGCAAGTATCTGGTGCTCGAAGATAATCTGCGCACTCCGAGCGGAGTCTCCTATATGCTGCAAAACCGGCAGGCAATGAAACGTGCCTTTCCGGTGCTGTTTGATAAATACAAGATCCGCCCCATTGAGAATTATCCCCAGGAGCTGCTCCGCACCCTGCAGGAGATTGGGCCATCATCCCGTCGCGAACCCAATGTGGTGGTGCTGACCCCTGGAATCTATAATTCAGCATACTTCGAGCACAGCTTTCTTGCCCGCCAGATGGGTGTTGAGCTGACCGAAGGCAAGGATCTTGTGGTGAACAATAACAAGGTTTATACCAGAACTACCCGTGGACTGGAGCTGGTCGATGTGATCTATCGCCGAGTTGACGATGCCTTTCTCGATCCGCTGGTGTTTCGCCCCGACTCAAAGCTGGGTGTTGCAGGTCTGGTCAACGCCTATCGCAAAGGAAATGTAACGCTTGCCAACGCCATTGGGTGCGGTGTTGCTGACGATAAAGTTATCTACAGCTTTGTTCCTAAAATTATCAAATACTATCTGGGCGAAGATCCGATTCTGGAGAATGTGCAAACCTGGCTGGCAAGTAATCCGGATGACCTGAAATACATTCTTGCAAATCTTGATTCTCTGGTGGTAAAAGCTGCTAATGAGTCCGGCGGCTACGGTATGTTGATTGGGCCGGAGTCCACCATTGAGGAGCAGGAGAAGTTTGCCGAGATGATTGTGGCCAACCCGCGCAACTACATTGCCCAGCCCACCATTTCACTGTCGCGTCACCCAAGCTTCTTCAACGACACTGAGCTGTGGGGCTGCCATATCGATCTTCGCCCTTACGTGCTCTACGGCAAAACGGTCACAATAGTCCCCGGAGGGCTGACTCGGGTGGCACTCAAGCGTGGTTCGCTGGTGGTCAACTCCTCGCAGGGTGGTGGGAGTAAAGATACCTGGGTTGTCGATGAATAAACAAAAACAGTTACCATCATGTTAAGTCGTGTTGCAGAATCACTCTTTTGGATGAGCCGATATTTTGAGCGGGCAGAGAATACCGCGAGGTTTCTTGATGTCAATTTCAACCTGCTGCTCGACCTCAACAAAATTACTCACGTTGAGAACCCGAACTACTGGATCGCTCTGATTCTTGTCACCAGCGACAAGGAGCGTTTTAACAGCCTGTACGAAAGCTACTCAGCCCGTACCGTCACCGACTATCTGGTGTTCAACAAAAACAATCCAAACTCCATCACTTCATGTGTCAGTCTGGCAAGGGAAAATGGACGCAGCATTATTGAGAGCATCTCCAGCGAAATGTGGGAGCAGGTGAATAACCTCTACCACTATCTGCAGAGCGTAACGCCTCAGTTTGTGCATAACGACCCCTGCGGTTTCTACAAAGAGATCAAGAATGCCTCTCACCTCTTCCAGGGCATTACCGACAACACCTTCTCTCACAACGAGGGGTGGGACTTTATACAGATCGCCAAATATCTTGAACGTACCGACAATATCGCCCGGTTGATCGATGTAAAGTACCACATGCTGCTCTCCGACACACAAAACGAGGATGAGATTGTTGAAGGATCCGAAGATATTATCCAGTGGATGGCGGTGCTCAAAAGTTGCAGCGCCCTAGAGGCATTCCGCAAGGTCTATCTCTCAAAAATTGATCCTGACAACATCCTGCGCTTTCTCATTCTTGACCGGACATTTCCGCGCAGTATCAACTTTTCGGTCTGTGCGGCTGAAGATGCCCTCTGGCGCATCTCGGGCAGCTCCCGCCATCGCTATGTCAACAATGCCGATCGGCTTATCGGCAAACTGGAGGCCGAGCTGAGCTATACCGCCATTGAAGACATCTACGCCAAGGGGCTGCACCACTACCTTGAAGATCTGGAACAGCGACTGGTAAAAGTTGGGGAACAGGTACACCTTACCTATTTTGCCTATCACACTCCTGAAATTGAACCGGTGGATATTGAAGAGGCTCTGCCCTTTACCGGAGTAGCCGGTGGACGGGCCTACTGGAGTCAGGCACAACAGCATCAGCAACAGCAATAAACGGATGTAAACAACAAAGAGCATGATTTTGAAAGTTGAGCACGCAACCCTGTTTGAATATGATAATCCGATCTACGAAACAGCAACCGAAGTAAGGCTACACCCCGACAACAACCCCGCTGCTCCGCAGCGCTGCGCGAGCTTCAAGCTTGAGGTCGATCCACCGGCAACCCTTTTTGAGTACACCGATTTCTACGGGAACCATGTCAACCACTTCAATCTGCTGCAGAGCCACAAGCGGGTGAAAATTGTTGCCACCTCGGTGGTCGAAACCAGTATGGGCATCTCTGCGGCCGGTGAGGATGAGGATATCTATCTGATGGGCGTGACGAAGCCAGCCACGCCTGGTGCGAAGTCTATTGCGGCAAAGAGAAAGGATGGATCGGGATGGATCCGACCCATAAAACCCTCTTCGTAGATGAGCGGTACATCAAAATAGGATCAGGGCGCGATTACGATGACGTGCCACCAGTGCGGGGCACCTATAAAGGCAACGCCAAAGAGAAGCTGAGCGTTTCGGTCAAGGTAAGCTCCATGGAGGTCAAAGAGCCCTAAAACCCCTAAAACATCATCCCGCTATAGCCCATGTAGGCTCCAACCGCCGCATTTGCTGTTGATGCCATAAGAGCAATTACATTCAGCAAGATGCCGATTCTCGCAAATCGCCGTTGTGGCAGCTCTGAGAGATGCAATACCCCAAAACCGATGCCGATAAGCGAAACAGGAAGACCGGCAATCGGCAGAAACCATGCCACAAGGCGGGCTCCTGAAACCAACTCTCCGAATCCTCTTATAAACCTTTTCCCAATGCTCTTTTGACGACATATCATTATCCTTCTGCTGAATACTCTTTCACAACAACTGATTACGGATCATAGAACCCTCTTTTCAACTTCAATACAACCCTGTCGCCAGTTTAAAACCTATTAAAAATATCATTTTAAAGCGCATCGAAATCATGTTCACTAATTGCCCATCGGCAAAAACGGTAATCCCAGCTCCTTCAAAAACTCATTATGCTTCCGGGTGGCTGCAACAATTTTCTGTTCAATCTCAACCAGCTCACTATTAACGGTTTGAAGGTCAACTTCTTCCTCTTCTTGAGCTGTGCTGATATAGCGGGAAATATTCAGATTGTAGCCGTTGGTTTCAATCTCCTCCATCGTTACCCGTCGAGAGTAACGCAACTCCTCACAGCGGAATTGATAGGTGTCAACAATCTTCTCTATATCATCCTCGCGCAACCGGTTTTGCCGTTTTCCTTTCTCAAAGTGTTCGCTGGCGTTGATGAAGAGAACATCGTCGGGCTTTGTGCATTTTTTCAGCACCAGAATGCAGACCGGAATACCAGTGGAGAAAAAGAGGTTGGCGGGCAGGCCGATAACGGTGTCGATGTGGCCATCTTTGAGCAGTTTGGTGCGGATACGTTCCTCCACACCGCCACGGAAGAGCACACCGTGGGGAAGGATGATGGCCATGGTGCCCTCTTTGGCGAGATATTGGAAGCCGTGCAGCAGAAAGGCGAAGTCGGCGGCAGATTTGGGGGCCAGTCCGTAATTCTTGAAGCGCACATCATCGCCCAACGCATCCGTGAGTTCCCAGCGGTAGCTGAAGGGCGGATTGGCTACCACGGCATCAAAGTGCTTCTTTTTGGCAGGGTTGGCTTCGCGCAGCATCTCCCAGTCGTTGAGCAGCGTATCGCCGTGGAAAATCTCGAACTCTGAATCTTTCACCCCGTGCAGCAGCATGTTCATGCGTGCGAGGTTATAGGTGGTGATGTTTGACTCTTGCCCGTAGATTTTACCAATGCCATGCGCTCCCATCTTCTTGCGCACATTGAGCAGCAATGAGCCGGAACCACAGGCAAAGTCGAGCACGTTGTCGAGATATCGCTTCTTGCTGGTGGCTGGCTCCTGACTGTCGAGCGTGACAATGGCGGAGAGAATGCTGGAGATCTGTTGCGGCGTGTAAAACTCGCCCGCCTTCTTGCCGGAACCGGCGGCAAACTGGCCTATCAGGTATTCGTAGGCATCCCCCAGTGTGTCGCTGTCTGTTGAAAACTCCTTCAGCCCCTCGGCAATTTTGGTGATGATGGTGCAGAGCTTGGCATTGCGATCGGTATACTGCTTGCCAAGCTTTTCGGAGTTCAGGTTGATTTCCGAGAAGAGGCCCTGAAAGGTACTGGCAAAGGATTCGTTCTCGATGTAATCGAAGGCTTTTTGCAGGGTATGGAGTAACTCCCCATCCTGCGTTCGGGCCATCTCCGCAATGCTGCCCCAAAGGAATTGCGGCTTGATCACATAATGCACCTTGAGGCGCATCTGCTTTTCAAATTCCACAATATCATCGGGATTGCCGTCGTACCAGAGTTGCAGCGGCGTGGTGTTTGGCTGCTCTCGGTTGACCGGGAAATCCCTGGCAAGCTCTTTTTTTGCCGAGGCTTCGTAGTTGTCGGAGAGGTAGCGCAGGAAGAGGAACGAGAGCATGTAGTCGCGGAAATTGTCCGCGTTCATGGCTCCGCGCAGTTGGTCGGCTGAAATCCGCACCACTTTTCCATTTTCCACAATCACGATATTGGTATTCGTCTGAATAGCGGTTTCACGGGCTAATGCAGCGGCTCGTTGCAGAGCGGCCAATGAAGCACGCTGGTCAGGGTTTTTAGCCTTTGAAATATCTTTTGCGTTCACAGCTTTTCTCCCCATGGTTGTTTTATGGTCAATCAACATCTGTTCCATCTGTTCCGGTGTTTGCCGGATAGAGATACCCTCTTCCTTTGCCAATTGTTCGAGAAGAATATGCTACTAACCTGAATTTATTAGCGTGTGACAAGGACGCTACAGAGGGCAAGAGGTCGTTAATTGACATGTTTGGTTTGCTCTACAGGTTAATTGCATGTTGTTGACTACTGATCATGATTCTTTTGCTTCTGATACGTTGCTTGCCTGCATAATAACCACCCCGTCAGGCTTCGCCTGCCACCCCTCCGGGGGAGGGGAATTTTCTCTCACGGATCCTCTTCTTGATTCCCCTCCTTTGGAGGGGTGCCCCAAAGGGGCGGGGTGGTTGCTTTCCTGTCGAGTTCAAGCCCGCTGGTAATCGGGGTGGTTGCGACTGCAAAAGCTGGATGAGCATGTAAATATTCCATTACTCCTGATAAATTTGTCTTTATATCACTGTCAAGAAAATGAATCATGGTCAAATCAAGTCCTTCAAGAAAAGCATCACGCGCTGTATCATATTCAACTTTATCATTATGACTGCTTCCATCAATTTCAATAACAATCTTTTTTTCGGCACAGTAAAAATCAACAATGAAATTGCCTATGATTTTTTGACGATCAAAATCAACACCTGAAAATTGTTTGTTTTTAAGTTCATTCCACAATAACACTTCCGATATATTCCCTGCTCGACGTAATGCTTTTGCCCGTTCTTTTAGCGCTGGATTATAGGGCAGCGACATGTATTGCTTTGTGTTACGCATAGTATTGCCATTTCAGGTGTTTCTTGCTTGCATTTGTGACCACCCCGTCAGGCTTCGCCTGCCACCCCTCCGACGGAGGGGAATTTTCTTCCCCGCCAATCCTTCTTCATTCCCCTCCTCTGGAGGGGTGCCCCGAAGGGGCGGGGTGGTTATTGCCATTTGCGGTGAAATGATACGTATTATTTTTTTATTACGCATAATATTACTCGTTTATGGGTTGCTTCCCGGCATTTGTGACCACCCCGTCTGGCTTCGCCTGCCACCCCTCCGACGGAGGGGAATTTTCTTCCCCGCCAATCCTTCTTCATTCCCCTCCTCTGGAGGGGTGCCCCGAAGGGGCGGGGTGGTTATTGCCTTCAGCCGCCTGCACTCCGGCCTCGTAGACGGCCTGAGCCTCTGAAAAGTTCCCAGTACGATGCCCGTGCAATATCGGGTGTAATGACGAGGTCGGCCTCCTGTGGGTGACAAGCCGCCGAGCGCACTGCGACGTTCATGCTCAGCAGGAGCATGTCGAGCAGATCCTTTGGCTCGGAGGCACCGTTTGGCATGGGCATGACATCAACCGCGACGAACAGCGTTGCTCCCAGGTCACGCGCAGCGTCGACAGGGAGGTTGTCGGTGAGCGCCCCATCGACCAGCAAATGCCCTTGCCACCGGATCGGCTCGAAGAGTCCTGGAATGGCCGAAGAAGCGACCAGTGCCTCTCGGAGCGGCCCTTCAGTGAAGACAAATGAGGAGCCATTGAGGAGATCGGTGGCAACAGCCGCGAATGGGAGATCGAGCTCTTTGAACCTCTGCACGGCGACAATGCGCTCGAGGAGCGCTCCCAGCGGGTGGGTATCGAACAAGCTCAGTCGGGAGCCCCACGACGGTGTCGCCAGGTGCCTCCACCGTGCAGCCTTGAAAAGCTCATACATCTTCGGACGAAGGAACCCCTGCAGCCACACCCGCGCCGACAAGGGCACCGACACTCGTGCCTGCGACAACGTTGGGCCGGATTCCCTCACGTTCGAGAACAGAGATTACACCGATGTGCGCTGCGCCCCGTACGGAGCCACCTCCAAGCACAAGCCCCAGGCACAATGGCTTCGTCTCAGTCTCGCCCGCCATGGGGGAGATCTGGCGAGAGGGCCTGTTACGCTTCATACTTGCATTGGTTCTGGGTTGATACCGAAAAAAAATACCGTCCGAAAAAGAGCTACGTCCCAAGTGCCTTACACTGCGTGAAGAAATCGCGCAGGCGGTGGGTGCCATAAAGCGGGGCTACAAAGTCTACCCGGCTGAGCGTGGTGGCAAAGAGCGCAACGTCGTGCACATCACGATTGAAGAGGCCAACAGCCGCAACCAGGGTGTCTGCCGCCCAGAGTGGCAGGGGAAAAACAATTGGCTTTGTTTGGGCAAGTTCCATCGCCAGATCAACCATTTCGAGATAGGTGAAGACCTCAGGGCCGCCAACCTGAACCTCTTTTGCTGTTCCATCGACCGAATCAACGCACACCTTGGCAAGGTCAGCGCCGTGAATGGGATTTGAGCGCGGGTAACCATCTCCCACCATCAGCATAAATCCCTTGCGCGCCCTGGCAACAAACTGCCCGATCTCCGAGTAATAGCCTGTCGGGCGGATAATGGCCGACTCAATCTTCGCCGCTTTCAGCTCTCTGACAAACTTCTCATGAGCTTGGACGTTCGGGATATTCATCATCCGATGGGCATCAAAAACCGAGACGTAAACAAATTTCTTGACCTTGGCCTTCAGCGCCACCTCAAGGAGATTCATATTTGCCTGATAGTCCACCTCAAAGATGGTATGCACAAAATCAGGCTTGATCATGCCAAGTGATGAAAAGACCACATCAATGCCATCACATGCCGCTGCAATGGTTTCGGGCTTTGTTGCATCGCCAACCACAACCTCATCAACAAGGTTCTCAAGAGCAGGTGCAAAGTAAGGGCCGGGTTGCTTCACCTTGTCGGGGTTCCGCACCAGAGCGCGTACCCAATATCCACGATTTTTGAACTCCTGCACGGCATAGCGACCGAGATAACCGGTTGAACCGGCCACAAGTACTCTCTTCATTGTTTGGCTGATAAGGTTAAAAAATAGTTCTGAACTCTCTCCATGATGAAATTCTCACGAAACCTGTGTCATCAAATATACTTCCCGGCTTAATGTAGACAGAGCAAGCCCTCTTCTCCAAGGTTTTATAAGGTGCCAGGCGCTCCATAGCGAATTTTCGATAAAATAGCCAAGAGACTCATGATTCAGGCAACGCTTGATGCGAAATTACGAAATGATATATTTGCAAAGCACTATGATAACACTCAGCCTTGTTGTGACTGACGAATAATTCGGGGTAGAGCAATGAGTATCCGGAAAAACATTGATGCAAGTGGTTCATACCTCAGGCGACTGTTCTTCCCTGATATCGACCGTATTTTTGGCACAAGAACAGAAGCAACTGTTTCTGGCTTTTCGGCAATAACGGTTAAAAAGCGCCGAGCCTCTTCTGTTGCGTCCCGAAGCAACAGATCGGTCAGCACAAGACCGGGACTCAGCTCATGCACGCCAACACTCTTTACTCCGGCAGCTTTCAACTCCCGTGAGAGAAAATGGGTCACCTCCGCCACTCCCCTTTTCGATGCCTTGTGCGGCACGGCTGAACGGGAAAATGATGCTCCAACCATAGAAAAACCCATGTTGAAAATATGGTAGCATGGCGTATCGGCGGTTGGCTGCCGCAGCATAATCTTGACAGCTTCAGCACATAAGGCGAGAGAGCCAGAGAGGTTTGTGGTGCATGTTTCCAGAATATCGACCGCATCAAGCTCCCATAAGGGTCGCTTCAACAGCCCGGCAGTACCGGCATTGTTAATCCAGCGATCCACTCTTCCAAGCTTTGCCACAGCTAACTCAGCCAGCAATCTCACGGCACCTGGATCGCCAACATCGCAGCCAATACCATAAATCTCCCCTTCCGGCACAGCCAACCGCAGAGCATCTATCGACTCCTCAAGCCGCTCAGAATTTCTGCCACATATCACCACACGGTCACCTGCTGAAAGAAACTCCGAAGCAAGGGCATATCCCAATCCTCGACTTCCACCGGTTATGACAACACCGAGAGAGTCATCTCCATTCATGTTTTTCAAACACTTTTCAACCAGAAAGCTTGATAGAGCCAGCAGAGCGCGGCCCTTAATTCACAGAGATATAATCCTTCTCTTTTGTCGCATCCTCAATGACCGGCAGCCCAAAAAACAGCTCTGCGTTATCGATAGTTTTTGGCCCAACCACTTTATCCTTGAAGTTATCCCTTATCCTCATCATCAGCTCAGGATGAACCGTTACCGATACGGGATTTTTGACGGCACGGAATCCATAAAAAATAGCGGCGATAATCTCTTCACGAAAAAAATCGCTGCCCACCTCATACCTCTTTTCCATTTTTACCCCTGTTATATTTTCAGGAATATATCTGATTTACAACGAAAAGCGAATGGCGACCCCTGGAAAAATTCTACAACGGGATTAAAAAGAGATACCCCACTACAGGCAGCGGGGTATCTCTTTTTATATGAACTCTTACGATACTTCCTCGCAAGGAGCGAGGAGT
>SESE01000557.1_pt1 | contig 15574 bp, 11 predicted proteins | sample 3171371 | NCBI WGS metagenome assembly SESE01 (sample SAMN06051881, study PRJNA518727) | freshwater metagenome | biome: subpolar coniferous forest; feature: holomictic lake; material: water; isolation source: holomictic Lake 442, 13 m depth | place: Canada: near Kenora, Ontario | collected... | reverse complement strand
TCGTCGGATAGACCGGGCGAAGGAGTTGCTGCGCTCCGGTGATCGCGACCTTGCCGACATTGCCAATTTGGTCGGCTTTTCGACCCAAAGCCATTTCACGGCGGTCTTTCGCCGCCGCTGCGGCACGACGCCTAAGCGGTACCGCGACCTTTGTTGCGCTTGAGCAACGGATAGCCGCAGCGAATTCAGCAAGTTTCCGATAGTCCTGGCAGGAACGTGAAAGACCCCTATCTGCATCGGGCGCACCCTTATGCGAACGTGTCGGCAGGCCTTTTCACTACCTGCTGTGGCGCCGGCATCTGGGCGCGACGTGGGTCTTCATGCTTTCGAACGAGGCGACACTATGACTAGGTCCCTGTGGTATTGCGCGATTGCGGCCGCGGTTTTTGTGGCGCCCATGGCCGTGGGGGGCGAAGTTCTGCACCTGATCGAACGGGCGACGAATGAGCACGTCGTCGATGTGGGGGCGAAAGGCGATTCCCTCGGAGATATGCTGGTGTTTGCCAACCCGCTGTACGATGCGGCCAACACGAAGTCCGCCGGTAGCAGTAATGGCTCCTGTGTGCGCGTGGAGATAGGAAAAAGTTGGCATTGCAGCTGGATGCTCGCCGTGGCTGGCGGTCAGATCGCGGTGCTCGGCGCCTATCCGGACCAGGGCGACGCGGAATTTGCACTGGCCGGCGGAACGGGCCGCTACGTGGGCGCCCGTGGGACTTTAAAAATTCATGCGCGGGACGCTGCGCATCTCAGCTACGACTTCACCGTTTCGCTGTTGTGACTCGTTCAAAAGTTGTGTGAAGACCTCGCTCACCGCAAGAACCTTATTCCGACCCAGGTAGCCGCCCTTGTCTACGAACACCCTTCCCTCTCAGGCCCGCGTCGTCATTATCGGCGGCGGGGTCATCGGCTGCTCGATTGCGTACCACCTCGCGAAGCTAGGCTGGCGCGACGTGGTGCTGCTCGAGCGCAAGCAGCTCACTAGTGGTACGACCTGGCACGCGGCGGGCCTGCTGACGACGTTGCGGGATACGGAGACCCAAACCAAGCTCGCCAAGTACACACAGGATCTCTACCGCAGCCTCGAGGCGGAAACGGGTCAGTCGACCGGGCTGATCGGTTGCGGCTCGATCCAGCTTGCGATGACCCGCGACAAGGCAGAGGAAATGCGTCGGGGCCTACATATGGCCACTTCGTTCGGGGTCGAAGCCTATGAGGTGAGCCGTGAGCAGGTGCAGGCGATGTGGCCGCTGGCTGATGTCAGCGACCTGACCGCCGCGTTTCATTTTCCGAACGACGCCCGCGTGAACCCGACCGATGTGACGCAGGCGCTCGCCAAGGGCGCCCGCCAGAACGGCGTGCGCATCTACGAGCAGACCGGCGTCACGGGCATCCAGCAGCGCAACGGCCAGGTTATCGGTGTCAGTACCGACAGCGGTGACATTGGTGCCGAGTACGTCGTCAACTGCGCCGGCATGTGGGCGCGCGACGTCGGGCGCATGGCGGGGGTCAATGTGCCCCTGCAGGCGGCCGAACACTACTACTTGATCTCCGAGCCGGTGGCTGGCGTGCACCCGCTGTTGCCGATTCTGCGTGACCCCGGCAACTCAGCCTACATCCGTGAGGAGGCCGGCAAGATCATGCTCGGGTTGTTCGAGAAGGCGGCGAGCCCTTGGGCTCAGAACGGCATCCCGGACGACTTCTGTTTCGGTGACATTCCTCCGAATTGGGATCGGATGTATCCGGTCATCGAGAAGGCCATGCGGCGGGTTCCTTGCTTGCTAGAAACCGGCATCAAGCTGCTTTTCTGCGGGCCAGAGTCGTTCACCGCGGATCACAACTACCTGATGGGTGAGGCGCCGGGCCTACGCAATTTCTTCGTGGCGGCTGGCTTCAACTCCCTAGGCATCCTCTCCGGCGGCGGCGTTGGCCAGGTCATGGCGCAGTGGATCGTCGATGGGCGACCGCCGATGGACGTCTGGTCGGTAAATCTGCGGCGCGTCCACCCGTGGCAGGACAACGATCGCTTCCTGCAGGACCGGATCGTGGAGGCGCTTGGGATTGGTTACCAGGACCATTGGCCATACCGCCAGTGGGAGACTGCGCGTGGCGTCAAGAAGAGCATCCTTCACGATCGACTCGCCGCTGCTGGGGCGTGCTTTGGTGAAGGGGCTGGCTGGGAGCGGCCGAACTGGTACGCAACCGAGGGCCAGCCTGCCGAGTACCAGTATTCCTGGGGTCGCCAGAACTGGTTTGCGAACAACGCGAGCGAACACGCCGCCGTGCGGGAACGGGTCGGTGTATTCGAGCAGTCGTCGTTCACCAAGCTGTTGGTGCAGGGACGCGATGCGGTCACTGTTCTGAACCGGCTTTCCACAGCCAACGTCGACGTAGCCGTCGGCCGATGCGTGTACGCGCAGTTCCTGAATGAGCGCGGCGGCATTGAAGCAGACCTGACCGTAACGCGTCTGGCGTCGGATCGCTTTCTGGTGCTGACTGCCGCGTTTACCCAGACGCACGTAGAGGCTTGGATCCGAAACAACACGCCGGAAGGCGCATTCTGCGTCCTCACTGACGTCTCGGGCGCGTACGCGATGTTAAACGTCCAGGGGCCGCTGTCGCGCCAGCTGCTGCAGTCTATGAGCAGTGACGATCTCTCTGATGCCGCGTTTCCGTTTGCGGCTTGCCGCGAGATCCGCCTCGGATACCAGACAGTGCTCGCTATCCGCCTGACTTATGTGGGTGAGCTTGGTTGGGAGCTGTACATCCCAACGGCGTTCGCGCTGCCTGTCTATGACTTGCTCTTAGAGTCCGGGAAGTCGTTCGGCTTGCAGCACTGTGGCTACCACACCCTGAACTCCCTGCGCATCGAAAAAGCCTATCGCGAGTGGTCTCACGATATAGGCCCCGACGATTCGCCGCTCGAGGCCGGACTTGCGTTTACCTGCGCCTGGAAGAAGCCAGGCGGGTTCATCGGCCAGCAAGCGCTCGAAGCACAGAAAGCGGCTGGCCTTCCGAAACGGCGCCTTGTGCAGTTCCTGCTCGAAGAGCCCGAACATCTGGTCTATCACAATGAGCCGATCTACCGTGATGGGGTGCGGGTCGGGTTCGTAACGTCCGGAATGTTTGCGCACACCCTTGGTGCGTCCGTTGCGATGGGGTATGTCGGCGACGCTGCTGGCGTCAGTGACGATTTTGTTCTCAATGGAACGTACGAAATACAACTCTCTGACCGACGGGTTTCTGCGCGCGCCTCACTTGCGCCGATGCTGGATCCCAAGAATCTTAGGATTAGATGTTAGCCCTACCGAAGGCCGTCTTCGAGCAGGCAGTTAAGTTCAGAACCGAAACCTTGGAGAAGACTTCAATGACACGACCGGTAGCGTCCGTCGCGCTTCGCGCCGCCTGTGCCGCAGCTTGATTGCCTGCGTCGTAGCCCCAGCCGTGCGGGCTCAGCAGGCGTCACTCGAAGAGATTATCGTCACGGCACAGCGCCGTTCTGAGCGTGCTCAGGACGTGCCTGTGGCGATCTCCGCGTTGACCGCAGCGGATCTGGAGAGTCGTGGCGTGCGCCAAGCAGGCGACATCGCAGCGGCAGTTCCGAACCTGATGCTAAGCTCACCTTATGGCGAAGAAGCGCAGCCCACGTTCTCCCTGCGTGGCGTGACGACCAATGACTGGAGCCAAAACCAGAGCAGTCCGATCGCGATGTATGTCGATGATGTCTACAAGAGCGTTGGCGCTGTTCAGGCGTTACAGGCCTACGATCTGGCGAATGTGGAGGTATTGCGCGGCCCGCAGGGGACGTTGTATGGCAAGAACGCGGTAGGCGGCGCGATCAATTTCTACTCGCGCAACCCGAGCCTGACCGAGAACGACGGTTACCTGACGGTCGGCCTTGGTAACTACTCCGCCCGCACGGTGACGGCCGCTGCAGGTGGGCCGATCGTGGATGGCACGCTCGGTTGGCGGGCGGCGGTTTTCTACGAAAAGCGTAACGGCTGGGTGGAGAGCGTCGTCCCGGGCGTTGAGCCGCTCAATGGGGTCGACGCACTCGCAGCGCGGGTTTCCTTCCTATACAAGGCGGGCGAGAGCCTGACGGCACTGCTGAAGATTCATGTCAGCGACTCCGGCGGAACGCCGTACGGCGCCCACGCGCTCAACAATGATCCCAGCGTGACCGGATTCAGTGGCGAATATGGTTGGTTCAAAAGTGGCGCTAAGTACGCTATTCACAAGAAGATCAAGGATGATGGCGCGTCGCTAAAGATTGACTGGAAGCTTTCGGATCAGTACACGCTGACCTCCGTGACTGGCTTCGACTATGGCTTGTGGTATGAGAAGAGCGACGATGGCGCCTTGGCTGTTACGGACGCGGGCGAGGCGATTCACCTCGATGATCCCAATACCTACGCCTCGAGTATCAATGCGTTTTCGCAGGAGCTCCGGGTCTCCTCGCATGGCACAGGGCCGTTTGGCTGGCTGGCGGGGGTGTACTACGGCCGCGATAGCACTCACGCGACCGAGACGTTTCACTTCTTCGATTCCTATCCGGGTGCATTCGTCGACCAGAACGGCAACACGCTGTGGGGCTTCGATGAATACAACACCTTTGATCAGCTTCGCATCAGCAAAGCCGCGTTCCTGAACGCAACTTATGCAGTGACGCCGGCGGTGACGCTTCGCGCCGGAGTGCGATATACCAAAGACACGATCACTATCAGTAACTTCTATGCCCTCGAAGGCGGACTATCTAGTCAGCCCACTGCGCTTGGCCCTGACAGTGTCGCCACTCTCTGGACGCAGACGATTCCGGTCATAGATACGACTTACCTGTATTTTTCGCCGAGCTTTGCGGCACAGGGCGGAGTAAACCCCACGCTTGAGCGCTCCAATTCCAACGTCAGTTTCAAGGCGGGCGTTGACTGGAAGGTGTCCGACGACATGCTCGCGTACTTCAGTTTCAGCCAGGGATACCGCGGCGCGGCATTCAACGCGCAGGCGTTCAATAATCCTTTGGAATTGAGTTTCGCAAACCCTGAGAAACTCGACGCCTATGAAGCAGGCCTAAAATCGGAGTTCCTCGAAAAGCGGCTCGAAATCAATGCAGCGGCGTTTTATTACGCTTACCACGAGCAGCAGTTCCTCGATACATTCGCTCTGCCAAATGATGGCGGTACAGGGTTTCATACCGTCAACGCGCCGAAATCTCGTGTAGCCGGTGCGGAAGTGGAGATGCGCGCCCGTCCGACTGCAGATCTCGATATTCGGGCCAGCATTGGCTTACTCGACAGCAAGTATGAAGAGCTTTTTCTGCATGGTGCTGATCGTTCGGGTAACAAGCTGATCATGGCGCCGGACGTAAACGCCGGCGCATCTGTCGACTGGCGAGCGGCCAAGACCGATGCGGGCGACATTCACGTCGAGGTCGATGGAAATTACTACGGCAAGCAGTACTACGACGCGCTCAACACGGATCGAATTTCTCAACCCGCCTATGCGGTTCTCAATACCCGCGTGTCACTTCTGGGTACCGGTAACCGCCATTTTTCAGTTGCTGCATGGGTCAAGAATCTGACAAACCGCAAATATCTCGCGTATGGCCTTGCGCAGCGTAATCCGTCGGATGGTGGACTCGGGTTTGACTACGTCTTGGTCGGCGAGCCGAGGATGCTCGGCGTGGACTTCACCTACCGCTACTAGCGTGCCACGACTGAGGGCCGGGTTCGGTACACTCTCGTGGCGGACTCGGTCATTCAGGAGATTAAGCGTGTATAGGCAGTGGCGGATTCTGGCGACTATCGTCTTTCTGGCAGCAGTCGCGTTGCCGGCAGCGGCGAAAGCAGTCGGACACGTGAAGACTCTCGATCTTGTCGTGCAAACCGAGCTTGGCAAGCTTCGCGGGTCACGAGGCGATGGTGTTCTGGAGTTCAAGGGGATTCCTTACGCGGCGCCTCCCGTTGGCGATCGTCGCTGGAGTTCACCTGCGCCGGTGACGCCCTGGGTCGACGAATTAGACGCAACGCACTTCCGCGATGCCTGTCCGCAGGTCGTTCGTTACGGCCTTACCGAATCCAGTGACGTCGAGGACTGCCTGTACTTGAACGTGGCGGTGCCGACAGCCAGTGCGCCAGGGGGCAAGCCTCGCGCCGTGCTCGTTTGGATCTACGGCGGCGCATTCGTAGGCGGCGGTGCCAACCTTTACCCGATCGATTATCTCGCGCGCACGGGCGACATCGTGGTGGTTACCCTGAACTACCGGATCGGTGCGTTGGGCTTCCTGTCCCATCCAGCGCTTGAGCAGAGCCGCAGTGGCGGTTACGCCCTTGAGGATCAGCGTGCTGCGTTTCGTTGGGTGAAGCGCAATATCGCAGCCTTTGGTGGTGATCCCAATAACGTGACCATCGCCGGTGAGTCGGCAGGCGCTGCGAGCGTCTGCCTGCAACTTTGGGCCCCGGAAGAGTCAGCCGGTTTGTTCCAAAAGGCGATCGTTCAGAGCGCGGGATGCATGCGCGGGCTGCGCTCGGTCACGGAGGCGCAGAGCGTTGGCTTGAAGGTGGCGGAGCGGCTGGGGTGTGGCGATCCCAAGACCGCCCTCGCTTGCCTGCGGGAAGCGCCACTGAAGGCAGTGCTGGAGGCGCAGACCGCCATTGCTGCAACGGAGATGCTCGCCTTCGCCCCAAGCGTTGGCTCCAAGACTCTTCCTCGGCAGGCGCGCGAGGCGCTGGAAACCGGTCACTTCGTGCGCGTTCCTCTTATTAACGGTGGCAATAGGGACGAGATGCGTCTTTACATCGGCTACGACGTCGCTGCCGGTCGGCCGGTCACGGCCGACAGCTATGTGGTCGCGCTGAACGCGATCTATGGAGCTAACGGCCCCGACGTGCTGGCGCGCTATCCACTATCGTCCTACTCCTCGCCCGCCACAGCGCTAGGCAGCGTGATGTCTGACTTCCAGCCTAGCGGCATCCTGGCCAACTGCGCGTTCCAGGAAACCGCACGGCTCGCGGCGAAGCACGTGCCCGTCTACCAGTACGAATTTACAGATCGGGATGCCCCGCCGGTGATGGACGACCCGGGTATCGAGCTGGGTGCGGTCCATTCGGCCGAACTGCCCTACCTGTTTCCAGGGTTTTCGAACAAATCCGTGTATGACGGTCCGCCGCTGAAGCCGGCATCGCAGCGATTGTCGGTACAGATGGTGCATTACTGGGCGGCATTTGCCCGTTCCGGTCGGCCCTCCGTGAAGGGACAGCCGGTATGGCCACGGTTCCGTTCTGCGCGGGACGTGCTGCGACTGCATCCGGATAGCGTCGCGGTTTGGGATGCCGGCGCTGAACACCAGTGCGCGTTCTGGGCGTCGAAGTATCCAGCGGAGCTTGGACGCTAGGCAAAGCGCGGTGGTCGCTCATCAGGCGCCGACTAGCGCCACGCGGCAAGAATCCCGGCGGGTCACGCTGTCTCTCGCAGGAGCGCGAGTGCGGACGCCCGGGATATAAGCCGTCTGGCCTGCTGCCTCAGGCAGCGACGGAAACGGGCTGGCGGATCAGGTAATCAAAAGCGCCCAGTGACGCTTTCGCGCCCTCGCCGACCGCGATCACGATCTGCTTGAAGGGCGTAGTCGTGCAGTCGCCAGCCGCAAATACGCCCGGGATCGACGTCTGGCCGCGCGCGTCTACCTCTATCTCGCCTCGTGGCGAGAGCTTCACTGTGCCCTTGAGCCAGTCTGTGTTGGGAACCAGGCCGATCTGTACGAAGATCCCTGCAAGAGGAACCGTATGCAGTGCTCCGCTGTTGCGGTCCTTGTACACGAGCCCAGTGACCCGCTCGCCATCGCCGTTGACTTCGGTAGTCTGGGCGCTGGTGAGGACAGTCGCGTTCGGAAGACTGTGCAGCTTGCGCGTCAACACGGCGTCGGCGCGCAGCGTGGCATCGAACTCGATCACGGTTACGTGGCTCACAATGCCGGCGAGGTCGATTGCGGCCTCGACGCCAGAGTTTCCGCCGCCGATCACGGCAACAGGCTTGCCCTTGAATAGGGGCCCATCGCAGTGCGGGCAGTACGCGACCCCTCGGTTGCGATACTTACTTTCACCCGGCACGTTCATCTCGCGCCAACGAGCGCCGGTGGCGAGCACCACGGAACGCGCCTTCAATGATCCGCCGTCTTTGAAGCGAATCTCGATCAGCTCGCCGGCGACTAAAGCCTCTGCGCGCTGCAGGTTCATGACGTCGACCTCGTGGCTGCGCACGTGCTGCTCAAGTGCGCTCGCGAGCTGCGGGCCCTCGGTATGAGCGACGGAAATGAAGTTTTCGATGCCGACAGTATCTAGCACCTGACCGCCGAAGCGCTCGGCGGCGATGCCGGTACGGATGCCTTTGCGCGCGGCATATATCGCCGCAGCAGCGCCGGCAGGTCCGCCGCCGACGATGAGCATGTCGTAGGGTGCCTTGTCCTTCATCTTGAGGGACGTGCGTTGCGCCGAGGCTATGTCGAGCGTGGCGAGAATTTCCTCGAGGGTCATACGGCCCTGGGAAAAAGCGACACCGTTCAGGTAGACAGCAGGTACCGCCATGACCTCGCGGCGGCTGACCTCCTCCTGGAACAGAGCGCCATCAAACATTGTGTGGCGGATGCCGGGATTGAGAACGGCCATCAGGTTCAGCGCCTGGACGACGTCAGGGCAACTCTGGCAGCTGAGGGAGATGAAGCTCTCAAAGGCGAACTCGCCCTCGAGGGCAGTGATCTGATCGATCACTGCAGCGTCCACCTTTGGTGGATATCCACCGACCTGCAGTAGCGCCAGGACGAGGGATGTGAATTCGTGGCCCATTGGCACGCCCGCAAAGCGGACGCGGGCCTCGCCACCTACCGGCCGTACCGCGAACGACGGCGCAATTTCCTGCGCAGCATCCGCTTCGACCAGGGTGACCATTGGGGATAGTGCGGTGATGTCAGCGAGCAGCTCCCGCAGCTCCTGTGAAGCGTCGCTTGCGTCGAGCGTCGAAACCAGCTCGATTGGCCGGACCAGGCGGCCAAGGTAGCCTTGCAGCTGCGCCTTCATGTTGTCATCGAGCATCGCGTTCACCACTAGTCCGAGGTGCGGAAGGTCGACCCGGGCAAGTGCCCGGGCCGACGTCCCTATCAGGATCGATCGATCAGATCTTGCCAACCAGGTCGAGCGACGGCGACAGCGTCTTCGCGCCCGGCGTCCACTTGGCAGGGCAAACTTCGCCCGGGTGCGAGGCGACGTACTGCGCGGCCTGAACCTTGCGCAGCAGTTCCTTCGCATCGCGGCCGATGCCGTTGTCATGAACTTCCATGACCTTGATCTCGCCGGCCGGGTTGATCACGAACGTGCCACGCAGTGCGAGACCGGCGTCCTCAATCAGAACCTCGAAGTTACGCGCGAGCGTCGTGGTCGGGTCGCCAACGAGCGGGTACTTGACCTTGGCGATCGTCTCGGAGGTGTCGTGCCAGGCCTTGTGCGCGAAGTGGGTGTCGGTCGACACGCCATAGATTTCCACGCCCAGCTTCTGGAACTCAGCGTAATGATCGGCCAGGTCGCCCAGTTCGGTCGGGCAGACAAAGGTGAAATCGGCCGGGTAGAAGACGACGACCGACCACTTGCCCATGAGGTCCTCATGGGAAACGGGGACGAACTTGCCGTTGTGGTATGCGGTCGCCTTGAACGGCTTGATGACGGTATTGATCAGAGACATTAGCTATTCCTCGGCAGATTGTTGAAAGCGAGGCGAAGTCTGGCAGGACCAAAAAGATAGTTCAAATGGATTAATTCAATATAAACGATAGATATCGCCTATCAATTGGCCTCGTCAGGGCGCAGGTCTGTCGCTATCCTCCAAGCGCGCCGGCAGCGCTTCGCAGCCGGCCTCAGGCGGGAGATCGCTGATGACGCAGGCAGTAGGAACGGTGCAGGTCGAGACTGAACGGGTCATTGTCACGGAATATTGCTTTGCGCCCGGGGCGGAGACCGGCTATCACGTGCACGCTCACGACTACGTGGTCGTCCCGCTCACGAGCGGCACGTTGCGCTTGGTTGAGCCCAGCGGCACGCGGGACGCCCCACTGAAGGCCGGTCAATCGTACGCTCGCCCGGCTGGCGTCGCGCACAACGTCATTAACGTCAACGACCACGAGTTCCGCTTCATCGAGGTTGAACTCAAATAGCGGCAGGTCTGTCTAGCCGTGGCGGGGCGTTGTACCGCGTTAGAGTAGTCGATCGCTCGCAGTCTGCGTTTATTACGTACGCCCATCGCGTGTCGCCCTAGCCTGCCGGCGCTAGACTCCGGCCACTCCCGCCACCCGGGAGAGCCCTGCTTGGCTGCGGAGGATGGCTGTGTGTAACCGAATGCTTGATAGCTGTGAGCGATGCGCGCTGGTAGTGCTGTGCGGTGGCGATGCCCTGCACAGTCGAGTCGGCGCCGTGCGAGCCCTGGTGGCGGCTGGGGAGGCGCTTTACGTCGAGGGCCGTCCCACCGACGCGATATACGCGCTGCGCAGTGGATCAATCAAGGATGTTGTCACCCGACCCAGCGGCTCGGAGGCCGTGCTGCAGGTGGCGGTCGCAGGGGACGTCATCGGACTTGCTGGGTTGTCTGGCGTTAGCAGCCGCACGTCAGCGATCGCACTTACCCAGAGTCGTGTCTGCCGGTTGCCGCGAGCATCGCTCGAGAAGCTTGCGGAGGACGCGCCGCGAGTCGGCATGGAACTGTTGCGTCTGCTCGCTGCCCGGGTCAACGCCACCCAACAGCTGCTCGGTGAGATCTTCGAGCAAGCTGCCCTCGCCCGTGTCGCGACCTTCGTGTTGGACATGTCCGGCCGGCTGCAGCGCGCGGGGCTAGACGGCTCGCGCTTCCGTTTGGCGGTCAGTCGCCGAGATATCGCAAGTTACCTGGGTGTCACGATCGAGACGGTCAGTCGCTGCATGTCAGAGCTGGGTCGGTTGCGTGTCATCGACGTCAGCGCCAAGGACCTGCGTGTACTGGATGCCAGCGACCTGCGGCTTATTGCGGGCGCTGTAACAGGCTGATCCGCGAGGTCGGTTCGCGCCTCCCGGCGCGTGACCACTGTCTCAGTCCTTGAACATGTCCGTCGGGATATGGATCCCTTCATGGCGCGAGGCCTCCAGTCGCGCTAAGTTAGCTCATGCTCAGCTCTCTCGCACTTGCATCGCCACGCGCTAACCGGGCGCCTATTGTTGCTTTCAGGGCGGGTTGACGATGTCCGGCACGCGCCTCATGGTGTATTTGGCCGGCGATGTGGGGCTCCTGTTGTGGGGCACCCATATGGTCAGCACCGGAGTGCAGCGTGGCTACGGCAGCCTGCTGCGCCAATGGCTTGAGCGAAACCTTTCGACCCGGTGGGCCTCGTTCGCCGCAGGCGTTGGCATAACCACCTTACTGCAGAGCAGCACAGCCACTGGCTTGATGGCCGTCTCTTTCACCGAATCCGGCGTCATTGCACTCGCGCCTGCGCTTGCCGTCATGCTGGGGGCCAACGTCGGCACCGCGATCGTCGCAAAAATTCTGGCGTTTGATGTGAGCCTGCTCGCCCCGCCACTGCTGCTAGTCGGCGTGATGATATTCCGTTGGTCAAAGGGCAGCCACGTCAAGAACATCGGTCGCGTGGCGATAGGTGTCGGTTTGATGATTTCTGCACTTTCGGCAATGCAGCACACGCTGGCGCCGGTCGAGGCTACACCGCTGTTACGGGAAATTCTCGCGGCACTGAGCGCGGAGCCGCTAATCGCAATGATCGTCGCGGCGCTAATGACCTGGGCGTGCCACTCGAGCGTTGCCATTGTGCTATTCGTTGCGACACTTACGGTAGGTCACGTGCTTGGGCTGCAGGAGGCATTGGCGTTAGTACTTGGTGCCAACGTCGGTGGCGCGATGCCGGCGCTTATGCACGCGTCGTCGCCCGTGGCGCGTCGTCTGCCACTGGGGAATTTTCTAGTGCGGGTGCTGGGTGCTGCGACGCTATTGCCTTTTCTGGGCTTCGTCGCGCACGGCCTGACGCTGCTGCCCGTTTCAGCTACAAGGCTAGCGGTGGACTTCCACGTGCTGTTCAATTTGGCGCTGGCGCTGGCGTTCCTGCCGTTCGTTGAGCGCTCCGCCTCGTTGCTAGTGCGGCTGCTCCCCGAGCCGCCGCAACCTGCCGATCCAGGAAAGCCCCTCTATCTTGAGGCAGCAGCGCTCGATTCGGCGACTGTGGCGCTAGCGAACGCGACGCGTGAAACGCTGCGAATGGCGGACATGGCCGATGGCATGTTGCGCACCTCGCTTGAGGTTTTCCGCGATGAGGATCACGGCAAGCTGGCGATGGTTTCGGACTCCGACCGGGCTATCCGTCAGCTAGGGAGCGCTATCCGCTCCTATCTCGTCGCAATGAGCTCCGAGCAGACGCTGGACGACTCGCGTGAGGGATCGCGCCTTCAGGATATTCTAAGTGCGGTCATCAACATCGAGCATGTCAGCGACATCGTTGCCAACAGCCTAATGGAGTTCGTGGTTCGATTCCAAAAGCAGGGTCTGGCGCTATCACCTGCTGAGGTGCAGGAAATCGGCGCCATGCACGACGAGCTTCTGGAGAGCCTCAGGCTCGCGATGGCAGTTTTTCTGCGTGGCGATCATGCAGATGCGCAGCGCTTGTTTGAGCGAAAATCACGACTGCGGGAAATGGAAGCCGATGCGACAGCACTGATGGTTCGCCAGTTGCGAGAGTCAATGTTGGCAAACCGCGCAACAGGCCAGGACGGCGCGCCTGCGATGCAGGACGACAGCCGGGTCGTGCGTGTCGCCCGCGACCTGCGGCGAATTCACTCGCACTTGGCGACGTTTGCGTATCCGGCGCTGCGTGCGCCAGTGGTCGGCGCACTGCGCAAGTTAAAGGGCCGGACGCGCAGCGGCGATGTCGAGCGGGCGCCGTCGAAGTGGCCTGATCGGCAGCGCTAGCCCAAGGCCAGCGTCGGGGCAGGTTCTCCGAGCAGGTGACCCAGCAGGTCGGCGACGCTCTTGATCTGCTCGCCGAACGGCAGTGATTCGCTGCCACGAAAGAACAGTCCCTTGTCGACGCTGCCGCGCTGCGCCGCTGCGAGCTGCGTTTCGATGCAGAACTGGCCGGCGGCAGGGTTGCCGTCCTTGAAGCCACACGCGGAGAGACATTGGACCTGGCTCGGGCAGGTGATGCCCGATGGATCAGGCCGTGCAGCAGCACGCAACCGCGGCTCCTTCTGCAGATAGCGCTTCAGCCACGGCGTCAGCACCGCCCGTGCAGGCAGTCCCGCCGGGCTCATGAAGGTGACAATGTCGGCAGGTAGAGCCTCGGCGAGCACTTTCTTGAAGTTCGGGTGGGCGTCGCACTCGACCGTCACCGCGAAAGGGGTGCCGATTTGTACTCCGTTCGCACCAAGCGCGAATGCGGCCTGCATCTTCTCGCGACTGTTAATGCCGCCGGCGACGATCAGTGGCACGGTCGCCGATTCGCCGCCCTCGGCACGGATTGCGGCCAGCACTCGGGCAAAGTCGAAGCGAGTGTCATCAATATCCGCCATTCGCGTTGCGCCCAGATGGCCGCCGGCGTAGCGCGGATGCTCCAGTACGATCGCGTCGGGCATCCGGCCGCGCCGAGCCCATTTCTTCATGACTACGCGCACACCCCGCTCCTCCGAAAGAATCGGGATCAGCGCGACGTCGGGATAAGGCTCGGTCAGCTCCGGCAGCTCCAGCGGCAGGCCAGCGCCCGACACAATCGCGTTAGCGCCGCTGCGGCAGGCTTCCACGACGAGGTCGGCGTAGTTGGAGAGCGCGCGCATGACGTTGACGGCAATGAATCCACTGGGCCCTGCGATCGCCCGTGCGGCAGCGATCTCGCGCGCCAAGGCCTCGACGTTTGCCGCACCGTGCGAGGCGGGGTCGCGGCACCGGCGCAGTCGCTGCATGATGTCAGGGTAAAGTCGGCGCAGGTCGACGCTCGCCAGGGTCCCTACGGCGCCGTGGCGGGCGACGGTACCGGCCAGCCGGTGACCGGATATGCCTACCCCCATCCCCCCCTGCACGATCGGCAGGAGTCGGTGGCCGCGTATCTGCAGCACGGGGTTCTCAAGTCCGGTCATAGGGGGCACGTCGTGGTCAGCTTGTGGGCTACCTGAGGCTACCCGACCCCCCGCCAAGACCACTTGAGGTAGATCAATTTTGGGGGTTAATTCCGCTGATCTTGCCGAAATGGCCGGCTGTGTACGGCGCCGATTTGCGCCTGGCTGGATGGAGCCTTAGTTCAGTAAGGGCTATTTCCCTGCCAGGCACCGCCCTGCAGGGGGTTGGACAAGCAGCCACCCAGTGCGCGGCCAGCCGGGACGCCGGCTCGCAGGGGCTCCTTTGCCGCCCCAGGAGCTCGCCATCGCTCCGGCTCCGCTGCCCCCAGGTCGCTGTTCAAAGCGCTGTACGGAGGGGCGTGCGACGCCAGGTCAGTGGCAAACCGTCGTCGCCGGATAGCGGCTGCCGAACCAGTACGCGTGAGCGCTCTGCACGCCGCGCACACTCCCGCAGGCCGGTATACTCAGACAATTCCCAGCGGAGCTGCCGTGTCCCACGAACCTCGCATTGAGTCGCTCGAAATCAAGGTCGCACATCTGGAACGTGCGCTGCAGGAGCTATCTGACGTGCTGTTCCGCCAGCAGCAGCTGATCGACGTTCAAAATGCCCGTCACCTGCGCCTGCTCGAGCGGTTGGAAAGCGCCGATGCCAGCGGCCCTTCGGATTCACAGTTCGAGGTGCCGCCGCACTATTGATTCCGGCTCCTTGCGCCTAAAGCGCTAGGGCTTAATTGTGGTATTTCGCGGTGTTTTATCTGCGGCGATGCGTCATCGTGACGGCAGGTGACGGACGCTGGTTTCGGTCGCTGCCGCTGCGAGTAGGGATGCCGCTCAATACCAAAACAGATGCTCGTCTGCAGAGCGCCCTCCGCCAATGGGGAGCGCACGACCACCGTCTGTTGCAGGTGCTGCGCGCCGTGCAGACGCCAGCGGGCTATCTGTCGCCGGAGGTGCTTGCCGCAGTTGCTGATTCGCTGAGCGTACCGTTGGCTCAGGTGCGGGGCGTTGCGAGCTTCTACAGCTTCCTGTCGACTGAGCCGGTCGGCGAGTTTCGGGTCCGGTTCTCCGACAGCATTACAGATCGCATGGACGGTAGCGCAGCGCTTCTCGACAAGCTCTGCCGGCTGCTGTGGGCGGAGCCCGGGCACGTGGCGGGCGATGGCCTGGTCAGCGTGGCAACGACCTCCTGCACGGGCCTTTGCGACCAAGGGCCGGCGATGCTGGTCAATGGGCGGGCAATAGGCCGGCTCGATCACGCGCGCATCGAGCGCATTAGCGAGCTGATTCTTGCGCGTATTCCGGTGGACCGTTGGCCCGCGGACTTGTTTGAGATAGTGGACATTGTCCGCCGTCGAGACCTGCTGTTGAAATGTGAACTTGAGCCGGGGGACGCACTGGCGCAGGCGCGGCGCCTGTCGCCCGCCGAGCTGATTGGTGTCATTGCCCGTGCTGGACTACGC
>SESE01000556.1_pt1 | contig 15576 bp, 11 predicted proteins | sample 3171371 | NCBI WGS metagenome assembly SESE01 (sample SAMN06051881, study PRJNA518727) | freshwater metagenome | biome: subpolar coniferous forest; feature: holomictic lake; material: water; isolation source: holomictic Lake 442, 13 m depth | place: Canada: near Kenora, Ontario | collected... | reverse complement strand
CCGGCTTCACCCTGCTCGCGATCAAGGCAAGGGCCCTCTCGTATCCCTCCTCGTTCAATTGACGTTGCCGACGCAACTCGGCGGCAATGTCTACCGCCGGACGCTCACGTGGGGTATATCCTTCGTTCTTCTCATCACCTACCAACTGATCAAAGAGGTCGTCGTAGTCTGGGTGGGAGTAGTCCGGGTAGTGGTTCATCCATTGCTCCTTGGTTCGCGGGTAATTGCCCTACGCCGCCCCCCCGGCCTTGATGGCCATCCAGAGAAATCCCTTTTTTGGCTGTGTCGTAGCAAGCGGCAGAAGGCGTCTTCGGTGATGGCCCTTCGGTCCTCATATGAGGTCTGGTCACTGCTGTTCACTTCTTCTTCCATGTCACCGAAGGGGTCGTTCAGATCCTGTAAATGGTTCATTTGGTGGCTCCGGAGTTGTAGATGGAGGGATCCCAGGGCGAGCTACAGGCCGCCGGACCCCTATGTGGGGTGGGGTGATCCGCCTCTGAGGCTTGCCGAAATTTCTAATCGCGCAGGTTGGGGACTTCAGGGTGTGAGATTTGGGTCGTCGTGGTTGATCACTCGATCATGGGTGGGTCGCGGTTTTGTTCATCCCCAGGGGCTGGGTCCAGTTGTTGTGCGTGATCAGAGCCGGGCAGATGTGGAACGGTCCGACGTAGTTCGCCGAGACCCAGGTGATCCACGTAGGCCATGGTGGTGGTCAGATTGGCGTGCCCCAGCAATCGGGACATGGCCACGGGGTCCTTGCCGTGGCGGATTCCTCGTATCCCATAGGTGTGCCTGAAGGAGTGGGGGCTGATGATCTTGGCGATCCCGGCCTGCTCCTGAAGACGGCTGATGAGCTTCCGAACGGCCCGGGCCCCAACCCGCTGATCTAGCCGAGCGGCTCGCCCGCGATCCTGAGCCAGGAACAACGGACCGGAGTCAGAGGTGCTGCGGCCCGTGTTGGTCAGGTAGAGATGGATGGCATGGATGACCTCTTCGTGGACGGGGACCATACGGTCCTTTCCACCCTTCCCGAACCGCACGTGCAGAACGTCCCCACCGTCCGCATCGCTGTGGAGGTCTTCGACATCCAGGGCGCAGAGTTCCCCAACCCGCAGCCCCGCACCTAGCAGGGTGGCCACCAGGGCCCGATCCCGAGGGTTTGACGTTGCTTGAAGGATCCGTATCGCTTCCGGGTCGGACAGCACGTTGAACGGCCTCATCACTGTGACTCGGGGAGCCCGAAGTGTTGCCCGAAGCACCCGGTCGTCGAACTGCCGAAGATCGAAGGTCCCGTTCATCCACTTCAAGAAGGCCCGCAAGGCCGCCAGGGCCTGACTGTGTGTAGAGGCCCGACGACCATCCACCAAGAGTTGTGCCCGGTAGGCGGCCAGACGCTGACCGTTCAGTTCCCGGACATCCACAACCTCGAAGAACGCGAGGGCGTCAGTCAGGTGTCGCCGATATGCCCTTCGGGTGTTGGGGCTGTCCACGTCGGCAGACAGGAACCCTTCGACGGCGTTCATGAACTGGATGGTCGTGGCCACCCCTTCGGTGCTGATAACTCCTGTTATCGGCACCATGGCAGCGGGCACGTGGACGACCATGTCCGGAGTAACAAGGTCGGGGTTCGGACGCACCTTTCGGGCGACCTCCGGGCTGACCTCGACGAGGCGGTGATCGTCGGGGGGCTTCACCCGAGGCGTCGCCTGGGCGGTTTTCTTCGGCGCCTTCTTCCCCATCACGCCACCCGCCGGGGGCCTGCGAAGACGTTCCGCTCGACCTTGTGGGATAAGACCCACTGCATGACCTCGGTGAAGACGAACCCCAGCTTCTTCCTGGCGCCGGGAACTGGGACGTGCGGGCACCCCATGTCGCACCACAGGTAGACCGTCCGCTTCGAGATCCCGCCGGGCATCAGCTCCCGGAGCCGGAGCACCAGCTCGTCCGTGCCGAGCAGGCGCTTGAAGGTCATGGTGGTGGTGTCGTTCTCAGTGGACATCGTCGTGGGGGTGGCCTTCGTGCTGGCGGTGGTCATCGGGTAGGTTCTCCGGTCATGTCGGCGGGCGGGTCGATCTGGTTCACGTCCACGGTGGTCGGCTCGGGGATGATGGGGACGACCTTGGTGAACATCTCGGTAACGCCCTCGAAGGTCTGTTCCACAACGATCTGGAGGTTGACCGGCACGAGCTGGACGTAGCGTTGGCTGGTGGCGATGCGTTCGTGGCGAAGGAGGTCGCGGATCTGGAAGGCGTTGACTCCCCGGGCGGCGTGGATGGTCGCGCAACTGGCGCGGAGCCGATGCGGGGTCAGCCCGGGCTTGCCGATCTCCGCCCCGGCCTGAGCCACGGTCTCTCGGGTGTATCCCTTCAAGTGCAGCGACCCCGCCCGCCCAGGCAACACCCACTCGGACACCCGGGGCAGGGCCATGACTGCCCTGCGAACTTCAGCGGCGACCGGCACCTTCTGGGCCTTGCCGTTCTTCGACCGGGCCGGGGCGTAGAAGGCCCAGTCACTGCTGAAGCCATCCCAGCGAAGCCTCAGCGCCTCGCACTCCCGGAGCCCCATGAGAAGCATGGCCCGGATGGCTACGCACTGGTGTTCGTTCCCGTAGGTGTCCACCTTCATCAAGAAGGGGATGAGTTCATCTCGAACAAGCAGGGGGCGGTTGTCTTCCGAATCGGGCTCGTAGGGCATCGCCTTCTGCAACGGGTTCTTCTCGATCTTCCGGTTCTTCACCGCCCAGTTGATGGCCATCGCCAAGTAGCGCAACAGGATGTTGACCGTGGACGGCATGAGCGAACGGGCCGAACCCTCCTTCGGGTTCAGCAGCTCCTGCTTGAACGCGATGATGCTTGCCGGGGTCAACCTCCGGATCTCCGCTGACCCCAGGACCGGTCGAATGCGGTCGAAGGCATAGTTGGCGCGGTCCAGATGCTTGGGTCTGGCGTAGCTGCTCTCCAGCCAGTAGTCCATGGCCTCGCCAACGGTCAGTTCGATCTCCAGACCCTCTTGCTGACGGAGAAGGTCGTCACGGGTCCGTTCGAGCAGCTTTCTCGCCGTCTGCAACTGGGTGGTGGGGAAGGTCCCCTCCTTGGTCTGGCGACCCACCCGGATCTTGTAGGCCCAGAAGCCCTTGGAGGTCCTCTTCAGCCCGTTCTTGTAGCCCGACCCCGCCATACCGCCCCTGGGTGACTGCCGGGGTCCTCCCCTGCATACCACCTAGTAGGGCGTTCACATCCTGGAATGCACTCCAAAGTGGATCCAGGTAGCGAAGCCCTGGTTGGGACGGAGGTCATACCATCGAAATATCCCGGAAGTATCTACAACATGATGTAGATAGGTGTTCGGGTCGGGGTGATGGGGGCCTCCTTGTCCTTCTTCAGGATGTGAAACAGTGCGAAGTCTTGTTTTAGTTATTTGCGCTTTTCTAAAACAAGGATCATCCTTGTTTTACTTTCCGGGGGCGCCATGAAGCGGGACATCACAGGCCGCTACGTCGTGCAGACGACCCAGGGCGAATCCGTCCGGGCCTTCGTCCCACACCCCCTACCACCCGATCCCCCCATCCAGTGGACCCCGGGGTTGCTGGCCGCCCAGCAGCGGGCCGCCCTGGCCCTGGGTCGCCTGGACGGCGTCACGGCCCTGCTACCGGATCCCGCCCTGTTCCTCTACAGCTACGTCCGCAAGGAGGCTGTGCTCTCCAGCCAGATCGAGGGGACGCAGTCCTCCCTCTCGGATCTGCTGGCCTACGAGAACCAGCACGCCCCCGGGGTCCCCCTCGACGATGTCGTCGAGGTGTCCAACTACGTCGCCGCCCTGAACCACGGGCTGAAGCGACTCAAGGAGGGCTTCCCGCTCTGCCTGCGCCTCATCCGTGAGATCCACAAGGTGCTGCTCACCTCGGGCCGGGGCGGTGGAAAGCAGCCCGGAGAGTTCAGGACGAGCCAGAACTGGATCGGCGGCAGCCGCCCCGGCAACGCCAAGTTCGTCCCGCCCCCCCACGAGGAACTCCCCGAGTGCCTGGGGATCTGGGAGGTGTTCCTGCATGGAGACGCCACCATCGCCGACCCCCTCACCCGGGCGGCCCTGGCACACGTCCAGTTCGAGACCCTGCACCCCTTCCTGGACGGCAACGGTCGCGTGGGCCGCCTGCTCATCACCCTGCTCCTCAGTGTGGAAGGCGTGCTTCGTGAACCCCTCCTATACCTCAGCCTCTTCCTGAAGCAGCACCGGGAGACCTACTACGAGCTGCTGCAAAAGGTCCGCATCGAGGGCGACTGGGAGGCATGGCTCGACTTCTTCTTCCAGGGCGTCACCGAGACCTCCGACAGCGCGGTCTCGACCGCCCAGCGGCTCCTCCAGCTCTTCGCCGACGACCGGAAGCGCATCCAGGCGAACGGCAAGATCGCAGGCTCCGTCTTACAGGTTCACCACTACCTGCAGGGGCGCCCCATCGCCTCCGCCTCCGCCATCGGTGACGCGGAGAACCTCTCCGCTGCCACGGTCAACAAGGCACTGAAGGCCCTGACCGAGCTGGGCATCGTCCGGGAGATCACCGGGGGCCAGCGGAACCGCCTGTTCGCCTACAGCCAGGTTCTGCAGGTGCTGTCCGAGGGCACCGAGAAGTAGCTTCTGTGCAGAGCAGAGCTAGGATCAGTGCTGAATAGCGCGATCAACGTATGAGATGCCCTTGTGGTTCTCGATGATCTTCAAGGCGGAGGTGGCTGCCAGTGTGTGGATGCATGCGTGATGGATGGTCATCACGGCATCTTGAAGATGATCATCAGCCTCTAGGGACTCTACTTTTAGGCCGATTTCGATCGCCTTGGACTTTGAGATGTGGCGCGAGTGGGACTTCGTCATGTCGTGATCACCGAGTTCCGCGAGGATCTTCTTGCACTTCCTGGCAGCACTCTTGTCCTTCGCGAACATGTTCTCCTTCAACCACCTGCCGACGATCTCTTCAGACATATCAATGGCCTTCTGGCACTCTCCGATCAGCGTCGGGTGGTATTTGGCGATGATCGGCTGCCAGACAGGAATACTGGCTGGGGACTGCGAAATGTCTGAGACGGCCTGCTTGAACTCTGCAAGGATCCCATGTGCAGGAAGTCCGTTGATCTGCGGGTCGATCGGGCCGAGGCTTGAGTGGTCCCCCATCAGGATGCTGTTACTCGCGCAGGCGATCATAGTGCCTGCTGACATGGCGATCTGGGGAACGATCACCCGGATGTTCTTGAACTTGACCCGTAAGTAGTCGACTAAGGATTCAGTGGCACCTATCTCGCCGCCCGGGGTATGAAGGATGAGATCCAACCCCTTGGAGAAGTCCATGGTGTGTAGGGTCGCCATGAACCCGTTCTTATCTCCGTCGTGGATCATGAAGGCCCGAGGGGACACAGGAAGATCCGCCTTCTGAAGCCAGCCGGAGTAGTAAAGGATCACATTGCGTCCGGTGAGCTTGTGGAGTCGAACCAGCTCTCTCTTCCGGATTGTGTCGAATATCAGGTTGGCGTCTTGCCGTGCCTTTTGTATCTCTTCACCGAGATCACGCCAGTTGGGCACGATGGCTCCGCAGTAACACTACCGTCCGAAGGTAAGAGGCTCGGTCGTGTGGCTGAGGCGCACACGGGACATCATTCCCCCGGTCTCAGGATCAACCAGGGGAGGAAGTTCCTTCCTGGGTTCCATGTAGATGGGGGGGACGGGGTAGTAAGGGCACGACTCAAGCTGCTCATATACCCGCATGATCTCTGACTCGGTGAACGTGGGCTTTGCCTTCTTGGCAACCATGGCCACCTCCTCCCTCAACTTAGATGATCTTGACCGGCAATGTATCACAAGCGTGCAACATATACCCCTTCTTGGGGCTGCGGCTTACCTAAGAGATCGGCCCGTATGGAGTTGGACTCAACTCCGGGGCCCGAGGGCCCTGGCTTACTCCTTGCCGTGAAGCTGACCTCCTGGAAGGCTGAGGTTGTGGTGTATGTGTGGGGTGGCCCCAGGGGCACCCCCGTAAACCAGCACCACGACTAACTCCAGTAGCTTCGATACCTTTCTTGTGATTCCAGGTGTCGGGGGTTCGAGTCCCCTCAGCCGCCCCAGATTAAAAAGCCCCCCGTTTGGGGGGTTTTTGTTCTGGGACACCTGGGCTCGAATCACATTCTCCCAGCTACCTGTCCCGACAGCACCTGGGTCCGTGTCATAGTCCCTCCGATGGCCAAGCCTCCGCTCAGTCTCCAGCTCCGCCCCGCGGACCCGCGCATAACCCACCACATGCACGAGGGTGGTTGCCTGGCCGGGAAGATCCCCTCGCCTGCTCAGGTCAACGCTTCATGAGGCGCTGGATCGCGATCCTCCTCCTCTGTCTGGCCTCGGTCTACCTCGGGGCCACTGGGGTGGATCGGTGTGCCGATGGCGTGGCGGATGACTGCGCGCCCATCTGTCACCTCCTTTGTGCCGACGGCTGCGCCACGGTGCCGGTGCCCGAAGCCATCGTGCCCCCAACCCCCGATCTCCTGCTCCGGCCGCGCTTCGAGACCCAACAGGTCGTGCATCTCGTTACCCTGGACATCGAACCAGAGAAGGACCCTCCCCGGGCTTGAAGACTTGAGCGACTGATCACGCGGTTGGGCCTCGCCCTGCCGCGCTGTCCCACCTTCTCCACCGAGGTCCCAATGCGAACCTTCCTCCTGGGGGCGTTGCCCTGCCTGCTTATGGCCCAGGCCCCGCCCCTCGCCTACGAAGACATCCTCACGCGGGCCCGCACGAGTCCCGAACAATACCGGACGGAGGCCCTGCTGGCTGAACGCCATCGGGCCTTGAGTGGCACCCGGGGGTTCCTCCGCGAGGGTCCCTCCCTGGGCTTCGCCGCCGGTCCCCGGACCAACCCCACGTTGCCCGCCACGACGGACCAGTCCGTGGAGCTAGACCTGCCGTTGTTCCTCGCCCCGGGAATACGGCGGCGTCTGGAGGCGTCGCTTGGCCAGGCTGACCCTGCGCTGCGGGAGGCAGCCAGGACCGAGGCCCAGTTCGACCTCCGCCGAGCCTATCTGGATGCCTGGTTGAGCGAACGCCTGCTGCAACTCCGCGAAGCTGATCTCACCACGGTGCAATCCTGGCTCAAGGCCGCCAGGGCTCGCCTGGAGGCGGGGGCAGATCCAGGGTTTCAGGTCAGCCTGGTGGAAGGCGAGGCTCTCCGCGCCCAGGCTGATCTGGACGAGACCCGCCGACAGCGACTGCATGCCTGGGCGGCCCTGCGGGCGGTGGCCGAGGTGGCGGGGGTCCCCACGCCCCTCGCCGATCCGGGGGAAGCACGGCCACCCCAAGCCGAAGGACTCACGGCCAAGTTCGAGACCAGTGCCTTGCGTCGGGCCATCCAAAGCCGATTGGACCTTGAACAACGGGCGCTGCTGCACCAGGAGGCCGTGGCCACCAGTCGCTGGAGCCTCCGGGGCACCTTCGCCAAGGAGGGCGAGGACCGCATCGGCAAAGTCGGACTGGCCTACCGGTTTTCCCGCCCCGGTGAAGGTCAGGCGATCAAACGGGAGACCGAGGCGACACTCCAGGCCACCCGGCGCGAGCTGGAGGTGGCCCTGCTAGAACTGGATGCCCGCTTCCAGTCGGCGCTGACCCAACTTCAGACCGCCACTCCGCCCTTGCCCTTCAAGGGCTTCGAACTGTCCCTCAATGCCATCAGCATGCGTCTCAGCGAAGGCAAGGAGCGACCTTCGGAGGCCCTCCCCATTCGCCGCCAACTCCTGGAGGCCCAGGCGGCGTCCTACCGCCGCCTCCAGGCGGCCCACCTGCTTAACGCCGAACTCCAGGCCCTCACGTCAGAGATGCACCCATGAATCACGCAGTCCACTATTCCCTGTTGACTCTAGCCCTGGTCACTACAGTTGCCTGTGATCGCAAGACCCACCCACCATCCGAAGCCAAGGCAACCCACGGGGACGCAGATGTCCACACGAAGGACGGTGCCCATCTTCCTCTGAAGGAAATCCGGGGGCTCAGCTTCCTGGTCGTCCCCGAACCGAAGGCGGGGGGAGCCTGGTATCCCGCCGAAGCCGTGAGCGACGAGTCCGCCCAAGCGATGCTCAGCAGTCCCGTCAAAGGCATCGTCTCGGCCATCCTCATCCCTCCGGGACAGCGCGTGGGGACCGGGGTTGGCCTGATCACAATCCATAGCCCTGAGCTGGCCCGGCTCAAGGCCGACTGGTTATCCAGCAAGGCGAAGCGCGAGCGCACCGAGGCCGAACTGGCTCGCGAGCAGCGGCTCTTCGAGGCCCAGGCCGGATCCCGACGCGACCTGGAAGCCGCTCGGAGCGAGGCCGCCACAGCCAGAGCAGATGAAGAAGCCGCACGACTCGCGCTGGAGGCCCGGGGACAGAACCCCGAAACCGCAGGCGCCGTCCTGACTGTGAAGGCCCCGAAGGGCGGCTCAGTCACGGCCTACAAGATCCAGCTCGGCCAGGGTGTCGAGGCGGGACAGGAACTGGGCAGCTTCCAGTCCGCATCCGCCGCCATCGCCCGCCTGGAACTGCCTCCGCCCGCACCCGAAGGCTGGCGCCCCGGAGCCGCCACTGAGGTTCGCCGGGGCGATGGCCAGCACTGGAAGGCTCGGCTAGAAGGCACGCCCACCACGCTCACCACAGACACCCGGCGGCTCAGCTACCGCGTGCGCCTGCTGGGGGGTTCGCTGCCCCTCCCCGGCACCTCCCTGGAAGTGAAGGTGCCCCTTGAGAACGCCGTCTATCTGCCCCAGGCGGCCCTTCAGCAAATGGAGGGGCGCTGGGGTGTCTACGTGGTGACCAAGGAAGAAGCCATGTTCCGGCCTGTCAAGCGCGGGTTGGATGTGAAGGACGAAGTGCTCGTGGTAGACGGGCTGAAGCCCGGGGAGACCGTTGTGGCCGAGGGCGCCTATCTCCTCAAGGCGTTCCAGCAGAAGCGTGCCCAGCCCGAAGAGGGAGGTGGCCATGGCCACTGATCCAAGCCTCCCAAACGGTTCCGACATCCCCCTCGATCCGGCGCTGCCGCATGACCCCTACGCGGTCTACACCCCTCAGCATCGGACCCTGATCCGCCGCTGGTTCGATTTCCTCCTCCCCCACAAGGGCTGGGTGTTTGCCCTCAGCCTTGTCTGGGGACTGGCGGGTGTGTTCACCTTCGGCAACCTCAAGCGGGACCTCTTCCCGGACATGAACCTGCCCATCCTCAGCGTGCTCATCCAGAGCCCTGGCCGTGCCACACCCGAACTAGAGCTGTCCGTGGCCCAGCCCACTGAGCAGGCCCTGGGCGGTATGCCCGGGGTCAAGCGCGTCGCGACGACCGTGCTGCCCGAGCTGGTCCAGGTGGTGGTGACCTTCGATGGCGACACCGATCCCTGGCGCGCGCGGCAGCTCGTGGCCGAGCGGCTGACTGGTGTGATCGGGAGCTTCCCGACCGGCACCCGTCCGCCCCTGATGTCCAGTGCGTCGGGCCGCCTTCAGGAGCTGATGGAAGTGGTCCTAGAAAGCGAAAAGGTGGATCCCATGAAGCTCCGGGACTACGCCGAGCAAGTACTGGGGCCCAGGCTCCAGTCCTTGCCTGGTGTAGCCCGCGTGGAGCGTCTTGGAGGACAGGAGCGGTCCCTCCAGATCACGCTGATCCCCGAGCAGGTCCGCAGCCTGGGGGTCGGTCTGGACCGAGTGATGGCGGCCCTGGAGCAGAGCCATCAGGACATGGCGACGGGAGTGCTGGAGATCCAGGACAAGGGTTGGTTCATGACCGTGGGCAGCCTCGCTGCGACCCCGGATGACGTGCGTCGGCTCCCGGTGCAGGCCGCCAAGGGGGTGGTGACCCTGGGCGAAGTCGCCGAGATCCGGGAAGCCCCGGCCTTCCGCCGAGGACTGGCCCGGCATGACGGCCATGAGGATGTGAGCGTGAGGGTGGTGAAGCAACCCACCGCTGCCACTCTGGAGGTGGCCGAAGGTGTGCGCGCCGCCGTGATCGAACTCAAGAAGGGCCTCCCGGAGGGCATGCGTCTGGAGGTGATCTACGACCAGGGGCGGCTCGTCACCCGCGCCCTAAACGGCGTGACCCTGGCGCTGCTGGTGGGCGGGATCTTCGTGGCCATCGTCCTCGTGGTCCTACTCGGGAACCTCCGGGGAGCCTTGCTGGTGCTGGCTGTGCTGCCCCTGGCCACCTTCGGGGCCGCGATCCCCCTACACTTCGCCGGGCTGGGCCTCAACGCCATGACCCTCGGCGGCCTTGCGATCTCCGTGGGCCTCCTGGTGGACGCCGCCGTGATCATGGTGGAGAACCTCGCCCACCGACTGCACACCCACAAGGAGCATGAGGAGCCCCGCCGCGTGGCCCTCACCCGGGCCGCCGCCGAGGTCGCCACTCCCATCCTCATCGCCGTCCTGGTGATCCTGGCCGTCTTCATCCCCTTGTTGTCCATGGGCGGCATCGCGGGCAAGCTCTACGCGCCCTTGGCGGTGGCGGTGGCCTCGGCCATGACCATCAGCTTGGTGCTGACCTTCACCCTGGTGCCCGCCTTGGTGGAACGGTTCCTGCCCCCGGGCACCTCCCTGGATGAGCCGCGCTTCGTGACGGCCATCAAGCGGATCTACCAACCAGCCCTCGACTGGGCCCTGAACCATGGCCCTCTGGTGCGCGTGCTGGCCCTGGGCCTCACCGTCCCCAGCATCTGGCTGGCACTCCAGCTTGGCACCAACTTCCTGCCCACGTTGGACGAGAGGGCCTTCATGCTCCTCTCCAAGGTCCCTGCGGAGAGCAGCCTGGAGGCTGTCGATCAGGCCAACGCACACCTGGACGCTCGGCTGAAGACCATTCCGGGTGTGGAATCCGTCTATCGCCGAAGCGGGCGTGCCGAGGTCACCGAAGACCCGTGCCCCATCACCGACAGCGAGATCATGGTGATCCTGAAACCTGATGCGGATGAGCGCACCGTCGGTCGGGAGGTCATGGAGACCGCCGAGGTCATGCCCTTCCCAGTAGAAGTGAACACCCCCATGCAGGAGCGCATCGCCGAGGGCATTGGCGGGACTCCAGCCGACATCCAGGTGAAGGTCTTCAGCCGCAACCTGGAGGCCCTTCGGTCGGCGATCCCGGAACTTAGGGACCGCCTCATGAAAGTCGAAGGCGTCCGCAGCGTGACTCCTGACACGCCAGACCCTATGCCCCGTTGGCGACTGGTGCTCGACGAGGAGGCCCTGCGACGCCTGGGCGTCCCCCGTCCTTTGGTAACGAGGACGCTTCAGGCTGCCCTCCAGGGCCTCCCCTCCGAGATCCGCTTCGAGGGCCCCCAGCGCATCGAGCGCATGGTCCGCTTCCCCAACGACGGGCGAACGAGTCCCGAGACACTGAAGGGCACCCCCCTGGTCCTGGATGATGGCCGGGCCCTGACGCTCGGTCAGGTGGCCCGGTTCGAGGAAGCCTCGACACCGACCCTGGTCCGGCGAGAGTCGGGTCAGCGGCGCATCGGCCTCAACATCCGGACTTCCGGCGACCTCGGTGGCACGGCCAAGCGCATCGAGTCGGCCCTGGAAGGTGTGAAGCTCCCCGAGGGCGCCTTCATCAAGCTGGGCGGGAAGATCGAGGAGGCCCGTGAAACCCAGAAGCGCCTGGGCCTCGCCATCGTGGCCGCCCTGACGCTGGTAGTGGGACTGCTCTACATCGCCCTGAAGACCTGGCGGGAAGTGCTAGTGGTTCTCGCCACCCTGCCGGACGCCTTCGCGGGCGCCCTCTTCGCCCTGTGGCTGGCCGGGGAGACCTGGAACATCAGCTCCATCGTGGGGATGATCGGGCTTTTCGGCGTGGCGGTGCAGAACAGCCTCGTGCTGATCACCCAAGCCAAGAGCCTGATGGCACAGGGCCTCCCCTTCGAGGCCGCCCTGCGGGAAGCGAGCCTGGGCCGCGTGCGCCCCAAGCTGATGACCGCCGGGGCCGCCATCCTCGGCCTGATGCCCATGCTGTTCGGCTTCGGCGGCTCGGAACTGGAGCGCCCCCTGGCCATCGCCATGGTGGGTGGCCTTGTCACCAGTACCCTCTTCACCCTGCTGGCCCTGCCCAGCTTCTATGCCTGGGTGGGGAAGCCGAAGACGGAGGCCGTGGTCGAAGGCCACTAGGTTGTGGTGTATCGGTGGGGTGGTCGCAAAGGTCACCCCGCAGATCCGCATGGGCACTCACTCCCCACGCTTCGATACCGTTCTTGTGATTCCAGGTGGCGTGGGTTCGCGGAGGCCCTCCGGAGGGAGGTTCCGACTCCCTGAGCCATTGGCGAAGGGGAGCGCAGTGCGGGGCGCTGCGCGGGAGGCGGAGGGCCAGGAGTGAGACCGGCAGACCGCGCTAGCGGGATGCAGGAGGGCCGAGACCCAGCGGCCACCAAGCCAGCGGAGGGGTCCCGAACCTTCCGGTTCGGGACCCCTTGCTTGGCAACCAAACGAAGGCTCGTCCCAGGATTGCCTCCCAGGCACGGTCTACCAACTGAAGCCGGTGTGGCTCTTGCTGTGACAGGTCAGGGTGCAGGTCTTGGTGGTGCCTGAGACGGTATAGGTGATGGTGGTTCCCGTCACCACGGTTCGATCAAAAGTGACCGTATCTTTCGCCGCTCCTTCCATGGCCGAGGTACCAAGGGTCGTCAGGTGGGCGTTGGCGCCAGCGGACCCGTTGGCCATGCGGTGACATTCGGTGCAGGGATATGCCTTGCTGACGGCGTGGAGGTTGTGCTCTCCCGAGTTGTAGGAGTTGTACTGGCCGGTGCCGTAGGCATGGCAGGACTTGCAGCCCGCCGAGGTGGTGATGTCGATAGTCCCCGTTCCCCACACTGGCGTGGTCTGGCCGCCGTGGCAGCTCACATTGGAGCAGGTCATGGTGCTGGCACTCCAGGTGGCTGTGCCGCTCTTGGCGTTGTAGGTGGTCGAGGGTGCCGCTGGGAAGGCCACTTCGCCAGGAGCGACCCGCAGGGTGTTGAGACCGGGTCGTCCGTTGGCATGGTTGTAGTGCGTGGTGGTCCCGGAGTCCGAGCCCGTATGGCAGACCGAGCACTGTCCAGTGACGCCCGTCAAGGCGTTGTGCGCTGCGTGGGTGCCGGCGACGTTGGGGAAGCTGGCACCGGTGGGCGGTTTGGCGTGGCAGGACGAGCAGGTAAGCAGGGTAAAAGGAGAACCCGTCTGATGGCAGGTGGTGCAGCTGGGGGCCGTGCTCATGGGTGACGTAGCGCCCGTTTCCGCATGGCAGACCTTGCAGTTGGCATTGAAGGTGATGAGATCCACAGCGGTATGGGCCGGACTCTGGTAGGGGACCACATGGTTGGCGCCCCCCGCCCAGGGGAAGTTGATGTGAGCCTGGTTGTGGCAGGTCACCGTGCAGGCCTGGGTGGCCACAGTGTAGGTTCCGCCTGTGAGGGCAATGGTTCCACTGGCCGCCGCCATCTGGCTGGTGGTGAGGGAGGTGAAGTGGCTGTTCGCCCCGAGACTTCCGTTCGCCATGTTGTGGCACTCGATGCACTGGGCATTCACGTTCGACCCAAGATGGAGGCTGTGCAGACCCGAATAGGCGCTGTTGGTTTCGGGCAGGCCCGGAGCCGTTCCTGTGCTGTGGCAGGACTTGCAGCCGGCATCTGTATTGATGGCAATGCTGCCGGTTCGCCAACTGGGCGTGGTGAGGCCACCATGGCAGCTGATGTTCGAACAAGTCATGGCCACAGGATCGAAGGACGCTGGGCCGGACTTCCCATTCACACTGGTCAGCACGGAGACCACCCCGGGCTCAAGGCGGAGGCTGTTCTTGCCAGGGATGGCATTGGCATGGTCATAGTGCGTGGACGTACCGGAATCCGCATTGTTATGGCAGGTGCTGCACTGCGCCGTGATGCCGGTCAGCGCATTGTGTTTGAAGTGCTTGCCCGCCACATCGGGGAAGGCACTGCCCACGGGCGGCTTGCTGTGACAGGAGGTGCAGCTGGCCTGGAGCAGAGGGGAACCGGCCTGGTGGCAGGTGGTGCAGAGCGGGGCGCTGGAAAGCGGGGAAGTGCCGGTGACTGAATGGCAGTTCTTGCAGTTGCCATCGAAGGACGTCTGGCTATTCACGCCAGTGTGTCCAGTGTCTGCGAACGGAATCGCATGACTGGCGCCGCCGCCCTTCCAGGTATAGGAAGACGGATGGGCGTGGCCATGGCAACTGAAGGCGCCCCCGCTGCCACAGGACTGGCTGGCGAGGTCGTAGAGGGCAGTCCCCGTGGCCGTGCTGAAGGCCACGGTCTGCCCGGCCGGGCCTTCCATCTGGGCGGTGTTCAGGAACTTGAAGTGGTTCTGGGCCCCGGTGCTGCCGTTCGCCATGGCGTGGCACTCCACGCACTGCAGGTTCTGAGTGGAGTTCAGGTGCAGGGCGTGCAGCCCAGAGTAGGGACTGTTGCTCTCTGGTAGCCCAGAGGCGGAGCCCAGGACATGGCAGGAGCGGCAGCCCGCTTCCGTATTGGAAGCGATCGTGCCGGTGAGCCAATTCGGAGTGGTCTGTCCGCCGTGGCAGCTGACATTGCTACAGGTGAACAGGGTGGGACTGAAGGCGGCAGTGCCCGCCTTGGCGTTGTAGGCAGGATCGCTGGCCACTTCGCCCGGACTGACTCGCAGGGAATCCTTTCCGGTGCGGCCGTTGGCGTGGTCGTAATGGGTCTGACTGCCGGAATTGGATCCCTGGTGGCAGGCGGCGCAGGCCCCGGTCACATTGGCCAGAGCATCGTGCTTCGCGTGACTGCCGGCCACATTCGGGAAGATGCCTCCGGCCGGGGGCTTGGCATGGCAGGAGGTGCAATTGGCTTGGGTGAGAGGTGACCCCGCCTGGTGACAGGCTGTGCACAGCGGTGCGGTCGCCACCGGCGAAGTGCCGGTGATGGCATGGCACAGACCACAGTTCGCATCGAAGGCGGGCTGGGTGGCTGCCGTGTGGGCGGTGCCCAGGAAGGGGATCAAGTGATTCGGCTGGCCAGGACCATTGACGTGGCAGGCCACGCCGCTGACCGAATCCGAGAAGCAGCTCGGGGCCGCCGTAAGCGGCGGTGTCCGCCCCTTGGTGCCGTCATGGCAGATGGCACAGGCCACATCCCGGTTGCCCGAATCCCGGTGCGAGGCCACGTAGCTCGGGAAGGCTCCGGGTCCTGCATTCCAGACATTGGCGTGGGCCTTCGCCTGGGTGTGGCAGGTGGCGCAGCTGGTTGAGGCATTCGTGCCGCCCGCAAAGCTGGTGGTTCCCGGCGTGCCGTGGCAGGTCTGGCAGGACGCCAGGTCCTTCTTCGCCTGCAAGCCGTGGAAGGCACCACTGGTGGCATCCTTCCAGATCGCTCCCAAGGCATGGGGCGCCGCCTCGGGGCCGTGGCAGAGGGTGTTGTTGAAGCAGCCTGGGGCAGTCCCCGCCGGGGCGGGAACGGCCGGGTGGCCGAAGGGATTGGCCGCCGCGCCTGGGTAGTGGCACTGCGCACAAACGGCTGCATTCGAAACGTCTGCTGTGGTGTGGCTCAGGGCCGTTCCAGCGGAGGTTCGCCAGGGCTTGACGGGATGCGGGGCCGCCACGCCA
>SESE01000554.1_pt1 | contig 15589 bp, 16 predicted proteins | sample 3171371 | NCBI WGS metagenome assembly SESE01 (sample SAMN06051881, study PRJNA518727) | freshwater metagenome | biome: subpolar coniferous forest; feature: holomictic lake; material: water; isolation source: holomictic Lake 442, 13 m depth | place: Canada: near Kenora, Ontario | collected... | reverse complement strand
TTGTTGCCAGACCCCTACTCAGCCCAAGTATGCCTGGCGGACGCGCTTATCGATGAGCAGATCGGTGGCGGGGCCGAAGAAGGCGACGCGGCCAGCCTCAAGGACGTAGCCGCGGTCAGCCGTCTGGAGCGCGAGCGAGGCATTCTGCTCCACGAGCAGGATCGTCACGCCGGTCTCGCGCAGGCTGCGGATGATCTGAAAGATCTCGCGCACGATCAGCGGCGCGAGGCCCAGGCTGGGCTCGTCGAGCAAGAGCAGGCGCGGGCGGCTCATCAGCGCGCGCGCGATTGCCACCATCTGTTGCTCGCCGCCGGACAGCGTGCCGGCGATCTGATTGCGTCGCTCGGCCAGACGGGGGAAGCGATCAAACTGCCGGTCGATGTCGGCGCGTACCTCGGCGTGGTCACGGCGGGTATAGGCGCCCAGCAGCAGATTATCGAGGACCGACTGCCGCGTCAGCATACGCCGCCCCTCAGGGCTATGGGCGACCCCCATACGCACCACCTCTTCGGGGCGCACCCGTGTAAGATCCTTCCCGGCGTAGATGATTTGGCCGGCGGCGGCGGGCACGAGCCGCGAGATCGCCCGCAGGGTCGTACTCTTACCGGCCCCGTTCGAGCCGATCAGCGCCAGAACCTCGCCTGGCTCGACCGTGATCGTCACATCGCGCAGCGCGCTGATCCCGCTGTAGTTGACCGAGAGGTTCTGGATCTCAAGCAGTGGGGCCATGGCCTACTCGTCTCCAAGATATGCCTCGATGACGGCCGGATCGCTGCGCACCTGAGCAGGATCACCAAGCGCGATGAGCTGGCCGAAGTCCAGCACCGCGACACGGTCGCAGAGGCCCATCACCAGCGGGACGTGGTGCTCGATCAGCATGACGGTGAGCGGGAGTCGGTCGCACAGATCGCGGATAAACTCGCTCAGCCCGTGCTTCTCGCTGGGGGTCATCCCGGCTGTGGGCTCATCGAGCAGCAGCAGCCTTGGCTCCAGCGCCAGGGCGCGGGCGATCTCCAGCCGGCGCTGGTCGCCATACGGCAGGCTGCGGGCCTGCGCGTCGGTGCGCTCCGTCAGCCCGACCATGGCGAGCAGGTTCAGGGCGCGCTCGCGGGCCTCGCGCTCCTCGCGGCGCGCAGAAGGTAGGCTAAGCATCCCGGCCAGTGCGCCGGTGCGAATGTGGATGTGGCGAGCGATCATCACGTTCTCAAGGGCCGAGAGGCCGCCGAAGAGCCGGATGTTCTGAAAGGTCCGGGCAATGCCGCAGCGGGCGATCTGGTGCGGTCGCTGGTGCAGGAGGGTCTTACCGGCGAAGATCAGCGTCCCCGCCGATGGCTGGTTCAGGCCGGTGATCAGATTGAACAGCGTCGTCTTGCCCGCGCCGTTCGGCCCGATCAGGCCGAAGATCTCGCCCGCCCGCACCGCAAAAGAGACATTATTCACCGCCAGCAGCCCGCCGAAGTTACGGCTCAGGCCGTGGGCCTCAAGGATGATCTCAGAGCGAGCGGCCTGTGCCATATCATCGTGCCTAACTGTGGCGGCGGCGCTGGAACAGGCGCGGCGTGATTAGGCCCTGGGGCAAGAAGATCGTGCCGATCACCAGCAGGACACCGTAGATAATCTGGCGGCTATCGGCCAGAAACTGCGCCAGGCCGACGGGAAGCACGCCAACTCCGGCACCAGCACGCAGCAGTTCAGGCAGCGCCGTCAGCAGCATCCCACCGATGATCGGGCCGACAAAGCTGCGCGAGCCACCGATGAGCACGAAAGCGAGGTAGTTAATCGCGGCGTCGAAGGTTCCCTGGCGTGCGTTCCAGGTATTGAGCAGATGGGCGCTGATGACGCCGACCGTCCCGGCGAGTATCGCGCCGAGGGTGAAGGCCAGCACCTTGTAGTACGTGGGGTCGATTCCGATCGCATCGGCGGCCAGCTCGTCCTCGCGCAGGGCCACAAAGGCCCGCCCGGCGCGGGTACGCTCCAGCCGATAGATCAGCAGTGCGCTGATCAGCAGCAGGGGTACGACGACCCAGAGATAGCCGGTCTGGCTTGCGAAGGGCTGCGGGATATTGAAGATCCCGATCGCACCGCCGGTAACGTATTCGAAGCTATCGGCCAGGGCGAGGATGCGGATGATCTCGACGAAGGCAATGGTGGCGAGCGCCAGGTAGATTCCGCGCAGGCGCAGGGCCGGGATGCCAACGACCACGGCGAGCGCACCCGAGAGCAGCGCGGCGATAAACATCTCGGCCAGCAGGAGCGCGAGCGGGTAGGTGCCGTCGGGGCTGGGGAAGAGTCGGGTAGACATGAATGCGGCGATATAGCCGCCGAGGGCGTAGAAGCCCGGGCTCGCAAGCGAGAGCTGTCCGGCCATCAGGGGCAGGTAGAGCGACAGCGCGAGCATTGCGGCCAGCAGCATCGTGACGATGAGGAAGCCGTTGTCGGTAAAAAACTGGGTCATGCGTGTGTTTGTAGGGGCGAAGCAGCGGCTGCCGCTGCTTCGCCCCTAGGTAGCGCCACAGGATGGCGTGGAGTCGAGGATTTGACACAGCCGAGCGCATCCGTAAGCTAGATGGATGCAAAACCTCACCATGCTTCCGATGCGCCCGGAGTTGGCAGTATGCCCCAACCCGGCCTGTGGCGCAAGTGACCGGATCGGTATCCATCGGCTGGCCTACGGCTGCATGCGCTGCGCCCAGGCCATCATGCAGGCGAGCCAAATCACGCTCGGGGTGATCAACACGGCCTACATTGAGCGGCTGAATGCCACCTTTCGCACCTGGCTGCCCGCCTTGACCCGCCGCTCGCGCACCCCCGCGCGGCAGGTGCCGCACCTCGAAGCCGCGATGTTTTGGATGGGCGTGGTGTATAACTTCTGTCGCGTTCATACGACTCTTCAGGGAACGCCCGCGATGGCCGCCGATCTGACCGACCATGTCTGGTCCGTGCGCGAACTCTTGTACTACCGAGTTGCCCGTGAGTAGCTCCACGCTATTATGTGGGGCTACCCGCCCCTACGTTATGGGTCACACCTTCTGCACAACAGCGCGTCCGAGGAGACCCTCAGGGCGAGCAAGCAGCATCACAAAGAGCAGCGCGAAGGCGACCGCTTCTTTGTACTGGATGTAGGCCGGCGGCACGAACGCCTCGATCAGGCCGAGGATCAGGCCGCCGAGGACGGCGCCGGGGATGTCGCCGAGGCCGCCGAGGATGATCACGGCGAGCCCCTTGAGGCCGAAGGCGATGCCAAAGTATGGCCCGCTGATGCTGACGCTGACGCCGACCAGCGTGCCAGCGATCGCCGCGATGAATCCGCTGATAAAGAAGGTTAGCATAATCAGCCGGTCCGTGCTGATGCCGAGCAGGCTGGCCGTGGTCGCATCCTCGGCCACCGCCCTGAGCGCCCGGCCGATCATGCTGCGGTTGATAAACAGGGTTAGCGCGACGACGATCACAATTGAGACGACAAAGATAATGATCTGCACGGTTCGCACGGGCACCGGGCGGTCGGCGCTGCCGAAGTTGATCGCTGGCGGGATCGCGCCGAAGGGGCGGCCGGGGTACGAGAAGTTCTCAGCGCCGACCATATACTGGATGATGTTGACCAGCGTGATCGCCACGCCGAGGCTGGCGACGAGCGTCAGCAGCGGGTCGGCACCGCGCAGGCGCAGCGGGCGGAGGGTCAGCCGCTCGATGACGACGCTCACCAGGCCGGAGATGATCGCGCTGACAAGCATCGCCGCCGGGAAGGGCAGTCCGAAGGGGAGCGCCATGCCTGCGAGCAGACCATTAAACCCCCAGGGCGCTCCGGTCAGCGTGTAGGTGAGGTAGGCACCGAGGGTAAAGACTGCGCTGTGGGCGAAGTTGATGATCCGGAGGATCGAGAAGACCAGGGTATAGCCGAGGGCGAAGATCGCGTAGATCCCGCCGATGGCCAGCCCGTTGAGCGTATTTTGCAGCAGTGTCGTTGCGCTCATCGCACCGGTGGGGTGCGGGGGCGGCGCTGCCGCCCCCGCAGTATTTTTTATTGGATGTGGGCGGCGTAGCCGCCCACATCCAATAAAAAGCAAGTCTGGACGCAGCCCCAGCGGCGCGCTACTTAATGAACTCGAAGGTACCGGTGGCACCGTCCGGGTTCATCTTGATCTGGGCGACGTAAAACTGTTTCTGGTTGATGTCACCGCCGCCATTCTCCAGCTTGGTGAAGGAGATCTCGCCCAGCGGCGTCTGGTAGGTGCCGCCCTGGATCTGGCTGTTCAGCGCGGTTCGCAGTGCGGCCAGATCCATCCCCGCCAGCGGATTCTGCTTATCCAGCGCCGTGAGCGCCTCAACCATAATCTGCACACAGGTGAAGGTCTGGGCCGGGATCTGGCCGGGTTCCATGTTCTTCTGGCGCTTGTACTGCTCGCTCCACGCCTTGTTGATCGGGGTGTCGAGGGCCGGGCTATATGCCTGGGCCACGAGAATACCGTTGCAAGCTTCTTTACAGACCGAGTAGATGTGCGAGGTATTGAAGCCATTGCCGCCGACGATCAGCCCCTTGTAGCCTAGATCGCGCAGCTGGCGAACGAGATTGCCGCCGTCTGCGGCCAGGCCCGAGATGATCACCAGGTCAGGCTGATCATTCAGGAAAGCCGTCGCCTGCGTGGTGAAGTCGGTATCCTTTGTCGACCAGGTCTGCACCGTCCCCAGAGTCAGCTTAAAGGTGTCAGTCACGGCCCGCTGGAAGGTGCCGGTCTCAGACTTGCTGAAGGCGTCGTCCTGGGCGTAGCCGACGGAGACTTTCTTGATATTGGGGTTGATGTTCAGGGCGGCCTGGATCGCGTTCGGCGCGACCTTCGCCACCGGGGCGGAGACGCGGGTCACGTAGCTGCCGATCTCAGGGATACCTTTAGCGGTGTTTGATGGTGCGAGGACGGGGACACCGGCCTGGTTGGCGATCTTATCGGCGGCGAACGCCTGCTGGGAGAGGGTCGGGCCGACGATGCCCACGACCTTGCTGGTGTTGATCAGGGTATTGAAGGCGTTGATCGCGCCCTGCTCATCGCCTGCCGCATCCTGGATCACGAGCTTGATCGGACGACCGTTGACGCCGCCCTGGGCGTTAAAGTATGCCTCGGCGATCTTTGCGGCGTCGGCCTGATCCTGGCCAAGTAGCGCGACGTTGCTCGTCTGTGCGACAGCGACGCCGATCAGGATGGGATCGCCCGTTGCGGCGGTGGTACCAGCGGTAGCGGCGGTGGGGGCGGCAGTTGTGGCAGCGGCGGTGGGCGACGCGGATTGAGATCCACCGGTCGATGGGGCAGCTTGACCACAGGCAGTTAGCAGCATTGTCAGAGTCGCGAATAGCACAACGACTCGGACGACAACGTCTCTCATGTCGTTCTCCTGGGCAATTTGCGGATACGGAAGTCAGGGAATAATCAGGGCGATTATAGCCGACTATTCACAATCTGCTGGTAGGCCGGTTGTGAAGGAGGTTGCAAAGTTACCTCACCGCCGAGAGTACTAAAATGGTGATCCGCTCGGCTGGTGCCCGAAGGCTTCTACATAACGCGCCACTGCCGGATGGGTTAAAGTGTCACACGATCACTGTTGACATTCAATAAAGGCTATGCCCGCATCGAGTACCAGAGTCACGCTATCATCCGAGTGCCCCGGCGTGGCGAGCACCTCGCCGACAATGCCGATCTGCTGCAGAAACGTGCGGCTCTGGGCCAGGCTGAGGGTCACCGTGTCGGTGAGCGTGATCTCCTGGTAGCGGTACTGCGGCTTCATGAATCGGGCGAGCTGCGGGATGGCGGCGAGCTGAGGCTCTAACACGATGAGCTGTATTCCCTGGTGCTTCAGCTCCTGGGCCAAGCCAGCGTGGTCAGGATGGTAGTGGGTGATCAACAGGTAGGTGATGGCGCTAAGGGTGATGCCGGTGCGCTTCAACGCGTGATTGAGCTTCGGCAGCGTGCCAGGGAATCCGATATCCACGAGCAGCTTGGTCGTCGCCGTCTCAATGACGTAGCAGTTGGTCGAGTCGTAGCCGACATTCACGATGTTGCGCATCGGCACCTCTTCCCGCCGGTGGGCGCTGCGCGCTGCGCTACGGCTTAGCGACTGCCTGGCAGAGCAAAATCGATGCCCTCAGCCGCTGCCGTCCCGTTAGTCCGGCCGGGATAGCTCAGCCAGGTCATCGCGATGTTCAGCTCTTCGATGATCGTTGCGGCTTCAATGCGGCGCCCGTCCTCCAGCTCGATCGACCCCGTGGTATGCGCATCGCGTGCTGAACCCAGATCACCGGGACGCCCAGGCGCCGGGCGTTGTCGACGGCACTGCAGATGTTCGTGATGACGCGAGGCGCTTCCCATGCGTCTTCTACGACGCCAACCTGCACATCGACGACCAGCAGCACGGCCTTGTTGCCTGCTCGGATGCTTGCCATGGGGATCACCTCCAGGATAGGTTCTCCGTCGTTCGCGTCAGGCAACACCGCGCATCCGCTGCGCAGCCCGACGTTTCGTAGACCCATGATACGACACGCCATAGGCTGGTGCCACAGGAAGTCCCGCCGCGTGCTCGCAGATCAGGTCACCCTGCCGACGTGCGCCCGGCGTGATGATCGCCGGCGGTGCCGGTGGAATAGTCGCCAGATTCCGAGGCTGTCCACCCCGTCCACAGCATTCCATAGCCATCTGCGGCGACTTTGGCTACATGATTGGCTACATGACGATGCGGCGCGAGGATCTCTGTGATCCTCGCGCCGCATCAGGAAGCCCTAAACCTTGGTGAGCCGGGAGGGGATCGAACCCTCGACCCTCTGATTAAAAGTTGGGTGGAAGCGCGTCCGCACTTGTCCACAGGCGTATTTTACCGCGTCCTGACGCGATGTGCAAATCCATACAAGCTGCTGATTTCCACCTCTGTCTACCCCCTTGGCAGTACGCTGGCAGTATGGATCTCCGAAATAGTGTAAAGCTTTTTTGAGTCAGATTGTCATGGGAAAGAGTGTAAAAAGTTTTTGTTTATGCCTCTCTGAAGGCGTTGAGCGCATTCGAACTTTCTACAATGTACTGACACCCTTGAGCAAGTAATTCCGCTATTGATTCTCATGACACGCCACTGTCATCGCCATCATCGCCCGCGCCATTGCCCGCATAGAAGTCGCGCGCCGCTATCACATCCGCGCGACAGACGGCGAGAGTGGCTTGCTCCGTGTGATTCGGTAGGGTTGGTCATGGCGCGAACTCATAGGCGATGCTGGTGATGCGGCCGCGCCAGTAGGGCCACGGCCCCGCCGGGAGCATCCACGCCACCTCGCCCTCGATTGGGACGCGCATCCCGTCGCGCAGCTCGTAGCGGCTCCAGCGGCCCTCCCACGGCGTTGGGACATTCACGCCGTCAATCAGCGCCCCACGCGCCTCGGCGCGCATGGAGTCGATCAGGCCGTCGGCGTGGAAGCGGAAGAGCAGCGTCACGCTCGTGTCGCCGTCCTGCATCGCGGTGGCCGAGGTGTCGTCAACTGCCGTCCAGCGCACGCCCTGGCTGGGCAGCAGCGCCGTCGGGTACCAGGCGGTCTCGGCAAACCAGCGCAGCAGCTCGCCCTGGGCTGCCTCCGGCGTGCCGCGCATATTCGCCACCGACACCAGGCCGAACAGCGATGCGTGCAGCATGCCCTCCCCGGCGATGTAGGCGTCGTGGACGCGCACCGGCAGGCCGGGCATCAGCGCGATGCGCGCCTCCCAGTCAAAGCCCGGCCGCTGGGTGATCACGCGCTGGGTCGAGGTGAACGGCTTCCACTGGTCAGTCGTCAGGCTCATGTTGAAGGTGCCGGTGTGCTCCAGTGTGACGGCCGCGATCATGGGCTGGCCGTCAGTCAGGGCGGCGCGAAAGTAGCGCTGCACCGGCGCCGGCAGGCCGATCAGCTCGCTTGTATGATAAACCGTTGGCCCGACCGGCAGGCGGCCAGCATCGAGCCGGGCGTGCATCTGGTTGGTTTCGGACTGCCAGCGATACGATCCGTAGGCGAGGGCGGCGGCAGTCGTGGCCGCTAACCCAAGGGTGATCCGGAGAACGATCTTCCACATCGTGAGCCTCTTTCAATACCGGCTGGTTCAATGGAGTGACCTGGCGACCCGCTCATCTGCGCGCAGTATCGGCTCAGCGCCTTTCTGCCGCATGATGTATAGGCCATACCACATGAACATACATGTGAGCGCGACGCCAGCGATGGCATTCCATACAGCTGGAATAGCAGGCCCTCCGATAAAGCCGGTGAAGTCGATCAGCGTATGGGCGATGACCAGCGGCCACAGGATGCCGTTCTTGAGCACCAGTGCCGCAAAGGCAAAACCGATGGCCAGGGCATAGGCGATCTGTATCAGGATAGCGGTACCACTCTTGCCTGAAAGCAGATTCAGCGCGTGGGACAGGCCAAACAGGAGCGCGGTGATCACGGCCGCCTGCCAATGTCCGCGTGCCTTCAGCGCGTTGAGCATCAGCCCGCGAAAGATGGCCTCTTCGGCGAAGCCAATCAAGCACGCGATGGCGAGCAATTCCACGCAGCGAGTCGGGCTCGGTACATTCAGGCCCACGCCGAGATTGATCAGGACGGGGAGGAAGAGCGGCAGAAAAAAGAACAAGTGATGGGGTTGCGCAGGTCGCGTGAAGCCGACCGCCCGCCACCATCCCAGCGCGCTGAGGGCACCGACGACAAGCACGCTCAGGGTACTATTAGCCATACCAGTAATGGCCTGATTGGAGAGATGCGCGACAGCCGCGATGGTGCCGGCCATTAGATACACGACAATGACGATGATTTCCAGGATTGCCACGAACCAGTACGGGTGACGTTCGACAAAGCGCATGGTGTGAGCGCCCCTTTCTCTCATCATCAGATGCCAGGTTGCCACGGTAGCTACGATGACATACCGACCGTACCCGATGACGACGCACCTCCTCGTGCTGCCATCATCGGTCGTTGGGCGACACAGGCTACGGGGTCGGCGCGAGGGCCGGCAGTTCCAGCGCCTGGGCGGCAGGCCTGCCAGCGCCACCGGCGCGGCGCGCCACGATCAGCGCGCCGAGGGCCAGCACAAAGCTCACCAGCGAGACCAGCCAGCCCACAACGGGCAGGCGCCCCAGCAGGGCCAGGAGCAGCACGCCGCCGAGCAGCGCCGCCAGATCGTTCGCCTCGCGGCCCAGCGCCGTGGCCAGCCGACGCCCGAGCCAGAGGCCGGTGATCAGCGGGCTGAGGAACCAGAGCATGGCCAGGACGCTGAACAGCGCCAGGCCCAGCACCACCCCCGGGAACCAGCCCCAGAACAGCACCATAGCGACGATCAGCAGGGCCGATGCCAGGGGCAGGAAGATGAACAGGAGCGCGGCGAGCAGCCCGTAGAGCCCGGCCCGGCCCGGCTGGGCGGCCAGGACGCTGGCCGGGCCGGTCAGTAGGCGCGGCGTCAGGCGCAGGGTCAGCCAGGCCAGCAGCGCGAAGCCCGCGAGCACGAGCGCCGTGCGCAACAACCAATCGAGGAATGCGGCCAGCGGGTCGGGGCGCTGCTCCGGCGTGGGTGGCGTGTACTGCGCCGTGGCCGCGATCGCTTCGAGGGTTGGGTTTGGCACCGTGCTCGTGTAGCGCAGCGCACCGGAGATGTGCGCGGTGTCTGCCACGCTGAGCGAGTTGGTCGCAATCTCCGCATTCCCGCCCACCGTGGCCGCAAGCGTCGCGGTGCCCATCCCCAGCCAGAGATTGCGGACGATCATGCCGTCAACGCTGCCTGCCCCAGCCCCAAGCACCGCGTCGCCGCCAACCCGCGCGCGCTCGGCCAGGTGGACGCCCGGTGTCAGCGGCTGCTCGCCTGCGGCAAACGGGATCATGGTGCCGCCGCCCCCGCCGGCAATCAAGTCCTCACCGACCGTCCCTGCGACGGCGACCTCGGCGCCCGCCGCGCGCATGTCGCCATCGACCCGCCCGTTCATCTGGATGCTCGCGCCTGCCAGCAGCGCATCGCCCGTGACGGTGCCATTGATCACAATGGTTCTGCCTGCGGCGATCAGATCGCCCTCGACCGTGCCATCGATGTAAATCTCCGAGGCTGCGATGTAGAGGTCATCGGTGATCACCTGGCCCTTGGGGAGCCGGTAGACATCGGTGCTCGCAAACGCCGCCGCTCGGGCGGTCTGGGTGACGGTCACGCTCAGCGCGACGCCGAGCGCCACGATCAGCCAGAAGCGCACCTGTGTGAATCGATTCATGGTTTCCCTCTCAGTATGATTGCTCGGCGTTCATCACGCGTTCCGAAACGCCAGTACGCGAGGTTGTACGTTCAGTCTCGCGCGTGCGGGCCTTGGTGCGATGAACATTGCTCATCACGTTCTGGCAGCCGATTCACGCGCTGGGCCAAGGGCGAGATAGCGCCGCAGGCTCGGCTGGAAGCTCTGCAGCACGATTAGCAGCCCCAGGCTGCCATAGACGAACTGGAGCCAGTCCGTCCCGCGCACCATCAGCATCTCCGTGACGATCCAGATCACCTGACCCAGGCCGATGGCGAGCGCCGCGCTCCACGCCCAGTGCGTGCCGGTGAAGCGGGTCAGCGCCGTGCCGAGTGGCCACGCTGGACGAAACCATAGTGCCAGCAGTGTGGCGAACGACCCCAGGCCAAAGACGATCCCGAGGAGCAGGCCGGGGATCAGGAAATCACGAAATGGTGAGAACTGGAGGATGGACCGGGGAATCTGGAACCAGGTGCCGGTCGGGTTGAGCACGAGTACGATCCCCCCGAAGGCCGCACTCACACCGAGAAAGGCCAGACAGCCAAGCAGCCAGCGCAGGCTGCCGGGGCGCGCGGGCGGTCCCGTTTGCGGCGGCAGCGGCGTTCCATCGACAGGGCGCTGCCGCAGTTTCTCAAGTGCCGCACCGATCATGAGGCCGAACGCAAGCCCTGCCGCAAGATGATGCGTGGAGATCCCGAAAGCGGTTCCGAGCATGATGCCGATGGCAATGCCCACGCCCCATTTCGGGGATTGGCGCGTCGATTTCTTATCCAGCTTGTTTGCCTTTTTCTCTGGCGATTGGACGCCGCCACATGTCGTATACTGCGCCGATCACGGTGCCAATGCCAGCGCCAGCGATCATCCCGAGCATCATATCGCCGAACAGCATCCCGACGACCAGACCCAATCCGGCTCCGATGCTGATGCCTGCGCCGACGCTGATGGTTGGCGAGCTCCCGGTCGGCCCAGCGCCTGCGGTCGTCTCAGTGGCGTTTTCGTTATCGTCGCACATCTCAATCTCCTTTTCATCGGTGCGCCAACAGCTCGCGCTGCCTATCGATAAGCGCCGACGCCTCCTCGGGCGGGAGCATACGCCACATGTGATCCGTGATGATCAGCGTCACCGTCATGATGCTCATCGCCACGTACACGCCCGCCGTGACTGGTAGCCAGAAGCCGGCGGTGTTGTTCACGGCGGTGTGCAGCAGCACGACCAGCCACAGATTGCTCCGCGTGCGGTTGAAGCACCAGGTGAACAGGACCGTCGTCGGGATCGTGGTGACGATGCGCAGCAGAATGCCGGGCAGGCCGTCGGGGAAGATGCCGTGGTAGACGCCCTGGAGGTGGAGCGGTACGTGCCAGAGGCCCCAGACCACGCTCAGCAGCAGGCTGGCCACCAGCGGGCTGTGCCGCGCCTGCAGTCGTGGCAGCGCAAACCCGCGCCAGCCGGCCTCTTCGCCCAGCGGCCCGCCGTAGAGCAGCGTCGCCACGAACGTGGTTACGAGCAGCGGCAGCAGCGCGCGCACCGGCTCGGTGCGGGGAAAGGTCGGCAGCGGCTGCCCCAGCAGCGCCATCAGGGCGATCCCCGCCGCGCTGATGATCACCGGCAGCAGCAACGCCGCGCCGTACCAGATCGGCGACACGCGCCAAGCGGTGAGGGTGTGCAGGAGCGTGCGGACGCCAAGCCGGCGACTGAAGCTGTTCCACACGACCCAGGCCGGCAGCAGGGTGATGGCCAGCCACAGCAGCGCCGCCACCAGCGGGTGTGGGCTGCCGAGCGGGTTTGACGCGATCGTGAAGTTCAGCAACGCGGTGCCCGCCAGCACCCCGCCCGCCCGCCAGAGCGGCCAGCGCGACCCAGCTGCCGCCTGCAATTCTGGGCGCAGCAGCCCGGCGAGGGCCATGGCCGCCAGCGTGGGGCCGTAGGCGGCGATGATGCCGAGCCAGCGGGCGCTGATCGGGTCGTCGATGGTACGCAGGGACTGGAGCCCCCAGAGGCTCCAGGAGATCGCGAAGGTCAGGCCGACGAAGGCCAGTAGCGGGTGCCGCTGAACCAGCGCGCGCAGCTGCCGTGCGGTTGCGATGGCGCTCATGGCCCACGCTGCGGGATCGACCCCGGGCCACTACCCAGCCCTGTGGTATCGAGCGACACCATGCCGCAACCACTGAGTATCGTAGACATGCAAGCCTCACCATCTTCATTGATTGTGATCAAACACCGGGCAACCCGCTTTCGATAGGTGGTTCTCCACACGCTACTCGCGGTTCGCTATGTCGCGGTGTTTGCGCTTCTGATCGAGGCTCGTCCCAATAGCTGCGCCAATGGCTACGCCCAACGCAAGTCCGATAGCAAGATTGTTCAATGCCACACCGAGCGCGAGCCCGACGGCGACGCCGATGGCAATGCCTACGCTCATCTGGTTTTCTTTCGCGGGTTGGCGCTTCGATTCCTGATCCATCGGGTCGTTGCTCCTCATGCGCTCTGACGGCGGCCCATTCGGCACGAACACGCGCAACCCGTCGCGCTCATCCAACATGCGGGCCGTGCGTGGATAGCGCAGCACGATCTGCGTCATCCACAGATCGCCGCTCGCGCCGCTCGCATTGAGGGCACCACACATGATGAAGAGGGCCGTCCATGGTGATCCTGGTACAAGCCAGATGCCCAGCACGGCCAGCGCGCTGATTAGGACGAACGGCGCAAGCAGGATACCCACATAGGTATTGCGCTGGTACGCATACCCCGGCGATGTGGCATAGAGCATCAACCCTTTCCAGACGATGCCATAGCGCGGCGTTGCGCCCGCCAGCCGCATGACCAGACCATGCGTGAGCTCGTGTACCACCAGGGTCAGGACAATCCCGATGAGCAGCGCGCCGCTCTCGCGCCAACCAAGGGTGAATGAGCCAGATGTCGGCAGCTTCCCCAGGCTGATCGCCAGACTGACAAACAGCAGCCCAAAGAGGAAAAAGCTGACGAGTGCGAGGGCTTGGACCACGATCAGGCGGCTCGGCTTCTCGGTCACGCGCCAATACAGGACTTCGTGATATGCCGCAGGCAATGCGCCTGCGACCGGTATGGGCTCATCCGTGTTGCGCATCCTATCGCTCCGTTGTTCGCTCATTTCATCGCAAGTGATCGGCACGGGCTGGCACTAAGTATCGCAGGCCCGTACCCCGCCGGTATGAAGGTCGCTCATCGGGTTCGCCCCCACCGCGCAATCTGCCGGTGATCCTGCTATACGAGCCCATTGCCGATCACCACGGCCAGGCTCACCAGGATGATCAGGAGCAGGATCACGCCGATGATGGTGCCGACGATCGCCAGGGGCGTCATTGGGCGGGCGGGCTGGATCGGCTCGCCGCTGAGCACCTGGCGCACCGCGTGGACGATCTGGCCGCTGGCGGCCTCGTCGCTCCAGGTGTCCACCCCGGCCCAGTCCCAGCCCTCGGCGGGGCTGGGCAGCAGCAGCTTGCGGGCCGGGCTGGCCCCGACGGCCTGCGCCACCTCGACCCCGGCGGTCTGTGGCACGGCGACCTGCCAGGGCCCCACGATCAGGTCAGCCTCAGCGAGCTGGGCGGGCAGGCCACGCGGGTCGGCGATCGCACCCATCGCGGCCGCCGCCGCAGGGGTCAGGCCGATCGGTCGCAGGGCCAGGCCGGGCAGCTCGCGGCGCAGCCGCTCGACCACGGCCTGGCCAAAGCTGCCGTCGGCGAGGTCGAGCACGGCCACGCGCAGCGCGGCGGCCCGGGTCGCCTCGGCGGCCTGACGGCGGCGCCCCTCGCCGCGCAGGATGCCGCCGTGGTAGGCCAGCACCCCGGCGGCCATCACACTGAAGGCGATGGCCTGAGCCAGGTCGGCCAGCAGGCTGCCCGGCAGCGGATCGCCGAGCACCGTGCGCAGCAGCCGGAAGACGATGTAGACCAGGCCGCTCAGCAGGGTCAGGGTGGCGGCGAGGAGGAAGCCGTAGAGGTAGATCCGGCGCACCAGCGCGCCGCGCTCGGCGTCGCCGGCGGGGCCTTCGGCTGTGGCCGCCCCCTGGGCCTGGCGCCAGATCAGCGCCCAGACCGGCAGGCCGGCGGCCAGGGCCGCGATCGACCAGGCCAGCTGCGCGCGCAGGTCATTGCCGAAGTCCACCGCGCCGAGCGCCCGGATCAGGGCGCTGAGGACGCCGCCGAGGCCGACCAGCGCGGCGGCCAGGCCGATGCTTCCGACCAGGTACCAGGAGAGCCGCCGCACCCCGGCCTGACGCGGCACCTCGCGGATGCGGGCCGCGTCGGCGCGTAGCGTCAGGCGGTGGTAGGCCCATGTGACCGCCGCGATCAGCACCACCGGCAGCGGGCCGCGGATGTCGCCCTGCGGGTCGAGGCCGAAGGCCTGGCGCAGCAGCCCGGCCAGCAGCAGGGTCGCCCCGCTGATGGCGGCGAGGGCGCTGCCGAAGACCACGGCGTGCAGGTAGAACGTGCGCAGGGCCGACTCGCGCTCGCCGCGGTCGGGGCCGTGGACAAGCGCCTGGGCCAGGCGCCAGGCCAGCACCCAGAGCGGCAGGCCGACCAGCAGGCCGGCGACCGGGCTGATCAGGGTGAGGTCGCCGATCATGGTTGTGGCGCCGCCCAGCTGATAGAGCACCCAGCGCAGCAGCCCGACCGCCGCCTGGGTTGTCATCAGCAGCCCGCCCAGGCTGAAGCCCAGCAGGTAGAGCCGGCGAATCAGGGCACCGTTGCCGTCGGGTGGCACGACGGCGGCGTCGGACGCGGCCACCTGGCGGTGGTAGAGCCAGAGCAGCCCGAGCACCAGCAGGGCCGTCAGCTCGCCAAATACCCCCTGGGCGACGCTGCGCCCGGTGTCGAATGCGCCGCCGCCGTGCCAGCCGCCGGATGGGTCGAGCAGCAGGCCCAGCAGCCCACGGCACAGATCGTAGGCGCTGCCGGCCCAGGGTGCCAGCAGCGCGGCCATGTTCCCGTAGAGGTAGAGGCGGCGCAGCAGTGCCCCGCGCTCCTCGCCGTCGCCCCCGGCCAGCCGCTGGGCCCAGAGCCAGTGGATCACAAAGACCGGCATGCCGATCACGATCACCGCCACCTGGAAGGCGATCACCGTGGTGGAACGATCAGCGCCCCAGACCCCCAGCAGGTTGCGCAGCAGCGCGATCACCGCCCAGGCCACCGCCTGTAGGCTGATCGTTGCCACCAGAAAGAGATACCAGCGTCGGACACTGCTCATCATTCACACACTTCTACGGCAAAGCCGCATCATTCGCAGGGGCGGCCTCGGCTCCAGCACGCGGCCCAGTACGAATCGGCGCTGATTAGCCGCCAGAGCTCGCCCTGGCGG
>SESE01000553.1_pt1 | contig 15590 bp, 15 predicted proteins | sample 3171371 | NCBI WGS metagenome assembly SESE01 (sample SAMN06051881, study PRJNA518727) | freshwater metagenome | biome: subpolar coniferous forest; feature: holomictic lake; material: water; isolation source: holomictic Lake 442, 13 m depth | place: Canada: near Kenora, Ontario | collected... | reverse complement strand
TTCATCAGCGGGCGCCGCGAGTTGTGGTGCGGGCGAGTGCGTTGCGTCGGTAGCTTGTTGCATTGGTGATTCCATGAAGCACGCATCATGCTCGCAGATGGGCGTGGCGGCAAGGTGGCAATCAATCCAGTTTGCATTTACACATTCAACCAAAAGCTCGATTACAATCGAACGATGGTAAAAATTATTCTTGTATTACTGCTTAGCACTCTTCTTATTTTGATTGGTGGCTGCAATAGAAATTATGTAGACATCACAATCGTTAGCGATCAAGTCGACCTTCAAGCTGATACATATACGAAGGAATTCAATGCATCACAAAAACGATCTGAGCGATATGTATTGAAAGAAAAACTTATTCAATTATGCAAGAAACAAGTTGTTATGGCAGAAAGAATTGATATTACAACCATGCCTAACGTGGCTGATTCTGTAAGCGAGCATGTATCGGAAGCTGAAAGAACTGCACAATTTAAAAAGGCACAGACCAAAAAAGATGCGCTTATTGCCAAAGCCGAACAGGCGCTTTTAGCAGCAGAAAAATTGCAGGCGGAGCCAGAAGAAGCCAAATCAACTGCCCCGCCAATGCCTACAGCGACTACGAAATAATGAGCCAATGCCGGATTTTAAATTCAGTACTAATACTGACTCATAATCATTTACTAAATAACTAAGGAGCAATCGTGATGGTTTCACGAGATAAAGTTTTTTCCGTAGTTCAAAAAATTGTTCAAGTCGATCTGAAATTTTCCGGAATTGAAGTGGTCGATGAACTGCAACTTGTAGGCGGCGGCCTTGAACTTGATTCGCTTGACTTGCTCATGCTTGTCACGGGGATCGATAAGGAATTTACCTACAAAATATCTCCTAAAAAGTTGAATCGAGATTCAATGAGCACTGTTGGGAAATTTGTGGATTTTGTATTCAGCGAACTTGCGGCGGCCGGGCTATGAGTGACTCGTTGATATCCAAACTTCCACACCGTGCTCCATTTTTATTTATTCAGTCTGTTCTATCCCTCAGCGCGAATGCAGCCAAGGCTTCTTGGACGTTGGATGGAAGTGAATCTTTTTTTAAGGGTCATTTTCCACATGACTCCATTGTGCCTGGCGTTCTTCTGATCGAAGCTCTAGCGCAAACAGCTGGACTTCTCTTAATTTCCAGAGATCCCGATGGCGCACATGCGGGCATGTTAGTGCATAGCGATATTCGTTTCCGCGCCCCTGTACGACCACCAGCAGTGATTTCTTTATTCACAACAGAACAAAGTCACCTTGGAAACATTTATCAATTTTCTGTTGAGGCGAAAAATCAAGAATTTCTTGTAGCGGACGGAACGCTTGTCTTGTCAGTCGCGCACCCTTAAATCACTGAACTAGATTTTTGAGAACCTGCTTCATGCCCAACACAAACGGGACTGCGGATTTCGCGAACCGTGCAAATGTCGTATCCACAGCTGAAACAATTTGATCGCATTCACTTGAACCAACGATCAGTGGCGGCGTGAACTTCAGCACATTCGATTCACTATCCGTGACCTGACATAAAATCCTGTGGCTGGAAAGAAGTTCCATAGTGAACGCTTGACCAAACAAAACGCGCTCTAATGAACCAATGACTGGAATTGTGGAAATTTGTTTTTCCCAAACACTTTTTTCAAGAGCGATACCAAGCATCAGCCCACGCCCTCGTACCCCCGCAATACCTGGTTGGCGCAGGGCAATTTCTTGATAACCCGATCGAATAATTTCCCCCATACGGGCGGCATGGTCTCCTAGGCGTTCGCGGTCATACACCTCAAGCACTGTGAGAGCTGCCACCATAGCCAACGTTCCACCTTGAAATGTTGATGTGTGAACAAAGGAGCGCGTCATGGAATCAAATGTGCCGCGCCACACATCCGCCCGAACCATCACCGCACCAACAGGCACAAATCCACCCGAAAGCGCTTTTGAAAGAACAACAATATCGGGCGAGCAACCAGCATCATGCTCCAGCGCGGTGAACTTTCCAGTGCGTCCAATTCCTGTTTGGATTTCATCAACCACAAGCAACGTGCCGTGCGCCTTGCACAACCGAGTGACCTCGCGCAAATATCCATCATCCACGCAAAGACAGGTCTTCCCTTGCACGGGCTCAATGAAGAACGCGGCAAACCTACGCGACGCCAACGCGGACTCCAACGCGCCAAGGTCATTCATTGGAATGCTTTGAGATTCCCCCAATAGTCCAAAGCCCTCGCGGAGGTTTGGATTTCCATTGGCGGCAAGCGCTCCAATAGTGAGGCCATGAAAAGATTTGGCGCAGTGCAATACAGCGTCACGGCCCGTAAATCTTCGCGACAGTTTCATGGCGCATTCAATCGCTTCGGTGCCCGAACTTGTGAACAGCGCGTAGCGAAGGTCGCCAGGCATGCGCGCCGCAAGACGCTTTGCCAAAAGCGCGGCAAGCGGGTTCAACTCAAATTGCACCCAACCCGGATGCTCACTTTGTAGCGCCGCCTGAAGCGCGGCGACAACATCTGGATGCGAGCGCCCGAGTGCATGCACCGCGTATCCCGCAATGCAGTCCATGTATTCATGTCCATCTTGGTCGTACAAATACATGCCGCAGCCACGCGTATATGTGCGATCAAATCCTGTGGTCTTAAGCAACCTCGCAAAATGCGGATTCACATGCTCGCTATAACTTCGACGCACTTCTTCACGCGCTTGGTCAAGCAAATTCTGGAACTGATTGCGCGCATCTGGCATCTCAATAAGATAGTTCAATGAGCTGCGTTGTCCTTGTGCCGGCATATCAAAATCTGGCCACCCTTGCGGGAATTCTAGAGCAACTCACTCAAGCAAATCTGCCTGTGATTGTTGTTGACGATGCTTCAACCGATGGAACTGCGCAGTGGTTAGACCAATGGTGCAACCAAGGCGGGAATCGTTGGAAGATCACGCTGAAGTCAAATACTGGCAAAGGCAACGCGTTGGCGTTGGGTTTGGCGGAGGCCGCAAGGAAAAACTTTGACGCAACAATCACCATTGATGCCGATGGTCAACATCGTGTGGAAGACGCGCTCGCCCTGCTTGCCGATTGGAAACCAGGACAACTTCTGTTGGGCGCCAGAAATGAAACCGCTCTTGACTATCCAGCCACAAGTCTCTTTGGTCGCAGACTCTGGTCTTTGGGCATGCTTGTGTTAACTGGCCTGGAAATTTCAGACCCAGTGTGCGGTTTGCGTGTCTATCCCAATGCGCATGCCGCGCACATCCACTGTCGTAGCGGTCGCTACGCATGGGAAGAGGAATTCATATTGCATGCCGCGCGACGCGGCGTTCTGATTGATGAACTCACAATTAAAACGGTCTATCTGCCGCCACAAACGCGCGTCTCGCACTACAAACTATTTCGTGACTGGACGGAATCGCTTTTTGTTTTTACGACATGGTTCATACGCAGCATTGCAGTGTCATTTCCGCTGCGCAATCGTGTGCAACCACTGCGCCACAACGGAAGATCATTTCGACGGCTTCTTGGCATTACGGTATTTGTCAGTGGAATTGCTGGACTTACAACCAATTGGTGGATTGGCGCGATCATCATTGCATGGCTAGCTTGGAAACTTCAAACAATGTGGATAGTTGCCGTTGCAACAACAATCACCGTTGCGCTGTTGTCGAATTCGCTCGGCACATATTCAATGTTATTTGCGATATTGATCACTGCATGCTTACTCACGCAGGCGGTGCGACCCCTCTGTAAGAACTAAATATTCCAAGCTCTCGCTGGTGGCGGGCTCCAAGAAATCCGCAACTCTCAAGCGCTTGAACAATTTCGCATGGCGGTGCTGCTTGTTCAATGGTGTCGGCCCAATAGCGCATCATTGCAAACGTGGACGGACGGCCACTGGCAATAACCCCAAGACCAGGGACATACCACTTCATGGCGAAATGAAAAACTCGGCGCGCAATCGGCGTGACTGGACGCGTCACTTCCAAAATGATTATTTTCCCGCCTGGACGAAGCACTCGTTTGGCTTCATGAAATGCGACACGCAAATCATCAACATGTCGCAACATATAACTCATAGAAATCAGATCAAACGAGTTATTGCCAAATGGAAGATGTTCGGCGGATCCAAGTACGGTTTCACAAACACCACGCCGCTTGGCTATTGCAAGCATTCCATCGCTCGGATCCAATGCTACAACTCGACCGGATGGCCCTACAACTTTCTGCGCAATGGCGGCGCAAAGCCCCGTGCCGCTTCCCACATCAAGAAGGGACGATCCAGGACGAAGGCCGCTCTTGAGAAGCATTCGGCGGCGATACCAGCGCCCACTACCAAGAAACGCCGCTCCGCTTGAGATGTCGTAGCGAATTGCGGTGGCGTTAAAAAGTACTTTTGTGAACGCCTCCCGGACATCTTGATTTCCAAGTCCAATTGGTCGAACAATGACTGGTTCAATGCGCAAAGCATTGTCTGTACGAATCAATTTTCCACTTGCTGTTGTTGGCAAATCATCCACAATGACAAGCGTTCTTGGAATTGCATGAGGTGCGACCATGGGCCCCAAAAAAAGTCTCAGGTCTTCAATCGTCGGCGCTTTGTATCCGTCATTTAAAACAATTTTTAACCCGACACGATTTAATGATTCGGAAACTTGAATAGGGTGAATCAAGGCTCTTCGAATCGCACAATGAGACTCGACCATTCTCTCTACTTCGAGCGGATTGACTTTTAAACCACCGACATCAAATACAAGTTTTTTTCTGCCAGTGATGTGAAATGTCCCGTTTGAATTCATATGCCCCAAATCACCCGTCCGAAAAAAACCGTGCTCTTGCAATGGAATTCGCTCGCCATGATTGCGCAAAATTGCCTCGCCCATTGCGTTGCTGTGCACGGCGATTTCTCCTTGCACCCCCACGGGGACATCGATTAATTCCTGGGTTTTGGTTGGCTGCACAATTCGCACAGTCACGCCTGCAACGGGGCGTCCACCTTGACCACGATCAAGCCAAATTGTTCCTGTTTCGCTAGCTCCGTACAAATCAACAACCGTCACGGCAAATGCGCGCTCAATAATCTGTCGCGTGGCAGGCTTGAAATGAGTTCCCGCCACAACAATGCTTCGCAGAGAAGGAGCGACAGGCAAATGCTGCGCCAGAATTTCCGCGGTGGTTGGCACAAGACACACCGCGGTTGCACCACTGGCCAACTGCTCTACGGCGGTTGGAATTGTAAATGCATCAAATGCCCGAACGCATGAGCCTGCAAGAATTGGCGCAAGAACTGCATGCTCAAATCCATATGCGTGCGCCATTGGGATAAAAGACGGAGAGCACCCTCCTGCAACAGCAAGACCCTCTTGCACAAGCGTCGTTGCAACTCGATCAATCGCATCCGCGCAACGAAAAACAAATCGTGGAAATCCAGTTGTGCCTGAAGAAAGCAAGACCGCGCCAATGGGATCATGCGAATGGTTTGAACTTGCTAACTCACTTTGGGCCATGCGCACGCTCGCCTGATCAAACACAAATATTTTTCCTATGTCCGATTCAATTCTCTGAACGATTGCGCGTGGCATTGGAAATGGAACGAGCACGGGAATCCTTCCTGCACTTGCGATTCCAAGAAATGCGCACCAAAAATCACTGCCAGATGGAATATGAACTGCGACACAAACTTCTGGGTCCGTGTTTTTTTCCACCGCCGTTTGAATGCGCGCGGCTCGATCTTGAATTTCCAACCATGTATTGGTCCGCCCATCATAATCAATAATCGCAACACTATTCCCGTGATTCAGGCAGTGTCTAGAAAGTGCTTGCAAGATGAGACGCATAAAATTTAGGCTTTGCTTGGCGCGGAAAGTTGCAATTTAAAGGGACGCACACGCGCCGCAATCGGTCGATAACGCTGTACAAAACACATTGTTCGCAACGCCAGACATCGGGCGGCAACGCCTACTGGTATGTGATCGATTTCTCCAGCAAGCATGGTGATGAAGGCGCGCTCAAGACTTTTTGTCCTTTTGGGAGAGAAGAGTAAATCCCTAAATCCAGAATCATAAAACCCTTCGACTAGTCGGAATGCGCGGTTGGTGATTCGCCGTGTCCATGCGTCATGTCGCATGCGTTCTGTGAGGGAGCGCCCACCTCGACAAATACGAATCACTCCCGCCGCCGCATGTTGAGCTCCCAAAAGTCCAAGCGTGAGCCCAGTAGACCAAACTGGATCAAGGAACGCTGCGGCATCACCTATCAAGAAATGTCCCGGGCCCGCGAATGGATCACAACGATACGTAAAATCGGAGATTGTGCGATTGCGCTCTGGACCAATTGCGTTGGCCATGCGTTCACGCAAAATGGGAGTTCGATCAATTGCCCAGCGCAACCGTTGGTCCGCGGGAATTTCAAGCGTGGTGTGCAAAGATTCACGTGCGACAAATCCAACACTTGTTCGCGTGTCATCCAGGGGAATCATCCAGAACCACCCTTCCTCCGCCATGACCAGACCAAAACAATTCGCGCCCTTGCCACTGGGGCGAACAACATTCTCAAAATGCTCAAAATAAGCCACATTACGCAAGAATGAATGGAACCTTCGCTGCGACATTTTACGACCAACCGCGGTCGCTTGGCCACTTGCATCAATCATCCATCGCGCGCTCATCCGCCCTTGATCTGTCTCCACTTGAACATCGCCATCTTCAAGTTTCAAAATTGTTTGGACAGCGCAAGAGGTACGCACCACAGCGCCAGACTCGCGCGCGGTTTCCAGCATCATCTGATCCAGATGAACGCGAGCCATATTGAAAGTTTCTTTATCGCCATTTCCAAATGCGTCGCGAAAGTAAAAATACTGTGGGCCATGACGAGAATCACCCATGGTGATCTCCACGCCAACTTTGCGCGCATGTGGCAACGCAAAACATTTTTCAAGAACTCCCAGGCGGCGCAATGCCTGCTTGGTGCGCGGAAGAAAACTTTCGCCAATACGAAATCGTGGAAATTCTGATCGATCAAGCACGACCACATCAAGACCGGCACGCGCCAACTCAATCGCAGCCGCGCTTCCAGCAGGACCCGCGCCAATCACCAAGCAATCATGCTTGTGCGCCGACGACATCGCAGACTCCTTCAATTTCAACTCGCAAGTCGCTTCGACATAACGGCGAATGCAAAATGCGCTCGATATGTACACCAAAATACAACGCCGCCAATTCTTGAACCCGGTCCATGTCCGCGCTATCTCTGACATAGATTTGTAAAGATCGCCACAACCCAGTCGCCTTGGCGGCAAGAGCGAGCGAACGTAAATTGTGAATAGTTTCTTCAAACTGCAGATCGATTGAAGACTCATGCAGCGTGTCTTCCCCTACAACCGCCGCCGTTCCAGAAGCAATCAATGTGTTCTGCGCGATCACTGCGCGCACAAATGCTGGAGACACTGGACCAAATCGATTTGAGTAAAGCCACGCTGGCCGCTGACGAGTGTTTTCAAGAGAGACAATTTGACCTGGAATCCAAAGCGCATGGATCACAAGAGCGGATCCGGAATGTCCAACACAGGTGCTCGCAGGAAACGATGTCACCACTTCTGGAAGCGTTCTATACGCGCTTGTTCGGCCTTCATTAAAACGCATATACCGCTGCAGAAAATCGCCATCACAATCGGTGGGCCTAGGCAAAAATGCCCACAACCTACATGGGCAACTTGGCATTTCCAAAAATGCCGAAAGAATGGCCTCGCGTGCCGCTTCGGCAAGCCGTTCACCGGTAAGTTCATCAGCTTGCACGCATCGAGAAACCAAAATAGTTTTTGTAACTTCGAATGATCGTGTCCACGACGGAAGATCTTGACGCGGATCGCCGCTTGCAATCCATGATCGCGTAACGATTGGAGCAACAACTGGTGGATGTACTTTAGAATGAGTCCCCATACAAGTGCATCCAATATAGCAAACAACTATTTCAACCGTTACTTGCGCTGCGCGGTAGACAAGCTCCAACACGCGCCGTGAGGATCAGACGCCAACACAACGACTGAGTCTTGAGGATTCGCACGCAATGTATCGCTCACAAAGAGCGATGCGAATGCAGACACACAACCAAGTTCGGTACTTCCCACCCGCATCACAGAGGGATCAAGGATTGATATGTTTCGATCCAACGGTGATTGACTTGTGATGTGTGCACCAACACATGCTCGCCCTAATTTCAAAGCCTTGAACAAAGCGACCTCTGCCTCCAGTGTCGCAGACTTTCCAGTTGCTCCAATGCACTGCTGAATTTCAATCGCACTTCGGCCGCACGGCAATACTTCATTTGATCTCTTCTCAATCAAAACAGCAATTCCAGATGATCGAAATTGCATTGATTCCCCAGCGCAATGAGACAGAATTCTTTCAGAAACTGGATGGGCTTCCTCCGCGGCCACAATGATTGCGCGGGGCCATGAGTTGGTAGTGATCTTGGTTGCCGCCAAGGAGATCGCCTCCAACGCAGCGGTTCGTCGACCAATCACACTTAGACTGGCGGCGCGAATTCCAAATGCAATAGAACAATGCGCGCTTCCAACATTTGGAACGCTTTGCGCAAAAAGCATTGGATTTGCAAGATCAATTCCAGAGCGAACCAGGTCGCGGTAATACTCGATGGTGAACTGCGGAGTACCCGTCCAATTTGCGGCGATGAGCGGCGTGTCGCGCAGTTCAGCCGGAGTGAGCCCCGCAGTTTCCACAAGATCGCGAATAGCCGCGATCATAATTTGTGGAAGGATTGCAAGGCGACGGGTTTGAATCCGATCAAGCATTGGCGAGAGAATGGCTTCGGTGAGTTCGCCGCACGCACTTGGTTCCTGCGCTTGCTTCACGAGTTGCTTGATGCCGCGACCCGCGGACGAAATTGCACCAACAGCAGTGATACATGCGCACTGCGGTTGGACGATTTGTTCCTGGCTCAATATTTGGCGATCAGGCTGTTGTGGAATCATGGCGCACTGAACGCGGATTGCGGCATTGGCCCCGCCAAATCCCGCGGAGATCGCCACGACTTCCTGAGGGACTTCTTTTCGACACTCGCCTTGCAAAAGATGAAGATCTCCAAACGCCTCGGCATCCCATATGGCCCCCGCCGAAGTTGGTGTGCATCCGTTTTGCGCGCATGCAAGCGTTGCGATCAACTCCAAAACACCTGCGGCGCCAAGTGGATGACCAAATCTGCCCTTCAGGGCGATCACTGGAATGTTTGGCAAACGCCGTCCAAAAACACTTCGGAAGGCTTCGTACTCAGCGGCATCATTCGCAAGTGTTCCAGTCGCATGGGCTATCAAAAGATCGGGTGGCCGTAACACATCAACAACTTGTGAAAGCGCAAGGGCGACGCCAGTTCCTTGGGGATGCGGCTGTGTGAGATGATGCGAATCACTTGTCTGTGCTGTCGCCATGATGGATGCAATTATTTTTTCAGGATGCGTCAGAATTGCGTCTTCCATCCGCCGAAGCAGAAGCAATCCAACGCCTTCACCTATTTTCATTCCGTCACGGTCCTTGCTAAATGGACTCACTGCATTTGCTGCGATTAATTGAAGCGCCGCAAATCCGCCGTAAGCGAACTCCGAAATCGGATCGTATCCGCCTGCGATTACCCAATCGACTGCACCCGCTTCCAACAGACTGCATGCGTGCGAAATAGCCGAAAGGCCGGACGCGCATGCGCACGAAACCGTGATCGTCGGACCAGATATTCCAAGATCTTGAATTGCACTTCCTAAGACTGCCGACGCAACAGTGCGCGCATAATGCTTGTCACTTTGGTCGGCGCGCCCCGACGCTTCCCGACGCAGTCCCTCACCACAATGACGCATACCAGCAAGCGTTGTTCCCATCACAATTCCCCAACGATCCGGACGAAGCGCGATCGCTTCGCGCTCCACGCAAGTCAACAACTCCGTGAATGAATGTTTGAGCATGTATTCGGCACGACACTCTCCACCATATGACATTGAATTTGGAATTTCACCCGCACCGCAATAATTTCGCGGCATTTGCTCAAGATGCTTTGGAGATCCAATGCCCACAACCCCCGCGCGCAATGCGGCGACATGGTCCGCGACATTTGTTCCAAGCGCACTTTGCGCAGCCATCCTGATAATCGCTATGGGTTTCATGAAGTTGTGCGCCATGACAATGTGGACGCGATAAACAACATGACACAATTTATTGCGATCAGAAGCGAGATTTGCGTCATTGCGGCGCCACCGTCCATGGCACGCGCGCACGCGATCGTGGTCCAACCAGTGAATACCCAATTGGAAAGCCACGAAAATGAAGGCGGCAACAATTCCAACGGAACAATACCGCCACCAAGCGCGCCCAGAACAAGTGTTGCCACAGGCGCGATGGTGGCAAAACGGGCGCGCGAACGGCACAGCCCCGCAAGTGTGACCATGAATGTTGCTATCGCGATTGCCCCCAACATCATGGCCATTGCCATCCAAAGTGGCGCCAATGGAATGATGTTGAACAATATCGTCGCCACAAAAAGAGTGATCAACATTTGCACAAATCCGATTATGGAAAGTGCGGCGATGCGCGCCGCAGTTTGTCGGCGGCGCGAAACACCAAGCGAACACATTCGGTCGACCACGCCCATTTCTTCATCAGCTAGACCTCTTGAAACCAACGCGGCCATCGCGAACAACACAAACAAAACGGGAATGGCGGATGCGCTTGATCGCAGTAGGCGCCCTTGGACGGTGCGATCATGAATGGTCACTTCCGAATTCTTGACGGCAATTGCCTCCGCCGCCGCGGAAAGAACTAGAACTCGAAGCGCGTTGCTCATGCCTGGCAAAGGTGAGATGGACACAATCTCCACCACGGGTTTTTGTCTAGTAAAGTCGTCGCCGATATAAATGAGCGCATCCACCGCAGGATTTGATTCGGCATTGAAACCATCTTTGGCATTGAAACAAATAATTTTCAATCGCTCATCATTGCGACGCATCAGCGATTCTTTGAATGCGTCGGCATCGCGCCCGCTATTTCCAACAATCGCAATGCTGAAGTGAAATCCTTGTGGTGAATCAAGATGCTGATAGAACAACGCGAACAACGCGAAGAAAATGGCTGGTGCGCAAACCGCCATGAAAAGCGTCGGCCGGTCACGGATGAACGAGCGAAGAATTGCAAACGCAAGCGTAATCACGAGTGAGCCCGCATTCCACTGAAATCTTTCAGGTTCATGAATGCCATCCATTGTTCTGGATGTGCACGAATTGCGCGTTCCATTGCCGCAACTAAAGCGAGTTGCGCTGGATGCTTTGCTGCTTCATGAGCTGAAACAGGCTCACACGGCGCCAGAATAAATCCATCAGACCAGACACGAAACCCATTCGCGGCGCGCGCGCAAAAAGTAGGAATAATTGGCGCACCAGAAGCCGCCGACAAACGCACTGGACCAGAAGGCAAATGCACTTTGGAATCACCCAGAAATGGCATGCAGACGCCACGCTGACCAGGTAGCACAAAGTCACCATGCAAGACAACGGCTTCGTCGGCCTTAAGCGCTTCAAGCAATTCACCCCAAGCAGCAACTCCATTGGTAATGTGATGCTCAACCACCCCCAAGCGCTGTCGCATATGTTGACGAGCATGCTCAAATCTGGGCATTGGATCCGGTTGAAACAGAACGTGTACGCGACGTTCGTGTTGACACAAAATAGCCAAGGCGGGTTCAAACGCTCCCATATGAATTCCAGTGATGATCACTCCACGACCGAGCGCGCGAGCCGCGTGATATTCACTTGTGCGGTCAAGCTGGGTCACGCGCGCGCAGAGTTGCGCGGCTGAAAAATTTTGCGAGGCAAGGACATCAGCGATCAAATGCTGCATGGAACCAAGCATGGCGTAGGCGCAACGAACACGCTCCGCGCGCGATGAAAGCGGTCCCAACGCTAGCGCCGCATTTTCAATAAGACGATTTCGCCAAGAACGGACGCATATAAATGACGCTGTTTGCGCGCACAAACCAAGCGCCGGCGCACATGCGGGAAATATCTGCAGCAGTCGGTAATACACGTCATCCGTGATAAAGCGCCCAATATCCATGCGCGAAGAACTCACTGAGGCATCCTATTTTGGGTTGAGGAATTAGGAAGAAGTTGCTTCGTTAGCCGATGCAAAAATGCATTCGGCTCTTCCTGCCGAAACGCAACTAAGGGCGCACGAAATCGCACTGTCACGCGACTACGAAAGCGCGGAAAATACCGCGACCGCGGCAATGCTTTGCCGGTGCCGTCAATGCGCACGGGAATCACTTTGCAACCAGTGTGAATGGCCGTCAATGCAACTCCGGGACGAAGCGCGCCTAAAGCACCATCACTGGAGCGAGTTCCCTCTGGGTACAACACTACAGTGCTGCCCTCTTCTATCGCTTGTGTGATGACATCGATCGAGCGAATTCGTCCAACTTCTCCGCCTACAAATATCGCGCTATACACATGGACAGCTACGCCATGCATGAACCATCGCTCGAGGCGCTCTCTCCATGAGGCGTTCAGTTCTGCGGGACGAAAACGAATCTCACTTGCCACAATGCGCATTCGTTCCCTTCGAGATTTTGGGGCAGCGTGAAAGAGAATGGATGTATCAGTATGACTTTGATGATTTGCGGCTAGCACCAAAGGCTCGCTACCTGCCAGTTCAAGCATTCCACCTTCATTGATAATTTCAACCGTTGAAAAAGTTGCAATGCGAAGTGTCCAATGCAAAATTCTCTCAAGCACGTTCCATAACATTACGGCGAGATCTCCGAGGCTTGGCTGAATTCAATTTCAATCGAAGTGGTTCCTTCGCCAATATCAAAAGCGGAACGATCCCAATCCGGTGGCTGGAAATGTGTTCCACCATTTGAAATTCCCCATGGATCAATTGGAATGCCAAATCCATTTCTACGAAGTTTGCCGCAATTGGTAATGTCATAAAACGCCGACACGGAAAATTCGCCTGTTGGAAGGTGCTGAATAATGCAAGGTTTATCTGCGTTTATTGCTGGAATTAAAGCGGAACGCATCCACATTCCGTCCTTCATAAAAGTATCCTTACCGCCCCAAAGAGCGACACAAATTGTGCCCTCGCTTGCGTGTGCGGGAAGTCCATGAAATGTGATGACCAGTATTGATGTGCCAGTTCTGTGTAAGTCAAGGCTTTGAGAGGATCCGCTTTTTTTGAAAGTTGTACATGCGCTCAACATAAAACAGCATCCCGCGATGAACCAAAGCGTTCGCCAATCCATTCGGACCGTTCTCTTGTTCATAAGAGAATTGTTTCTTGAAGAGGCAAATGATTTCCATTCGCTGACGAGTTCAGCCATTGCGTGTCGTGGGTGGACAACAGAATGGCGCAACCAGATCGCGCCCGTTGCTGAATTGCCGCCCATAATTTGGAGCGCCCTTCTGTATCTAAAGACGCTTCTGGTTCATCCAGTAAATACACAAGGCTGTCTCTGGAAAATACGGTCGCCAGAGATGCGCGCTTGACCTGTCCGACTGACATCTGAGAAATTGGAACTGAAGCCAAGGCAGCCATTCCAAATTGCTCGATAGCTTCTCGTGCTCGTTTTTCACGATCGCAAATTGGAGTGCCTGCAAGCTTCTGCGTGAGAGCAATGTTGGTCAATAAATCCGTGCCTCCCATAAGACCACCTTGTTGCGGAAGATATGCAATCGCTCCTTGGGTACGATCGCACCAAGCTCGGCCCGAATTTGGCTGAATCGCGCCGACAAGAATTCTAAAAAGAGTTGTTTTTCCGCAGCCATTAGTACCTTTAATCACGCCAACTTCTCCACAATGCAACATCTTGGAGAACTCACGCAGCACCGGACGCGAGCCGTAACTAAATGAAACTTTTTCGCAATGCAATAAAGGCCGGCCAGTCATTTTTTGCATAGTCACAGATGGCCGAGCGCAAAGTACAAAGCGCGCGCCAATCCTGCGCGAAAAATGAATGTCTGTCAGCCCAGCCGCTTCGGCAAACGCTTCGGCTTCTTCAATAGTGAAGCCGCGCCTGACACTTTGTACCGCATCGCGACGAACTACACGCGGGGAACCGAGCGCCGTCAAGTGCGCGCCAATAATTCCAACTGGACTTCGCAAAAGATCGTTCCAAAGAATCAATTTTGAAGCGCACAAACTCATCGTTTGAAGCGCTTGCACAACTTCTGAGTCGCAAAGGTGGTGCAACATTAAAGAGGAATGCGCCACATCAAAACTTTTTGAGACGATATTTGAAGTCGCATTCAAAATATCGATCTGCTGAAATGTCATTCCATTGTTCGAACCTGATTCACGGCACATACGCACAATGTCGTTATTGCGATCAGTTGCATGGACGCTGAGATGCCAGTCTTTGGCGCCAGTAGTCGCAATGGCAGTGCGAGCTATGTCGCCAATGCCCGCACCAAAGTCAATGAGTGAAATGGTGGAATTGGACACTGGCTGAAGCCGTGCTTCAATTGCATCAATGAGATGCTGTGCGGCATGAGTAAGCGCATTGAAACGGCGCAATAAACGAAATTCGGCCTGTAAGACCGTCAAATTAGGCTGCAATGCATCCATAGATTCACTGACAGTGGATCTAGAGGTCGATGGGTACGTCTGCATTGGAATTACATTTCAGATACTACAGAAGCCGCTGACAAATTTACATTTGGTCACAAATGAACATTTCGCCAACGGTACTGAAATAAGACAAGTCAACCACTCGATATATTTGTTTGACAAAGTTCGATTGAGAATCCTTCGCTGAGTTTTAAAGTTGCCGAAGATTTAGGGTGTCGTCGGCTTGTAAGCACTCTTGGCCGCCGGAACAACAATTGGCGCTCGCGTGGGAAATATTCCATACACGAGTTGGTCCACTTTCTCGTTCGCTTTGATGAATTTGCTAAATATGAGCCCCCCACCACCAGTTGCGTCGTACACACCATCACCAATTTTTTTACCGGCCTGAAAGACTTCGAGACGGGCATAACTCATATAAAGGTCAATGTCCCAACTCCAATTTGCGGTGTAGGTCATAGCCAAGGGCAACGAATCATAATTTGTTCCCTGCGGCAGAGTCTCCACAATGAAACCGCAACGCTCTAATGATTGCGCCACAACATTGTTGAACTCTGCAAAGCGTACGGCATCATTGCGAATAAGAGAGATTCTATTGGCTCTTGCAGAGAGAATATCTGCATTGACGGGGTGAACGTCCTGCTTAATAGAACAGGCTGGCAATAACAGCACATTGAAACTTGCCAATATGACAGCCATGGTACGCAACATGCCTTGACGCAAAAAGCATTGAAAGGCTAAACAATTTACACCTTGGAGGTTTTTAGTTGTGAATTGCATTGCGTAATCTAATTCATTTATAATCATAGCATTTGGTCGCCTTGGTAAGTAGCGCATATTCGACTATGCACCCACTCATGCGCTCAAGCCAAACGAATTTTCTTTCGCCAGTAATTACATTAATAACAACTCAAAATATCATCAGTATCTCAATAGCGGCAACTCGGGAAACCGCTATCTTTTGCGCATGCCACA
>SESE01000551.1_pt1 | contig 15620 bp, 9 predicted proteins | sample 3171371 | NCBI WGS metagenome assembly SESE01 (sample SAMN06051881, study PRJNA518727) | freshwater metagenome | biome: subpolar coniferous forest; feature: holomictic lake; material: water; isolation source: holomictic Lake 442, 13 m depth | place: Canada: near Kenora, Ontario | collected... | reverse complement strand
ATGTGACTGCTATTACTTTAGCTGGCACAGCTATCGCATTACCGGTAGTTAAGGACGACTGGGAAGGCGCGCGTGAAGCGGCTTATAGTTTAGGTACCGCTGAAGCAGTTTCGCTGTTAGGTAAGGCTGTGATTCACGAAGAGCGACCAGATCACAGTGATAATAATAGCTTCCCATCCGGGCATTCTGCCATCGCGTTTGCTTCAGCAACGACTATGTACAAGCGCTATGGTTGGGAAGTGGGTATGCCTGCGTATGCTTTGGCTACATTAACTGCATCTGCTCGCGTAGCTGCTAAAAAGCACCATTGGTATGATGCTGCGGCTGGTGCGGCAATGGGTAGCGCTAGTGGTTGGTTTTTTACAGATGCCTTTAATAACAAAGTGCAACTAGTCCCTTGGGCTGACAGTAAAGGTGCCGGTATAGAAGCAACCGTCGCTTGGTAATAGTTTAACGATAAGCGGCAGCTAAGGATTTTACTTTGTTGCTGCTGGAATATCTGCTGTGTCTACGGCAGATTGCCATCCACCCCCTAATGCTTTGATTAAGTTCACGCTGGCTGTTAAGCGCTTAGCTAGTATATCTAAACCAGCTTTTTCACCATCAAGTGCAGCGGTCTGTGCCATCATCATGGCATGATGATTAATGATGCCGACCTGTTGTTGGTTATTCATAATGGTCAGTGATTCACGTGCCGCTTTTAGCCCCTCGGCTTTGTTGTCAGCGGCGGCGCTAAGTGATTGTAGGGTTGCTAGATTGTCTTCCACCTCGCGAAAGCTATTCAGTGCTGTCTGCTGATAGTCTGCAACAACCTCGTCATAAGCTGCCGAGGCTTGACTACGATTAGCTTGTGTTGCGCCGTTAGAATATAATGGCGCTAATACTTTAGCGCCACCAAGTAGGCCTTTACGGATGCTTACCCCTGCAAACAAATCAAGTGAGGGGTAACCAGCGGCCTCAGCTTCGCCAATTTTTGCGCTAGCGGCAGCGACTCTTCGTTCAGCGGCGGCAATGTCAGGCCGTCTTATCAATAAATCGGCTGGTAAGGTCGCGGGAACTTCAGGAACATTGGTTGTGATGGAGCTGGTTGCAATAGAAAAATCAGCCGGTGCCTTGCCTATTAATACCGCAATAGCGTGTTCTAATTGTGCTCTACTTGCGCGTGCTTCTTGTGTCTGTGACTGTGCAATATTGAGCTGCGTTTGTACTTGCAACACATTGCCTCGATCAGCTACGCCTACTGCATATTGATTTTTCGTCACTTTCAATAAACGCTCATAAGCTGACGTTGTATCTTGTAATAAACGAATTTCGGCATCTTGCACACGTAAGTTAAAGTAGTTTTGCGCCAACTGTGCTTGCAGGGATAGTTTCATTGCCGCCAGATCGTCCACACTGGCCTCTGCCGTGGCGCCACTGGCCTCAATATTGCGTTTAACGCGACCCCACAGATCAATCTCCCAACTGGCTAGAATTCCTAAATCGTTTTGTCCGCCAGCCACGACTGTTGGCGATTGGGCGGCCTTAGCAATTTCTGCTAGCGCTCTTGCTTGCCTCGTTCTAGCTTCAACGGCTTGTAGTGAGTAATTTTGTAACTCGACTTGCCCAATCAACTGATCTAGCTCGTCATTCCCGTAGAGAGTCCACCAGTGATCTTCGATATGCTTAGTCGGTGCTTCTGAGGGCGTAGTCGACGCCGCTTCTTTGTAGGCTGCTGGCGTCTTGATTTCTGGGCGGACATAATCAGGCCCGACTACTTTGCAAGCCGTGCTGAGCATGCTGATACTTAGCAGAAAAAGTGCGCGTATGAGTTGGTTTTTAATAGTCACTGTCATGATATTGAGTCTACCACGACATTTGTTGGATGCGTGGCATAGTGGTTGGACTGGCGCTTAAACAGATTACCCATCCAAGTGCTAAATCGGTCTAGGTAAAGATAAACGACGGGGGTGGTATAGAGTGTGAGTAGCTGACTCATAATCAGCCCGCCACCAATGGCAATCCCTAAGGGCTGACGCATTTCTGCGCCATCACCGTGACCTAATGCCAGTGGAATAGAGGCAAGTAATGCAGCTAAGGAAGTCATTAAGATGGGTCTAAAACGTAATAAGCAGGCTTCAAATATCGCCTCTTCAGGGCTTGCTGACGACTTGCGTTGTGTATCAAGCGCAAAGTCTATCATCATGATGGCATTCTTCATGACAATCCCTATCAGCATAAAGATCCCTATCATAGCAATGACGCTAAATCCCGTTTGAAACAACATGAGTGCCAGCAATGCACCCACACCAGCAGACGGCAGCGTGGAGAGTATGGTCAATGGGTGAATTAAACTTTCGTAAAGCATGCCAAGCACGATATACAAGCTTAAAAAAGCCGCCAGAATTAGGATGGGTTGATTGTCTAGCATTTCCCTAAATGCTTTAGCTGAGCCTTGAAAACTGCCGCGTACAGAAGTGGGCATGCCTATATCCTGTAGGGCATCATCAATCAGATGAGTGGCCTTAGAGAGTGACACGCCTTTAGGTAAATTAAAGGAGATGGTAGTGGCGGCAAATTGTGAATGATGATTTACTTGCAACGATGCTTCGGTTTGTTTATAAGTAGCCACCATAGAGAGTGGTATTTGATGCCCATCTGAACTGCTGACAAACAAGTGATCGAGCGCCGCAGGGGATTGAGTGTATTCAGGTGCAAGCCCCATCACCACTTGATAGTGGTTGAGTGATTGATAAATGGTAGAGGCAGGGCGTTGGGTAAAGGCATTGTTAAGTAGGCTATCTATTTGTTTGGCGCTGATACCTAAGCGAGCTGCTGCATCGCGGTCTATGGCCAGTGTTGTTTGTAGACCATTATCTTGTACATCAGAGTCAAGATCGAGTAATTCAGGTACTTTTGCCATGGCCCGCCTGATGGTGGGTTCCCATCGGTGCAATAGGTCAAGGTCGTCAGCTTGTATAGTGTATTCATAGGATGAGCGGCTTTGGCGACCGCCAATGCGAATGTCTTGAACGGGCTTGAGGATTAATGTGGCGCCTGGCTCATAGGCTAATTTTTCGCGTAAGCGTGTGATGACTGTGTTAGCACTTTCTTGTCTTTCGGATAGCGGTTTTAAGCTGATAAACAGTGATGCTGAATTGCGTTGCCCGCCACCGCCCGTGTAGCCTACCACCGTTTTAACAGCTGGATCAGAGCGGATAACGTTAATAAAGGTGGCTATTTTTTTTTGCATTAATTGAAAAGACACACTTTGATCAGCCTGAATTTGTCCGGTGAGTTGTCCGGTGTCTTGGTCTGGAAAAAATCCTTTAGCAATCGTTACATATAGAAAAATATTTAAACATACCGTGACCAGTAGTGCCAGCATGGTCAATGAGGCATGCTTGAGCGCCCAAGTGAGGCTGCGCCTATAAGCCTGTAATAACCTATCAAAAACGTTCTCACTCCACTGGTAAAAGACGTGTCGTGCTTGTATGGGGCCATTTGGTTTGAGCAAATAGGCGCACATCATGGGTACGGTTGTCAGTGACACGACGAGCGAAATTAAAATAGCCACAACTAGCGTGACCACAAATTCACGTATGAACAGGCCTACATAGCCCCCCATGAGTAGCATGGGAATAAACACCGCAATAATGACTAAAGTCATACTTAATACGGTTACCCCCACTTCCTTAGCGCCAATATAGGCCGCCTCGTTGGGTGCTATGCCATTCTCAATGTGGCGTGAGACATTTTCCAGCACGACGATGGCGTCATCAACCACAAAGCCGACAGCAATCGTCAGCGCCATCAGTGATAGCGTATTCAAGCTATAGTCCAACATATACATGGCGGCAAACGTCCCTATCAGCGAGACAGGCACGGCAACAATAGGGATGAGTGCGGCACGGCCATTACGCAAGAACATCAGTACCACTAAAATTACCAGTAATACGGCAAACATGAGCGTATAACCCGCGTCACGGATGGAGGCGCGTATCGTGCTAGTGCGCTCCATAGCGACGGTAAGGTCTATGGCAGCCGGAATGGATGCTTGTAATGTGGGTAATACTTGATTAATACGACCTACGGTATCGATGATATTCGCATCTGCTTCACGCTTAATGACCACCAATATTGCGGGCTTGCCATTATTTAATCCGGCGGTACGTACATCTTCTATGGAGTTGGCCACGTTGGCGACGTCAGCCAGCCGAACGGCGCCGCCGTTTTGATATTTAATAATAACGGCGGCATAGTGGGCCGCATCACGCACCTGCCCATTAGATGACACTTGCCAATGTCCGCTACCATCTTCTAAGCCACCTTGTGGGCGGTTAGAGTTGGCATTTGAAATCGCTTTACGCACATCATCTAGGCCTATGCCGTATTGTTGTAATGCATTAGGGTTAAGATCAACCCGCACCGCAGGCAAAGCGCCGCCGCCAATTTCAACGTCACCCACGCCTTTGAGTTGCGATAGTTTTTGGGCAACAACCGTAGAAGCTGCATCATATAACTGACCTTGCGTCATCGAGGTTGAGGTCAGACTCAAAATCATAATCGGTGCGTCGGCGGGGTTCACCTTGCGATAAGCAGGCTTACTAGGCATTTCTGGGGGCAATGCACTTTGAGCGGCATTTAGTGCAGCTTGTACATCTCGTGCTGCGCCGTTGATGTCGCGGTCGAGATTAAACTGCAACACAATGCGCGTTGCTCCTAGCGCACTACTTGAGGTCATTTCTGTGATGCCGGCGATGCGTCCAAGCGAACGTTCGAGCGGGGTAGTGACGGCCGCTGCCATGGTTTCTGGGCTAGCACCCGGTAGCGATGCCGAGACTTTAATGGTGGGAATATCTACCCGTGGCAAGGGCGAGATGGGCAGCAATTTTAATGCTGCCACACCCACTAGTATTAGGCCTATCGTCAGTAGTGTGGTGGCGACTGGTCGGCTAATGAAGGGCGCACTAAAGTTCATTTCTCATGGCCGATACACGATTTGCTAAACGCTCAAAAGCGAGATAGATGACCGGTGTGGTAAATAGCGTGAGCATCTGACTGACAATTAAACCGCCCACTAAGGTAATGCCCAAAGGATGGCGCAAATCTGAACCTACGCCCCAACCCAGCATGAGCGGTAGTGCGCCAAGTAAGGCTGCCATGGTTGTCATCATAATCGGGCGCAAGCGCAATAAGCAGGCCTGATAGATTGCGTCACGCGGGGCTAAACCCTGCTCACGTTGCGCTTCAAGCGCAAAATCAATCATCATAATGGCATTTTTCTTGACGATACCGATGAGTAGAATTATTCCGATAATCGAAATCACATTGAGATCATTGCCAGACAACATCAAGGCGAGCAAAGCGCCAATTCCCGCTGAGGGTAGAGTAGACAAAATGGTGATGGGGTGTATATAACTTTCATAGAGCACCCCCAAGACAATATAGACAATAACGATGGCGGCCAAAATTAACCATAACTGGTTGGCCAGTGAAGCCTTAAATGCCAAAGTAGCGCCTTGAAATTTTAATTGGGTACTGGCGGGTAATGCCAGTTCTTGTTGCGCCGCCTCGACTACTTTAATTGCTTCATCCAACGAAGTGCCAGGCGTTAGATTGAAAGAAATCGTGCTGGCTGGGAATTGCCCAGCGCGCGTAATCAGCAACGGTGTAGTACGCTCACTCACCCGTGCAATTGATGACAGTGGAATTTGCCGTGATAAATTAGACGCAGTCATACTGGCGCCGCCATTAAGGGTGCTGATATGCAAGCTATCTAGGGCGTTGATGCTGTTGCGGAACTCGGGATTGACTTCAAGAATAACGCGTTGTTGATTGGTTGGCGTAAATAGCGTGAGTACTTGTCGCTGCCCAAAAGCGTTGTATAAGGTATTATCCACATCACTTGCTGTAATGCCATAACGCGCAGCAAGTGCTCTGTCTATTTCTACATGGGCTTGCAAACCACCTTCTTGTTGATCGCTGGCTACTTCAGATAATTGCGTTGAAGCGCGTAGCCGTTCTACTAGTTTTGGTACCCAGACGCGCAACACCTCTGCATCAGCATCTTCCAATGAAATTTGGTACTGAGTCGGACTAATTTTATCTTCAATGGTGAGGTCTTGCACAGGCTGCATATATAGCTTAATTCCCTCAACTTCAGCCAGTGAGGTTTGCAAGCGCTGAATCACTTCGCTGGCATTGCCATCGCGCTGTGCTAATGGTTTTAAATTGATGAGAAAACGCCCACTGTTAAGGGTTGGATTATTGCCCTCTACACCTATGAATGAAGACAGACTCTCAACCGCGGGATCGCGAAGTATGACGCGACCCAATGCCTGTTGGCGTTCTGACATCGCTCTAAAAGAAATGCTGGTAGGTGCTTGTGAGATACCTTGGATTGCACCGGTATCTTGGATTGGAAAAAACCCTTTAGGAATAATGATATAGAGCAGTACAGTGAGCGCCAGTGTCAGCCCCGCCACAACTAGCGTTAAGGCTTGACGATCAAATACCCATTGTAGCATTTGCCCATAGCGCACGGTCATACGATCAAACCACGCGCCGCTGGCTAAAAAGAAACGTCCTTGCTGCGCTTCTGGTACATGATGCAACAACCGTGCGCACATCATGGGCGTGAGGGTGAGCGATACTACGGCCGAAATCAGTATTGCGACCAACAAGGTCACCGCAAATTCATGAAATAATCGCCCGATTACGTCACCCATAAAGAGTAGCGGAATTAATACCGCGACCAACGAAACCGTCAGTGAAATAATGGTAAAACCAATTTGCTTGGCGCCTTTGAGGGCAGCCTGCATGGGCGGCTCTCCGGCTTCAATGTAGCGCATGATATTTTCAATCATGACAATGGCATCATCGACCACAAAGCCAGTCGCTACAATGAGCGCCATGAGCGTGAGATTGTTGATTGAAAAACCAGCCAAGTACATGGCGGCAAAAGTGCCGACGAGTGATAGCGGCACTGCCACGCTAGGGATAATGGTAGCGGATAGGTTGCGCAAAAATAAGAATATCACCATCACCACTAAGCCAACCGATAATAGCAACTCAAACTCAACATCATGTACTGAGGCGCGTATGGTTTGGGTGCGGTCGGTCAGTATGGTGACATTGACTGCTGGCGGAAGTGTTGACTGTAGCGCTGGCAATAGTCGTTTAATGCGATCGACCACTTCAATGACGTTGGCACCAGGTTGCCGTTGGACATTGATAATCAACGCGAGTGATTCATTGCCCCATGCCGCCAATTTATTATTTTCAGCGCCATCAACTACGCTGGCGACATCTGCTAAACGCACTGGCGCGCCATTACGGTAGGTCACAATCATGGCTAGAAATTCATCTGCCGATTTTAGCTGGTCATTCGAGTTCAGCGTAGAGGCTTGTGTTGGGCCGTCAAAACCCCCTTTAGCTTGATTAGAGTTGGCATTGTTAATAGCGATGCGTACATCTTCAAGCGATAAGTTGTAAGCGGCAAGCGCTTTTGGATTAGCCTGGATGCGAATGGCTGGGCGCTGGCCACCGCTGATACTGACTAAGCCAACGCCGGGTAATTGAGAAATTTTTGCAGTGAGCCTAGATTCTGCCAATTTTTGTACGGCAGGTAGTGGCAGTGTTTGTGAGGTAAGCGCTAGGGTTAAAATGGAGGGGTCGGCAGGATTTATTTTGCTATAAATCGGTAATTGCGGTAAATCAGCAGGCAGTAAATTGACAGCACCATTGATGGCGGCCTGCACATCTTGCTCGGCTACGTCCAGCGCTAACTCTAGGTTAAACTGCAGTGTAATAATCGATGCGCCATCCGAGCTGGTCGAAGACATTTCCTTCAATCCTGGCATTCTGCCGAATTGGCGCTCTAGTGGCGCGGTAATGGTCGAAGTGACCATCTCTGGACTCGCCCCTGGATACAAGGTGACTACTTGTATTGTAGGGTAATCGAATTGAGGTAAGGCGGAGACAGGAATGACTCGGTAAGCGAATAAGCCAACCAGTAGAATCGCCACCATCAGTAGCGACGTCGCTACTGGTCGAGAAATGAACGGACGCGAAAGATTCATGGGCGAATTACGTAGATGGCCTTGAGCTTAGATCACGTGACCAGATGAGCGGGTCTTGTGTATGTGAATTATTTCTTACACCGGTGTGCGACCCACTGTTTGCTGCGGCAATCGGGGTGTCACGCACAATCGCTTTAATCTTCGCCCCTTCACGTAACCTGTCAGCGCCATCAATCACGACCATACTGCCGGTTGTGATGCCGCTATTGACTACGGTAATGTCACCTTGTGAGGGGCCAGTTTTGATGGGGGTTACCACCACCGTTTGATCATCCTTAACCACATACACGAAAGTACCTGCTGAACCACGCTGAATAGCTGCCGTTGGCACTAGTATGGCTTTAGCTAGCGTTTCAACTGGCATTTTCACATTCACAAATTGGTTGGCAAACAGCCCGCCGTCGGTATTGGGGAATTCTGCTTTGAGCTTAATGGTGCCTGTTGCCGGATCAATTTTATTGTCAGCCGCTAGCAAAAAACCTTTGCCGAGATTTTGTTGTTGGCTGCGGTCGTAGGCGTTGACAGGGATGCGCGCTGAGCCCAATAGCTTCATCACTTGGGGTAAGGCGTCTTCTGGTGCAGTAAATACCACAGAAATTGGCTGTAATTGTGTAATGACAACGATACCTTTGGCACCTGAGGCGCGCACCATATTGCCTGAATCTATCTGACGTAGACCCACGCGTCCACTAATGGGCGCAATGATTTTAGTATGTGAGAGTTGTAGTTTTGCATTGTCGATGCCACCCTGATCAGCCTGTATTGCCGCCTTATATTGGCGTACTAGCGTTTCTTGTGTGTCGACTAACTGATGTGAAATGGAGTCCTGTGCAAGCAATGTGTGATAGCGGGTAAGATCAGCTTGCGCATTATCAAGCAAAGCTTGGTCACGCGCTAATTGCCCATTGGCCAATGTTAGTTGCACTTCAAATGGCCGTGGATCTATTTTAGCCAAAAGATCACCCGCTTTAACCATTTGCCCTTCTTTGAAATCGATACTGACAATTTGCCCATCAACTCGACCATAAACCTCAACGGCGTTCAGGGGTGTCACGGTGCCAATGGCCAGCAAGTTGACATCAAAGTTACCACGACGCACCGGCGCAATCACGACAGGTGTTGAATTAGGTAAATTGTCGCTGGATTTGACAGAGGGTTGCTGGATAGCGGCAACTGTTGGGTCGGGCGAGCGGGCTTTGCTAAACCAAATAGCAATGGCTACGACCAGTAAGCCGATGGCAATGGTGGCTATCTGACGTCGCCACAACCAGTACTTTGACCTTGAGGCAATGAGGCCAGAAAACAGAATTGAAGGCTCGGAATTAGAAGTCATGAGTCGCTACCGTCCAAAGGGAATTGTGATGAATTATAGACGATATTCAGCACAATATACCAGCCGTGCCACAATACCATTAAGCTTTTATGCGGATTTTAACGATAGCTAGACTTTAAAAACAAAAACCCTATTAACTCATTAAGTTAATAGGGTAATAATTACATATTTAATCTAATTGTTTACTTTTTAAAAGTAGGTATTCCTAAAAAGGAATGTCGTCCTCAAAATCATCAAACCCTGAACCACTCGCAGCAGGCTTCGCCGCTGGTGCTGCTGGTTTTGCAGAAGCTTGACTCGCAGGTGCTTGATTGTAGTCGTCACCGCCACTGCTTTGGTCCATGCCGCCATCGTAGCTAGCATTTGATCCAGCGCCATCACGACCACCTAACATTTGCATTTGGTCTGCAATGATTTCTGTGGTGTAACGATCTTGGCCTTCTTTGGTTTGCCATTTGCGTGTTTGCAAACGACCTTCTACATACACTGGGCGACCTTTTTTAAGGTATTCACCCGCAATTTCAGCCAGTTTGCGATACATCACAATATTGTGCCATTCGGTGCGCTCTTGTTTTGCACCGGCTTTATCTTTCCAGCTATCGGTCGTGGCAATACTAAAGTTACACACGGCTTCGCCATTTGGCATGAATCTTACTTCAGGATCACGGCCTAAATTACCGACTAAAATTACTTTATTGACTGATGCCATTTTTACCCCCTCAATAGTTGATGCACTTTGGTTTCGTCCCAATCTTGCATGTTATATATTTTTGTATCTACTTTTAAAATTACGGTACGCTCTTGTGGCAACACCACCGCTTCTAATACACCGGCAAGCTTACTTAATTTGTTTTTTAGTTTTTGTGCTTGGTTAGCAGTGAGCTCAACGGTCGCTTCATCCATGCTGTACATCTTGGTTTTAACTGCCGGAGGTGCCTGCATCGAATACGCTAATATTAGCCATAAAAGCATCATGACGCTACAAAAAATGAAGACACTGGCAAAACCAAAGCGATGTGATAAATAACCACCCATGGCACCACCCACAAATATGCCTAGCGATTGCGCAGTGTTGTATACGCCCATGGCGGTGCCCTTAGCAGCAACAGGCGCCATTTTACTGATGATGGAGGGTAATGAGGCTTCTAGTACATTAAATGCAATAAAGTATAAGGTCAGTGAAAACACAATGCCCCAAAAGTGCTGAATAGACCCAGCAAAAACCAGTTGTGCTAATAGCATGGTGGCCACCGCTGCAACAAACACCTGTTTCATTTTGGCTTGTTTTTCAGCATAAATAATGGCGGGTACCATAAATACAAAAGAGGCTAACAGCACTGGCAAATAAATCGTCCAATGCTGGTTAACATTCATATCACTTGCTTTACTGATGGCGAATGGCACCACGACGAACATTGCCATTTGCGCAGCATGTAAGGCAAAAATACCATAATTGAGGCGTAATAACTGCCCATTTTTAAGTACATCTTTGAGCTTGGCAGGCGCGGCACTAGCATCTGAATGATAGTGGCTGTGTATAGGGTCGGGTACTACAAACTTCACCACGGCCATAGCAGCCAAGGTTAAAAGCGCGGTCATAAAAAATATACCTGGCACGCCTATCCATTGGTTAAGTAAAGGTCCACCTATCAGTGAAACTGCAAAAGCAATGCCAATCGTAGCGCCTATGGTTGCCATGGCTTTGGTGCGATTTTCATCACGAGTTAAATCTGCTAGTAAGGCGGTGACTACCGCAGAAACTGCGCCAGCCCCTTGAATAGCCCGACCAATAATCATGCCTTCTATATTCATGGCAAGCGCTGCCATCATGCTGCCAACGGCAAAAATTGTGAGACCTAAGTAGATCATAGGTTTGCGCCCAAATCGATCTGAGGCCATGCCAAAAGGTAGCTGGAATAGCGCTTGGGTTAAGCCGTAGGCACCAAAGGCGAGACCAATCATAAATGCGCTAGGGTGTTCAGGAAACGACGAGGCATAAATTGCAAAAATCGGCAAAATAGAAAACATGCCAAACATGCGTAAGCCGTAAATAGCAGCCAAGCTGGTGGTGGCACGTAATTCAATCGGGGTCATTTTGTCTGGTGATGTGGTGTTATCTTCGGCTGTCATGTTTAGAGATTCAACAGTTTTAAATAGGTCGCCGGATTTGTTTTTTGTTGCTGACATGTAAATTATATAAGCTAATTTTGTAAAAGTAGGTATATTAGCAGGTTGCCCAAAAATTAACTGAGTCTTTAGTAAAAGCATAATGGAATTCATAAAAATACGCGGTGCACGCACGCACAATTTAAAAAATATCTCGCTAGATATTCCACGTAATCAGTTGGTGGTGATTACCGGTTTGTCAGGTTCTGGTAAGTCTTCACTTGCCTTTGATACCTTGTATGCAGAAGGTCAGCGCCGCTATGTAGAATCGCTATCGGCTTACGCGCGCCAGTTTTTAGCACGCATGGATAAGCCAGATGTTGATTTGATTGAGGGTTTATCGCCAGCAATTTCCATTGAGCAAAAATCCACTTCACACAATCCGCGTTCTACCGTGGGTACCGTGACAGAGATTCATGACTACTTGCGTCTTTTGTACGCACGCGCAGGTGATCCAGAATGTCCAGAGCATGGCATTAAATTGGAAGCGCAAACCGTTAGCCAAATGGTCGATCATGTGTTGATGCTACCTGAAGAAACCAAGCTTATGATATTGGCGCCAGTAGTCAGTAACCGCAAAGGCGAGCAACTCGATTTGTTTGAAGAACTAAAAGCGCAAGGTTTTGTACGTTTGCGCATCGATGGCAAGATTTTTGAAATGGATGCTTTGCCACAGTTGACCAAAACCACTAAGCATAGTGTCGAGGTGGTGGTTGATCGTATCAAAGTAAAACAAGACATGAAGCAGCGTATTGCTGAATCTTTTGAAACGGCATTACGTTTAGCTGAGGGTAAAGCCATTGCACTAGAAATGGATACCGACAAAGAGCATCTGTTCTCAGCCAAGTTTGCATGCCCTGCTTGTGAGTATTCACTTGCAGAACTTGAGCCGCGCTTATTTTCATTTAACAACCCCATGGGCGCTTGCCCAACCTGCGATGGCTTAGGCAATATTAACTTTTTTGACCCTAAACGGGTCGTTGCGTTTCCGCATTTATCACTGGCTGCAGGTGCGATTAAGGGCTGGGATAGGCGTAACCAATTTTATTTTCAAATGTTGGCTAGTATCGCCACGCACTATAATTTTGACCTTGATACCGCATTTGAGAAATTGCCAGAGTACATTCAAAAAGTATTACTCAATGGCAGCGGCAAAGAATTGATGCCCTTTAAATATTTGAATGAACGGGGCGCTTTCTTTGAAAAAACCCACGCTTTTGAAGGTATTTTAAATAATCTAAAACGCCGTTATCACGAAACGGATTCACAAACCGTGCGTGAAGAACTGGCGAAATACTTAAATTCTCAAAGCTGCCCAGATTGTGCCGGCACCCGTTTACGCAAAGAAGCGCGTCATGTAAAAGTGGGGAATAAGAACATTCATGAGGTCTGTGAAGTGCCTCTAAAGTTAGCGCTTACTTTCTTTGAATCACTTGAATTAACTGGGGCTAAGTTGGCGATTGCAGATAAGATTGTTAAAGAGATTGGTAACCGCCTTAAATTTTTAACCAATGTGGGTTTGGAATATTTATCGCTTTCGCGCTCTGCAGAAACCTTGTCTGGCGGTGAAGCGCAACGTATTCGTTTAGCCAGTCAAATCGGCAGTGGCTTAACGGGCGTGATGTATGTGCTAGATGAGCCATCGATAGGCTTGCATCAACGTGACAATGATCGTTTATTAGAAACGCTTAAACGCCTGCGAGATATTGGTAATAGTGTGATTGTGGTGGAACATGATCATGATGCTATTTTAGCCGCTGATTATGTGGTGGATATTGGCCCAGGTGCTGGTGAGCATGGCGGACAAATTGTTGCCCAAGGGACCCCTGCTGAAGTGTTAGCTAATCCTAACTCGCTCACCGGTGAGTATTTAAGTGGCAAGAAACAAATTATTTATAACAAAAAACGCACTGCACCTGACCCAGCACGCTGGCTTAAAATGAGCAACGCTACGGGTAACAACTTAAAAGATGTGAGTCTTAAATTACCAGTAGGTTTATTAAGTTGCATCACCGGTGTTTCCGGTAGTGGTAAATCTACCCTGATTAATGACACGCTATATCGTGTGGTGTCTCAACACTTATATGGCAGCAGTACTGAGCCAGCACCCTTTGGTGAAATTGACGGATTAGCATTTTTTGATAAAGTGGTTGATGTAGACCAAAGCCCCATCGGTCGTACGCCGAGATCAAACCCGGCCACTTACACCGGTTTATTTACGCCGATACGTGATTTATTTGCGGGTGTACCAGAAAGTCGCGTGCGTGGTTATGGGCCAGGTCGATACTCATTTAACGTCAAAGGTGGGCGCTGCGAGGCTTGCCAAGGTGATGGTGTGATTCGCGTGGAAATGCACTTTTTACCTGATGTCTATGTGCCGTGCGATGTCTGCAAAGGGCATCGCTATAACCGTGAAACTTTAGAGATTCAGTTTAAGGGTAAAAACATCCGTGAAGTGTTAGAGATGACGGTGGAGCAAGCGCATAGCTTTTTTAGTGCGCAACCCGTGATTTCGCGCAAGCTTAAAACCTTGCTCGATGTGGGTTTAGGTTACATTACGCTCGGGCAAAGTGCGACAACATTATCGGGCGGGGAAGCGCAACGGGTTAAGTTAGCCCTTGAGCTAAGTAAACGCGACACGGGTCGCACGCTCTATATTTTAGATGAACCCACCACAGGCCTACACTTTGCTGATATTCAATTATTGTTAGATGTGATTCACCGCTTGCGTGACGCGGGTAATACCATTGTCATTATTGAGCACAACCTAGACGTAATCAAAACTGCTGATTGGATCGTTGATATGGGCCCAGAAGGGGGCGATGGCGGCGGTACCATTATCGCCGAAGGCACGCCAGAACAAGTGGCACAGAGCAAGGAAAGTTACACGGCTAAATATTTAAAGGTGCTATTAGAGCAATGAAAATAAATAATAAATATGCAAATCTATTATTTGCCTTGTTGATGTCTTTGTTTATGGCATTACTTATGTCAGGGGTGCTAACAGCTATTCATTTAGGTTTTAAGCCCGATTTTATTGGGCGCTGGCTGGCGGCTTTTGCTATTGCTTGGCCAATCGCTTTTCCTAGCATTTTTGTTATTGCGCCGACAGTCAGAAAAATTGTAGCGAAACTAACAGATTAGACTGATGCTGAAAGACCCATGGATAGGGCTTTTCACTGCATCTAATGTTACGGTACTACTACTTGGTACATTCTGGCTTGTATCGTTGCCGTGCGGCGATCTAAATAATTGGTATAGGTGTGTTTGTCGTAAAAGCGTGGGTTGGGAATCATCGCGGCCAACTTAGCCGCTTGGCCACTACTTAAATTAGCGGCGCTGGTTTTGTAATAATGCCGCGCCGCTGCCTCAGCCCCAAACACACCGTTGCCCCATTCAATGACATTTAAATAAATCTCTAAAATACGTTTTTTACTCAGTATGTTTTCTAGCATCACAGTAATGAGCGCTTCTTCGCCTTTACGCCAAGGCGTGCGCTTGGTCGATAGAAATAAATTCTTAGCCAATTGCTGGCTAATGGTCGAGCCACCCGCTACGATTTTGCCTTTTTTAAGATTTTTTTTGTAGGCTTTTTCTATGCCTTCCCAGTCAAAACCTTCATGGTCTAAAAATTTAGCGTCTTCACTGGCAATGACTGCGCGTTTTAGATTGTTAGAAATTTTGGCGTAGCTCACCCATTTATGTTTTAACTCAGCGTCCGGATACTTTTCTTGAATGATATCTAAACGGTCTTCCATAAAGGCGCTGGAAGAAGGGTTAAAGTTAATCCACCAACATATGTGTATCAATATCCAAAGTTGATAGACAAAAAGCAGCATAAAAAACATGACCAAGCCACGCGTGATATAGCCGTTCAGGCTTAATGGTGCGGCGCCATGCTTGTTATTGAGTAGCCAATTTTTCATGTGTTGTTTGGCACGCTACAGTTTTCTAATGTCTTGCATCACAGCTTGTGTTTCTGGTCTGACACCACGCCATAGGGTAAAAGCTTCAGCCGCCTGTTCTACCAGCATACCTAAGCCATCAGATACTTCTGC
>SESE01000549.1_pt1 | contig 15718 bp, 12 predicted proteins | sample 3171371 | NCBI WGS metagenome assembly SESE01 (sample SAMN06051881, study PRJNA518727) | freshwater metagenome | biome: subpolar coniferous forest; feature: holomictic lake; material: water; isolation source: holomictic Lake 442, 13 m depth | place: Canada: near Kenora, Ontario | collected... | reverse complement strand
GTAAAGCTGGTTCTTAAAGCAGCACCCGGCGTTCCTCCAGCAGAGCCAGTTCTGAAGGCAGTCCCCAGCGTTGCTCCAGCAGAGCCTGTTCTGAAGGCAGTACCGGGCGTTCCTCAAGCAAAGCCGGTTCTTAAAGCAGCACCCGGCGTTCCGTCAGCAGAGCCAGCACTGAAAGCAGCACCCGGCGTTCCGTCAGCAGAGCCAGCACTGAAAGCAGCACCCGGTGTTCCCTCAGCAGAGCCGGTTATGAAAGCAGTACCCGGCGTTCCTCCAGCAGAGCCCGATTCTGAACGGCAGGTATATATTACCCATGTTGTCGTGAAGGGCGAAAACCTCACCTCCATTGCCGCGAAGTATGGCACCACTGTCAGCCAGCTCATTGTCTCGAACAACCTGAAAAATTCTCAGCTAAAACCAGGTCAGAAACTTATTGTATTTGTTAATGACGGCAAAGACGCTTCCTCCCGGTCGGTATCCGGAAAGGGAGATGTTTCAAAGCCGGTGCAGTAAGCATCAATTTTGGTGCGGTAATTGTTATTTCATGATATTCAATTAAAGGATAATTTTCTTATCTTTAAATTCACAGGTTTGTGTTAGTCAACTGACGCACAATAATTGTTGGCAGAAACCGCTGTAATTCAATAATTCTTTAAATGAGAAATCTTTAAACGTATGCGTAATATCATTTTTACCGGAAAGGGTGGAGTTGGTAAAACCTCTATTGCCGCGGCAACAGCGCTCAAGGCGGCAGATATGGGATACAAAACCCTGATCATGTCTACCGATCCGGCACACAGCCTGGGTGACTCGCTTGATGTTAAGTTAGGGCCTTCACCTGTGAAAGTTGCTGAAAATCTTTGGGGTCAGGAAGTAAGTGTTTTTGGTGATCTCAATCTGAACTGGGATGTTGTCAGGGAGCATTTTGCTCATTTGATGGAAGCCCGCGGTATTGAAGGTGTCTATGCTGAAGAGATGGGAGTGCTGCCGGGTATGGAAGAGCTCTTTTCACTTTCCTATATCAAGCGTTATAATGAACAGAATGAGTACGATCTTCTTGTAGTTGACTGTGCTCCTACCGGCGAAACCCTTCGTCTTCTCTCTCTGCCTGAAACGTTCGGATGGTTTATCAAGATGATCCGCAATGTCGAAAAATTTATGGTCAAGCCGGTTATTAGGCCTCTTGCCAAAAAAGTCAACAAGATCAATGATTTTGTCGCTCCTGTGGAGGTTTATGACAAGGTTGATAACCTCTTCTCTTCAACTGAAGGAATTATTGACCTGCTTGCGGACAGCTCCAAAACAACCATGCGTCTGGTCATGAATCCGGAAAAGATGGTTATCAAGGAGTCCATGCGTGCCCTGACCTATCTTAATCTTTACGGCATCACTGTTGACAGGATTACCATTAACCGTGTCATGCCTGATCAGAGCCCCGATCCTTATTTCCAGAAGTGGCGTGCTATTCAGCAGAAGTATATTGTTCAGATCCAGGAAGCATTTGCTCCAATTCCTATTGTCGAAGTTCCGTTGTTCGATGATGAAGTTGTCGGAATGGCCATGCTTCGCAGAGTAGGTCAGAAAGTCTACGAAGACACGAATCCTCTTGATATATTTTTCAACGAAAATCCGATTGATATCAAAAAGGTTTCAGACGGACATTACAAGGTGCGCGTCAGGTTGCCGTTTATGGAGCACATGGGGCTTGAACCAAAAATTCTCAAGCTTGGAGATGACCTTACGATTCGCATCGGTGATTACCAGAAGATTGTTGCCTTGCCGATTTTCCTTGCGGGCATGGATTCAACAGGTGCCTCCTATGAAGACAAGTGGCTCAGCATTGATTTTGCGAAGGCTAAATAATTTCGTGCTTGCGAAGCAATCAAAGTAGTACAAATAAAAAAACCTGCTCGTAAGGGCAGGTTTTTTTATTGATTAATTATTTATTCAGAGCGATACAAGATTGGCAATGCCGACGCCATTAACATTTCTTATTTCGTCAAGCAGTGCTGTTGTTACTTCGCCATCAACAACAATTGCTGTCATAGCGACCTTTTTCTCTTCATCCCTGGAAAGCGCCACATAAGCGACATTCAGGTTGTGCTGTAGCAAAAGCTGAGTGACATTGGCGATGACACCTGGTTTATCGATGTTATTGTAGATGATGATGTTTCCTTCCGGCTTGAACTCTACGAGAAACTGGTCTATCATCACAATCCGTACCTCTTTGTCGCCAAAGACAGTTCCGCCAATCATGCGTTTTGTTGTGTCACTGTCAAGTTCTATGCGGATCAGGTTGGTATAGTCCAGATTTTCCTTCTCAAATTTCTGGTTCAGGCTGATGCCGCACTCCTTTGCCATCGTGAACGCATTGATATAGTTGGTATCCTTTGACTGCCGGATATCAAGAAATCCCTTGAGAGCTGCAGCCGTGATGACTTCATTGAATTTATGAAGGAATTCTCCGGAGGTTCTGACGGTCATTTTGTACGCATTAACCGGCGCCATCTGAGCCAGTGTAGCACCGAGTTTTTCGGCAAGGTTCAGATATGATTTGACCCCCGGTGCCTGTGCCAGTTCAACAGCCGAGGCATTGACGGCACCCTCAAGTTTTCCAGTCTGTTTCCATGCAACAATCTGTTCTGCGATCTGGACGGCAACCTTTTCCTGTGCTTCTTTGGTAGAAGCGGCAATATGCGGGGTAGCTATCACCTGTTCAAGTTTCAGAAGAGGATTGTCGGGGTTGACCGGCTCAATTTCAAACACATCAAGAGCTACGGCGGCAACTTTGCCCGATGTTATTGCTTCAGCAAGGTCAGCTTCATTAATAATTCCGCCCCTGGCGCAATTGACAATGATAACACCCTGCTTCATCAGGTCAAGAGTATCTTTTGCAATGAGATTACGGGTGGATTCGTTGAGTGATGAATGGAGGGTAATAAAATCAGCACGAATAAAATTTTCATGCAGGGGAAGAAGCTCAATGTTGAGTTGGGCGGCGTATTCGTCTGGAATCATCGGGTCATAGGCAATTGTTTTCATCCCGAATGCCTGCATCCTCGATGCAACCTCACGTCCAATTTTTCCAAGGCCGATAATGGAGAGGGTTTTCCCTTCAAGCTCTACGCCTGTAAATTTTTTCTTGTTCCAATTGCCTTGTTTAAGGTCGGCGGTCGCCTGCGGAATCCGTCGTGCGGCGGAAAGCATCATGGCACAGGCATGTTCCGCTGCTGACACCGTGTTCCCGCCCGGAGTGTTCATCACGATAATACCTTTGCGGGTAGCAGCTTCAATGTCGATGTTGTCGACTCCGGCACCTGCTCTTCCAATAAGCTCAAGGTTCGTGCCGCACTCAAGAATTTCTGCGGTAGCCTTTGTTGCGCTTCTGACGATCAGCGCTTCAAAGCCGCCGATGATCTCTTTGAGTTCCTCCTTGCTGATTTTCGGCTTTTCTGTTACTTCAAAACCGTTTTGTGCGAGGATTTGACCGCATTGAAGATCAACACCGTCAGTGATCAGTACTTTCATGTTAACTTTCTTGATTATTGATTGCCCGGAATTTTATAATTCAATCTGAATATAAATAAATTTTGTTGCTCCATCTCTTTTGAACTTCTGAATCGTCGTTCAGGAATTTTTAAGAGCGGATGCTCATTATATTACGCGTTAGTTTTTTATCTTGCCTCCTATTAAAATCAGAGATCTTTCAGTGGCAAGGGTAAATTATCCGAAACTCTGAGAAGTGAAAGTTCAATACCTCGAAGCTTTGCTGCGAGTAAGCTTTAGTTATGGTTGTTAGTTAGTTATAAAACGGATGGAACAGTTACATGATTTAAGAGTTTCACGAATTATTCGTCTTCCCTCACCAAGGGCTCTCAAGGAGATGCTGCCAGTAAGTGACGGGGTAGCCAGTACCGTTACGACTGGACGTCGTGAAGTTGAGCGTATATTGACAGGCAAGGATTCAAGACTGCTGGTGATTGTTGGGCCTTGTTCGATTCACGATGTCGATGCAGCCCGTGAGTATGCCGAAAAACTTGCGGCATTGCGTGTTGAGCTCCAGCATGACCTCTGTCTCATGATGCGGGTCTATTTTGAAAAACCGCGCACAACTATCGGATGGAAGGGTTTTATCAATGATCCTCATCTTGATGATACCTATGACATTGAGCATGGTCTTTTCCACGCAAGAAAGCTTCTGCTTGAAATAAATGAAATGGGGTTGCCAGCAGCGACTGAATTTCTTGATCCCATAACGCCCCAGTATGTCGCCGATGCTGTGAGCTGGGCAGCAATCGGAGCAAGGACTATTGAGTCGCAGACGCACCGGCAGATGGCAAGTGGCCTTTCAATGCCTGTTGGATTCAAGAACTCTACCGATGGTCGTCTCAATGTCGCCGTCGATGCTATCCGTTCGGCAATGCATCCGCACAGCTTTCTTGGTATCGACCAGGAAGGTCACAGCAGCGTGATTACAACAAAAGGCAATCCGTTCGGACATCTTGTGCTGCGTGGAGGCGAAAAACCGAATTATGATGCCGAAAGTATTGTACATGCCGAATCATGGATTGGAAAGGCGGGCCTTGAACAGTCGCTTCTGGTCGATTGCAGTCATGCCAATTCAGGGAAAAAACACCAGCGCCAGTTGACGGTCTGGGAAAACATTTTGCAACAGAAAATCGAGGGCAATAAAAGCATTGTTGGGGTCATGATAGAAAGCAATCTCTTTTGCGGCAATCAGCCTTTTCCCGAGGATCCCGAGAAGCTCAGGTACGGGGTTTCGATAACCGATGAGTGTCTTTCATGGGATGAGACCGAACGCATACTTCGTGAAGGTGCGGCAGTCATGCATAAGCTTGCTCGATAAAATTGTTGGCATGAACACATTTGTTGGAGGGATAGTATGGCTATAGAGATCCGGCAAGTCCGGAATAAAAAAGAGAAGAAGCAGTTTATCACCTTTGCATGGCAGATCTACCGCAAGGATCCAGAACTTGACAGGAACTGGGTGCCGCCGGTTATTGACGATTATATGAAAACACTTGATACGTCAGTGTTTCCCTTGTATGACCATGCCGACCTTGCTCTGTTTACGGCATGGAAAGACGGGGTTATGGCAGGGACTATTGCCGCAATAGAAAATCGCAGGCACAATGACTTTCATGCTGACAAGGTTGGGTTCTGGGGCTTTTTTGAATGTGTTAACGACCAAAGTGTTGCCAATGCCCTGTTTGATGCCGCCGGAGGATGGCTCAAAAAGAAGGGGCTGAATGCCATGCGCGGTCCGATCAGTCCCTCCATGAACGATCAGTGCGGTATGCTCACCAAAGGATATGACAGCCCGCCGGTTTTTCTCATGCTTTATAACCCGCCATACTACAATGACCTTGTCCTGAACTACGGTCACCATATTGGTCAGGAACTGCTTGCCTGGTACATTGACCAGAAAGGTATCGATATTGAACGCCTGCGCCGAATCTCGGAGCACGTCAAAAAAAGGGAGGGACTGACGGTACGGATTATGAACATGAAGGATTTTGACGGGGAAATTGAACGTATCCGGGAGATCTACAACAAGGCATGGGAGAAAAACTGGGGTTTTGTGCCCATGACCAACAAGGAGTTCGATTTTCTTGCAAAAAGCCTCAAGCCTCTTGCAAATCCTCATTATATATACTTTGTCGAGGATCGCAACAAGCGCACGGTAGGTTTTTCACTGTCGCTTCCCGATGTCAACCAGGCTTTGAAACATGTCAATGGCAATCCCTTTTCTCCCGTCGGTCTGCTGAAATATCTCTGGTACAGCCGCAAAATTACTATGGTTCGTACCATAACCATGGGTGTGCTGCCCGAATACCGGAACAAGGGTGTCGACAGTATTCTCAATACAGAAATTGCTGATTATGGAGGAAAGCATGGGGTTTTTGCCGCTGAAATGAGCTGGGTGCTTAAAGCCAATGAAGCAATGAGTAAACTGGCAAAAGTAATCGGAGGAACGCCTTACAAGGAGTATGTTATTTACGAAGCGGATCTGTAGCAGCGGGGAGCATGAAGCTGATTTGGAAGCTGTTGTAAGCGAATGTGTCAACAAAAAAAGGAGACGGTTTTTATGCCAGTCTCCTTTTTTGTTGATATCGTCTATCAGGTTGACCTCTCAAGAGATGCAGCGAACCCGATTGATTTTATCATAACCTGTCAAAACGATGCCATGAAGACAAGGTTTGATTTTTCAGTGTCAGGGTTATAAACAAAAGAGGCGGTATAGCGATCTTTTGAAACCGATATGCCGGTGTTGACGAGGGCAATATTGTTGTTTTTCTTGACAAGATACTGGTCGCCATAGTAATCCTCATCGCCTATACCAACAATACCTTTTGCCGTGTAACCATTCTTGTTGTAAAACTTGTAGCCAGCTTCAAAATATTTGGCATTTTTGACCCCGTTTGTTTCATCGCCCTTATTTCCTGCAATGTTGACTGCCGCAAGCAGGCTGAGATTATCCTTCGCATAACCGACGATGAGCTCAACAACGTTTGGACCGTCACCGCTAAAATCAAAAGCTCTGGGAGTAACGGTTGTGTCTGGTACATAATAATCAAATATGCTCAAACTGAAGGGACCAACCGGTATAGTTGCATAAAGGTCGACCTCCTGATAACGATATTTATCATGTGGAGAAGTTGCACTTTTAATGGTATCGCTCAATGCATAGGAGCCCCATACGCCGACAACAACACCGCTACCCGCAAAAGTGTAAGAAAGGGCAGGCTGAATCGCCGGTGAATCACCCAAATCTCCGCCTCTCCATACATAGCTGCTGACAACGTCCGCGCCAACCTTAAATCCTTCAGCCTGGGCGGTGCCGCCAAATCCTGCAAAAAGAGCTACAGCGAGGCTTAATAGTTTTGCTGTTTTTTTCATTGTTTTTATACTGTTTTTTGTTTTGTATGAGTTTTAAAAAAACGAATTCAATATAATGAGTTAAAAACGTTATCCAACAAGCTAAATTAATTAATTATTTTTTCGTTTCTTCATAAAAAAATTAACAAAATAAATCATTTGTCCTTAATTATTGCTGATTAGTCGTTTCGTAGCAAATTTGAAGGCTAACCCATAAGATCATGACAAAATGAGGTTGATTTCATGAAACGAGCCGATATTGTGTTGCCTGGTTTGTATTCAGAATACGAATCGTTGCGCAGGTTCATTGCATCCTTTGCACAGGGTGAAGAATACAGCGCGCTGTTTATTGAAGGGCTTCAGTTGACTCTGAAAGAGGCTTTTGTCAATGCCATCAGGCATGGAAACAAGGAGCAGGGTGACTTGACGGTATCCATTCGGTTAATTGCCGAAGAAGGTGCCCTGTTTGCCTCCATAAAAGATTGCGGAAAAGGGTTCAGTCCCGATGAACTGCCCAGTCCCGTCAATCACCAGAATCTTTTCAAATTATCCGGCAGGGGGATTTATATTATCCGGAGTATTGCCGAAATAATCGGTGTTGAGAAGGATCTGGATGGTTCTACTCTTACGTTGCGCTATATTCCCTATTGAAATGTATTCAGGCGTTTTACTCATGTTCAGCTTAACACTGTAAAGAGGTAACATATTATGGAATTGTCACAAAGCGCACAATGGCGCGAACTTCAGGCACACAAACTTGAGATCGGGAACCTGCAGATGAGGGAGATGTTTCGCGAAGATAGTGCCCGGTTTGAACGGTTCTCAATCCAATGGGAAGGGCTGATGCTCGACTATTCAAAAAACAGGATTACCCCCCGAACCATCGAGTTACTGCTCGACCTGGCGCACAATGCCGGGCTTGAAAAAAAGCGAGACGAGATGTTTGCCGGTGAGCCAATAAATTATACAGAACAGCGTGCCGTGCTGCACACCGCCCTTCGCAGGCCTCCGGGGTATTCACTTCAGATTGACGGTCTTGATCTTTCGACCGAAATCGCCGACGTGCTTGCCCAAATGAAGGATTGTTGCGAAAGGGTGATTTCAGGAGCATGGAAAGGATATACAGGAAAGAGGATGACCGATGTGGTCAATATCGGTATAGGCGGTTCCGATCTTGGCCCCTGCATGGTGACCGAAGCGCTTCGTCCTTTTGCTCACGGCCAGCTTCAGGTTCATTTTGTCTCCAACATTGATGGCACTCATGTCAGCGAAACCCTGAAAAAGCTCAATCCCGAAACCACACTCTTCATTATTGCCTCCAAAACCTTTACCACCCAGGAGACACTCACCAACGCGATGACCGCACGTGAGTGGTTTTTAACTCATGCCAAAAACGCATCGCACATTGCAAAACATTTTGTAGCCGTTTCAACCAACCGCACAAAAGTTGTCGAGTTTGGTATTGACGAAGCCAACATGTTCAGGTTCTGGGACTGGGTTGGGGGACGTTACTCACTCTGGTCTTCCATTGGCCTTTCCATAGCTCTTTTTCTCGGCTTTGACCATTTTCAGGAGCTGCTCAATGGTGCCAGTGCGATGGACGAGCATTTTCGTAACGAGCCGCTTGACCGCAACATTCCTGTTCTGCTGGCGCTACTTGGTATCTGGTACAATAATTTTTTTGCTTTTTCATCACACGCGGTTATTCCCTATGACCAGTATCTGCATCGCTTTCCTGCATTTCTTCAACAACTTGACATGGAGAGTAACGGCAAGCGGGTCAATGGTGAGGGAAACATCATAGATTATGCAACTGGCCCTGTGATCTGGGGTGAACCGGGCACCAACTCCCAGCATGCATTTTTCCAGCTCCTCCATCAGGGCCCGGATGTTATTCCTGCAGACTTTATTGTTCCTCTCAAAACGCAGAACCCTGTAGGCGAGCATCATGACATTCTGCTCGCCAACTGCTTTGCCCAGACTGAAGCGCTCATGAAAGGCAAAAACGAGCAGGAGGTTCGCCAAGAACTTGAAGCCGCCGGTTGCGACGATGCAGAACTGAGCATGTTACTGCCACACAAGGTTTTTCCGGGCAATCGTCCGACCAACACTCTTCTTCTCGACGAACTCAATCCCTTTACTCTCGGAAGCCTTATAGCCATGTATGAGCATAAAGTTTTTGTGCAGGGCGTTATCTGGGAGATCAACTCTTTTGACCAGTGGGGCGTTGAGCTTGGCAAACAGCTTGCCAAAGCTATTTTTTCTGAGATTCAGGGCAGTGAAACAGTTTCCGGGCACGACAGCTCAACCAACGCTCTTATCAATGCATACAGAGCGTTTCGTTCCTGAGAAACCTTTTTTAGAAGCCACTTCTACCTCCGTTATCACAAAAAAAGAGGGGGGTGGCTTTTTTCAGCGAAATTTTCGGTAGTCAATGTCGAATTTTTTGATGCGCAGGCCCATGATTCTGTCGGAAAGGCCAAGTTGTACTGCAGCACGGGACATGTTGCCTTTGGTGCGTTTGAGCGCTTCCATGATCATCTCCTTTTCAATGGCGTCAAGTTTCTGCAGCAGGGAACCGGTATAGGGTGTTCCGCTGGATTCGGCTGTCTGGAGCGTTGGCGGGAGGTGATAGCCGTGAATAACATTATCCTCGCTCAGAATGACCGCCCGTTCCATACAGTTCTGCAACTCGCGGACATTGCCTGGCCAGTGATAACGCATGAGCATGTCGATAGCAGTTGTCGAGATGCGCCGAATTCCTTTATGGTTTGCCGCATTGTATTTTTCCACAAAATAATCGGCAAGCAGCAGAATATCGGTTTTGCGTTCGCGAAGCGGTGGCACCGTTATTGGAAAAATATTGAGCCGGTAATAGAGATCTTCCCTGAACAGTCCGCGTTGTATCAACTCTTCCAGATTGCGGTTCGTTGCGGCAATGACCCGCACATCAACCTTGATAGTTTTCGATCCTCCGACCCGCTCAAACTCCTTTTCCTGAATGATTCTGAGCAGTTTCGCCTGCACCGACAGGCTCAGTTCACCGACTTCATCAAGAAAGATGGTGCCGTTATGGGCAAGCTCAAATCGGCCGTGACGGGTAGCCAAAGCTCCGGTGAAGGCGCCTTTTTCATGTCCGAAAAGCTCGCTTTCAACAATACTTTCCGGCAAAGCCGCGCAGTTAAACTTGATGAAAGGCTGGTCGGCCCTGCGGCTTTTAAAATGGATGGCGCTTGCCACCAGCTCCTTGCCGACACCGCTTTCTCCCAGTATCAACGTTGTTGCGTTGGTGTTTGCGATCTTCTCAATCATTTTATAGAGGGCAATCATCGGTTTCGTATTGCCGATAATATTTGCCGGGCGCTCGGCCGCTGAAATAGTTTCATCCTCTTGCTCATCCGACTTGTGCTTTTGTCGCGAAGAAGACGTTCCAGTAACTGTTGTTTTATGAGGCGTTTTTGTGTTCTCCTCATGGGCAATCTGCTTGAGGCGCACAGCCTGTGAAATCATGGAGGCGATAATAGAGAGCTGGTCAACATAGTACTGTAACATGTCGATGCTTTCCCCTCCTGCTTTAGTCTTTTTTTTGCGCTCGTCCACCGCTGCCGGCTCAAGCTGACGATCAGCGCTCAATGTGCCGATAATCTCCGTACCAGCCTTGATTGGAATGCAGATAAAACAAAGATTCTCTTTTTTCGCCTTGCTTCGTGACCGGGTTCGATCGAGAAAGAGTGGTTCGTCGATAATAGAGGGAACAATAACCGCCTTGCCGGTTTTAACCACATGGCCGATAACTCCTTCGCCAATCTGATAACGACCCCTCTCTTTCTCTTTTTCCGTCAGTCCAAATGATTCGTTGATAACAATTTCGCCGGTATCACGATTAAGAATGGTGATCATTCCCCTGAGCATATTCATATTTTCAGACATGATGAACAGCACAAGCCTTAACACCTTGTTGATATCATCTTCATTGGTGATTGTTCTGCTGACTTCGGCAAGCAGGCTGATACTGTTATGTTCCTGATCCTGTGTTATGAGCATGATGCTTACTATCTAATTTTCTCAGTGTTTAACAAAGAGTGTGCTGTAAATGCTGTCGAGTTCTTCCGGCTGGAGTGCCCGTTTCTTTTCAGTGGCAGTTGTGCGGACAATCGCCAAAAGATGATTCGCTTCATTTCTTGTTACCATGATCCCCCTGTTGGAATAAAAATGCTGCAATGAGGCGCTTCCCGAGTGCTTTCCTATCACCAGCTCATGCTTGTCGCGACCGACCTGATCCGGAAGAAACGGTTGATACGAGAGCGGATGCTTCAGCAGTGCTGCACAGTGAATACCCGATTCATGCTGGAAAGCCGATTTACCCACAACCGGTTTCTGAGCTTCAATAACTCTTCCTGCAGCTTTGCTGACCACCTTGCAGAGGTGCGAAAGCTGTCGGGTATCAATGCGGGTGTTATACTTCACCGAGAGTTTCAAGGCAATGGCAAGTTCTTCCAGCGCAGCATTTCCCGCCCGTTCGCCAAGTCCCGTTACTGAAACACTGACCGCCTGACATCCAGCTTCCAGAGCTGTAAATGCATTGGCAGTTGCCATACCGAGATCATTATGGGCATGAAATTCAAGAGCCGCAGGCGTTGCTGATTTCAGCCAGCCCACAAGGCTTATCACCGACGGGGGAGTTGCAATCCCGACGGTATCGGCAATTCTTATTCTGTCAGCGCCGCATTCCGTCGCATCAAGCACAAAGCTTTTCAGCAATTCGGGCTCTGCACGTGTTGCATCCTGGGCTCCGACGCTGACAATGTTGAAATATTTTTTGGCCTTTGGAACAAGTTCCTGCAACTGTTGCTGTACCCATGCATAATCTCTTTGCATAAGCTGCAGGTACAAGTCGGAGACAGGAAAACTGATATGAACCGCTTCGGTGCCGCAAATACAGGCATCCTCAATGTCCTGCCATTTTGCACGGGCCCAACTGGTCAGGCGTACCGGGAGATTCAGCGCCACGATTTTTTTGATGACGTTCTGTTCATCCGCGCTGATGGCCGGGTAACCAATTTCAAGTTCATTGACGCCGGTATTGGCAAGCAGAGAGGCAATTTCTGTTTTTTCCGCAGCGCTGAACACAACGCCGGGCGCCTGCTCTCCGTCTCTCAGGGTGGTGTCGATGATCCACGGCTTGATCACCGAAGGAGAAGATGTGCTGCTCTCTCTTCGCATTTTCCGGTGGTTTCTTTAGTGAACAAAATACTCTCTAAAAGTCTTGTTGCGAGGTTTTTATTTAGGAGAATATAATTATCTTCCTAAATAAATAAGGGAATTATACAAAAAGGTAATAAGATTTCAGACATTTTTGTCTTTTTATTTTGAAATGTTGCCCGGAACGAATTATTTCCCTGAAACTGGCTGAAATCTTCTTAAGGCTTTATATGTGGATATAAAATATTACTTTAAAGTGTTATAAGCTTGCAACAACAGGTCGGGAGCGTTATGCACTTTCTTTTTGTCCACCAGAATTTTCCGGGGCAGTTCAAGTTTCTTGCACCAGCGTTGGCCGCTGATTCAAGAAACAGTGTGGTAGCCATGACCATGAAAAAAGTGCAGGTCGCCGAATGGCATGGTATCAAGCTGCGCTCTTATGCGGCCAACCGGGGTACAACGAAGGGCATCCATCCATGGGTGAGCGATTTCGAGACAAAAATTATTCGTGGAGAGGCCTGTTTTCGAGCGGCGCGGCAATTGAAAGCAGAGGGGTTTACTCCAGATGTCATCATTGCACATCCCGGGTGGGGTGAAAGTCTCTTTCTGAAGGATGTCTGGCCGCAGGCAAAGCTGGGTATCTACTGCGAGTTTTACTACCACCAGGAAGGCGCTGATGTTGGTTTTGATCAAGAGTTTCCTGCTCAGGACGATGCGGATGCCTGCCGTTTGCGCCTGAAGAATATCAATAACCTGCTGCACTTTCAGGTGGCTGATGCAGGAATTTCACCAACAGAGTGGCAGGCAAGCACCTTTCCAGAACCTTTTCGAAGCAGGATTACCTTGGCGCACGACGGTATTGATACCGCTATGGTTGCGCCAAACCCGTCGGTCAGTTTTGCTCTTCATGAGAAGGTGATGCTGACAAAGCAGGATGAAGTGATTACCTTCGTGAACCGCAATCTCGAACCCTATCGAGGGTACCATATTTTCATGCGTGCTCTTCCTGAACTTCTGCGACGCAGGCCGCAGGCGCGGGTACTGATTGTGGGCGGCAGCAATGTGAGCTATGGAGCAAGGCCGGAAGAAGGTAAAACCTGGAAAGAGATTTTTATCGCAGAAGTTCGCCACCAAATCAGTGATGCGGAGTGGGCAAGGGTTCATTTTCTTGGAACCATTCCTTATTTGCAGTTTTTACAGCTTTTGCAGCTTTCAACAGTGCACGTTTACCTGACCTACCCGTTTGTTCTCTCCTGGAGCCTGCTTGAAGCAATGAGCGCCGGGTGCGCCATCGTGGCCAGCAATACAAAACCGTTGCAAGAAGCAATCCGGCACGATGAAACCGGACGGCTGATACCTTTCTTTGATGTTAAAGGCCTGACTGACGAAGTGTGTGCGCTGCTCGACGACCCTGCCAAGCGGGCAAGGCTGGGTGCCAACGCCCGTGCTTTTGCACAAACCCGTTACGATCTAAAAACCGTTTGTTTGCCCCGTCAGCTTGAGTGGGTGAAGGATTTTGCTCTGACAGAAGAGAGATTGTAATGCTTCTGCACCTCCAAACTATATTTCATATATTTTTGTTTGCTACTTAGTATAGGTTAGACTATAAAAGCTCATTAAATCGGAGGGATAAAAAGTGTTTTCAAGGACCATAACGAAGACAATGTTCGTTGCGCTCGGGCCTTTTCTCTTTGCAGCTTCACTGCAGGCCCGGGTCGTTCCTGATGCTGGCAGTATTCTTCGTGATCAGCAGTTACGGCAGAATCCGCAGCCACAACAACTCCCTTCTTCCGAAGGAACAACCGATCACACCACTGTGCCCGGCAGTGGCGTTCAGGTCATGGTCAAAGGTTTTGTATTCAGTGGGTATGAGGGGATTGTCACTGAAGGAGAATTGCAGTCCATCACGGCCAGTTATGTCGGTAAAAAGATTTCTTACAATGGGTTGCAGTCCATTGTGGACAAGGTTACTGCTTTCCTCAAGAAGAAGGGATGGTTTCTTGCCAAGGCTTATCTGCCCAAACAGGATGTTACTTCCGGTATTATTGAAATCGCTGTGCATCAGGGAAAAAGCGATGGCTCTCTTTCCATTAAAAAAGACAAAAGCGTCAGAATGCGCACAAAAATACTGCAAAGTGTTGGCGAACTTGCGATTCAGAGAGGCCAGCCGCTCAACGAACAACAACTTGAGCGTTCTGTTTTGCTCATGAACGACCTGCCCGGTATTAATGCCCAGGCCTCTCTGGCACCTGGAACAATTCCAAACAGCAGTGGCGTAGAGATTTCCGTAACCGAAGGGCCTCTTTTTTCAGGGTCGGTATGGGCAGACAACCAGGGCAACTACTATACTGGAGCATGGAGAGGCAATACCATGTTTTCCATTAATGATCCCCTTCGCTATGGCGATCAGATGACGCTGCTCCTGACCGAAGCATCAGGTCTTACGCAAGGTCGCGTTGGTTACAGTTTTCCTCTCCATAGAAACGGATTCAGAGGGAATCTGGCGTATACCGGCATGCGTTACGAATTGGGTGGTGAATTGTCTGGCGAAAATTACAAAGGTCGAAGCAACACTATTGATGCCGGTTTCAGCTATTCAATGTTTCGAAGCCGAACGTCCAATCTCACGACAAGCATTTCTTGTGGTTACAAAACACTTGTCGATACGAAATCCGATATTGCCCTTCGCGACAAGCAACTCCGCAGCGCAACGTTCAGCCTCTCCGGTGACCGCAATGATCACTTTTATGGGGGTGGCTACACCAGCGTCAACATGGGCCTTACCACAGGCTCCCTTCGTGAATCCGTTCAAAACACCCAAAACAGCTATACTCGTTTAAACCTGGGCGCGACCCGGGTGCAGCGCCTTGCGCAGAGAGTCAATCTCGATGTTTCATTGAGCGCCCAGAGAGCAATGAACAATCTGGACTCCAGCGAGAAATTTTCTCTTGGCGGGCCGAACGGTATTCGCGCCTATCCTGTTGGAGAAGGGGCTGGTGACGAAGGGCAGCTTATCAGTACCAATCTTCGTTACAGTATGCCTGTTGCGGCATCTTTGGGCTCCTTTCAGACAAGTTGCTTTTTTGATGCTGGTCGTGTGACGCTCCAGAAGAACGAAGGAGTTTCCTCAGGTACAGCTACAAACCTCAACAATTACTGGATACAGGGAGCCGGACTTGGCTTTAACTATTCATACCTTGCGAAATTTGCACTTCGCGGCAGTTGGGCGCATGTGATTGGCGACAATCCCGGACGAAGTGTTACCGGCAACAATTCTGACGGGCATAACGACAAGAGCCGATTCTGGCTGCAAGCCATGGCTTATTTTTAGTTTTTTCAACCAAACCAACCAACCAAACCAATCAAATCAGTGAAACTAATGAAACAAGCGATTAAAACACTCTTTCTCATCATTTTTGTTCTGTCAGCAACCGTTGCCAAAGCCGAAGGATTGAAGGTAGGTCACATCGACATGCAACGGATTTTTGCAGAGAGCAACCCCGGAAAAGAGGCTCGCGAACAGTATGCAGCAAAGGCAAAAAGCTATCAGGATCAGCTCAACGTTACAGTAGAAAGCGATAAAAAACTGAAGGAAGAGATTGAAACAGCGTTGAAACAG
>SESE01000548.1_pt1 | contig 15719 bp, 10 predicted proteins | sample 3171371 | NCBI WGS metagenome assembly SESE01 (sample SAMN06051881, study PRJNA518727) | freshwater metagenome | biome: subpolar coniferous forest; feature: holomictic lake; material: water; isolation source: holomictic Lake 442, 13 m depth | place: Canada: near Kenora, Ontario | collected... | reverse complement strand
ACTTAACCCGCGTGCCGGGACCTGCTCGCATCGCCGCGGGAGTCTGCACCCAAGAACAAGCCGCAAGCGCGGAGGTTTCTTTGAATTTGTCGATCATCGCTGCCGTAACCAGCCTAATTGCGACACTCGCTGTCTCGTTTTGGCTTAGCCGCCTAAAACAGGACCGCGCCGCCTTCGCCGCCGTGCTGGCCGCGCCGCTGCTCGCGGGCCTGGCTTTCCTCGGCGCCGGCCTGCTGGCCAGACCACCCACAGCGGTCACCGCTGATGCAGCCGAACCCGCCGCCACGGCGACGCCGACCGCTGATGCGGCGCCCGCGCCTGCCGCCGCCACCGGCCCGATCGCGGCAATGCACCAGCAAGCCGAAGAACTGCGCCGCGGCAAGCGCTTCCCCGAAGCCCGCGAGATGTACGCCAAGATCACCAAGGCTGCGCCGTTCGACGCTGACGCGTGGGCGGACCTGGGCGACGCCTCGGCCGCAGCCGCAGGCGGTGATCTCAAGGCCGGCCTGCAGGCCATCGACCGCGCCCTGGAAATCGATCCCAACCACCTGAAGGCGCTCTGGCTGAAGGCCAGCCTCAACCTGCAGGAGAAGCAGTACGCAAACGCAATCGGATTGTGGCAGCGTCTGCTCAACCAGCTGCCGAAGGACTCGAACGACGCGCGCATCGTCAGCGCAAACCTCGAAGAAACCCGATCGCTGGCCACGCAGCAGGGAACAACACGATGAACGCAACAACGGCCGAGTCTGCCGTGGGCCTGTCGCCCGCCCCCAAAATGAGCGCTGCCGCTGTCGGGCTACTGCTGGCGACCATCGTCATCGGCCTGGGCTGGGTCGTGCCTTTGCGGGACTACATCACCCCGCGTACTGGACTTGGCTACACGCTAGGCATAGTCGGCGGATCGCTGATGCTGGTGCTGCTGATCTACCCGGCCCGCAAGCGCATCCCGGGACTCGCCTTCATCGGCTCGGCACGCTGGTGGTTCCGCTTTCACATGGCGCTGGGCGTCGCCGGCCCCATCTGCATCCTCTACCACTGCGGCTACCGTACCGGCGCCACCAACAGCAACGTGGCGCTGTGGTCGATGATCATCGTCGCCGGCAGTGGCGTCATCGGTCGCTACCTGTACAGCCGCATCCACTTCGGCCTTTACGGCAGCCGCGCCTCACTCAACGAACTGCATCACCAGGCCTCGAACCTGAAGACCGAGGGAACCGGCGCCGGCCGGCTGCTGCCGGGCTTCGGTGCGCGGCTCGACCAGTCTGAGAAGCTGATTTCCATGACAATCCCGCTGGTGCCCCAGGCTAACTCGGCATTCGTGATGTGGTATCTGGAGCGCATGCGCGTACGCGCGTTCATCAAACGGACCCTGCGCGAGGCCGCAAAGTCGTCGTTGGCGATCTCCGAGCACCGTGCGACGCTGCTGGCGGCTGCCTGTCGCTACTCCGACGCCAGACTCGGCGCCTCCCGTCGCGTCGCCGAGTTCCGCAGCTGCGAAAGGCTGTTCTCGCTGTGGCATATCCTTCACCTGCCGCTGTTCGGTATGCTGTTCGTTGCGGGCATCGTGCACGTCATTGCGGTCAATATTTACTGATGCGTCACCGTCTCACGGCGCTACTGCTCGTCCTGCTCGGCCTCTTCAGCGCAACCGTCTCGGCGGGACAGCTTGAAAAGCTGCTGATGCCGGGCGAGGTCAGCAAGGCCCATGCCAAATACGAAGCGGAGTGCACCAAGTGCCATGACCGCAGCGACCAGAGCCGGCAGACCGTGCTATGCCTGGATTGCCACAAGGACATCGCCAAGGACCTCAAGGACAAGCACGGCTTCCACGGCCACGCCCTGAAGGCCAACACCGCCTGCACTGCCTGCCACAACGAGCACAAGGGCCGGGCCGCGGACATCGTCCGCCTCGACCGCGAGTCGTTTGAGCACTCGATCACGGGCTTCAAGCTCGACGGCCACCACACGACCGCCGCCTGCGTCGCCTGCCACGTCGCTGGCAAGCCGATGCGTGCTGCGCAAACCACCTGTTTCGGCTGCCACGAAAAGCAGGATGCCCACAAAGGCAAACTGGGCAAGGAATGTGGCAACTGCCACAACACGACCAGCTTCACCAAGTCGCTGTTCGACCACTCCAAGACCCACTTCGCGCTCAAAGGCGCCCACAGTCGCGCGGCCTGTGCCGACTGCCACCGCGACCCGGCCTACAAGAACACGCCGATGGAGTGCGTGGCATGCCATGCCCGTGACGACTCCCACAAGGGCGGCCGGGGGCCGCTCTGCGGCAGCTGCCACAACACCGAGAAGTGGAAGCAGGCGAGCTTCGACCACGAGAAAATCGGGAAATTTGCGCTGAACGGCGCGCACACCAAGGTAGCGTGCGAGTCCTGCCACCGCTCCGGCGACATGAAGACCAAGATTCCGGACAAGTGCGCCGGCTGCCACGCCGCTGACGATCGTCACGGCGGCCGTTTTGGCGACGACTGCGCGTCCTGCCACAACGAACAGAAGTGGAAAGAGGCCAAGTACGACCACGATGCAAAGGCGCACTTCCCGCTCAAGGGCAAGCACGCCAAGCTCGACTGCCACACTTGCCACACCGGACCTATCAGCGGCCCGAAGCTACCGAAGGACTGCGGTGGCTGCCACAAGGCCGACGACGTGCACCACGGCTCGATGGGCACGCAGTGCGCGCAGTGCCACACCGAGACCGGCTGGAAGGACAAGGTTCGCTTCGATCACGACATGACGCGCTTCCCGCTGGTCGGGCTGCATGCGACCGTCGCCTGTGAGGAGTGCCACGCCAACGGCGCGTACCGCAACACGTCGCGAGACTGCATCTCGTGCCACAAGACAGACGACGCCCACAAGGGCAATCTGGGCAAGGCCTGCGCCACCTGCCACAACCCTAACGGCTGGAAGTTCTGGCAGTTCGACCACGGCAAGGCGACAAAATTTGCGCTGCTCGGGGCGCATGCCAAGCTCGACTGCAACGGCTGCCACATAAAGCCCGCCGATGAAGTGAAGCTGTCGAAGGAGTGTGGCGACTGCCACGCGCGCGACGACGTGCACCACGGCGGCTTCGGCCGCGACTGCGCACGCTGCCACAGCAGCATCAACTGGCGCGGAGCGGGCATCCGCCGCTGACACGTCGGTCGGTGCCTGCCTGGAGCTCGTTGCAGGGCTCAGGCGCGCCCGGTCGGGCGCACCACCACCAGCGCGATCGCGCTGGTGACGGATGCCTCAGTCCCTAGAAGCTCAGGTTGTAGCCCAGACCAACCCAATAGCGCTTGGTCTGCTGGTTAAGCGTCGAGGTCGGTGGCAGGTTCGGGTCGATCGGGATGCCCGCCGCGAGCGCCGAGTCCAGGTTCGCCCGCTCGTAACCCGCCTCAAACTGCACGATGCCGCGCTTGAGGCGCCAATCGGCGAGCAGCGACGGACTGGCTGACCAGCCGGCGCTGGCGCCCGTCGCCGGATCGTTGCCACTGGTATGGCTGATCTGTAGGCGAGGGCCGATGCGGATCGACTTGCCTACCGGATAGCGCGCGCTCATGTAGGTGCTGATCGCCTTGGTACTGGAACGGCTGGTGTAGCTCAGGCCAACCGTATCGACGTCACCGTCGACCAACCAGCCACCGCCGATCAGCTGCGTCGAGAGACCGACAGCCGTCCCGGATGCGGGCGTCGCCGCCACACCTCCCGACGCCGGCGTGCCGCCAACACGGCTCATGCTGACATCCGCACCCCACTGCAACTGCTCGCCGAGCGGCCTCTGCACGCCGAGGGTCGCCGTGTCGCTGGTGGCGCTGCGGTCGCGGGCGTACTGGCGCACCGTGTCGATACCCAACGTTGAAATCAGCGAGTTCAGGTCCGTCGTGGGCTGCCCGATCAGCGCGTTATAGGTGGCGAGGAACGGCGAGCGTCGGTGGTCGGCGATGCCGGTGAACACCCAACGGCTGTCCAGCGCCCAGCTCATCAGCAGTGTCGCGGAGTTGAGCTCCTTGAAACTAACGTCGTAGTCGACCTGGCCGACCAGCGACCGGCCATTGCGGTAGTAGCGCGCCTCGGCGCCAACCTGACGCGAGTCGAGGATGCCCTTAGCCTTCTGTTCGAACACGAACCCGGTCAGGTCGAGTCCTGGCAGCACGCTCAACAGCTCGAGACTGACGTTGCCGAAAGTGCGATCGTGCTGGAACTTGGCCTCGTAAGTCTGCAACGGCGAGCCCGCGGCGACGCCAAGGCGTAGCCCCGGGCGCACCAGCCAGCCAACGTAGGCGCCGTCATAGCTGCCATAAACCCCGCCGGTACTCTGCGACTGGCGACCGATGCGGCCGACCCAGTTGTGCACCTTGTTGTCGAGTTCGACGTAGGCCTGCGGCAGGCGCACCTGGCTCGCCGAGGCACCCGTGCCACTGATCATGTCGTGAACGTAGCCTGCGAATACGCGACTCTTGAAGTCGTAGATGTCGCCACGGCGGCGAACCTGCAGGTCGGCCTCCGTATCCACCGCGGACTGCCCAACGCCGTTGTTGGTGAGCCCGTTCGCGGTGACCGTATTGTTGTCGTGACGCAGGTCCTGCGCGAGAGCACCACTCACCTGCCAGCGCGAACCGTCCGGCGCGCCTCGACCGGGCTTGGTGGCTCCCTCGAGCGTCACAATCGCAGCCAGCCGCTGCTTGACCGCGTCGGCGTCAGCACCGTCTGGGTAGCGGCGCAGGTATTCCTGATACTCGATCTTGGCCTGCGCCAGCTGTCCCTTGCGCTCGCGCGCGAGACCGACGTACTCCTGCGCCTGCGGCCGCGCGGCGTGCTCAGGGAACTCGAGCAGCTTGGTATAGAGGCGGATCGCTGCGTCGTAATCACGCTCCTGCATCGCACCGCGTGCGTCTGCGAGCAATTTATCCATCTCAGCCTGGCTCGGCAGCTCGCGAGTCGGCGCACGCGACGGCTTCGGTGGCGCATCGGCCGATTCCACGCTCGCCCGTCCAACGCGACGCGACAGCACGATCTCGATGCCGGTAAGACCGGGGCGCGGACGAATCAGGAAGTCGACCGTGCGCGCAAAATGCAGCGTCAGCGAGCGCCGATTGCCGAGCGACTGATCCAGGCGAACGTCAACGAGACCCGCCGCGTTGTCGCCGGGCACCGGCAACGTCTCGCCGATGCCGGACCCCAGCACGCAGCCCGGCAACGGCTGCAGCTCGATGCGCAACTCGTCCCCGGTACGCAGCGGAAAGTTGGACACATAACTCATCGGGCAGCTGAACTGCACGACGACGGAGCCGGACTCCGCGGTGAGCTGGTCGAGGACGCGGTCTGCAGCCTCGACCGCGGGAGAGGACAGCGCGCCGAACAGCGCAATAGCAACGGCAGACCGTACGCTTAGCGTCGGCCAGCCATTACGGACGGCGCCGCTTTGCAGCTCATTCACATCCACGTCTTCGTTCCTCACTACTGCGGCAACGCTGTCGTGGACTGGCGGCCACGCGGCACGATGGGCAGCCGCGGTATCGATCGACGCACCAGCGCCGGCTGTGGCTTCACTGGCGACCAGCTCAGCACGTAGTGACAGGTATCGCAGGAGAGGATCGTCAGCACATGGCGCGCCGACTTGGTCACGGCCTGCAGGCCATTGTGACAGGTGGCACAGGTACCGGGGAGGATGCCGACGTGATCAACCGCTGCGGGTTTCCACGCGCTCGCGGTATGGCAGCGATCGCAGTCTGCGCCCGACATCAGGTGATTGGCCGGCTTGCCGGCAGCGCCCTTGCCGTTGTGGCAACTGACGCAACTGCCGAGCACATCGGCATGATCGATGTGCATCACCGGGCTCCACGCCACGCTCGAGTGACAGTCAGCACAAACAGTCGTGGTCTTCGGATGGCTGGCACCGACACCGGTGGCAAGCACGCCGTTGTGGCAGGTCTGGCAGGAGCGCCCGCCGAGCGCATTGTGATCCACCGGCGTGCCGGGGACGAAGCCGGCCGCAGCCAAGGACCCGCCGATCGCTCCGCCCAGGCGTCGCACCGGTCGGTCAGCCGCGTCCATTCCAGCGCGCAACGCCCCGGATCCGGCCACCGCCCGAGGACCCGCCACCCCCGGCTTCGTGCCCGCCGGCGGCCGCACGACATTCTTCATGTTCTTGAACTTCGTGCTCTGACCGTTGGCGCCGTTGGCGTGGCAGCCACTGCCCACGCAATCCTTGCCACCTTCATGGTTGGGATCCGGCCGCACCCAGTTGATCGTGATGCCGAAGAACCGATTCGCGTAGCCGAACTCGTGGCAGGCGTCACAGGCGTTGCCGGCCGCGCTCGACGGCGTGTCGCCGATGGCCGCGTGCTTCATGATCGTGCCACTGAAAGTCGTTACGACGTGGCAGCCCGAGCACTCGACCGCAATGCCCTTGTTGGTGATCGGGATGTGCAGGCCCTTGGTCGACATCATGACGATCTTGAAGCCGGTTGCACCAGCGAACGGACCCTTGCCATCGGCATGGCAGGTGCTGCAGGTGGTCGACACCGCCGTGTGCAGCGTGGTCATGTTGGTGGTGTAGACCGCGAAGTTGCCCGCCGTCGTGTGGCAGGTCGAACAGGCGGCCCCGGTCAGGATCGGGATATGGTTGGTCGGCAGCGCCTGGCCACTGAAGTAATTGACGTTCGTGCCGTGGCAGGTATAGCAGTCGCCGCTGACCGGGTGCGCCGCATCAAGGATCATGTACGTGCCGGCAGCCTTGCCCGGACGCGTCTGAAAGCCAATGTACTGCGTGGCCGAATTGGTCGACAGCGTCGCCGGGCTGATCGGGTACTTGTTCATGCCCATCCAGGCGTAGCCGCCTTCGTGGCAGTTCTGGCAACCGGTCGTGATGCCGCTGTGGATCTGCGTCGTCGTCGGAATGCCGGTGGTGCCGAACAGCGAGCCGGGCACGAGCGCAGTGGAGCTTGCCGCGATCAGGCCGGAAGGCATCGAGCCCTGGTGGCAGGTCTCGCAGGCGGTACTGGACGGGATGTGCGAGGTCGCAGCTCCGGCCGGCGTGGTCGGCGGCTCGACGATGATCTTGGCGATGCCGGTAAAGCTGCTCGGGCTGACCGTCGGCCCATGGCATGACACGCAGGTCGTGACACCCGAATGACTGAACTTCGAGCCGGAGAACTTCGAGGTGTCGAGTACCGTCGTGGCGACGCTGGAGCCGGCGCCTACATGGCAAAGCTCACAGGCCTGCGCCGTCGGCAGGTGAGTGACCGCGCCACCACCGGCGATCGCGATCATGGTCGTGATCTTGAAGTTTGCCGCCGGGATCGCGTAGGTCGCGGCCTGCGTCGTGCCGTGGCACTGCACGCAGTTGGTGGTCCGGCTCTGGGCGTACTGGTGGATGTTCGACAGCGTCGGCATCACCGAGAAGTCCGCCGCCGTATGGCAGTTCGCGCAGGTGGCCGCCGTCGCGTACGGAATGTGGTTCGACGGCTTCACCGAGCTGTCGAAGTAATTGAAGTTGGCGCCGTGACAGGAGCCGCAGTCACCACTCGACGGATGCGCCGCATCCTTGACCACAAACGTGCTCGCGGTCGCGCCCGGGCGGGTCTGGAAGCCGATGTACTGCTGCCCGGAAACGAATGTGGACGGCGAAATCGGGTACTTGCTCATGCCCATCCAGGCGTAGCCGCCCTCATGGCAGCTCTGGCAACCGGATGTCGCGGTCAGACCCGCGTGAATCTCGGCCGTCAGCGGCAGGTAACTGCCGAACAGCGAGGTCGACGCAGTGGCCGTCGCGTTCGCTGGCACCGACGTCGAGGGCATCGACGGCAGGTGGCAGGACTCGCAGGCATCGCTGGTGGGGATGTGTGCCGACGAGCTACCTGCCGGCGTCCGCGGCGGGATCACGATGATCTTGCTGATGCCGGTGAACGACGAGACCGTGATCGCCGAGCCATGGCAGCCGGCACAGGTCGTGATGCCCGCGTGGTTCATCGTGGAGCCAGCGAACACCGAATTGTCCTGCACCGTGCCGGTCACGCTGGAACCAGGTCCCACGTGGCAGCTTTCGCACGCCTGCGCCGTCGGCATGTGCTTGACGGCACCGCCGGCGGCGGTCTGCGTCATGGACGTGATCCGGAAATTCACCGCCGGGATCGCAAAGCTCGCCGCCTGCGTCGTGCCGTGGCACTGCACGCAGTTGGTCGTCTGGCTGGGCGCATAAAGGTGAATGTTCGCGCGCGTCGGGAACTGCGAGAAATCACCGAGGTTGCCGTTATGGCAGTTCGAACAGGTTGCGGTCGGCGACGTCGGGATATGGTTGTCGGGCTTAACCTGGCTGTCGAAATAGTTGAAGTTGGTGCCATGGCAGGCCACACAGTCACCGGTCGACGGATGGGCGGCGTCGAGGATCTGGAACTGCGAAGCGGCCGATGCGGGACGGGTCAGAAAGCCCGTGTACTGCGTCGTGATGATGAACACGTTCGGGTTGATGGGGTACTTGTCCATCCCCATCCAGGTGTTGCCGCCCTCGTGGCAGGAAGTGCAGCCCGAACGCATGCCCGCGTGGATCTCGCCGGTCTTGGGCAGGTAATTCAGGAAACCCGACGTGCTCTGGGTCGTCGTGGCATTCGGCGCGATGTAGCCGGCCGGTGCCGAAGGCGCGTGGCAGGTCTCGCAGGCTTCGCTTGAGGGGATGTGCGAGCCCACGCCCATGGGCGAGGTCGGCGGCATCACGATGATCTGGTTCACGCCGACAAAGCCGGTGACGGTCTTGCCATGACACCCGGCGCAGGTCGTGGAGCCGGCGTGGTTCATCAGTGAATTGGTGAACTTGGCGCCATCCTGCACCGGCACGCCCGGGAAGCTCGAACCTGGGCCCGCGTGGCAGACCTCGCAGGATACCGACGTCGGCATGTGGTTGCCGGGCAGGCCGACAATGTGGAAACCAATCGCCGGCAGGTCGAACTGCGCGGAGTTCATGCCGTGACAGACCTGGCAGTTGGTGGTCGAACTGGGCGCATTGGCGTGGATGGCGCCGAGCGTCCCCATGATCGACAGGTCATTCAGGACGTGGCACGACGAGCATTGCGCGGTCGAGGCGTACGGAATGTGGTTGCGCGGCTTGTTGGCCTTGGCGAAATCACCCACGTTGAAACCAGCGTGGCAGCTCTTGCAGTCGGCGCCGCCCGGCGAGGTCGCCGTCGGGTGCCCCGGATCCTGCGCGGCGGTCGGCCGGTCGACCATCTGGACGCCATACCAGCTCATGCCGGTCTCGTGGCAGGCCTGACAGTTGTCGACGATGCCGGCATGGTTCATCGGCGTGCCGGCGAAGGTCGTGAAATTCGTCGGGCCGTGGCAGGTTTCGCAGGCGTTGGTGGTCGGCACGTGCGTCTGCGGCTTGCCCGGCGCATGGACGTTGTCGTGGCAACGCACGCAGTTGTCGGTGATGCCGGCGTGATCGTAATGAGCGGCCTTCCACGGCAACTGCACGATGTGGCAGGTGCTGCATTCGGCCGTAGTTGGAATATGGGTGGAGGGCTTGCCGACCGACTGCACGCCGTTATGGCAGCTGCTGCAAGTCCCCAGCACGTTGATATGGTTGAACTTCGCAACCGGACGCCAACCGTACGGGGTATGGCACTGCGCGCAATCGTTGCCCGACAGGATGTGGTTGGTCGGCTTGGAGGTCGCGCCAATGCGCGAACCGGCGGCATGGCAGGAGAAACAGTCCTTCGGGGTCCCCTTGAAGATGCCGCCGACGTGGCAGCTCTCGCAAGGCACGCTCTTGTGTTGCCCGATCAGGTCGAACCCGGTCGTAAAATGATCGAAAGTCGTCGTGCCGGCGTGGCCGGCGAGCGGCGCGAGCAGGCCACAGATGCCGAGCAGGGTCGCGGCAAATGCCAGCCAGGCGGCACGAACAAATCCCTTTGGTCGACTCGGCGTCACTGTTAGCGCTCTTTTCGTATTGGTATCGGAGCCTGACGACCAGGCGATCGGCGGATGGGCGCCCGGAACCCCGGGCAACGGACCTGCCACCGACAGCATAGTGCACGTACGGGATTGATCTTATTTCGGTCCCGGAAAAAAACAACGTCGGGTGCCGTCTCCCGGCAGCGACAGATGGGATTTTGTGACGAGGATCCGAAATTCGCCCATCTAGCCGTCGGCAGCGAAGTCGGGCATCGTGCAATCCGTCACCCTTGGGCTCCGGAGTGTGAGCCACAGGGACGGCGCCCGCGACCCAGGAAACGCATTATGTCACGTACCTCAAGATTCGCCCTAGGCGCCCTAGCCACGCTGCCGCTGCTGCTCGGCGCCTGCACCACGACCTCCGACGGCCCGCCCGTGCAGGAATATCTCGATCCGCAAACGGCGATGACGATCCGGGTCGTGGCCGAACCCTTCGTCTACGCCCGCGACGTGCCGGAGCTGGCGGCAAACATGCGCGACTACCTGTACGTAGGCGCGGTAGAACTCAACAATATGGGCAGCCGCAGGCATTTCTGGGCGCTGATTTCCTGGAGCACGATCGACCGCAAGCGCGCGGGCCTGAGCCTGCCGCCACTGCCGGACAAACTCGAACTACAACTCACGACCGCGACACGCGAGTACCCGCTCACCACCCATGAGCCGCGCAGCATCGGCGCCGGTGAACCGGTCCTGCAGCCGCCGGCAGGCTACCTCGGTGACAGCTGGTTCCTGACCACGCCTGCGGATCTGCGCGCCTTCGCCGCCTCGCCGCCGCCGTCGCTTGACGTCATGGTGGATGGCGTGCGGCAGACCTACACGCTGTGGAAACGCGCTGACGCACCACTGGCGGCCTTCATCGAGGACATTCCGAACAACTTGAAGCCCACTGTCGGTCACCGCTGAGCCGGCCGGGGCCCGTTAGGCTCAATAACGGCCCCTGTCAAGACGGTGCGAGTGACCGGCCGGCGCCTCTGGTGTTTTTTAATTAATTTTTAAGTAATTGAATTAATTAAAGAAAATAACCAAGAATGGGCGCTGTGGCGTGACTGCTGCACTGCGTTTTTTTCATTTTGAGACCTCGCGACATTCTGTGCCTCCAATAGCTGAGGCATACTCGTTTTCGCTGACACGTCGAATAACGAATCGGGGACGGGCACAAAAAATGGAGCGGCGGTTGCACTCGCGCCATCGGGCGCGCACCACTGTCTACGTCCAGATTCCTGGCCGGCGCGGCAAGCTATGCCGCGCCCGCGACCTGAGCGCCAACGGCGTGTTTGTAGAGACCGAGAACCTGGGCCTGCAGAAGGGCTCCATCGTGGAGCTGGCCTTTGCGGTCAACCTCGGCTCAGTGACCAAGATCCACCGGCGGACAGCCGTCGTCGCTCACGTCTCGAGCGGCGGAACCGGCCTGAAGATGGAGACCTACGTAGGCCGCTAGGCGCGCATCAGGCTCAACACACCAGTTCCATGTCAGTGGCGCCGTAGTCGCAAGGCTCGGCGCCTCTTTTATTTGGAAGGCCCGTTTGCGGGTCCAAGGCCACGGAGACTCTCGGGAATCCATGAAGACAACCGCCGATCGCACTTACAAGTATTACGACTTCTGCATGGCGGCCTACGTCTGCATCCTGCTGTGCGCCAACCTCATCGGCCCGGCGAAGGTTGCGACCATCAACCTGCCGGTCTTCGGCACGATCGACTACGGCGCCGGAGTGTTGTTCTTCCCGATTTCCTACTTCTTTGGCGACGTCCTCACCGAGGTCTACGGCTACGGGCGGGATCGGCGCGTCGTGTGGGCGGGCTTCGGCGCGCTGCTGTTCGCGGCGCTGATGACCACGACCATCATCGCCCTGCCAGCCGCCTCGTGGTGGCACAACCAGGCCGCGGTCGAGACCATCTTTGGCTCCACGCCGCGGATCGTGCTCGGCTCGATCACTGCGTTCTGGTGCGGTTCGTTCGTCAACAGCTACGTGCTTGCAAAGATGAAGATCCTGACCGACGGACGCTGGCTGTGGAGCCGCGCGATCGGCTCAACCATGTGCGGCGAACTGGCCGACTCGGCGCTCTTCTACACGATCGCCTTCTACGGCACCTGGGAGACCAGGCACATCGTGGCCATCACCCTGACGCAATACGTGATCAAGGTGCTCTGGGAGGTCGCCGCAACGCCACTGACCTACTGGGTCGTCGGCTTCCTCAAGCGCACCGAAAAAGAGGACTACTACGACCGCGACACCGACTTCACGCCGTTCTCGCTGCAGAACTCGTAAGTACGCGCTGTCAGTCCTGCCTGCCGCGCGGATAGCGCGGCAGGCCGTCGCCGGGCTTATCCCAGTCCGGCGCGTCCTCCATCCAGATATGGTCGGCCGGCGCCATGCGACCCGGCGCCTCAAGCGTGCCTAGCGTGAGGTCCACCTCGCCGGGCCGCACATCGCTGCGGTAGCTGATCGGGCTGCCGCAAGCGGCGCAGAAGCCACGATGACGGCCGGGCGAGGATTCAAACTCCACCGGCTGGCCGCACGTATAGCGCAGCGCCCCGGCGGCGACGGTCAGCCAACCGAGCGCGTGGGCCCCGGACACCCGCCGGCATGACTGGCAGTGGCAGAGGGTTGGCGGATACAGCGCCGGCCCGCATTCGTAGCGGATCGCACCGCAGAAGCAACGGCCGGTGATCGGCTCGATCATGGCAACACTCCCTACCTCGGCGCAGCAGCGCCCAGGACGATCACACTAGCGGCGGCCCCCCAGACAGACAACCCAGCCGTTCCCCGTGCCGGCGCTCGGGTACTCTAGCGTTCGCATCCGTGCCGGTTGTGGCCAACCTTCGGCGACCGGCCATCCCCTGCCGAGGTACCTGCCGTGCGTCCAATGCCAATCGCCCTGCTGATCGCGCTCATCACCTGCTCGAGCCTGGCGCACGCCGATGGGCTATTGCTGCAGCCGGACCGCGTCTTCACCGCCGAGGATGGCGAGGTACACGCCGGCTGGTCCGTGCTGGTGCAGGACGGCAAGATCGCGGCCGTTGGCCCGCAGCTGCAGGCACCTCCCGGAACGCGCACGTTACGGCTGGCCGACGCCACGCTGCTTCCCGGCCTCATAGACGCACATGCCCACCTCTTCCTGCATCCGTACGACCAGGCGCTCTGGGACGATCAGGTACTGCGCGAGTCGCTCGCGACGCGGGTGCTGCGCGCCTCGGTGCAGGCGCGCACGACGCTGGAAGCGGGCTACACCACAGTGCGCGATCTGGGCACGGAGGGCGCAGGCAACGCGGACGTCCGCCTTCGCGAAGCCATCGACTCGGGATTGATCCCCGGCCCGACGCTGCGGGTCGTCACCCGCGCTATCGTCGCCACCGGCGCCTATGGCCCAATGCGTCGCAGCTACGCCATCGACGAGCTGCCACAGGGCGCCGAGGAGGCCTCGGGCCTCGAGCAGGTCGCCAGCGCGGTTCGCCACCAGGTCGCGGCCGGTGCCGACTGGATCAAGGTATATGCGGACTTCGACATCGGCACCGACGGCAGTACGCGGCCGACGTTCTCGGAGGCGGAATTGCGCGTGCTGGTTGAAACCGCCCATGACCTGGGGCGCCGCGTGGCCGCTCACGCCTATTCTGACGAAGGAATGCGCCGCGCCGCGCTGGCCGGCGTCGACACGATCGAGCACGGCTACGGCGGCACCGAAGCAACGTTCAAGTTGATGAAGGCACGGGGCATCGCCTACCTCCCGACGCTGTCGGAGATGCGCTCGAAGGCCGTCTACTTCGACCACTACGTGCCGGGAGTCTCGCCGCCGACCGCGGCCATCGTTGCGTCAAACCGCGCATTTCGCCTCGCTCGCACCATCGGCGTGACGATCGGCGCCGGCTCGGACGTGGGCGTCTATCCGCACGGCGACAACGCCCGCGAACTGGTAGCCATGGTGGAACTAGGCATGTCGCCGACCGAGGCCTTGCTTGCCGCAACTCGCGTCGACGCCGACATCCTCGGGCTGGGCGGCGAACGGGGCCGAATCCGGGCGGGCCTCGCGGCCGATCTCATCGCCGTGCACGGCGACCCCACGCGCGACATCGGCGCGACGCGCCAACCCATGCTGGTCATGAAGAACGGAGTTCTTGTCCGCGCACCGGCGCCGTGAACACGAGCGACGCTCCACACCCCATCGCCGAACCAGCGGTTGCGAACGCCTGGCAGCTGGCGCACGCCGAGCTGATCCTTGGCAGTTACGCGCGACTGACCGGACGCGCGCTGCTGGGGCCGTTACCAGACGAACCCGCCGCGGCACGCGCGCAACGCCTCTACTCGGCGCCGTTCGTGCTGTTGAGCCATGACACGCAGGGCGACCCCTGCTTTAACTACGCGAACCTCACCGCGCAGCGCCTTTTCGAGCACCCCTGGGCCGGGCTCGTCGGCCTGCCCTCGCGCTACTCAGCGGAACCTGTTGCGCGCGAAGCGCGACAGAAGCTGCTGGAGACTGTCGCCAACCGCGGCTATACGGATGACTACAGCGGCATCCGCATCGCCAGTTCCGGTCGTCGTTTCCTGATTCGCGCCGCCTGCGTGTGGAACCTGCTCGACGCAGACGGCCGCCTGCATGGCCAAGCGGCAACGTTCGCTCACTGGGAGGCGGCTCCCGCCTGATGACACAGGCTAGTTCAGCGCCTGACTCAGCCGCTCATCGAGCCACTCGATCCAGTGGCGGACCGGAATCGCAGTAGCTGGTTCCAGATGCGCCAGACAGCCGACGTTCGCCGACAGGATGACCTCCGGGGCACCGGCGGTAAGCGCCGAGATCTTCCGCTTGCGCAGTGCAGCCGACAGGGTCGGCTGCAGCAATGAGTAACTGCCAGCCGAGCCGCAGCAAAGATGCGCCTCGCGCACCGTCACAAGCCGCGCCCCGAGGGCTACGAGCAACGGCTCGACGACACCATTGATCTGCTGTCCGTGCTGCAGGCTGCACGGCGCATGAAATGCAACGGTGACCGGCGGCATTGCCACGACCGGCAGCGGCAGACGCGACCACTCGCGCGCCAGCCACACCGACAGATCCAGCGTCAGCGCACTTAGCCGCGCCGCGCGCTCGGCGTAGGCGGGTTCTGCTGCCAGCAAGCGGCCATAGTCGCGCACTTGTAGGCCGCAACCGGACGCGGTCATCACCAGCGCCTCAACGCCCGCCTCCAGCTGCGGCCACCACGCGTCGACGTTGCGCCGGGCCGCCACACGCGCGCCCTCCAGATCCGACAGATGCGCTCGCAGGGCGCCACAGCAGCCTGCGGTCGGATCAACGACCACAGCAACGCCGAGGCGATCAAGCACACGGGCAGCGGCGTAATCCACCGCCGGCAGCAACGCCCCCTGCGTACAGCTGGTCAGCAAGATCACCCGGCGCGCGTGACCCGATGAGGGGATCGAACCTGCCGAACGACGCACCGCGAACTTGACCTGTATCCGCGCCGGCAGCAGTTGCCGCAACGCCCGTGCCACACGCAGCAGACCGCCAAACAAGACACGACGCGACACCGTCGCGCGTACCGTCGCACGCACGAATCGTTCCAAGAGCGGCCGCGCAACGCTCTGGTCGACCACGCTGCGCCCGATCTCCAGCAGCCGGCCAAAACGCACGCCCGAGGGACAGGTCGTCTCGCAAGACAGGCAGGTCAGGCAACGATCGAGGTGAACCTGCGTAACACGTGTCGGCCGTTTCCCCTCGAGCACTTCCTTGATCTGGTAGATGCGGCCGCGCGGGCTGTCCAGCTCATCACCGAGTAGCTGATAGGTCGG
>SESE01000544.1_pt1 | contig 15800 bp, 12 predicted proteins | sample 3171371 | NCBI WGS metagenome assembly SESE01 (sample SAMN06051881, study PRJNA518727) | freshwater metagenome | biome: subpolar coniferous forest; feature: holomictic lake; material: water; isolation source: holomictic Lake 442, 13 m depth | place: Canada: near Kenora, Ontario | collected... | reverse complement strand
TCAGCTAGACTAGGCATCGTGCCGCAATAGCTCAGGGGTAGAGCGCCTGCCTTGTAAGCAGGGGGTCGGGGGTTCAAAGCCCTCTTGCGGCTCCACTCTTGCCACTGGATCGACCGCAACCTACTCCCCAACGGCCGGGGACCTTGGGCGCCCTTCCAACTCAGGCAGAAATACCGTGTTCACGGCAAGGGAAGTAGGGTTTCACCCCATTGGGTCAGACCCATCCCAAGACAACAATCTTAGGATGCTCAAAGCTGAACCCCCCTTCCTGCCGCAGGACCCACCTTCCCTCATGGGGGCGGGCTGCCTGGACTGCAGGCACCTGATCGACCTGGTGGAGAGCACCTGCGATGCCTTCCCAACAGGCATCCCCCTTGAGATCCTCCAGGACCGCATCCCGCACGATCGCCATTATCCAGGAGACCGTGGTATCCAGTTCGAGCTCTGCCGGTAGCCGCTTTGAAGCCTGATTCAGCCTGACTTCCGCGCTATCCTCGGTCCATGCTCCTCCCCCTCTATCTGGGCGTGCTGCACGCCATGGAACCCGACCATGTGGCGGTGGTCACGGGGGTCTCCCTGTCCGGAGATAGGAGTAGCGCCTGGAAGGTAGGGCTGGCCTTTGGCGTTTCACACATGCTGGCGGTGGCGATCCTGGCTGTATTGGCCACGGTGGTGGGCCGGACCCTGCTGGGCGATGGCTTCTTTCTCTGGATGGACCGCCTTGCCTGGACGCTGGTGCTTTTACTGGGCCTCTGGAATCTGGCCGCCGCTCTGGGCCTGCGGACCATCTCCCTCCACACGCATGCCCATCAGCATGGGCCGGTCCAACACGACCACCCGCACCCGCATGTCCATGGCGCCACCCGCATCCCCACCCGCTGGGCGCCCAAGGCTCGGCCGGCTCAGGCAGCGGTCCGTCACGCAGCGACCTCCCCCATCCTGCCCCGGCCGCGTCGCGCACCTCGACATCACGCCCCAGGTGCCTCCGCCCACACCTTCCACCATGCCGCCGCTTGGATGGGAGCCTTCTTTGGCCTGGGGGGTGTCCGGGGTTTCACCACGCTAATGAAGAACACCGGCATCTCTGGGCAGTGGCAGTTCCTTGAAGCCCTGCTGCTGTTTGGCCTGGGTATCACGGCCATGTTCACCCTCCTCAGCGCCCTGTCGGGCTGGCTGGCGGCCCGTGTGGGCACTCAACTCCGCTTCCGTCGCACCCTCTACGCGCTGTCGGGAGCGGGCAATGTGATGGTGGCCCTCTACCTGCTGCTTAGGGCATGAGCGACGCGTCCCGCCCACCCAGCCTGCTGCGCTCAGCGGCGGTGGTTTCCTTCATGACCCTGCTGAGCAAGATTACGGGACTGCTCCAGACCTTCTTCCTCAGCCATGTGCTGGGGGCCGGGGCCGCAGCGGATGCCTATGCTGTGGCCTTCCGCCTGCCCAATCTGCTGCGACGGTTCACTGCCGAAGGCACCATGACGGCCGCCTTCCTGCCCACCTTGGCCGAGACCGAGGCCACCGAGGGCGAGGCCGCCATGAAGGCAGTGGCTGCCCGTTTCCTAGGCACCCTGCTGGCTCTCCTGCTCCTGGGCGTGGTCCTGGTTCTGCTCTTCATGGGGCCCCTGGCAAGCCTGCTGATGGTTTGGCGACCGGGTGTCCAGGGTGCGCTCACGGCCAAGCTGGGCCGCATCATGTTTCCCTATCTGGCGCTGGTGAGCCTTACGGCAGGCTTCACCGGCCTCCTGAACCTGCGCCACCGTTTTGCCCTGGCCGCCTCGGTCTCGGTGTTCTGGAACCTCGCCTTCATCGCCTTCGGCTGGACCACCCTGCGGGTGATGGAGCGCGCTGGCCCTGCGCCCTTCGAGACCGTGGCGGTAGTGTGCGCTTTCGCCGTCCTCGCTGGTGGCGTGCTGCAGTTGTTGGTGGTGCTGCCGGCGGTGCGCCAAGAGGGCTTCAGCCTCTCCTTCGGTCTCCACCTGCGAGATCCCTGGGTCCGCAAGGCCCTGGGGCGCATGGGGCCGGGCCTTCTGGTGGCGGGCATCTATCCCATCAACGCCCTGATCAGTACCATGCTGGCCTCCAGGCTCCCGGACGGCGCCCAGATGGTCCTCTACAACAGCGGCATGATGGGTGAGATGGTGCTGGGTCTCTTCGCCATGAGCCTTGCCACGGCTGGATTGCCCACCCTGTCCCGCCAGGCCGAGGCGCGGGACTGGCCCGCCCTCAACCGCAGTCTCACGCAGTCCATCTCAGCCTCGGCCCTGCTGGTCCTGCCGGCCTCCATGGGGCTGGCCGTTCTGGCGCGGCCCATCTGCGCCCTGCTCTTCCGCACTGGCGCCTACACTCCCGCCGCGGCAGACTGGACAGCTCTCACGCTGGCCTTCGGAGCAGTGGGACTGGTCTTCGTGGCGGCCCAGCGCCTGGGCAATCAGGCCCTCTACTCGCTCAAGGACTACCGCGGCCCAGCGGCCCTGGCTGGGGGCACGCTGGTCCTGAATGTGGCCCTGAGCCTCGCCCTCTTGAAGCCCTTCGGCACTGGCGGCTTGGCTCTTGCCAACGGCTTGGCCAGCTTCGCGGGACTGCTGGGCGTCCTCGCGCGCCTGCGGCCAAGGCTGCCGGGCCTGGACCTGCTGCCCCTGCTGAAGGACACCACCAAAGCCTTTGCCGCCTCCCTGCTCATGGGCGTTTTAGCTTGGGCCGGAGCCCGCTTCCTGGCCCTGGACGCACCCCATATCTTCACCCGGACCAGCTTGGCGCTGCGCCTGCTGCCGCTGGTGGCACTGTGCGCCCTCGCCTATGGTGGGGCGGCGGCGGCGTTTGGACATCCTGAAGCAAAGAACTTGGCGGCCAAGCTCCGACGAAAGGTTAGCTGACCGCATCAACCCTGAGCTGGAGACCGGAGTTCCCGCCTGAGGGACTTGCCTACGGCGTTTTTGGGGATTTCGGCCAGGAAGGTGAAGCTGGTCGGCACCTTGTAGCTCACCAGCAGGGTCCGACAGTGGGCCCGAATCTCCTCCACCGCGAGGTCCTTCCGCAGAACAACGAAGGCCCGCACGGCCTCCCCAGTGTCCTCGCTGGGGAAGCCCACCACGGCCACATCCGCCACATCCGGATGCAGGGCGATGCAGGCCTCGACCTCGTTGGGGAAGACGTTGAAGCCACTGACGATGATCATGTCCTTCTTGCGATCGGTAATCTCGAGGTAGCCCTCGCCATCGAAGCAGCCGATATCTCCGGTGTGCAGCCAGCCGTCCCTGAGCGTCCGGGCGGTCTCCTCAGGCTGGTTCCAGTAGCCCTGCATGACCTGGGGGCCGCGGACAACGATCTCGCCGTGCTCGCCGACCGGCACTGGGTTCCCATCCCCATCGACGATCCGCACATCGGTCCCCGGTAGCGGGAGGCCCACGCCACCCACCTGCTGCATGGTCCGCTTGAGGCGAACCCCCGCACGGACCGCGGCATTGTAGCTGACCAGGGGACTGGTCTCACTCAGTCCGAAGCCCTCGATCACCAGGCACCCAGTGAAGGCCTCCCAGCGCTGCAGAACTGCTGGATGGGTCTGCATGCCCCCGGCGAAGACGCCTAAGAGCTTCTGAGTCAGTTCGGGCTGGAACCAGTCCTCTTCCGGTAGGGCCTTGAGCAGGGTATTTACCGCCGTCATCCAAGTGATGGCGTGTTTTTGGAAGGCCGGCCGCAGGTTCTGGAGGGGCCTTGGATTGGGGACCAGGATGTTGTGGCTACCGCTGTGGAAACCGAAGAGGAGATTAATGGTGAAGGCAATCACGTGATATATGGGCAGCACCGTGAGGACCGTCTCCTCACCGAAGGTGAGATAGATCTGCGTGATCTCGTTGATCTGCTCCAAATTCGCAAGCAGGTTCCCGTGGGTCAGCATGGCGCCCTTGCTGATGCCGGTAGTGCCACCGGTGTATTGCAGCAGCGCCAGGGTTCCCCGGGTGGGTTCGGGTCGGTCAGTCACCGCCGGAAGAATTCGGGCCTTGGCCTGCCCCAGGGAACCCAGGCGAAGGGCCCGCGAGAGAGGGGTGAAGGGCAGCTTCAGCGGGGGAACCAGGCCCGAGAGCTTCACCTTTCCCTTGATGAGGAGACGGGGCACCAGGGGAAAGAAATCCGCAATGCTCGTGACGACGATGGTCTTGACCCGCGTCTTCGGAACGACAGAGCCCACCTTGTCGCCAAAGTGATCCAGCACCACGAGAACTTCGGCCCCGCTGTCGTGAAGTTGCAGTTCCAGTTCCCGGGCCGTGTAGAGGGGGTTGGTGTTGACCACGACACAGCCCGCCTTGAGCACGCCAAAGGCACAGACGGGGTAGGCCAGCGCATTGGGCAGCAGTATGGCCACCCGCGCCCCCGGCTCCAACCCCAGGACCTGACCGAGGTAGGCGGCAAAGGCATCCGAGAGCTGATCTACCTCCTTGAAGCTGAGAGTGGCCTCCATGCCGTTTGGGAGAACGAGGGTTTCAGCGGGCCGGTCTCCGTAGCGCTGGGCTGCGCGTTGGACCAACTGGCCAAGGTTTTCGAAAGGAAAGGGCTGGGCCTCGTGGCCTACGCCTGCCGGATAACCTGCCAACCACACGCGATCTGTGTCCACTCGATCACCTATGTTCTCTGAGGAAGGCGGGGACTCGTCCCCGTCCAACCAGCCTTCCATTCTGGGTGGTTGTGGAAATTTCGGGATAAAAAGACGGCCGGGCAAGCCCGGCCGTTCTGCATACAGGTGACGATCAGTTCTGCAGTTCCAGGGTGAGCACAGCGCCGCCCATCTGTGGGAGGGTCGCCACGGTCTTGAGCACCCTGCGAGTGGCGGTATCCACCCACATGAGCGTGCTGCCGGGATCCCCTTCTGCGGAGGTCAACTCCACCTTCCAGGCCTTGAAGACGCCCGCAGGCACCGTTAGGTCTTCCTGCCCCAGCACCTTGGCCTGCTTGAGTTGGACCTTCTGCTTCTGTAGATCCACATTGCGGAAGGTCGCCGCGTAGCCGGCCGCGAAGGGCAGACAGGCAATGGCATCCTGTGCACCGGAGCCATCGGCAAAGGCCCCGCCGCCAAGGTCAATGTTGAAGGGCTTGGGATCGCCCCCCATGGCCATCGTCCCGGTGGCCTGGCTGCCTTCAAAGGTCATCTCGATGGTGACCGGGCCCTGCTTTACCTGGCGCTTCAGGGGCACCAGGGTGTCCATGGCCATGGTGGTGGTATCCATGGCTTCGCCACCGGGCAGCTTGGTGCTGTCCGTCACACTCCAGAAGGCACCCTCGTCCTTGACGGTACGCACCAGGGCGATAGCCATGCTCTGGGGGCCCATGGCGAGGGTACCGGCATACTTGAAGGTTCCAGCGGTGGGCTTGGCTACAGGTTTTGGCACGCCCACGGAGCCCGAGTCAGCCTTCTTGGCCAGCACCACCGTCTTGGGATCGACCGTGATTTCAGGAAGCCGTTGCATGACATCAGGCTTGCCGCCTTCCTGGTACCTGCCCTTCAGATGCCTGGCCAGGAACTTCTCGGCGGCAGCGAACATAGCCTGGTTGTTGACCGGCCTAGCGAAGCCATGGCCTTCATCCGGGGCACACAGATACTCCACTGGGAAGCCGCGGTCACGCAGGGCGATAACGATCTGATCGCTTTCGGCCTTCTTGACCCGAGGGTCATTGGCACCCTGAACGATCAGCAGGGGCGTCTTAATCCTGGCTGCAGAGTTCAGCGGGGACTGCCGCTCCAGCTGCTTCTTGCCCTCGGGCGTATTGGGGTTGCCCATGCGCTCGTGGAAGATAATGCGGCCTGCTTCCCAGTAGGGGGGAATGGTATCCAGCAGGGTCAACAAGTTCGAGGGTCCGACGATGGGCACCGCCGCCGCATAAAGGTCAGGGGTGAAAGCGACACCTGCCAGGGATGCATAGCCCCCGTAGGAGCCGCCCATGATGCCCACCCGCTTGGAGTCAACGATGCCCTTGGCCACCAGATGCTTCACGCCCCAGGTGATGTCGTCCTGCATAAGATCGCCCCACTGCTTGTTTCCCGCATTGAGGAACTTCTTCCCGTAGCCAGTGGAACTGCGGAAGTTGGGCATGAGGACGGCATAGCCACGATTGGCCAGGAACTGAGCCATGCCGTTATAACCCCAGCTGTCCCGGGCCCAGGGTCCCCCGTGGGGCACCACCACCAGGGGCAGGCCCTTGGCTGGCACGCCCTTGGGCAGGGTCAAGAAGGCCGGAATGTCCAGCCCATCGGAAGACTTGTAGCGGATGGGTTGCATGGACACCAAGGGCTGCCGGGGCAGGTCCTCGCGAGAGATATACTCCAGGTTGAGTTTCTTGGTGCGGCGGTCGAAGAGGTAGCGGGTGCCTGGATCGCGGTCACTGGAGGCCGTGATCATGATGAGTTGCTCGTCATCGGAACTGGACGCGAGGCTGACCTCCTTGCCAGGCAGTTTCTTCTGCAGCAGCCTGTAGTCCGCTTCCCAGGCCTTGTCTTTCCAGTAGATCCGAGTGTACTCGTCCTCATATGTGGTGGCGATGAGCTCGTCCGTGAGGTCGGAGAAGATGGCCGAGCCGAAATCCACCCGCCCCTTGGGGTCGGATTCGATCTTGGTTTCCGCGCCCGAGGCAGGGTCGAAGAGCACCAGCTCCACGAGATCCCGGGCGCCCTTGTTGGTCTCCAGGTAGACGCGCTTGCCATCCTTGTGGAAGCCCGCCGGACCGGCACTCTCGAAGACGTTGCAGGTGTAGACCACCTTGAACGAATCCGCATCCACCCGCAGGATTTCCGTTTCCCCCTTCTCCGTGGTGCGGAGGGCCAGACGGAGGTTGGCCTGCTTATCGAAGATCCAGCCTGCGATGCGCTCGGTGTTCTTGCGCAGCAGGGTGCGCTCACCGGTGCTGATCTTCACCTTGTAGAGATCGTGCCAGGCAGCATCCCGGTCGTTGAGGCCCACAAAGATCGCATCGGGGTCCGACTTCGGAACGGAATAGATCATGGCCCGAGCACCCTTGGCGGCGGTCAGGTTGCGGGCCTCGGGGGCATCCTTGCCGGCCGCTGGCGCCGCCGTGGGGTCCACGGCATATACGTTGACATTCTCATCGCCATCCTTGTCTTGCACGAAGAGGATCGCCTTGCTATCCCGGCTCCAGAAAAAGCCCGGGATGGGGCGCTTGGGATCCGCTGTGATCAGCCGCCCTTTGGCATACGGCTCGCCCGCCTTCTTCACCCAGACATTGCGGGTCTCCTTGTAGGGCTTAAGGAAGGCGATCCATTTCCCGTCAGGGGAGAGTTGGGCCCCGGCAATCTCTGGATTGCCGAAGAATAGGTGGCGGTCGACCAAGGGCGGGAGTTGGCTGTTCTGGGCTTTGGCAGCCGCGGGAGCTTTCGGCGCCTCGGCAGCCAGGGGCAGCAGCAACCCCAAGGTGAGACCTGCCCGCAGGAGGCTGGACAAGGACAACGGACTTTTCATGAATGGACTCCTTGGGGAGGGTGGGAAAGCAAGATTACGCAGGAACGGCCTTCATGGTTGAGTCAAAGCTTCACTCCGGGCGGTCTGGGAATTGGAATTTCCAGCGCAACCGATTGCCACTAATTCAAACCCAAGCCCCCCGGTTACCCAGGACCAGGCGGGCTTCCTCGAGCCCCAGCGGAGGGATGGCGTTGAACTCAGAGTCGCGCTGCTGGGTGGCCATAGTCTGACGGGCAACCGCACCGGATTGCCCGTCAGGACCACTCACCGCCCCAGGCCCGCCTCGAAGGCCCGCAAGGCGAGCAGGAAGGAGTCAGGAGCGTCCAGCATGATCCAGTGCTTGGCGGTCGGGAAGCTGAGTTGGCGGAAGGAGGGTAGGTCCTTGAACCCGAACAGCGCCAGGGTCACCGTGGCCAGAGCAGGATCCTCCTCCCGGCGACCGGCGGCCAAATGCAGAACCGGCAGGCGCAGGTCTGCCTGCCGCCCTCCCAGGGCATCTCGCGTCATGGCCCGCAGGTAGGCCTGGAGGGCCGGAACCGGCACCCGCAGGGCTTCGGCCACCATCCGCTGGGTCTGGGCGGGACCACTCGCGAGCAGAGTAAAGAAGAGGCCAAGGGTCTGCGCAGGATCCTGCGCCAGGGATAGTGCGGTGGACTCTCCGTAGGCCAGGGGAAGGGTGCTGAGGGCGCTGTCCACCAACAGCAGGCCCCGGAAAGCGCCGGGATCCTCAAGAATGGCCCGGCCTGCGATAGGGCCACCCATGGAATGCCCCACCACTAGGCAGGGAACGAGGCCTTCTCTGCGCACCAAGGCCACCAAATCCTTGGCCACTGCGCCGAAGTCTGCCCGTCCTTCCACCACCGCCGGACCAGAACTGCCGCCGCTGCCAGGCAGATCCACGCTCACCACCGTGTGGTCCCGGGCCAGCTCCGCCGAAACGCCAGCCCAGACCTCCTTGTTGCCGCCCAGGCCATGAATCAGTAGGACGCCAGGCCCCTTGCCCGCCTTCGTGAAGCCCAGAGCTGCAGCCTGCAGGCAGAGCGCGGCGATGGAGAGCAGGATGGCGCGGAAGAGCATGGGCACCTCAGGAGCATGGCGGCCCCCCAGGATAGCCGTGTCGCCCTCAGACCTTCGGTGTTTCCAGCCCGAACTCGGCCCAGCCTTCCCGGGTGGGGCCATAGATGCTCGGCACCTGCAACCCCGCCTGCCGCATGAGGACGGTCATCTGGCCGCGATGATGGGTCTGATGGTTCACCAGGACATAGAGCGAGAAGGCCCCGGTCCAAGTCTCGCCGTAGAGGGAGAAGGAGCGACCCAACTCGGTGTTGCTCCAGGAGCCAATGTGATCCAGCAGGGAGTCGCTCACGGCACGGTAGGAAGCCGCGATCTCGGCCATGGTCGCTGGGGGGGCTCCGATGAAACCATCAGGCCCCAAGGCCACTGGGCCCTTCACCTGGATCCCCAGGTTCTGGGGCAGTTCGAGGATGGTTTCCACCAGGTGCCAGGCCATGCGGCGCAGGTCCCGGTGCTGGGCAGCCACGGCCTGGTGAGCTGCCGCATCGGGAATGGCCGCCAACACTGCGAGGGTCTTGTCCGCCTCCTGCTGCCAGATGGTCTTGAAATCATCGACGCGACGGAACATGCCAGCCTCCGGGAATGGTGTGCGGAAGCATAGCGCAAGGAGGGCCGTTCCTGACTGGAGGATGCTCGGGACCGGATCCCCTCCGATCTCGAACCCGGAGGGTTGGCTTGGGTCAGGCCGACCCTACACTCGTGCCGTCGGTCCTGAGGCCCGCCCGGAGAAACTCATCATGAAAAAAAGTGTCCTGTTCCTATCCCTGGCCGCTGTTGGCATCGCCACTCTGGCCGCGGCTCAGTCGGAGTTGCGCCCCCTCCAGAAGGCCATGCAGGCGCGGGCGGCCTGGATGAAGGCGATGAACAAAAACCTCGCGGCCAGCCACCTTGCGGAGGTGGGTAAAGATGCCGCTGAGCTGTCCACCCAAACTGCCAAGGTGGCCGGCGGGGCCGAAGGGGAGCGCAAACTGCTCACCCAGAAGATCTCGGATCTGGCAAAGGAGATCTCAGAGGCCGCGGACAAGGGCGATGAGGCCATCGTCAAGGCCAAGCTTGGCGACATCAAAGCCACCTGCACGGACTGCCACGACAAGTTCCGGAAATAGGTGCCGCCTCAAACCGGCGTGACGGCTCTCCGCTTCACAGGCCACAGGTCCCGACGGCGGGCCCGGGCAAAGCGGGCGATCAGTTCGGTCCGCAGTTCGCTGGGCTCCACGATGGCATCCACGTGGAGGTCGGCGCCCAGCTTCTTGAGATCGATATCCTCGTTGTATTCATCCCGGAGCTGCTGGATGTAGGCGGCCCGGTCGGCCTCAGGCTGAGCCTCAATCTTGTTGGCAAAGACGGCGTTCACCGCAGCCTCGGCGCCCATGACGGCGATGCTGGCGGTGGGCAGCGCCAGGGTGGCATCCGGATCGAAGCCGGGCCCACTCATGGCGTAGAGACCCGCGCCATAGGCCTTGCGGACCACCACGCAGATGCGGGGCGTGCTGCAGCTGGCCATGGCGCTGATCATCTTGGCGCCGTGGCGGATGATGCCCTGCTTTTCCACGGCACTGCCGATCATGAAGCCGGGCACATCGCTGAGGAACAACAAGGGAATCCCAAAAGCATCGCAGAGAGTCAGGAAGCGTGTGGCCTTGTCCGCGCTGTCAACGAAGAGCACTCCGCCCTTCACCCTAGGTTGATTGGCGAGGATGCCCACCGGCTTCCCGTTCAGCCGCGCCAGCCCGGTGATGATCTCCCCGGCAAAGAGCTTCTTTACCTCCAGGAAGCTGCCATCGTCGACCAGTCCCTCGATGAAGTCCTTCATCTGGAAGGGACTGTTGATATCCATCGGCACCAGGGTTCCCAGGGCTTTCGCTTTGGGAGAGACCACCGTCGGTGCCGCCGTGGGCAGCCCGTCTTCGCAGTGCTGGGGAAAGTAGCCGAGGTAACGGCGGCACAGGTCGATGGCCTCCACCTCGGTCTTGCAGAGGAAGTCCCCACAACCGCTCACCGAGCAGTGCATGCGGGCGCCGCCCAGATCCTCGAGGGAGATCTTCTCGCCGATCACCATCTCGGCCATGCGGGGCGAGCCCAGGTACATGCTGGCATTGCCCTCCACCATGATCACCACATCACAGAAGGCTGGGATGTAGGCACCACCAGCAGCGGAGGGGCCGAACAACAGACAGACCTGGGGCACCAGCCCCGATAGCGCCACCTCCATGTGGAAGATGGTCCCGGCGTGGCGCCGCCCGGGGAACATATCGAGCTGATCAGTGATGCGGGCCCCGGCGCTGTCCACCAGGTACAGCATGGGGATCTTCATGCGCAGCGCGACTTCCTGGATGCGGATGATCTTTTCAACAGTGCGCGCACCCCAACTGCCCGCCTTGATGGTGCTGTCGTTGGCCATCAACGCCACCGTCCGGCCCGCCACCATGGCTGTGCCCGTGATCACGCCATCTGCCGGGAGGTCCTTGTGGAGCGCATTGGCAAAGAGCCCATCCTCGGTGAAGCTGCCCTCATCCACCAAGAGGCGGATGCGCTCGCGGGCGAACAGCTTGCCGGCCTCTGTGTTCTTTTCGTGGGCCTTGACCGCCCCCCCCTTCTTGATGCGGGTGACTTCCGAATGGAATGTGTCCGGTTGCATGGCGACCTCGGTGCGGGTTGGGCCTCCAGCATAGCGGCCCGCCATGCGATGCTGGGAAGATGCTGGACGCCATTGGATCGAAGCGGCCCGGGTACCTGACGGGGCCCTTCCTCTTGGTTTGCCTGTTCTACTTCTTGGTCTTCGCGGCAGGCTATCAGCTGTTCCCCGTCGTGCCCCTGCACCTCAGGGACCTGGGAGCGAACCTGGCCGAGAGTGGGCGCTTTCAGACTGCCTTCATGCTGGGCTCGGGCTTCGGCGCACTGCTCACTGGTCCCCTGGGTGACCGCCTGGGACCGCGTCGGGTACTCCGCCTGGCCTCGCTGGCGGTGGTTGGCATCCTGATGGTCTACTCGCTCCTGAAGGTGCGTTGGGTGTTTTACCTCCTGGCCCCGGTGCACGGCCTGCTGTGGTCGGCCCTGCGGACCGCCTCCATTTCGAAAGTTGGCGGGATCCTGCCCCTGGAGCACCGGGCGAAGGGGCTATCGATCTTCGGCCTTACCGGCCCCGGCGGCGTGGCCGTGGGCCCCCTGCTGGGCCTGTGGCTGATGCCCTGGCTTGGCTTCACCTGGATGCTGGTGTTGCTCGCGGGCATCTTCGCCGGTCTGTACCTGCTCATTGGCTCCCTGCCCATGGAGGTCACCCTTGAGAAAGAAGGTCCCATCTTCCAGTGGCCGGACCGGAGCGTGTGGGGACCCGTAGCCGTCATGATGCTGCTGGGGCTTGGCTTTGGCCCCATGCCGCCCTACAGCGCCCAGGAGGCAAAGGCCCTCGGAATGGCCTGGCCCTCGGCCTTTCTGACCTGTTTTGCCCTGGGTATGATGTCCATGCGCGGCCTGCTGGCCCTCACGGGCATGGGGCGACGACCCGTGGCGCTGCTGCCAGGCATGGCTGCGCTGACCGCCGTGGGATACGCCCTCCTGGTCTTTCTGCCGGGGGGATTGGCTCGGCACCTGACCGCCGGCCTGGTCTATGGCGCGGGCTACGGCATGGTGCACACGCTGATGCTCACGCATGTCATGGAGACCACGCCGCCCGAACGGCGGGGCGCGGCCACCGGCGCCTTCTTCTTTGCCTTCGATGCGGCCACCGCCCTGGGGTCCCTGGGGCTTGGCTGGATCATGGAGCACCATGGTTTTCGTTGGGGGTGGGCGGTCGGACTCGCGCTGATGGGGCTCTGCATCCCCATGGCCCGCCGGGTCGTGCGCCCACTGGCAACTCCTGCCTGGGGGCATCCCTGATATGCAGAACACCACCCAGACCCGACTTGTCACGCGCCAACTCGCTCTGGTCTGGGGGCTAACCTTTCTGACTTTTTTCGCCGCTTTTCAACTCTTCCCCACGGTGCCCCTGCGCCTTCGCGACCTGGGTGCATCCCTGGCGGAAAGTGGCCGCTTCATGAGCCTCTTCACCCTCGGGAGCGCCCTCGGTGCCCTCTTCACGGGACCCCTGGGGGATCGCTTGGGGCATCGCCGCCTCTTGATCGCCTCTGCCGTGCTGTTCTCAGGCTTCCTGGGTGCCTACGCGTTGCTGGCCACCCGCTGGGGGTTCTATCTCCTGGCTGTTCCGCATGGCATCGTCTGGTCCGGGTTGCTGACAGCGACCATGGCTTCCCTCGCCCACGTCCTGCCAGAGGATCGCCGCGCCGATGGGCTCAGTCTCTTCGGATTGGCCAGTCCGGGCGGGGTGATCGTGGGCCCACTGCTGGGGCTCTGGATTTATCAGCACTGGGGCTTTGCCCCCATCGGTGCCTACCTGGCCCTGCTCTTTCTGCTGCTCGGAACCCTGGCCACCACGCTCCCCGCGGATCATCCCCAGGGTCGCGCCGAGGGCTTCCGCTGGCCCGAAGCCACGGTGCTCGCCCCCAGTTTCGTACTCTTCTGTGTTGCGCTTGGCTATGGCGCCCTGGGCACCTACACCGCCCAGGAGGCCCTGGCCCTCGGCATGCCACTGCCCTCAGCCTTCCTTTCCGCGATGGCCGTGGGCATGGTCATCATGCGCCTCGTCATGCTGCGGCGCGGGTTTGGTAAGCGGCCCATCCGCAAGCTTCCGGCCATGCTCCTGGGCGCCTTCGCGGGGCTTGCTCTGCTGGCTTTCCTGCCCGGCGGTACAGCGCGGCACCTCCTCTCGGCTCTGCTCTATGGGGCGGGCTATAGCATGCTGCATACCCTTATCAACGCGAAGTTGCTGGAATCCGTTGATCCCAAGCGCCGCGGCGCGGCCTTCGGCACCCTGCTCTTTGCCTTCGATGCGGGCATCGGCCTCGGCAGTTTCACCCTGGGCTGGACCATCGGTGCCTACGGCTATCGAGTGGGCTGGGCCCTCGGCGCTCTGGCCATGCTCGCGGCCCTGCCCCTGGCGCTCAAACTGAGCCGGGATTGACAGGAAGGCTGTCCACGCAAGACGGGAAAGGTGCGCGAAGAAGTTCTTTTCTCCTGCTGCGCCCCCCCGGACGTCCAGGGCCTTCCGCAATCAGCGGTTTCCTAGGCCCGGCGGTGGACCTTGTGCACGCTGGCCTGATCGAGGGACTTCACAAGAATTTCATCGATGTTCACGTGATCAGGCAACGCCAGGCACCAGCGGACGCACTCGGCCACATCGGCCGCAGCGAGAGGCTGAACGCCCCGGTAGACAGCCTGGGCCGTGGCGGCATCCTTAAGCCGCACAGTGGAGAACTCCGTCTCGGCCATGCCGGGGTCCACGGAAGTCACACGGATTTGCTCACCGTTCAGTTCCAGGCGCAGGCTGTGGGCCATGGCCTTCACGCCGAACTTGGAGGCGCAGTAGACACTGCCCCCTTCGTAGGGCTGGTGCCCCGCAGTGGAACCAATGAAGAAGATGTGGCCCCAGCCTGCCTTGCGGAGGTGCGGCAGGCCCGCGCGGATCGTCTTCACCACGCCCTCGACGTTGGTGCGCATCATCGCTTCCAGATCTTCGTCAGGAATCTCCCACATCTTGTGGACACCGCTGGCGAGGCCGGCATTGGCCACCAACACATTCAGCCCACCTAAGGCTGTTGCAGCGGCCTCCACAAAGGCGTTTACGCTGGTTGTGGCACGGGTATCTACGGCCCCCGCGAAGGCCTTGATGCCATGCGCCTGCACAAGTTCATCAGCCAGGACCTGCACGCGCTCGAGGCGGCGGGCACCCAGGGCCAGGTGGCAGCCCTGGGCCGCCAGCAAACGCGCCATGGCCGCGCCGAAACCGCTGGATGCGCCCGTGATGAGGACGATGGGATGGTCTGGGCGCAAGGGGGTTTCTCCGATCAACGCATGTCTGGGTCAGCGGTAGCTTCGATGGAAGTCGCCGAGGGCCTGGACGACCTGCTGAATCTTCTCCGTGGGCGGCAGGATGGTGGTGCGGAAGTGGGCCGTGCCCTGGGCTTGGCCAAATCCCGACCCCGGCACCACGCAGATGCCTGTTTGCTCAAGCAGGGCCATGGCGTAGTCGGAGTCCGTGCGGCCCTGGGGGAGGGTGATGCTGGGGAAGGCGTACATGGCACCCGCAACGATGTTGCAGCGGATGCCTTCGATGCGATTGAGGCCCTCGGCCAGCAGGACGGCTCGCTCTTTCAGGGTCTCCAGGATGGTGCCCCGTTCGGCGGCGTAGAGGGAGTGGGAGGGCATGCCGGGCCTGGGGGGGCGCACCATCGCGTAGATGGCCGCCTGGCCCACGAGGTTGGCGCAGAGGCACACACTCTGCAATTTGAGCATCTGGGCAGCGATATCATCGGGCACATTCCTGAACTCGAAGTAGCCGCCGCGCATCCCGCACTCACCCAAGAGGCCCTTGGAAGTGGAGTGGAAGCTGAAGAGCGCTAGGTCCTTCACCGCCTTGCCCTGGAACACCTTGGCGAAGGAGGTAAAGCTATCACCGGCTAGGTAGATGTTCTCCTGGTAGACCTCGTCCGCCAGGATGGGGAGACCGTGTTCCTGGGCGAAATCGACGATCATGGCGATATTGGCCTCATCCAGCACCGCACCCGTGGGGTTGCCTGGATTGATCACGCAGAGGGCCTTCACCCGAGTGCCTTCGGCTTTGGCCTGGGCTATAGAGGCCTCCAGCATGGGTCGGCTCAACTTCCAGCCATTGGCCTCGTCCAGGAAATAGGGCACCATCCGCCCGCCGTAGAGGGTGATGCTGGCGGAGTAGAGCGGATACTGGGGAATGGGGACCATGATGCCATCGCTGGGCCTGGCGATGAGCAGGCGCAGCACGGTCTGCACAGCCTTGCTGGCGCCGTCAGTGAGGAAGATGGCATCGGGATCCGCTTCGATGTGATCCCGTTCTGTGATGAACTGGGCAACAGCCTCGCGGACCACCCGGACGCCCTGGCTTTCACTGTAGGCTCCGAGACCATGCCGGGTGCCCTTCAGGATGATTCTGGCGTGCTCGATTACATCCGCCGGGAAGACTTCTGGTGCCAGCTCCATGAGTGCCGGGTACTCACAGAGGGCGATGATCTGCCGGTTCCAGGTGAGGGGCTTCTGGCCCAGGGCCTGAGGGTTACCGATATTGCAGAAGATAATCTCCCGACCCTGCTTCTCCAACTCTGAGGCTCGGGCCACGATGGGTCCCCGCACCGCGTATTCCGTATCGAGGACGGCCTTCCCGATGTCGGTCAGTAGAAT
>SESE01000543.1_pt1 | contig 15804 bp, 13 predicted proteins | sample 3171371 | NCBI WGS metagenome assembly SESE01 (sample SAMN06051881, study PRJNA518727) | freshwater metagenome | biome: subpolar coniferous forest; feature: holomictic lake; material: water; isolation source: holomictic Lake 442, 13 m depth | place: Canada: near Kenora, Ontario | collected... | reverse complement strand
AGATAATTTCGCCGCCTCGCCTCGCCTCGCCTCGCCTCGCCTCGCCTCGCCTCGCCTCGCCTTGGCGCAGGCGAGAATTTCCGCTCATATTGGCAACCAGATGAAGTCCCAACTTGTCAAGAGGAACATCGCCCGTCGCGCTCTAAATAATTTCAGTAAAATCAATGGTTACGAGTCCCAAGTTCAAAAAATTTCCTCTTGACAACTAGGCGATTCATCTGGTTGCCGATATGAGCGATAAAAACAGGTGAGTACCTTAACTCGCGACACTTCAAATATCCGGCGGATGACCCTGCTGGTGGTGGATGATCAGGTCGACAATCTGAAAACGATGTCCGAGATGCTGCAACCCCTGTATCAGGTCTGCGCCACCAGTTCGGGCGAACAGGCGTTGCGGCTGGCCGCCGCCGAACCCAGGCCCGATTTGGTGCTGCTCGATGTCATGATGCCGGTCATGAATGGCTACGCCGTGCTGACCCAGATCCGGGAGAATCCCGAGACCCGGGACATTCCGGTGATTTTCATTACGGGGCTGGCGGGCGAGGAGGACGAAAAATACGGCCTGGATCTGGGGGCCGTCGATTACATCAACAAACCCATTAATCACTCGATCCTGCTGGCCCGGGTGCGCACCCATCTAATCCTCGCCGAGCAATACAAGTTGTCCAAATTGCTCAACGCCAACCTGGACATCCAAGTGCAGGAGCGGACGGCGACCCTACAGGAAACCCTGACCTCCCTGGCCACGGCTCATGATCGGCTCAAAAACAGTCTCCTGTCCACCGCGCACCTGATTTCAAACCTGCTGGAAACGCGGGAGAAAGCCATGGCCGGGCACTCGCGCCGCGTGGCCGCCAGTGCCCACAAGCTTGCCTCTTTTTTCAAACTCTCCGAAGCCGCGAGGCAGACCATCCTGCTGGCCGGGCTGGTTCATGATATTGGCAAGATCGGGCTGCCCGATGCCCTGTTTGGCAAGCCGTTCGAGGTTCTCACCGCCGAGGAACGCCAGGAGATGATTCGGCACCCCGAGCGAGGCGTCGAATTGCTGAAGGGACTGGAGCCCTTTCACGAGGCCTCGAAACTCGTCCGCTGGCATCACGAATACTTCGACGGCAGCGGTTATCCCGACCGGTTGCGCGGCGAGGACATCCCGATCGGCGCACGCATTCTGGTCGTGACCAACGATTACGACGCCCTGTTGTGTGGTACCTTGATCAGCAGGAAGCTGGATCGTTCTGGCGCGATGGATTTTTTGATGGCAAACACCAAAAGACGCTACGATCCGTTGGTTCTCGACGCGTTTTTCAAGCTCAAGTGCGGCGTGCAGGTGTTGCGCGATCAGCCCGAGGCCAGTGACACCGAGGCTCGCGACTCCCGGCGCGCCTCAAAACCGTTGCAGGGCATTGCCCGGTCATTGCCGGTTTCCGATCTCAAGCCCGGCATGGTGCTTCTCAAATCCATCAGCCTGCCGGGGGGCGTGCTGCTGCTGTCGCGTGGCTATGCACTCACCCAGGGGATCATCGACCAGTTGCTGGACATTCAGGGACGTTTGGGGCGTCCTTTTCCCCCCATGGATGTTGTGATACGGGTGACGTCCCAATGAAGATTTCCGACGGACATGGCGAACCCGATCAGCCGTCCAGTGCCCTCGGCGGTGGTGTGAGGCTTCTACTGGGGTTGGCAGTGGTGATCGTGGGCAGCCTGATCATCCTGGTCATGCTCGAAATTCTGATCCATCTCCTGCAATATACCTGGCTGGCCCTGGCTGCGGGGTTGGCGATCCTGTCGCTCCTGGCACTCTACCTGTGGATTGGAAAACCCAAGGGGCTGGTGATCCGCTCGCTACTGGCGATCTATGTGCAAGTGGGTGCCCGGCGCCGGCAGGCGCTGGCCCAGGCCAACGAGAACCTCCGGTCAACCGTGGAGACACTGCAAAAACTCTCGCTGGCTGTGGAGCAAAGTCCGGGAAGCATCCTCATCACCGACATCGAGAAACACATCGAGTACGTCAATGATACCTTCCTGCGGATCACGGGTTATTCCCGCCACGAGGTGATCGGCCAAAATCCGCGCATCCTGCAATCCGGTCATACGCCTCCCGCCACCTATGCCGCGCTCTGGGAGAGCCTCAAGCGTGGGCAGACTTGGCGTGGCGAATTCATCAACCGTCGCAAGAATGGCGAGATCTACACCGATGTCGCCATGGTCTCTCCCATCCGCCAGACCGACGGACGCATCACCCACTATATGGCGGTGAATGAGGACATTACCGAGAAACTGCAACTGGCGCAGGCTCGCGCCACCGCCGAGGCCGCCACCCAGGCCAAAAGCGCCTTTCTGGCCAACATGAGCCACGAGATCCGCACACCGCTGACCGCCATCGTGGGTTTCGCCGAGAGCCTGCTCGACAGCGACCAGTCCATGGAGGAGCGGATCGAGGCCATTCACACCGTTATCCGTAATGGCAGACACCTGCAGGGTCTGATTGCCGACATCCTGGATTTCTCGAAGATTGAGGCCGGGCGGCTCGATATCGAGCAAAAACAGATCTCTTTCCCGGATCTGCTGGCCGATATCCAGGCCCTGGGAGAGACCCAGGCCCGTGGCAAGAGTCTCGAATTCAGCAGCCATTATCTGCTACCCCTGCCCAGGGTCATCACCGGCGATCCGACGCGGATCAAGCAGATCCTCATCAACCTGATCGGCAACGCCGTGAAATTCACCCCCGCGCCCGGGTCGGTTCGGTTGATCGTCAGTCTGGACGTAGCCCACGAACAGTTGATGTTCTCTCTCCAGGATACCGGCATCGGCATCGCGGAAGAGGAATTGGCACACCTGTTCAAGCCCTTCGTCCAGGCGGATGTCTCGACCACCCGCCGATTTGGCGGCACGGGGCTTGGTCTGGTCATTTCCAGGGAACTGGCGCGGCGCTTGGGGGGCGACATCCAGGTCATCAGTCACCCGGGCCAGGGGAGTCTGTTCGTGGTGACGCTGGCGACGGGTTCCCTGGCCGGGATTAGCCTGATTCATGACAGCGCCGGACTGGCTGGCCGCCGTGCCCTGCCCCCTGGTATCCCGCAAGTGCCACGTCTCTCGGGGCGGGTGCTGGTGGCCGAGGACAACCCGGACAATCAACGCCTGATCTCGTTGCTGGTCCGCCGCACCGGAGCCGAGTGCGTGATCGCCGGCAACGGCCAGGAGGCGGTGGAACAGGCCCAGGTGACGACGTTCGATCTGGTGTTGATGGACATGCAGATGCCGGTCATGGGTGGATTGGATGCAGCAATGTTGCTGCGCCTCACCGGTTTTGAACAGCCCATCGTGGCCCTGACCGCCAATGCCACCGAATCCCACCGGGATCAGGCCAGCCAGGCCGGGTGTGACGGATTTCTCACCAAGCCCATCGATCAGGATGCCTTCTTCGCCACCCTGGGGCGTTTCCTGTCCGAAGGCGTGGGGCCATCCGTCACAGCCACAGATGTGGCGGCCCATTCATCGCCTCGGGATCTGGAGTTTGAACCGGCATTCCAGCGGATACGCGAGCAATTTGTCCGCGAGTTGCCAGACAAGGTGCGTGCTATCGAGGCGGCCTGCCAGGCTCAGGATTGGCAGACCCTTCGCTCGCTGGTCCATCAATTGAAGGGTGTGGCTAAGACCTTCGGCATTCCCGAGGCGACCCGGCTGGCGGGTGCCATCGAATTCCAGGTACTGAACGGTGATTACGACCAGGTGGGACAACTCGTCCCGAAATTGGTGGCCCTATGCCCAAGCCACCCCTAACGGACGCGGGGCATCCCGAAACCCATCAGGAGACCGGGCCAGTCCCCTCTGAAATCAGGGTACCGGAAAAGTCTGAAGAAACCGCCCGGATCGCCGGAGATAAACAGGAGGGTTTTTCCACCGGGGGTCACCTGTCCCCGCAGGGCCGGCCGCCCCTCACCGAGGCGGAAGTTCTGATTGCGGACGACATGCCGATTTTCCGACAACTGCTGACGGGTTTGCTGCTGGAGTATGGCATCAGCAAGATCGAGTCGGTGGATAACGGCCGTCTGGCCCTCTGGCATTTCTTTCACCATCAGCCCCAGCCCCACCTGGTGTTTCTCGACATCGACATGCCGGCCCTCGACGGGCTGGCGGTTCTGAAACAAATCAAACAGGAGTCGCCCGATTGCTTCGTGTGCATGGTCAGCGGCAACAGCACCCTGCTCAATGTGAGGCAGGCCAGAGCCGATGGCGCGGATGCCTTTCTGGTCAAACCCATCAGCCTGCTGAATCTGAAACGGGTCATGGCCCTGTACCAAAAATCTGTCGTTTCCACTAAAAATGACGAAAATATTGACAAAGATAAAAATGATGCCTAATATCAGATTATAGATTCACCGTTCCCTGGCCAGTTCCTGAAGTTGAAGAAGAGACACCCATCATGACCGCCATAACGACCGGGATTTCCAGCCCAGACGGAAGCGATTTCGGAATCGTGGCGGTGCATGACCACGCCGAGGATCTGGGCGCTTTGCTGGGACAGACGGTGGCCCTGATCCGCTCGGCTATCATGATCACCGACCGGCTTGGCCACATCGAGTACGTCAACCCCGCCTTTTCCGAGATCACCGGATATTCGTTTCAGGAAGTGATGGGCCGCAACCCGCGTTTTCTCCAATCCGGCCGGGTGTCGCAGACAACCTACCAGGAGATGTGGCAGACCATCACCTGCGGAGCGACCTGGCGCGGCCAAGTGTGCAATCGCCGTAGCGACGGGCGGTTGTACTGGGAGGAACAGAATATCTCGCCGCTCCGAAACCAGGCCGGGGTCATCACCCACTTCGTCGCCGTCAAGGAGGACGTGACCGAGGCGCGCCAGAACATGCTGTTGTACACCGGGGTGATTCGATCATCCTCCAGCGCTTTCCTGGTACTCGACGAGTCGCTCGGTATCGTCGAATGGAGTCCACAGGCAGAGCGGTTGTTCGGCTGGCGCGCCACCGAGGTGACCGGACTCAACTTCGTGACCCATCTGGTGGCGCCCGAGATGGCCGACGGGGTTTGCAAGCAGTTTGAACAGTTCCGGAGCCGCCGCCGCTCACCTTTGATCGGCACCCCGCAACGGCTGAATCTGCGTCGGCGCAATGGCGAGACCTTTGTGGCCGAGTTGTGGCTAACCGCCGTCGATCTCGACGACGAGATCCGCTTCACCGGATTCATCCGCGACCTGACCGAGGCCGTTCAGTCCGAGCAGCAGCTTTTCCAGGCCCAGAAAATGGAGGCCATTGGCCAGCTCACCGGTGGCCTGGCGCACGACTTCAACAACCTGCTCGGCATCATCAGCGGCAGTCTGGGTCTCTTGGCCATGACATCCCCCGAGATCCCCGGCAAGAAACATCTCGACACCGCCATCGCTGCGGCCAAGCGGGGGGCCGGCATCACTCGATCCCTGCTGGCGGTGGCCCGCCGGCGCTCGCTGAAACCGGTCGAAACCGACCTCAACAGCCTGATCGAAGAGATGGATCCGCTGATTCGTCAAAGCGCCGGCAAGGCCATCGAGGTCACGGTAGCCGCAGGCGAGACACCCCGGGTACGGATTGATCCGAGTGGCTTCACCAATGCCCTCATCAACCTCGTCATCAATGCCCGCGATGCCATGCCCGAGGGGGGCCAGATCCTGGTCTACACTTACGGGCTCTGGATCGACGAGGACATCGAACTCCTAACACTCCATCTCACCCCGGGCGAATATGTGGTGGTGGGTGTGGATGATAGCGGCCCGGGCATGCCCCCTTCGGTCGCGGCCCGGGCCTTTGAACCCTTTTACACCACCAAGACCGGGGGCAGCGGCAGCGGCCTGGGGCTGGCCATGGTCTATGGCTTCTGCCGCCAATCTGGCGGCATCGCCCGCATTGAAAGCACGGCGGGCCGGGGTTGTTCAGTTCAGATGCTGTTGCCGGGCGTGAGTACTGGCAGCCAGTTCGCCGGCGAGGGGAAAGAGTGGCAGCGCAAGGCACACAAGTTGCGTATCCTGCTGGTGGATGACAATCCGGATCTGTTACGCATCGGCCATGAGTGGCTGGAGCATCTGGGTCACGAGGTGTTCACCGCGCCGTCCCCCGCCAAGGCTCTGTCGAGATTCAGTACCCACCCCATCGACCTGATGATCACCGACATCTTCATGCCGGGGGGTGGTGGCAATGGCATTGAGCTCGCCGAGGAGGCCCTGAAGATTCAGCCGCAACTGCAACTGCTGTTTGTCACCGGACACATCCATGCCCTGGATATCCCGATGCACTGGCAGATCGCCGAGAATGCTTCCGGCTCCGACGACGCGCTGCGCTGCTTCGCCGACGTGGGAGGTTCTTCCTGGCGGGTACTGGAAAAACCCTTTGACCTTGAACAACTGACCCAGGCCGTTAGCGCTGCCAGCGAGGCGAGACCCCTGGTCGTGGAGGAACCCGTATGAACAGCGTACCCTCTCGTCCCTTACTGGTATCGATCGATGACGAAGCGGAGATGCGCGGGGTGATCATGGCCATCGGCGAGTACGCCGGCTTTGAAGCCATCGGTGTCAGCAATCCGGCTCAAATCCACGCGGCCATCGCTCGTAACCCGGCGGTCATCGTTCTCGACCTCATCATGCCGGACATGGACGGCATCGAGGTGATCTGGGCACTGGCCCAACGTAAGAGCCAGACCGCCCTGATTCTGTTGAGCGGGTTCGACCCGAACGTATTGAACACCGCTTACCTGATCGCCAAGCATGAGGGTTTACATATCCTGGCCCAGTACGAAAAGCCGATGGATACGAGACAACTGCATCAGCAACTGCTAAACATCCGTGCCCAATACGAGCAGGCACAGGATACCGGGTGATAGAGGCCAACACCCTGTAGGAAGGACAGCATGAGCGACTTACCCGAGACCTGTTCCACACGCGAAGCGGCCAAGCGATTGAATGTTGTTCTCAGCACGGTTCAGAGCTGGGTCGAAGCGGGTTTTCTGGAGGCCTGGAAAACCCCGGGTGGCCACCGCCGCGTCACCCTGGCGTCGATTGATCGTCTGCTCAAGAAAGGCATGACGTCACCCGCCGTCGAGGTTCCGAAGGCACTCCGCCTGCTGGTGGTCGAGGACGAGGCGGAACTGCGCGAGGTCTATGCCGATTACCTTCGCGCCTGGAAGCTGCCGGTCGCGGTGACGCTCGCAGCCGATGGCTATGAGGGGCTGTTGCGCGCCGGTCTTGAACGCCCGCACCTGATATTCACCGATCTGAAAATGCCCGGTATAGATGGACGACGAATGATCCGTGCCCTGCAAGCCGACCCCGCGACCATCACCACCGAAATCGTCGTTGTCACCGGCCTGTCCCGGGCGGAACTCGAAGCTCGTGGCAGTCTACCCCAGGGTATGCAACTGTTTGAAAAACCCATTCCCTTTGAATCACTGCGCGAAATCCTTGTTCAACGCATCGCCGAACTGGGCATTGTCGCACCCTCACCGCCCACCGAGGTCACTTCATCATGAAAAAGATTCTGCTCGTTGACGACCACGCCGACATCCGCCGGTTGATACGCATCGCCCTCGGCAAGACCTTCGAGGTTCACGAGGCCGAAGACGGCACCCTCGCACTCGAGATCGCCCGCCGCGAGCGACCCGATCTGGTAGTGCTCGACGTGATGATGCCGGGCGCGCTCGATGGCTTGCAAGTGCTGGATGCAATCCGCGTCGACCCGGCGCTCACCCACATCCACGTCATCATGGTCACGGCGCGGGGCCAGGCCCGCGACTATGACATGGGCATGACCCGCGGGGCCGACGCCTACTTCGTCAAGCCTTTCAGTCCGCTCCAACTGGTTGCCGCGATCAAGGAGATGCTGGCCAAGGATGACGCGCGAGTATCCCCGTGAATACCCGCTGGTGGCGCGGCTCGCGTGCGCCGGGGGCGGTGTTCCTGCTGTCCTTGATTGCCACCTTCGAGGCCTGGCATCTTTCCAACCATTATGTCGAGGAAAGAGTCGGGGAGCGTTTCAACTTTCGAGTCTCCCAGGTGGTTGACGCGGTGAATGGACGCATGCGCGACTACGAGCAGGTCTTGCGCGGAGGCGTCGGATTGTTTCTCGCCTCGCCCACTGTCACCCAACGACAATGGCATGAGTACGTTGAAAATGCCAACATGCCGGAACACTATCCGGGCATCCAGAACATGGCGATTGATTTTCCTATCCCGGCGGCCGAAAAGGAGGCTCACATCGCCAGCATGCGCGCCCTGGGGTATGCCGAATACAGCATTCGCCCGGAACAGCCCGAGCGCCCGGTTTATCACACCCTGGCCTATGTCGAACCCTTTGGCGGACGCAATCTGCGTGCCTTCGGATTTGACATGTACACCAATCCGACCCGGCGTGTGGCGATGGAGCGTGCCATAGAACAGGGCGTCCCGGCGATTTCCGGGATGGTGCTACTGGCACAGGAAACCCATCAGGATGTGCAACAGGGTTTTATCTTCTGCCTGCCGGTTTATCACCAGTGCCGGCCGGCCGGTACGCTGGCCGAGCGTCATGCCGCCTTGCGGGCGTTGGTGTGTGGCGCATTCCGCGCCAATGACCTGATGCGCGGCATCTTTGGCAGTAGCACGAATGACGTGGAACTCGAGATTTTCGATGATGGCGTGGTCAGCCCGGACACCCGGCTCTACACCAGCCTGGCCAAGGACAGCCTGGTGCCCCTGAGTTTGTCGAATGGACGTCTGGTTGAAGTGGGTGGTCGCAAATGGCTGCTGCGCATCAGCGCGAACCAGAGATTCCTCGATTCGGTGTCCACGCTGCAAAGCCATGTCATTGCCCTGGCGGGGGGCTTTTTCAATCTGGCGCTGTTGATAACCTTCACCTCCCTGGTGGGCCGCGAGAGCAAGGCACGCAAGCTGGCTTCGGAAATGACTGCGCAGATTCGGGAGAACGAGAAACGCCTGGCCGAAGTCAACCGGCGTTTTGAACTGGCTGCGGATTCCGCCAGCATCGGTGTGTGGGATTACAGCATTGTCAGTGGTGCCCTGATCTGGGACAAACGCATGTACCAGCTCTTCCAGGTAAAGCCTGACGAATTCGAGCGGACCTACAACGCCTGGAGTTCCCGGTTGCATCCGGAGGATCGCGCACGCGCCGAAGCCGAATTGCAGGCGGCGATTGCTGGCGGAAAGGATTTCGACACCCACTTCCGCATCGTTTGGAAGAACGGCGAAGTCCGCAACATCAAAGCCTACGCCCGCCTTGAGCTGGATTCGGCAGGCCAGCCGGTGCGCATGACTGGCATCAACTACGACATCACCGAGCAGCGCGCCATGGAAGCCCGCGAACACGAGCGCACCGAACAGATCAACGCCATCTTCGCCCTGAGCCCCGATGGTTTCGTCGTCTTTGACAGATCCGGGTGTGTGCGCTTCGTCAGTCCCGCCTTCATGCACCTGACCGGATTGGATGAGGCCGAGGTGATGGGGCTCAATGAGACCCTTTTTGCAGCACGTCTGGCGCGAGCCTGCCTGCCCGGAGCGGTCTTCCCCAACCTGATGGCGCTACGGGCACGAGAGCAGATGATCGGCGGTAGCCACCGCGAGTTGATCGAAATCGCCGGTCCCGGCAAGCGCGTCCTCGAAGCCGGACTCAGGCTGTCGCGAACCGAGACGGTTTCGCAAATCCTCTATTTCCGGGACATTACTCACGAAACCGAGGTGGAGCAGATCAAGAACGAATTTCTCTCCACCGCCGCCCATGAACTGCGCACCCCCATGGCCAGTATCTATGGCTATACCGAGATATTACTGACCCAGGATTTCGACGAGGAGACCCGGCGAGAATTGCTCGAGATCATTTTCCACAACTCGGAACTCATCATCGCGATCATCAACGAACTCCTTGATCTGTCGCGCATCGAGGCCCGGCGCGGCAAGGATTTTCAGTTGGAGCGCCTCGACCTGGCCCTCCTGTTGCGCGAGATCGTTGCCCATTTCAAGGCACCGGCGGGACGCCCGATACTGTCCGCGCCAACGTCCGATGGCACCCGCCAGGTGCGGGCCGATCGCCAAAAATTGACGCAGGCGGTGAGCAACGTACTCTCCAATGCTTACAAGTATTCACCCTCGGGCGGTGAAGTCACCCTCGATCTCGTCGAGAGCCCGCCACGCATCGGCATCCGCGTCACCGACCAGGGCATCGGCATGACCCCGCAACAAATTGAAAGGGTCTGCGAGCGCTTTTATCGCGCCGACGCCTCGGGGCAGATCCTCGGCACCGGGCTTGGCATGAGTATCGTCAAGGAGATCATAGAACTGCATGGCGGCACGGTGGCAATCGACAGCGAGCCGGGACTGGGTACGCGGGTGACCCTGTGGATTCCCATGTCCGATCCGCCGGGTGCCTGACATGAGCCTCGCCAACGAACCGATTCAGACCCTGCTAGTAATCGACGACAGCCCGGACATCCTGACCATTGTCAACGAACTGTTGAAACACGACTACCGTCTCAAGGCCGCCATCGATGGCGAAAAGGGGCTGTGCCTGGCCACGACCGAACCGAGACCGGATCTCATCTTGCTCGACATCCTGATGCCGGGCCTCAACGGCCATGAAGTCTGTCGCCGGCTCAAGGCCGATCCGGCGACCCGCGACATCCCGGTGATCTTCCTCACCGCGATGCAGGACGAGGCCGACGAGGAGGCCGGTTTCATGATCGGTGCCGTCGACTACATCGCCAAGCCGATCAGCGGCCCGATTCTTCGCGCACGCATCAGGAACCACCTCGGCACCAAGCGCAACACCGACTTCATCAAGGGCAAGAACGTCTTTCTCGTCAACGAGGTCATCAAGCGCGCCAGGGAACTCGAATTCATCCAGGACGTGACGATCCTCGCCATGACCTCGCTGGCGGAGACCCGCGACAACGAAACCGGCAATCACATCCGCCGCACCCAGCACTATGTGCGGGTACTGGCCCAACAGCTACATCGCCATCCGCGTTTCTCTTTGTTGCTGACCCGCACCAACATCGAACTCATCCACAAATCGGCACCGTTGCACGACATCGGCAAGATTGGCATTCCCGACGCCATCCTGCTGAAGCCCGGCCGCCTGACCGCGTCCGAGTTCGCGGTCATGAAGACCCATACCACCCTCGGCAAGGAGGCTATCGAGCAGGCCGAGCGGCAGATGGGACGCAGCGTGCCCTTCCTCGCCTTCGCCAAGGAGATCACCCTGAGTCACCAGGAGCGGTGGGATGGCAAAGGGTATCCCCAGGGACTGGCCGGCGATCGCATCCCCATTTCGGCACGCCTGATGGCCGTCGCCGACGTGTACGACGCCCTCATCAGCCGGCGTGTTTACAAACCGCCAATGACCCACGAACAGGCGGCCACCATCATTGCCGAGGGGCGGGGCGTGCATTTTGATCCGGACATCGTCGAGGCCTTTCTGGCGATCCAGGATCAGTTTTGTGAGATTGCCAGCCGGTTTGTCGATGATCCTGAACGTCATCGGCAAGAATCCCTGATACCACACTGAGACGTGCCTAAAAGCCCCGGGTTTCCCAGAGAAATTTATAGGATGGAAAAACCCTGATGAAAAAAATCCTGATCGTCGATGACCAGCCCAACATCCGCAAGATGATCGCGCTCATCCTGCGGGGTCATTTTGTCATCGAGGAGGCCAGCAATGCCGACACCGCGTTCGAGCGGATCCTGGCCAATCGTCCGGATGGCGTCATCCTCGATGTCATGATGCCGGGCACCCTCAATGGCTTTCAGTTGTGCGAGCGTATCAAGCGCGACACTGGCCTGGCAGGCATCCATGTCATTCTAGTCACGGCTTGCGCCCAGGTGTCCGATCAGGAACTCGGTCACGCGCTGGGTGCCGATGCCTATTTCATCAAGCCCTTCAGCCCGCTGGCCCTGGCCCGCCACCTGACGAAGGCGCTGTTGCCGGCAGGCCTGCCATGAATTCACACGAGGTGTCCCCGGCCGGGTTTGAGGCGGCCTGGCGGTATAGCCCCTGGGGCATGGCGGCCATCGACAGCGAGGGCAGCGTGTGCGCGGTCAATCCGGTCTTCAATCGTCTCACTGGCCTGACGGACGTGACGGTACTCGGGATGAGCGAGGCCACGCTCGATGCCTGGCTGGGGGCGCGCGAACTCGTCCATCGCCGGATCGCGGTGACCGGTGGCGAGTTTCGCGCCCTCTATTACCTCTGCGATCTCCCGGTGGGAAGCGAAGGGGCGATCAGGCTATCACAAGCTGCCGAGTTACTGCGTGAACCGCTCGCTAGCGTCTATGGTTTTGCCGAATTGCTACTGACGCAATCCTACGACGAAGAAACCCGTCGCGACTTGATGGCAACCCTGTTGAGCCAGGTCGAGGCCATGTACAACATCATCAACGAACACCTGGAACTGGGCGGCGTCCGCTAAAAAACATCCGGTTTTCATCCATCATCCATCATCCATCAGGAGAAAAACCATGCCAACACGCTTGAACCTTTGCCGGACACTGACCATCTGTCTGGCCTGCCTGGGTCTTTTGCCAGCACTGGCCGATGACCTCAAGGACATCCAGACCCGTGGCGAGATCCGTCATCTCGGGATTCGCTACGCCCATTTCGTCACCGGTGCCGGCGATGGTTTCGATGTCGATCTGGTCAAGGGTTTCGCACGCCATATTGGCGTAAAATACACCCTGGTCTATTCGGATTTCTACAATGTAATCCGCGACCTGCTGGGCCGGGAGGTGGTACGCAAGGGCGACGAGGTCACGCTGGTTGGCGATCATCCGGTGAAGGGGGATCTGATCGCCACCGGCTTTACCGTTCTGCCCTGGCGCGCCAAGGTGCTGCTGTATTCCGAGCCGACCTTTCCCTCCCAGGTGTTGCTGGTGGCGCGGGCCGAGTCGTCCGATAAACCGATCAGGGGAAGCGCCGATCTCGGCCGCGACATCCTGGAAACCAAGAGCCTCATTGGCCAAAAGAGCCTGCTGGTGATGGAGCGAACCTGCCTCGATCCGGCCAACTATGGTCTCAAGGGCAGCGGGATTGATCTGCGGGCCTATTCAAAAAGCAGCAATCTCAACGAAATGGTGCCGGCGTTGCTGAACGGCGAAGCTGAGCTAACCCTGCTCGACGTGCCGGATGCCGTACTCGACCTGCAAAAATGGGCGGGGCGCATCAAGGTGATCGGGCCGATTTCCGAGGAGCAGACCCTGGCCGCAGCCTTCCCGAAATCCTCGCCGGTGCTGCGCGATGCCTTCAACGAGTACCTGCGCAAAATTCGCGCCGAGGGTACCTACGACCAGCTTGTACGGAAATATTACCCCGGCATCCAGCACTATTTTCCAGACTTCTTTGCCAAGAAAAATCCGTAACCCCCGTGCGTTTCACGCTGCCATCACGATGGGCCTGGCTCTTTGCGAGGTGGCCGCTCCTCATGGCGGCGGCCTTCAGTCTCTATTCGGCGGCGCTTCTCACCTATTCGATCAGTGCCTGGCGGCAGATGAAACAGGACGCCAACGAATTTCTCGTCGCCGACAGCAAGCGCCGGGCCGTGGCACTGGGCGACCTGGTAGCCGAATTGCGCAACAACGCCCTGGGCTATGCCGACATCCAGGAAATTCGTACCTATCTCACCAATCGTGATCTCGGCATGTCGCCTCGCTATGGGCTGAATTACTCCTTGAAGATGATCGAGGAGCATTTTGCCGAGCATTCCCGGCGGGATGGCCAGCGTTGGGGTACTGGCCAGCCAAGGATCGTCTATTACCAGGAAACTGGCGAAGTTTTAGCCGACACGGCATTGGCCCCGGCATCGTCAGATTTGCCCAGGCACCTGGATGAAAAAGTGGTGTTATCGATCAACCCGGACAAGGGCCAGGTGTTGGCAGTGGCCCAGGTGGACTTCAGGGATCGGGTCGAAGGGCTAGTGGCGGTGGCCACGCCGATTGCCGTGCTGTATCGCAACTTGCTGCCGCCGGAATCCACCGCCGGCTACCACGAGCTGTTGCTGACGGCCAATAGCCAGGTTCTGCCAAAACAGGTGACCGATGCCCCTTTGATCAAATGGCTGACACGGCTACCACTAAACCTTGTCACGCCGGTGGAGGCGGCAGACGGGACGGTGGCGCTCACGAGTCCGGTGCCCGGCGTCGCATTAAAACTGGTCACCCTGGTGCCGCATGAGCGGGCCTATGGGCATATTGTCTCGGCGAGCCTGTTGTGGGTGGCCGCAGTGGTGCCTCTGCTCATGCTGTTCATCACCTTCCGGCTCGACCGCTTGCGCCAGCGGACGGAACGCCTGCAGGAGGCGATGGCAGCCTCCGAACGGGAACGGTTGCGGGTCGAGATCCGCAACAGCGAAATGGCCGAGGAGATCCAGCGCCGCGAGGCCGTGGAGATCCATCTGAAGGAACGCACCGAGCAACTGGAAGCCATCTTTGCGCTGAGTCCGGATGGTTTTGTGACCTTTGGGCCGGATCATTGTGCCCGCTACATCAGCCCGGCGTTCTGGAAGATCACCGGATTGGAGGGCGAGACCGTGAAAGGGCTCGCCATTGACGCCTTTCTCGACCAGATGGCCGCGCACTGCGTGGCTGGCGAAGAAACGCTTAAAATTCTGTGCAAAGCCGGTGGACAAGGCAAGACACAGATCGAACTGCGGCGGCCCGGCAACCCCATCCTCGAGGTCGCGCTGCGCTTGGGCGAGGGCGATGTGGTCTCGGAGATCCTGTATTTTCGGGATGTCACCCACACCAGCGAGGTGGATCGGATGAAAAACGAATTCCTCTCCACCGCCGCACATGAACTGCGTACCCCGATGTCCAGCATCTACGGCTTTACCGAACTGTTGCTCACCCAGGATCTCGATGAGGAGACGCGGCGGGAGTTCCTCGGGATTATCTTCAACAACTCGGAACTCATTGTCTCCATCATTAACGAACTGCTCGACCTGTCGCGCATCGAGGCCCGAGGCGGGAAGGATTTTCAGATGAAACGCCTCGACGTGTGCGCCCTGGTGCGCGAGATCATCACCCATTTCAAGGTGCCCGTGGGTCGATCGACGCCCACCGAGCCAACCCTGGATGACGCCTTCTGGATACAGGGTGATCGCACCAAGCTGACCCAGGCGGTGAGCAACGTACTCTCCAACGCCTACAAGTATTCTCCCGCAGGCGGCGCGGTAACCGTCGATTTCATCGACAGCCCGCCACGCATCGGCATCCGCATCGCTGACCAGGGCATCGGCATGACGCCGCCACAACTGGCCCGGGTTTTTGAACGCTTCTACCGTGCCGACTTCTCGGGGAGTATCCCCGGCACCGGGCTCGGCATGAGCATCGTCAAGGAGATCGTCGAACTACAGGGTGGCGAGGTCACGCTCGATAGTGAAGCTGGTGCCGGCACCCGGGTGACCCTCTGGTTTACCACGGTGGCCACGCCGCTGATTCAACTACCCGATTAAGACGCGACAATCTGTAGAATCAACTACTGACACATATGCCACATTCGCTTAGCGGCACAAGGTGCGAGAAGCGAACCAACCCCTGTCCAGCCAGCATCTCGGTAACGAACTCAAGGCGCGATACCCGCCTGTTTCAGCAGGGCCAGCAGCCGTTCCTTCTCTAACCGTTCCCGCTCGGCCTGTTCTTCCGCTTGCACCTGACCGGCCCGTGCCTGCTCTTTCTCGGCACACTCCCGCTCGGCCCGTTTTTCCGCTTGTTTCCTATCCGCCTGAGCCTGTTTTTTCTCGGCCTGAGCCTGTTCTTTCTCGGCCTGAGCCTGTTCCTTCTCGGCC